>ENA-OQEN01001017-OQEN01001017.1-human-gut-metagenome-genome-assembly--contig:-NODE-1017-length-11102-cov-1.398724_pt1 | contig 11102 bp, 15 predicted proteins | sample MGYA00242791_ERZ504627 | MGnify/ENA primary metagenome ERZ504627 (study PRJEB26092, sample SAMD00036316) | human gut metagenome | host: Homo sapiens | study: EMG produced TPA metagenomics assembly of...
CGGCAACTGAATTCGGGTGAAATATCCCACAAATTGTGACGCACATCTTGCAGAAAGCCTTTTTCAGACACGCTCTAGTGCAAAATATGGAAAATGGAATTGACAACAGTTCAGAAGATATGTTATTCTCATCTTTAGTATGAAAAGACACTATCGTTTTCATGCAAATATTTGCTCACATTCAGAGACAGTTTCTGAATGTTAAGCCATACGGACAGGCGGGGCAGTTGCCGGGTGGGAGACACCACATTATTGATTGAGTTAGAAGCTCAAATTTTATAAGTTGATTACTTTATAATAATCAGTGCGTAAGCACACATCATCTTGTGAAACGGTCAATAAGAGCATAGCATATATTTGCCAGCGATTGAAGACGACAGCAGTCATGAATATTTCAGAATACGGGAACAGGCACAGGATACAGACGGATTTATACGGGAAATCCGGTCAGTATATAAAGAGACAGAGCCTGAGAAATTCTATAGATCATGAGAGAAGCAGATGGTGAATGAACTTATCTGCTTCTTTTTTGTGCAGATATAGCAAATATATAGAGAAATAATTGAATCATTGTGCCTGGTTGAGCAATATACAATTGCTGAATGATAGAACTGTATTTGCCGGTACATGACGACAGGAAAAGAGGAACATGTCAAATGGATTATGAAAGACAACAGCATGCGCCCATATATGAAGCACTGGAACGTTTCCGAAAGAAGAGAGTCGTTCCCTTTGATGTGCCGGGACATAAAAGAGGAAGAGGAAATCCGGAGCTTGCACAGTTGCTGGGAGAGAAATGTGTGGGGCTGGATGTTAATTCTATGAAGCCGCTGGACAATCTCTGCCACCCGGTTTCGGTGATCAGAGAAGCGGAGGAGCTTGCAGCAGATGCTTTTGGCGCAGCGCATGCATTCCTTATGGTAGGAGGAACCACATCTGCAGTGCAGAGCATGATCCTGTCTGTCTGCAAGGCAGGGGATAAGATCATTCTGCCGCGAAATGTACATAAAAGTGCCATCAATGCCCTGGTACTGTGCGGTGCAATTCCGGTTTATGTAAACCCGGAGGTGAATGCGCAGCTGGGCATTTCCCTTGGCATGGAAGTCAGTCAGGTGGAGAAGGCTATGGATGAGAATCCGGATGCGGTGGCGGTTCTTGTAAATAACCCTACCTATTATGGAATCTGTTCGGATCTGCGGACTATCGTAAAGAAGGCTCATGCAAGAGGAATGAAGGTGCTGGCAGATGAGCTCATGGAACCCATCTTTATTTCGGCAGAAACCTTCCTGTATCCGGAATGGCGGCAGGTGCTGACATGGCGGCAGTTTCCATGCACAAATCCGGCGGAAGTCTGACACAGAGTTCGCTGCTGCTTTTGAATAAGAGTATGAATGCAGAGAAAGTGCGCCAGATCATCAATCTGACTCAGACCACAAGTGCTTCTTATCTTCTGTTGTCCAGTCTGGATATCTCCAGAAGAAATCTGGCACTCAGGGAGAGGAATCCTTTGAAAAGGTTGCAGGGATGGCGCAGTATGCCAGAGAGGAGATCAATGAGATCGGCGGTTATTATGCATATGGTATGGATCTGATCAATGGAACCAGTGTTTTTGATTTTGATGTTACAAACTCTCCATTTATACATTGGGAAATGGGCTGGCAGGTATTGAAGTTTATGATCTTCTCAGAGATGAATATGATATTCAGATAGAGTTTGGAGATATCGGTAATATTCTTGCGTATCTTTCCATTGGAGACCGTGCGCAGGAAGTAGAGCGGCTTGTGAGCGCGCTCGCAGAGATCCGCAGACGTTTTCAGACAGATGGTTCAGGACTTCTGAGCCAGGAATATATTGATCCACAGGTAGTGACCAGCCCGCAGGATGCTTTTTATGCGGACAAATGCAGCCTGCCGCTTCGTGAAACCGAGGGCAAGGTCTGCAGTGAATTTGTAATGTGCTACCCGCCTGGAATTCCGATTCTTGCACCGGGAGAACGTATCACAGCAGAGATCCTGGATTATATTGAGTATGCCAAAGCAAAGGGCTGTAATATGACAGGACCGGAAGATCCGGATATTTTGAGACTGAATGTTCTGACAGGGAGGGAATGACAATGGAAATGTGGTTTTCAGAATTTCATACACCAGATGTGAAACACAGCATCCGTGTAAACCGCCAGCTTTATTCCAGACAGAGTGAGTATCAGAGAATTGATATTTTTGAGACACCGGAATTTGGTCGTGTTCTGACTCTGGATGGAAATGTAATGCTGACAGAGCGTGACGAATTTATTTACGATGAGATGATCACGCATGTGCCGATGTCGGTCCATAAAGAAGCAAAAGATATTCTGGTGATCGGTGCCGGAGATGGCGGCGTTGTCCGTGAACTGACCAGATATGACAGAGTACGTCACATTGATCTGGTAGAAATGGATCCGATGGTTGTTGAGGCCTGTCGTGCCTATCTTCCGGGAAATGCCTGCAGACTGGATGACAGAAGAGTACATCTTCATTATGAAAATGCGCTGAGATTTATCCGAAGATGTGAAGCAAGATATGATCTTATCATCGTGGATTCCTCTGATCCGTTTGGTCCGTCTGAAGGATTGTTTACCCGTGAATTTTACGGAAATTGTTACAATGCGCTGAAGGATGACGGGATTATGGTAAACCAGCAGGGAAGCCCGTTCTACGCAGAAGATGCACATGCAATGCAGCGCAGTCATAAAAGGATTGCCAGCACCTTCCAGATCAGCCGTGTTTACCAGGCACATATCCCAACCTTTGCTGCAGGTTACTGGCTGTTCGGATTTGCAAGTAAAAAATATCATCCGGTGGATGACTTGGATGCAGAGGCATGGAATGCATTAAATCTCCGTACACGTTACTATACGACCAGACTCCATAAAGGGGCATTTTATCTTCCGGCTTTTCTGGAAGACATGCTGAAAGAAGTGGAGGATTAATTTATGATCTTGCCTAATATAGAAACTTTTATCGGCTGCGAAAGCAGTTTTGAGGAAGCATCCATTGTTCTTTATGGTGCGCCGTTTGATTCTACAACAAGTTTTCGTCCGGGTGCCCGCTTTGGCCCATCAGCCATGCGCCATGAGAGTTTTGGCCTGGAGACCTACAGTCCGTATCAGGATAAAGACCTTATAGACATCAGCGTATTTGACAGCGGAGATCTGGAGCTTTGCTTTGGAAGCAGTGAAATAGCACTTTCAGACATTCAAAAGAGAGCAGAAGAAATTTTGAAAGCAGGAAAATTCCCACTGCTTCTGGGAGGAGAACATCTGGTAACATTGGGAGCAGTGCGTGCCGCAGCTGCAAAATATCCGGATCTTCATATTATTCATTTTGATGCTCATGCAGATCTGAGAGATGATTATCTCGGAGCAAAATTAAGTCACGCCTGTGTTCTTCGAAGATGCCATGAAATTGTGGGAGACGGCCATATCCATCAGTTCTGTATCCGAAGTGGAGAGAGAGAAGAATTTCAGTTTGCTTCCAGACACACAGATTTTCATCCGTTTACTTTTGAAGGGCTGGAAGAAACAGTCAGAGAGCTGAAAGAGAAACAGGTTCCGGTGTATTTTACGATTGATCTGGATTGTATGGACGTCAGTATTTCCGGGAACAGGGACTCCGGAGGCAGGCGGCGTGAGCTTTTTAGAGCTTCTTAAAGCAATCCGCATTGTTTCTCAGACGAACGTGGTAGGAGCAGATGTCAATGAACTGGCTCCTATGCTGGATGTGAGTGGTGTTTCAACTGCAACAGCCTGCAAGGTTCTTCGTGAACTGCTTCTGGCGATTGCAAAATAATATTAATAGAAAACAGTAATATATCAACATAAAAAAGGAGAAAAATTATGAGCAGAGTATTAGTGATCGGCTGCGGAGGAGTAGCCAGTGTGGCAATTCAGAAATGCTGCCAGGTTGATGAGGTATTCACAGAAATGTGTATTGCAAGCCGTACAAAGGAAAAATGTGATGCACTTGTAGAAAAACTGAAAGGAAAGACAAAAACCGTTCTTACTACAGCTAAGGTGGATGCAGATGATGTGGATCAGCTGATCGAACTGATCAACAGCTACAAACCAGATTTGGTAATGAACATCGCACTTCCTTATCAGGACCTGACGATCATGGATGCATGTCTGGCATGTGGTGTAAACTATATGGATACAGCAAACTATGAGCCGGAAGATACCGATGATCCGGAGTGGCGTGCCATCTATGAAAAACGCTGCAAAGAAGAAGGATTTTCCGCATACTTTGATTATTCCTGGCAGTGGGCATACCGTAAAAAATTCGAAGATGCAGGACTTACAGCACTTCTTGGATGTGGGTTTGACCCGGGTGTTACACAGGCTTACTGTGCCTATGCATTAAAGCATGAATTTGATCAGATTGATACCATCGATATCCTGGACTGCAACGGCGGTGATCATGGATACGCATTTGCGACAAACTTTAACCCTGAGATCAATCTTCGTGAAGTAAGTGCACCGGGAAGCTACTGGGAAAACGGACACTGGGTGGAAATCCCGCCGATGGATATCAAGAGAGAATATAACTTTGATCAGGTTGGAGACAAGGATATGTATCTGCTCCACCATGAAGAGATTGAGTCTCTTGCAAAAACAATCCCGGGTGTAAAACGTATTCGTTTCTTTATGACTTTTGGACAGAGCTATCTGGATCATATGCGTTGTCTTGAAGATGTAGGAATGCTTTCCACAACACCGATCCAGTACAATGGACAGGAAATTGTTCCGATCCAGTTCTTGAAAGCACTGCTTCCGGATCCTGCAAGCCTTGGACCACGTACTAAAGGAAAAACCAACATTGGATGTATCTTTACAGGTGTAAAAGATGGAAAAGAAAAAAACTACTATATCTACAATGTATGTGATCATCAGGAATGCTATCACGAAGTAGGAAGCCAGGCAATCAGCTATACAACAGGCGTTCCGGCAATGTGCGGAGCACTTATGATGCTGACAGGAAAATGGATCAGACCAGGTGTATATACCGTAGAAGAATTTGATCCGGATCCGTTCCTGGATGCACTTGACCGTTATGGTCTGCCGCGCAGCGAAAGCCACGATCCAAAGCTGGTAGACTGATGGAAGGGTTGGATAAAAGAGCTCCGTTTACAGCCACCGGCGGAATGATTCCGCCGGAATTCCAGAATATAAAAACACCCTGCTACATTTTGGATGAAAAAGCTCTTATAAAAATGCAAAGCTGCTCGGTGAAGTGTCTGAGCGAACAGGCTGTAAGATGCTCCTGGCACAGAAAGCATTCAGCAATTATGACTGCTATCGTTTTTTTGAGCCGTATCTTGCAGGCACAGAGGCCAGTGGATTATTTGAGGCACGACTCGGAGCAGAGGAAATGCCGGGAAAAGAGGTTCATGTATTCTGTGCAGGCTACCGGGCTGATGAATTTGAAGAACTTCTTCAATATGCAGACCATATTGTGTTTAATTCACCATGCAGCTCCTGCGTTTTGGTGCAAAGGCAAAAAAAGCAGGAAAGAGCGTGGGATTGCGGATCAATCCGGAATGTTCTACTCAGGAAGGACATGATATCTATGATCCCTGTGCTCCGGGAAGCCGTATGGGTACGACAAGAGCACAGTGGGATGAAGCATTTCAGAAAAATCCGGAACTTCTGGATTTACTCGATGGCCTTCACTTCCATACTCTCTGCGAGCAGGACTCCGATGACCTGGAGACAACTCTTGTTTCAGTAAAGAAGCATTTTGGTGATCTTGCGACCAGAGTAAGTGGATCAATTTTGGCGGTGGCCATCATATCACAAGACCAGGTTATGATATTGAACGACTGGAACGCTGTATTCGGATGGTGCAAGAGGAATGGAAGACAGAGGTTTACCTTGAACCCGGAGAAGCGTGGGCGTTAAATGCAGGATTTTTGCTGACCAGTGTGCTGGATGTTCTGAAAAACGGAGAGACACAGATTGCAATCGTAGATGCCAGCGCAGCCTGTCATATGCCGGATGTACTGGAAATGCCTTATCTTCCGCCGCTTTTGGGAACAGATGAGACAGAAGAGGATGGAATCACTGTTCGCCTTGGAGGGCCGACCTGCCTGCCAGGAGATGTGATCGGAGAGTATAAATTCCGACAGCTTCCGGAATATGGCGATCTTTTGATGTTTGGAGACATGGCCATCTATACTACCTGCAAAAATAACACCTTAACGGAATGCCATTGCCGAATATCTGGCTCAGACGTGCTGACAATACGATGCAGCAGCTTACAGATTTTGGTTATATGGATTTTAAGGAAAGGCTGGGAAGTCGCGAATAGCGGCTTCCTTTTTTTATGTCTAGAGCATGTCATTGGATTAAATATGTTGAAATGGAATATGTACGTCATAAATAGGAATACCTCAATATCCCCCTACAGGGCTTAAGAAAGCCAGCCCGTTTTGGTATCATTGAGTAAGTTAAGTTACCAAATAAAAAGCGAGGGAACAGATAATGAAAAAAGGGATTTTAACAATTGCCGGAATGCTTCTGACTGTATCACTGGTCAGCGCCGGAACACAGTGCCTGTACTGGCAGATGAAGAAACAACACTGGTATACGGAAGCGGAGATTATACCAGAATCAACCCGGCTATGGACGAACATGGCGAGATCAATATTCTGATCTTCAATGGATTAACTGCACATGACGGAGACAATCAGGTAGTTCCGGGACTGGCAGAAAGCTGGGAATTTGATGATGCAACAAATACCTACACATTCCACATGGCAGAAGATGCGAAATGGCAGGATGGCGAACCTGTTACAGCAGACGATGTTAAATTTACGATCGAAGCTATCATGGATCCGGAAAATGGTTCTGAGAATGCACCCAACTACGAGGACGTAGAGGAAATCAATGTGATTGATGATCATACGGTTGCGTTCAAGCTTGAGGACAAAAACGTTGCATTCCTTGACTATATGACAATGGCAGTTCTTCCTAAACACTTGCTTGAGGGTGAAGATATGCAGACATCTGATTTCTTCCGTAATCCGATAGGAACAGGCCCATACAAGATTGAGTCCTGGATGAAGGACAGGCGATCACACTTGTTAAAAATGAAGATTACTTCAAAGGTGAGCTTCTATCGATAAAATTGTATTTAAGATTGTACCGGATGACAATGCAAAAGCGCTTCAGCTAAAATCCGGAGAACTGGATCTGGCTCTTTTAACTCCAAAGGATGCAGCAGCTTTTGCCGGTGATGATGCTTATACATGTTATGATATGAAGACCGCTGACTATCGTGGAATCATGTTTAACTTTGGAAACGAATACTGGCAGAAAAACCGTGACTGATCCCGGCTGTATGCTACGGACTTGACCGTCAGGCAATCATCGATGCAGTGCTCCTGGGACAGGGAATGCCTGCTTATGGCCCTCTTCAGAGAAATGTTTACAACTGTGAAGACGTTGAACATTATGACTATAATCCGGAAAAATCAAAAGAAATCCTTGAAGCTGCCGGATGTGAAATGGGTGATGATGGGTTCTACTACCGCGACGGCGAAAAAGTTGGTTTTGTGATCAGCGTAAGTGCCGGAGACCAGGTACGTATTGACATGGCTCAGATCGCAGCACAGGAACTGAAAGAAATCGGTATGGATGTATCCGTAGAAATCCCGGCACAGACAGACTGGGTTGGACAGATGGCGTTCCTGATCGGATGGGGAAGCCCGTTTGATGCTGACGACCATACATACAAGGTATTCGGAACAGATAAGGGAGCAAACTACTCCAGCTACTCTAACGAGGACGTTGACAAATATCTGACAGAAGCAAGACAGTCCGATGATCCGGAGGTTCGTAAAGAGCTTATGCTAATTTCCAGAAAGCTCTTGCAGAGGATCCGGCTTATGCAATGATCTGTTATATCGATGCAAACTATGTTGCTGACAGCAATATCAAGGGAATCAATCCTGATACCATTATGGGACATCACGGAGTTGGTATTTTCTGGAATGTTGCAGACTGGACTATTGAATAAAAAACGAGATAAGGGTTGTGACGGGGGCACGAGGAGTGCCCCCTTTTTACACGAGCGGAAAAAGGGTTAAAAATGGAACATTTATTAGAGGTCAAAAATCTTTCAGTCAGCATAGATGGTCCTCGGGAGAGATCCAGGCGGTAAGAGATGTCTCTTTTTCGTTAAAAAAGGGAGAAGTGTTGGCTATAGTTGGAGAATCCGGATGCGGAAAGAGTGTACTATGCAAAAGCATCATGAAGCTTTTGCCGCCAAGTGCCAGGATCAAAGAGGGAAGTATCAGCGTTAACGGACAGGATATCACCTGTTACAGGGAAAAGGATATGCAGAAGCTTCGTGGAAGAATTTTTTCCATGATCTTTCAGGATCCTATGACTTCCCTGAATCCAACTATTAAAATTGGAAAACAGATTGGGGAAGCAGTGGTGATCCACAATAAGAACTACACGAAGGAACAGGTAAATAAGAAGGTTCTGGAGCTTATGGAACTGGTAGGTATCTCCCATCCAAAGGAACGATATCATCAGTATCCCTGGCAGTTCTCCGGAGGAATGCGTCAGAGATGTGTCATGGCCATTGCTCTGGCAGCAGATCCGGATATTTTATTCGCCGATGAGCCGACCACGGCACTGGATGTGACTATCCAGGCGCAGATCCTGGATCTTCTGCGCGAAATCCAGATGAAGCTTGGAACAGCCACCATACTGGTATCCCATGATCTGGGAGTAGTTGCCCGTGTTGCGGACAGGGTAGCAGTAATGTATGCGGGAAAGATCGTGGAGATCGGCACAGCAGAGGAAGTCTATTATGATCCGAGACACCCATATACCTGGGGATTGATGAGATCACTTCCGGCATTTGCAAATGGAAAAGAAAGTCTGTACACGATCCTGCATGCCGCCTACATTGATCGATCCACCTGAGGGTGATGCTTTTGCATGTCGAAATGAATATGCTCTGAATATTGATTATGAAGAAATGCCACCGATGTTTAAGATCACAGACACGCATTATGCGGCAACCTGGCTGTTGGACCAAGGGCACCACAGATCAAATCACCTATGGGAGGACAGTGCAGTGAGTAAAGAAGTATTATTAGATGTCAGGCATCTGAGCCAGCAGTTTCATCTGACGAAAAAGATCAAAGTAAAGGCTGTGGATGATGTCTCTTTCCAGATTCATAAAGGTGAGATCTTTGGGCTGGTAGGAGAATCCGGTTCCGGAAAATCTACCGCTGCACGCTGTGTGATGAATATTTATCAGCCATATGCCGGCCAGATTTATTATAAAGGGATTGATACCTGCGACAGAGGCCAGTTCCGGAAAAATAAAAAAATGCTGCAGACGACACGCCAGATGATTTTCAGGATTCCGGTTCCAGTCTGAATCAGAGGATGAAGGTCCGCGACATTATTGAGGAGCCGATGCGCGTGCAGAAAATCCGGCCGCTGCGGGGAAGCTATGAGGAGGAAGCCAGATTCCAGATGAAATACGTGGGGCTGGATCCGGAATATCTGAAAAAATATCCGGGAGAATTGTCCGGCGGACAGCGGCAGCGCGTTGCGATTGCACGGGCACTGACGATGGAGCCGGAGCTTCTGGTGGCGGATGAACCGATTGCATCGCTGGACGCGTCGATACAGGCACAGATTGTGAATCTGTTCCGTCATCTGCAGAAGGAGCACGGTTTTTCGTTCCTGTTTATTGCGCATGATCTGGATATGGTCGAATTTCTGTGTGACAGAGTAGGTGTGATGTACCATGGAAAACTGGTGGAGACCGGCCCGGCGCGAGCCGTGTTTGAAAATCCGCTGCATCCATATACGAAAGCACTGATCGCGGCCATTCCGATTCCGGATCCGCGAAGGGAAAGAGCGAGAGCTGTACCGGATTTCCAATACAGAATTTCCCAGGACGGGAACACTGCGGGAAGTGGAAAAAGATCATTTTGTGCTGATGGAGGGAGGCGATGCAGGATGAAAAGCCGGAACAGAGTGCTTTACTATGGAAAAAAGCAGCGGCATTTCTGGCAAGTGTTCTGCTGCTGTCTGTGCTCGTATTTTATATTTCAAGGCTTGCGCCGGGAGATCCGCTGGTATCATATTACGGAGACCGCGTGGAAAAATGACGCCCGAAGAAAGAGCGTGGGCCGAAGAAAATTGGGACTGAAGGATCCCATTTCCGTACAGTATATCCGCTGGGCAGGCAATGCGCTGCAGGGGGATTTCGGAATTTCGTACAAATATAAAATGGATGTAACGCGCGTGATCGAGGGAAGAATTGGAAATACGCTGGTGCTTGGCGGCATTGGATTTCTGCTGATTTTCACCCTCGCGCTGCTTCTTGGAATTTTCTGTGCATGGAAGGAAGATACTTGGCTGGACCGCATCATCTGTAAGGTGGGAACCATCACGGGATGTATTCCGGAATTCTGGCTGTCGCTGCTTCTGATTCTTGTTTTTTCCATGCAGTTCAAATGGCTGCCGAGTTCCGGTGCCTACTCTGTTGGAAAACAGGCAGATTTTTCCGACCGTGTCTGTCATCTGATCCTGCCGATGATGGTCGTAGTGCTGAGTCATTTGTGGTATTACGCATACATGATCCGCAATAAAATTCTGGATGAAGTGCGGGAAGAGTATGTGCTTCTGGCAAGAGCAAGGGGCTGAAACGAAAGACGGTTCTGTTCCCGGCATTGCCTGCGGAATACGATTCCGTCGTATCTTGGCATCATGGCCATTTCTGTTCCGCATGTGCTGGGGGGAACCTATATTGTAGAAACGGTTTTCTCGTATCCCGGTATCGGAACGCTGGCGTATGAGAGCGCACGGTACAAAGATTACAATCTTCTGATGCTGCTTTGCCTGATGTCCGGAATCGTTGTGATTCTGTGCAATATGGCGGCACAGATCATCAACGAGAGAATTGATCCGCGGATGCGGGAGAAAGAAGCGGCAGAAACATCGGAGGTAATGATGCTGTGACAGAAAAAACACAATTATTTCAATTTGCAGGAGAGAGGCCTGCAGAAAAAACAGAAGCAGAAAAAAAGAA
>ENA-OQEN01001018-OQEN01001018.1-human-gut-metagenome-genome-assembly--contig:-NODE-1018-length-11087-cov-2.937135_pt1 | contig 11087 bp, 11 predicted proteins | sample MGYA00242791_ERZ504627 | MGnify/ENA primary metagenome ERZ504627 (study PRJEB26092, sample SAMD00036316) | human gut metagenome | host: Homo sapiens | study: EMG produced TPA metagenomics assembly of...
AAACTGACCATCGATACAACGGTGGAAGCTGTTGATCTCATCTCTGCATTCTTGGATGAAAAGGGTGTGGAAGGTGTGATGATAGAAGATCATGTGCCACTTACCGAGGAAGATAAGGCTGCTATGTTTGTGGATATCCCGCTGGTTGATGGCGTGATGATGGAACGGCAAAGGTTTCCTGCTACATAGATGACTCTTTCAATATAGAAACGTTAAGGGCGGATATAGCTGCAGAGCTACCCGCTTGAAGCGTTTATACCGGTAGGCAGCAAGAATATAACACTCTCGAATACAGAGGACAAAGACTGGATGAACAACTGGAAGCAGTTCTTCCATCCGATCCGTCTCTATGATGATATTGTCATCAAACCAACATGGGAGACGGTGGAAGATGCGAAGCCAGATGACATCGTGATCGAGATCGATCCGGGGATTGCATTTGGTACCGGATCGCATGAGACGACGAAACTTTGTATCGGACAGTTAAAGAAATATTTAAAGCCGGGCGATATGGTGTTTGATGTCGGCTGTGGAAGTGGTATCTTATCCATGATCGCATCAAGGCTTGGAGCAGGCTTTGTACATGGCATGGATATTGATGAGCTGGCTGTGCGGGCAAGTGAGGAAAATGCGAAACTCAATCATATGGGCGAAGATAAGATCAAGTTCTCGTGTGGCAATCTGCTTGCAGATAATTACATTGGAAAGGGAACAACCTTCCAGCTTGACCGTTCGACGATCAAGGAGACACAGCACCTTGATGTAGACAGACAGTATGATATCGTTGTTGCCAATATTCTGGCAGACGTGATCGTGCCGCTCTCTGCGGTAATCGGCCCATATTTGAAGGACGATGGATATTTTATTACATCTGGAATTCTGGATGTGAAAGAAAACGATGTTACAGATGCGATGAAGGCGAATGGATTTGAAGTCATCGATGTTGTGCATATGAATGATTGGGTATCCGTGATCGGAAGAAAGAAATAATTTGCGACAAATGGGGAGAACGCGGAATGATTGAAAGTCCGTCAAATCGCAGTATGAGTAACACCCGGTGTTTAAAGCCGGGTGTTATTTTAAAAGAGCGATATAAAATTGAAGAGGTGATCGGGGCAGGTGGATTCGGAATCACATACCGTGCATGGGATCCGCTCTTACAGTCGTATGTTGCAATCAAGGAGTATTATCCGTCCGGGATTGCGACGCGGAGCGCAGATTCGTCGAAGGTCTGTGTGCCGGTTGGACAGGAGCAGCGGGAATACCATCGGGGAAGAATTCGCTTTTTAAAAGAAGCGCAGGATGTGGCGCGGTTTCAGTCGGAGCCCAATATTGTAAGCATCTATGATTATCTGGAGGAAAATGATACTGCCTATATGGTCATGGAGTATCTGCATGGCTGTACGCTGAAACAATACATTCGGGAGCATGGAGGACGGCTGGATACGGATCATATCCTCCATATCTGTCTGTCGGTGTTGGACGCACTTGCAGTTGTTCACAAGGCGGGCATGATTCACCGAGATATCAGTCCGGAGAATATTTTTATCTGTGAGGATCTGACCGTCAAGCTGATCGATTTCGGCGCGGCAAAGCAGGTGTATCTCGATGGGGAACAGACGATGTCGGTTGTCTTAAAACCGGGATATGCACCGCCAGAGCAGTATGCAAAAAGGATAAACAGGGACCGTGGACAGACATCTACGCGCTTGGTGCGACACTTTATTTTGCGGCGACCGGAGAGAAGCCGGAGGAATCGTTTGGACGTGTACTGGAGGATACGATAAAGCCAGTCTGTGAGGTGAACCCGGAGATCCCGCGTGCAATGTCGCAGGTGATCATGCGTGCGATGTCAGTAAAGATTGAGGACCGCTACCAGACGGTGGAGGCAATGCGGGAGGCATTGCTTGCCGGAGAGGGGCAGAATGCGCAGATGGAGCCGTATGTGATCCCAGCATCCCGGATTTCAAAGCGGGATTTGCCGAAGAAACGGGGCTTTCTGATTGGTGTAGCTTTCTGTATCGTAATTATGCTTGTAGTGACAGGAATCTGGATGGCGGGGCGTGTAGCGAAGAAGGCAGGGACGGCAACAGCAACCGAAATGAATGCAGCATCGACAGAGGCGCAGACAGCAACGATGGCGGATGCACAGACTGCCACGGACGCTGAACAGGCAGCAACAGAGGCGGAGAAAACGACACAGGCGGACAATCCGATGGTTATGCATGTGCCAACGAAGGAGGAGCTTGCCGAGCAGGAAAAATCCGATGCGATCCTGAATATCACGTCCTCGGAGACGGAACGCGTCAGTATTGATGCATTTGAATATATGAAGGATGGAAATCAGGGATACAGGATGGAATCCGCAGATGGTCTGGCGGCGGTTGCATATGAGGGAGACTGCGTAAAACTCTGCTTAAAGTATTATGACAGCATTCTGGGGGATACGCCGCAGGTGACAGATGATTTGATCTATTCCTATACCTTTGAACGATATGATTCCGACTATGGAATATACCGGGCAATCTATGATGCGGATGATACATCGGGTTACTGGGACTATGCAACTTTATATCCGCCAGAGTTTCATTTTGCAGATGATTCCTTTACATTGTATATTCCGCTTACTTCGGGGCTGGAGGATGGAAGGTACAAGCTATATTTTTCTTACGAAGATCCTGCTACACAGAAATCGGTGTTTCAGGCGACAATTGAATTTTATCTGAACAGGAGCGCGATGTAATTCGCGCTCCTGTTTGCATAAAAGCGTAAGATATACCAAATTTTACAAATTTTTGTATATTATTTGCATTTTTTGTTTGAGATTCCTCGCTTTTGTTAAGATGTGTTCAATCCATATTTGTAAATAAAACGTAAATTATACCGAATATATAGCCAAATTAGCAGGATTCAGTTTGATGGTATTTTTATGATACTATTTATAAAATGAATATTTGGGACTGGGGAAGAGAACAAACGATGAAAATTGGAATTTGCGATGACCGTTATGAAATACGGCACAAAGTAAAGGAAATATTACAGGAAACATATACAGAGGAACAAGGATTCTTAATTCATTCATATACTCCAAACGAAATAAAAATTGATATCGAAGATATGGTATTTGACTGTGAAATCCTGATCATGAATACGGATTATCCAGAGAGCGGCTTGCGGGGGGTGGCGATTGCCAAGCAGATCAATGCAGCATTTCCATTTTGTAAGATTATCTATCTGACCGAGAATGAAAATGCAATCAAGGATGTGTATGAGACCAATCATTGCTATTTTGTCCGGCAAAAGGATGCAGATCAAGTCATGGAGCTTGCAATGCAAAAAGCCGTTAATATGGTAAAGCAGGATACGGCGCGGAAATCACTGGAGATTATCTGTGACGGGCATCATGTATTTATCAATCGTCCGGATATTATTTATATCGAGAAGTGTGGAAGAACCATTAAAATCGTGACGCGGTTCCGGGAATACACCAGTTACAAGTCATTGGCAGGCATCCGCAAAATGCTGGGAGACAATATGATACGTGTGCATGGTGGATATGTTGTGAATTTGACGTATATCACTTATTTAGGTGTGGAAACGCTGGAAGTACAGAATGGAAAGACAATCCCGATCGGCAGGACATACGACAAAGAAGTCAGAAAAGCCTATCAGGAATATTGGAAAAAATAAAAGAACATGGTAAAATAAAAATCGAGTATGTAAATACTCGATTTTTTTATGTGAGGACAAAACGATGTTGCGAATTGGAATCTGTGATGAAAATACGAAAGACCGGACGGTAATCCGACAGATTGTGACGGACACATTGTTCCGGGAAGAAGAATTAAGCTATATTGAATATGCGGAAGCAGAGACATTGGAACAGGAGATACAGGCAAGTACAGTGCCGTTTGATCTGTTGCTAATGGAAATGAAATATAAAAATACAAGTGGGTTACAGCTGGCAAAGCAGATACGGGAGAAAAATCTGGATGTTGATCTGCTGTTTGTAACAGATGAGTCAGATCATGTGTATGAAGGCTATCATGTGCAGGCACAGGGATATGTCTTAAAAGAAGATATGAAGACACAGCTTCCAGACTGTCTGCGGCAATATATGAAACGACGGGCGCAGACTGGTACGATTCTTGTGAAATCAGAGTCGGTTGTGCGCAGTATTCCGATTGCCACAATCCGCTATATAGAAAGCCGCGCCAGAGTGCTGTTGTTACATACAAAAAACGAAGTGATTCCATTTTATGGAAAGCTGGCGGATATTGAACATAAGGTGTTACAACATGGATTTGTGCGTATCCATCAGAGCTTTCTTGTACGGAAGGCCGCGATTGCAGCAATCAATGGATATGAGGCCGTTGTCGGGGAGGATACGCTTCCAATCAGCCGGAAATATTATAAAACGGTGCAGATGCAGTTTCAGCTCAAGCAGAAGATACAGGTGGCAGAGGAGGATATAGATCCGACAGTCACACGGAGTCTGGCGAAAAGCATGGAAAATAATGGCGCAATCATTGGAACAAAGGGCGAGTTGCTTGGAATCATCTACCGCATGAAAGATGGTGAAGTCTGACGATTGGCAGAGATGCCGAAAAATGTCAGATCGTGCTGAAAAATCCAACGTGAGCCGGGAACACTGTATTGTAAGACGGCTTGACGATGACACCTATGAAGTGGAGGACTGCTCAAAAAATGGTGTCTATGTGGAAGGTGCCTATCTTGGAAAAGGAAATAAGGTACAGGCGGAGACCGGAAACCGGGTATGGCTGTGTGATGAATCACAGGAATTTCGATTGGGATAGTGGAAAGCGGGAGTGAGACAAATGATCATAAAATGTGAAAAGGGAAAACATTACTATAACACAGTGGAGCATAGTGTGTGTCCATTTTGTGTACAGGTGGAGAAAAAGATAAATGAGCAGAAAAGTGAATTAAATAAACAGGAAGATGAATCTATTTGTATAACGGAAACAACAGATCTGTAAGAATATATAAAATATTCTTTCAAAACGTTATCAGATAAGGTATGATAGGAGACATGCAGAAAAGCAGGAGGTAAATATTCGCTATGCCAAGGTTTTATGTGGAAGGATGTCAGGATGCACAGACTGGTATTACGATTATGGGAGAAGATGTGAACCATATAAAAAATGTATTGCGTTTGACAATCGGAGATACCATTACTGTGTGTGATGGTGCTGGAAAAGAGTATGAGTGTGAGATCGCGGAGATATCCAAAGAGCAGGTATATGCAAATATCGTAGATATCAATCAGAATGCAGCAGAACTTCCGTGTAATATCACATTGTTTCAGGGAATGCCAAAATCAGATAAAATGGAATTTATCATCCAGAAGGCGGTAGAACTTGGAGCAGCGGGATTGTTCCGGTTATGATGAAACGGACTGTCGTGAAACTTGAAGATAAGAAGAAAGACAAAAAAAGAGAACGTTATCAGATGATTGCGGAGTCTGCGGCGAAACAGTCCGGACGAGGTATAATTCCTGAAGTCACCGGATTTATGTCATTTCGTGAAGCACTTCAATATGCAGGAAAGTTTGACCTGCTGATTGTACCGTATGAGAGTGCGGATGGAATTGCATACGCAAGGGAGATAATTGCACAGGCATCAAACCTTCCAGACGGCGCGAATATCGGAATTTTTATCGGACCGGAAGGTGGATTTGCAAAAGAAGAAATTGATGTAGCAAAGGAAGCTGGTGCGAAGATTATCACATTAGGAAACCGGATTTTGCGGACAGAGACTGCAGGGCTTGCAGTTTTATCTATTTTGATGTTCCAAATGGAGCAGTAGAGAAAATTAGAAATTTGTTCAGCACAGATTGATAGAAGGAAAAAAGTTATGGAATGTTATTTTGATAATGCAGCAACAACAGCTGTATTCCCAGAGGTAAAGGAACTGATGATGACACTGCTGGACGTGAATTATGGAAATCCATCGTCCCAGCACAAGAAGGGATTAACGGCGAAAGACTATGAGCGCACCGCGACAGAACAGGTCGCAAAGACGCTTAAATGTATGCCGAAGGAGATCGTATTTACATCCGGCGGCACAGAGGCAAATAACCTTGCTTTAATCGGAGCGGCACTGGCACACCGCCGTGCGGGCAAGCATATTATCACGACACCGATCGAGCATGCGTCAGTGCTTTCCACGGTGGAGTTCCTGCAGAAGGAAGGCTTCGAGATCAGTTTCATGGAAGTCGGTTCTGACGGAAAGGTAGATTTAGACAGCCTCTCGAAGCTGTTGCGTGACGATACGATATTAGTCAGCTGCATGTATGTAAATAATGAGATCGGAAGTATCCAGCCAATCGAGGCGCTTGTAAAGCTGGTAAAGGCGCACAATCCGCAGACACTTGTGCATGTCGATGCGGTACAGGCATATGGCAAATTAAAATTCACACCGAAGCAGCTCGGCGTGGATCTGCTCTCTGTGAGCGGGCATAAGATTCACGGACCGAAGGGAAGTGGAGCACTCTATATCAAGGACAAGACGTTGATCCGCCCGATCATTTACGGAGGTGGACAGCAGAATTTCATGCGTTCCGGTACGGAGAATCTACCGGGAATCGCAGGCATGGGACTTGCCGCAGAGATGATCTATACCGACCATGAGGCGAAGATGCAGCATGTACGCGAGGTGCGGGATTATCTAGTATCGGAGGTAACGAAGATCGAGGGTGTCTATGACCATTCCGGTGAGGCACCGCATATCGCGAGTATCAGCTTTGAAGGGGTGCGCGCTGCCGTTTTGATGCGTGCGATCGGCGATAAGGGTATCTATGTATCAGCAGGTTCTGCCTGTTCATCGAACAAACCACAGGTAAGCCATGTCCTGACCGCAATCGGATTGTCACAGGAGCAGTTGGAGTCGACACTCCGGTTCAGCTTCTGTGAGTGGAACACAAAGGAAGAAGTGGATTATTGCGTGGAAGTATTAAAGGAAACCCTTCCAATGCTGCGGCGCTATACACGGAAGAAATAATTGCTATTCCTCGTTATTTCTGTTATAGTGAAACGATGGAAATAAAACAACTATGGTAGTAGGAAATGAGGATTACGATGCAGTATAAGATGTTTTTGATCAAATATGCGGAGATCGGAACGAAAGGAAAGAATCGTTACGTCTTCGAGGAAATTATGTGCAAGCGTATGCGTGCACGCTTAAAGCCACTGGGCAAGTTTGAGGTACGCCGGGAATACGGACGTATTTTCGTCGAGGCGTTCTCGGATTACGATTACGAGGATGTCATGAAGGTACTCACAACGATCTTCGGTATCGTCGGTGTGTGCCCGGTCAAGGTTGTGGAGGAGTTGAGCTACGAGGCAATCTCCAAGCAGTCGTTGCGCATGTGGCAGAAGAATATAACGATAAGCATTTTACATTCAAGGTAAATGCAAGAAGAAATAATAAGACATTTCCAAAGACTTCGATGGAGTTAAACTGTGATCTTGGAGCCGATCTTCTGGATGCTATCCAGATATGACGGTCGACATTCATAAACCGGATGTATTCATCAACGTGGAAGTGCGAAATGTCACCTATATTTATTCCCAGATCATTCCGGGACCGGGCGGACTTCCGGTCGGCACGAACGGTAAGGGTATGACGCTTCTTTCCGGCGGTATCGACAGTCCGGTTGCGGCATATATGATTGCCAAGCGTGGTGTGGAGATCGAAGCGGTGTATTTCCATGCGCCACCATTTACAAGCGAGCAGGCGCGGACGAAGGTTATCGATCTTGCGAAGATTGTGTCGAAGTATTCAGGTGTGATCAAACTTCATGTGGTGCCGTTTACCGATGTGCAGCTTGCCATCTATGACAATTGTCCTCATGATGAACTGACGATCATCATGAAGCGGATCATGTATCAGATCGCGCAGGAGATCGCACTAAAAGAAGACTGCCAGTGCCTGATCACCGGAGAGAGTATCGGACAGGTATCGAGCCAGACGACACAGAGTCTGCTCGTCATCGACAGCGCAATCGATAAGCTTCCGGTATTCCGTCCATGTATCGGTATGGATAAGCAGGAGATCATTGATATCTCAGAGAAGATCGGAACGTATGAGACGTCCATTCTTCCATATGAAGACTGCTGTACAACATTTGTAGCACAGCATCCGGTGACAAAGCCGAAGATGGAGCAGATCTTAGAATCAGAGAAGGCACTTGTCGGTAAGATTGAGCCTCTGATCGCGAAGGCAGTCGAAGACGTCGAAATTGTATATTGTCGTTAATAAACAGGATAAATCAGGCAGGAAGTGAGAGACGTGGAAAAAAGTAAAAAGGGAATCGTATGTATTTTGTTATCTGCATTCTGCTTTTCTCTTATGAGCTTATTTATCCGGCTAGCCGGAGATGTGCCGACGATGCAGAAATGCTTCTTCCGGAATCTGGTTGCGATGCTTATCGCAATCGCTGCACTGGTGAAGGCACATCAGCCATTTCGAATCGGAAAGGGAAATCTGAAGTATCTGCTCTGTCGTGCCATCGGTGGTACGTGTGGATTGATCTGTAATTTTTATGCGGTCGATCATATTTCTATATCAGATGCTTCCATGCTCAATAAGCTGTCACCGTTTTTTGCGATTATCTGCTCGTTCTTCGTGTTGAAGGAGGTTGCGGGTAAGCTGGACTGGGTGACCGTAATTGCAGCATTCGTCGGAATGCTGCTTGTTGTGAAGCCGACGATGAGCATGGAGACAGTGCCGGCTCTGATCGGGGCACTCGGCGGATTTGGCGCCGGTTTTGCGTATACGTTTGTCAGAAAGCTTGGACAACACGGAGAAAATAGTATGATTATCGTATTGTTCTTCTCCGCCTTTTCCTGTGCAGTGACATTGCCTTTTTTCGTGTTCCAATATCAGCCGATGAGCGGGCTTCAATGGCTGTTTCTGATCTGTACGGGAATTTCGGCTGCAGGAGGCCAGATCTTCATCACGAAGGCGTATTCGTATGCACCGGCAAGGGAAATCTCGGTGTATGATTTCTCTATTGTGCTTTTTACGGCATTATGGGGATTCCTGTTCTTAGATCAGATCCCGGATTACCTGAGCGTGATCGGATATGTGGTGATCATCGGAACGTCTGTGGTGAAGTGGTATATCACGATTGAACGGCCGCACAGACAGGAAATTCACAGGAACATGAGTTAAATGATAGATAATACAGAGAATAGTCAGAGAAAGAATAAGATAGAAGATACAGAGCAGTCAGCCTGTACGCTTTGCCCGCGGGATTGTAAGAAAAATCGTGCGGACGGCGAGATCGGTGTCTGTGGAGAGACCGCTGCCATGCGGATCGGACGGGCTGCTCTGCATATGTGGGAGGAACCGTGTATTTCCGGAGAGAAAGGCTCCGGGGCGGTTTTTTTCACCGGGTGTCCGCTTCACTGCGTGTATTGCCAGAATTACGCAATCTCGGATGGCGGCACCGGCAGGCAGATCACAGTGGAAGCGCTTGTGCAGATATTTCGTGATTTAGAAGCACAGGGCGCGGCGAATATCAATCTGGTCACTGCGGATCATTTTATCCCGCAGGTGGCACAGGCAATCCGACAGGCGAAGGACCAAGGATTTTCCCTGCCATTTATCTATAACACAAGCAGTTATGTCCGGGTGGAAGCTCTGCGTATGTTAGATGGATTGGTGGATGTCTATCTGCCGGATATGAAATATATGGATGTGGATACGGCGGCGAAGTATTCCCACGCACCGGACTATCCGGTGGTGGCGAAGGCTGCGATTGCGGAGATGGTGCGCCAGTGTGGTGAGGTTGTCCTTGATGCGGAGGATGCGTATATAAGACGTGGCGTGATCGTACGGCATATGTTACTGCCAAAGCATCTGTTAGAAGCAGAGAAGATTATACGATATCTTTACGAGACGTATGGAAACCGGATCTATATCAGTATGATGAGCCAGTACACACCGGTTGGTGATATCGGGGTAAGGTTCCCGGAGCTTGCAGATAAAGTTCGCCGGAAATCGTACCGCAAACTGCTTGATTATGCAGTGAACTTAGGCGTGGAGCAGGCGTTTTATCAGGAAGGGGAAGTGCAAAAGAAAGCTTCATCCCGGAATTTTATAAGGAATAACAGGAGAGACAACATGGATATATTACAGGTAATCGCAGATGAATTGCAGATTAAAAAAGGTCAGGTAGAAAAGTCGGTTGAACTGATCGACGAGGGTGCAACGATTCCATTTATCGCAAGATACCGGAAGGAAGTGACCGGCTCCTTAAATGATGAGCAGTTACGTGCGCTGTCTGAGCGTCTTGTGTATCTGCGGAACTTAGAGGAGAAGAAAGCGTCCGTACTTGCAACGATCGAGGAGCAGGGCAAGCTGACAGACGAATTAAAGAAACAGATCGAAGCAGTAATGACGATGGTAGCATTGGAGGATCTGTACCGTCCATACCGTCCAAAGCGTCGGACAAGAGCGACAATCGCCAAGGAGAAGGGCTTGGAACCACTTGCAGAGATCTTACGTGCACAGGCAACAACAAGGACGATCGAGGAAGAGGCAACCGCTTTTGTTGATGCAGAAAAAGGCGTGGAAAGCGTACAGGATGCCATCGACGGAGCCAAGGATATTCTCGCAGAAGTGTATGCGGATGATGCGGATTACCGGACGAAGCTTCGTGCGATGACAAAGGAGAGCGGAAGCCTTGTAGCAAAGGCGAAGGACGAGGAAGCAGATTCGGTCTATGAGATGTATTATGATTTCTCAGAGCCAATCAAAAAGCTGGTTGGACACCGGATTTTAGCAATCAATCGTGGCGAGGCAGAGAAATTTCTGACAGTGAAGATCGAGGCACCAAGACAGGAAATTTTACTCTGGCTTGTAAAGCAGATTATCGGAAATATGAAGCATGATAGTGCAAGCTATCTCTATGAGGCAATTACAGACAGTTATGACCGTCTGATCGCGCTTCCATCGAGCGTGAAATACGGAATGAACTGACGGAGAAGGCAGAGGAGGGCGCCATCGGCGTATTCGGCAAGAACCTCCATCAGCTTTTGATGCAGCCGCCAATCTCC
>ENA-OQEN01001019-OQEN01001019.1-human-gut-metagenome-genome-assembly--contig:-NODE-1019-length-11081-cov-2.782636_pt1 | contig 11081 bp, 20 predicted proteins | sample MGYA00242791_ERZ504627 | MGnify/ENA primary metagenome ERZ504627 (study PRJEB26092, sample SAMD00036316) | human gut metagenome | host: Homo sapiens | study: EMG produced TPA metagenomics assembly of...
GGCGGACGGCGCAGCGCGCTTGGCTCCGGTCTTTCCGCTCGGGCATGCGCACATAGCGGCCCGTGTTGCGTCATAGCGGTTATACATCGCCCTCCTCCTTCTCGCCCAGGCCAAACTCCGCGGCGGCAATGCCCGCAAGGCCTGCCAGCCGGGCCAGCTTCATCGCCTTATCCATTTTCTCGCGCCGCCGCTCGGAAAGGAAGGGCTTCATCGCCTCCAGCAGCGCACGCTCCTCGCTTTTTACGCCGTTGCGCTTCAAAAGGCCCATGACACGGCTTATGAGCCCGGGGTCGAGCTCCGGCTCGGGCTCCCCACGCTCGGCCTCCCCGCCCATGACGGACTTTGCCAGCTCGCCTATGCGGGAAAGCGCGGCGGGGTCGTTAAGTATGGCGTTCAGCTTATCCCCGAAGTCGTCCAAGGCGGGTCACCTCCTGTTATTTCATGGCTTCGTTTATCTTCTGCGCAACTCTCCGGCCCTCCTCGGTGGAAAGCACCTGGCGCAGGATGCCGTTTATGGCCTCGCCGTCGCCCTTGGCCACGGCCTTGGCCACCGCCGCGGCGTCGAGCATAGCGCCGAGGGCGCGGCAGTCTTCGGAATCGGCCAGCTCGCGGAGTTTGTCGGCCTTGCCGCTCTTTTCGAGCTCGCCGGTGATTTTTTCGATGTCCATGCCTTTCACCCCTTCTGAAGCATTATATTCAAATTTCTCCGTGAGGTGCATAAACATGATCCTCGCCGTCTTCTCGGACACCCATGGGAACACCGCCGGCATGCTCTCCGCCGTCCGGCGCATGAGACCCGACGTACTGGTACACCTGGGCGACAACCTGCGCGACAGCGCAGAGCTCGCACGCGAGTTCCCTGAGCTCCCGCTGCACGCCGTCCCCGGCAACTGCGACTTCGCCCGCCGCGAGCCGGACACGGATACCTTCATGGCCGGGCTCGTCACGGTCTTTGCAACGCACGGGCACCGCCACTCGGTGAAGTACGGCCTGGACAGCCTCCTGAATGCGGCGCACTTTTCCGGCGCTGGGCTCGTGCTCTACGGCCACACGCACATCGCGCGTATCGACTATTACGGCGGCATGACCGTTGTGAACCCAGGCACCTCCGGCCTCGGCCCGCAGCCGAGCTTCGCACTCATCGAGATAGGCGCTGATGACAGGATAAGCGCGAAGATACTCCCCATATGATATGAAAAAGCCGGCTGCACGAGCAGCCGGCTCCTTTTCTTCCTCTATTTCGACGCGGCTATGCGCCGCCAAAATGCGGCTTTCTGCGGCGTCCTCGGCACCTCAGGGCCGCCGTTTTCGCACCAGCGCGCCACACGCTGCATGTAGTCCGTGAACTCCTCCGGGCTGAGCGTGGCGCGGTAGGCGTTCAGGATACCGTCCCTGTCCCGGCGCGCCGCCTGCACGCCGCTGTCCGCCGCGCGGTCGAACCAGTAGAGCGAGACGAGGTCGCTGCGCCTTACCCCGGCCCCGGCGTTGTAGATGAGGCCCAGGCAGTTCTGGCTTCCCCGTCGCACCCGAACTCGGCGGCGGCGCGCAGCAGCTTCAGCGCCGCGGCGTAGTCGCGGCGGTTATAGTGGTGCTGGCCAAGCTGCGACAGCTCCCGAGCCGCGCGGGCATCGGGCGCATCTCCCGGGTAGGCCAGCGCGGAAAAAGCTTCATCCTCTCGTACAGCTCGCCTGCGCTCCGGCTATCCAGGCCCTCGCGGATATAGTCCAGCTCGCATTTGAGCACCAGCTTTGCGGCCCGCTCGTCCCCGGCCTCCGCAGCCCGGCGGAAGTAATACGCCGCCTCGCAGAAGTCCCGGGGCGTGCCTCGTCCCTGCGCGCAGAGACTGCGAGATTGTAGAGCGCAGTCGCGTTCGGCTCCAGGCGCAGGATGAACCTGTATTGCTCCACAGCGCGGCTGTCTTCTCCACTGTCGAGAAAGCACTCCGCCGCCGCGAGCAGCGCTTCTATGGCTATTTCGGCTCCGCCGCCGCTGTTTTCGCTCACGCTCGATCCCCCTGGCGCAAAATCTAAAAAGGCCCCGATATGGATATCGGGGCCTTAGCTGGTGGACGATACAGGACTCGAACCTGTGACCCTCCGCACGTCAAGCGGATGCTCATACCAGCTGAGCTAATCGTCCGTTTCGCAAGCAAGCGTTATTTTAACTCATGCTTGCGAAATTGTCAATAGCTTTTTTCTCAGAATTTCGGCAAATATTCCGCGGGGTCAACGCTCTGCCGTCGGCGCGCATGGCGAAGTGGAGGTGGTAGACCTCCCCGCCTCGGCAAGGGCCGTCGTACCTACGGAGCCGATGGTGTCGCCTGGGCCACGCTCTGGCCCACGGTGACGGTGGGCAGCTCCGCGAGGTTTGAATACACGCTCTCGATGCCGCCGCCGTGGGAGATGACCACGGTGGTCCCGAGCAGGTCGTCCGCGTAGATGTCGCTCACCGTGCCGTCGGCCGCGGCGAGCACCTGGCCGCCCAGCGTGGCCTCGATGTCGATGCGTCATGCGTGCGCCAGTCGGCCATCGTGCGGTCGTAGACCAGCTCCGTCATGGCGTAGGGTTTTTCGATCTGGCCGTAGACGGGCCAGACGTAGGAGGCAGGGGCCGTGTCGGCCTCCTGGGGCTCCGTGACGGGCTCCGGCTGCTCCTGCTGTGCCGGGGCCTCCGCCTGAACTTCGGGCTGCTCAGGCTCGGCCACGACCTCCACAGCGTCCTCCGGTATCTCCCACACCGTTTCCGCCGCCTCCGTAGGCGCGGGGGTCGCGACCACGGGCTGCGACAGCTCTATATCGTCGAGCGAGACATTCTGCACAGCACTTTTCCCGGACGACAGCAGCGTCCACGCCGACACTCCTATGACGGCGATGCACAGGAAAAGGACTATGTAGAAGCCCTTTCCGGCGAAAAATCCCTCCAGCTTGCTCTGGCCGGAGTCGTTTTTCTTGTCTTCCATCTTATAACCTCCTGAAGCAAATGGTGTCTTCGGAGGCTATTATTGACAGGCTGCGGGCTCTTATACAAAAACTTATCCCTTTGCGCAAAGTCCAGCTTATGTTCTTCTGTATTCCTGTTGCCGTAAAAAGCGCCCCCGCCGTGAAGCAGGGGCGCTGGTGCCATATTCAGCTTATTTCTTGAGGTTGAAGAAAGCGTCCTTGCCGGCGTACTGGGCGACGTCGAAGAGCTCCTCCTCGATGCGCAGCAGCTGGTTGTACTTGCAGACGCGGTCGGTGCGGCTCGGGGCGCCGGTCTTGATCTGGCCCGCGTTCAGGCCCACGACGAGGTCCGCGATGGTGGTGTCCTCGGTCTCGCCGGAGCGGTGGCTGACGACGGTGGTGTAGCCCGCGCGGTTGGCAAGCTGGATGGTGTCCAGGGTCTCGGTCAGGGTGCCGATCTGGTTGACCTTGATGAGCACGGCGTTGGCAACGTGCAGCTCCAGGCCCTTCTTCACGCGCTCGACGTTCGTGACGAACAGGTCGTCGCCCACGAGCTGGATGCGGTCGCCCAGGGCCTTGGTCAGCATGCCCCAGCCTTCCCAGTCGTCCTCGCCCATGCAGTCCTCCATGGAGATGATGGGGTAGGTGTCCGCAAACTTCTTCCACATGTTGACCATCTGCTGGCGGGTCATGGTCTTCTTCGCCTTCGGCAGGGTGTAGGTGCCGTCCTCGTGGTTGTACCAATCCGAAACAGCCGCGTCGATGGCGAGCATGAAGTCCTCGCCCGGCTTGTAGCCGGCCTTCTCGATGGCCGCGACGATGCACTTGAAGGCGTCCTCGTCACGCTTCAGGTTGGGGGCGTAGCCGCCCTCGTCGCCCACGCCGGCGGCGGGAGTGCCGTTCTCCTTCAGCACGCTCTTCAGGGTGTGGAACACCTCGGCGCACATGCGCAGGGCTTCCTTCCAGCTGGTCGCGCCGACAGGCATGATCATGAACTCCTGGATATCGACGTTGTTCGTCGCGTGGGCGCCGCCGTTGAGGATGTTCATCATCGGCACGGGCAGGGTCTTGGCGTTCACGCCGCCCAGGTAGTTGTACAGGGGCAGGTTCAGCGCGGTGGCAGCGGCGCGGGCGCAGGCCAGGGACACGCCCAGGATGGCGTTCGCACCCAGGCGAGTCTTGTTCGGGGTGCCGTCCAGCTCTATGAGCAGCTTGTCGATGGAGGTCTGGTCGAGGACGTTCAGGCCCAGCATGGCCTCGGCTATCTCGGTGTTGACGTTCTCAACGGCCTTGCTGACGCCCTTGCCCAGGTAACGGCTCTTGTCGCCGTCGCGCAGCTCGCAGGCCTCGTAGACGCCGGTGGAGGCGCCGGAGGGAACAGCAGCGCGGCCGACGGTACCGTCGTCCAGGGTGACCTCGACCTCAACGGTCGGATTGCCGCGGGAGTCCAGTATCTCGCGCGCGGTGACGTCAACGATCTCGAAGTACTCTTTCATTGTAATTCTCCTTCAAAATGTTTTATTGAAATCACTTTTCAATGAGGGATACGCCGGTCATTTCCTTCGGCGCGGGCAGGCACATGAGCTCCAGCAGCGTGGGCGCGATGTCCGCAAGACGGCCGCCGGTGCGGAGCTTGAGCTCGCCGGTGCCGACGATGACGAAGGGCACGGGATTCGTCGTGTGCGCGGTGTTGGGGCTGCCGTTAGGCTCGACCATTCTGTCCGCGTTGCCGTGGTCGGCGGTGACTGCGACGCAGATGCCGTTGCGCTTGGCCGCCTGGATCACCTCGCCCAGGCACTTGTCCACGGTCTCGACGGCAGTTATCGCCGCCTCGGTCACGCCCGTGTGGCCGACCATATCGCAGTTGGCGAAATTGCACACATACAGGCCGCAGCCGCCCTCGTCCATGCGGGCGACGAGCTTATCCTTGACCTCCACGGCGCTCATCTGCGGGATGAGGTCGTAGGTCGGGTACTCCTTCGGGGAGGGTACGAGCACGCGCTCCTCGCCCTCGTACTGCTTCTCCACGCCGCCGTTCAGGAAGAAGGTGACGTGCGCGTATTTCTCCGTCTCGGCCACGCGGAACTGCTTTATGCCGAGGCCGGAGACGTACTCGCCTATCGTGCCGTCCAGGTGCTCGGGCGGGAAGGCGATGGCAGGGTGAGCGCCGCGTCGTACTGCGCGGTGCAGACGTAGCTAAGCTCCAGCTCCTCGCAGCTCATCGGCGTGTCGGCCGGGAGGTTCCCGGTGAGCGCCAGGTCATCTCGCGCGCCCTGTCGGGGCGGAAGTTCATGAAGATGACGCTGTCGCCGGAGCGGATCATGCCGTCCTTGCAGCAGACGACGGGCTCGACGAACTCGTCGGTGACGTCGGCGGCGTAGCTGGCCTCGACGGCCTCGACCGGGCCCTTGCAGCCCGCGCCGATGCCGCGGACGATGGCGTCATAGCCCTTCTGCAGGCGCTCCCAGCGCTTGTCGCGGTCCATGCCCCAGAAGCGGCCCTGGATGGTGGCTATCTTGCAGTTGCCGAGCTTCTCGCACTCGGCCTGGAGCTGGGCGACGTAGCCCGCGCCGGTCTTGGGGCCGACGTCGCGCCCGTCCAGGAAGCAGTGGACGTACACGCGCGGCAGGCCGCGGCGCTTGGCCATCTCCAGGATGGCGAAAATATGCGTGATATGGCTGTGGACGCCGCCGTCGGACAGCAGGCCGAGCACGTGCAGCGCGCCGCCCTTGGCAAGCGCGTCGTCCATCGCCTTGACGTAGGCGGGGTTCTCAAAGAAGCTGCCGTCCTTCACGGCATTGGTGATGCGAGGCAGGTCCTGGTACACCACGCGGCCGGCGCCTATGTTGGTGTGGCCGACCTCGGAGTTGCCCATCTGCCCCTCGGGCAGGCCGACGTCGAGGCCGGAGGCCGAGAGCTGAGTATGCGGGCAGTTGGCCAGCAGCTTGTCCATCACGGGCGTGTTCGCGGTGTATATGGCGTTGTCCGGGCCGGGGTTGCCGATGCCGTAGCCGTCCAGGATGATGAGAGCGGTGGGTCTTACATTCTCCATGGCTCACTCCGCGGCGGTGCCGGCATGATGCGGGCAAAGTCCTGGGGCTTGAGCGAAGCGCCGCCGATGAGGCCGCCGTCGATATCCGGCTGGGCCAGCAGCTCGTCGCAGTTCTTGGCGTTCATGCTGCCGCCGTAGAGGATGCTGACGGCGCGCGCAGTCCGGGCGTCGAACATGCCGCGGATAACGGTGCGGATCTCGCGGCAGACCTCCTCAGCCTGGTCGGCGGTGGCGGTGCGGCCGGTGCCGATGGCCCAGATGGGCTCGTAGGCTATGACGCACTTCTTGACCTCACGGGCGTCCATGCCGGCGAGGGCCGCCTTGACCTGGTAGGCGACGTATTCCATGGTGAGCTCACGCTCGCGCTGCTCCAGCTCTCGCCCACGCAGATGATGGGCGTGATGCCCGCGGCGAGCAGTGCCTTGGCCTTGGTGTTCACGAGAGAATCGCTCTCGGCGTGGTACTCGCGGCGCTCGCTGTGGCCGACGATGCAGTACTTGACACCCAGGTCAGCCAGCATGGCGGCGCTGACTTCGCCGGTATAGGCGCCGGATTCGTGCGCGGAGACATCCTGCGCGCCGAAGGCGAGGCGGCTGTCGCGCATGACCTTGGCCATGGCGGGGATTATCGGGAAAGGCACGCAGAGCACGCTCTCGCAGGTCTTGGTCTTGGGCATAGCCGCGCGCAGTTCCTCAACAAAGGGCTTGGCCTCGGAGGCCAGCTTGTTCATCTTCCAGTTGCCGGCTATAACGGTCTTGCGGTATTTTCTGTTCATCGTGATCGCTCCTTATTTGTCAAGCAGGCAGGCGACGCCGGGCAGCTCCAGACCCTCAAGGAACTCGAGGGAAGCGCCGCCGCCGGTGCTGATGTGGGTGATCTTGGCGGCCTGGCCGCTCTTCTCCACAGCGGAGGCGCTGTCGCCGCCGCCGATGATGGTCACCGCGCCGGAGTTGGCGACGGCCTCGGCCATCTTCCAGGTGCCGTTCGCGAAAGCCGGGAACTCAAACACGCCCATGGGCCGTTCCACACGATGGTGCCCGCGCCTTCACGGCCTCGCAGTAGAGCTCGACGGTCTTGGGGCCGATGTCCATGCCCATGAGGTCCTCGGGGATGTCCTCGCCCGCCTCGACGGGGGCGGCGTCCTTCGCGAACTCGGCAGCGCAGATGCTGTCCACGGGCAGCAGGAGCTTCACGCCCTTGGCCGCGGCCTTGTCCATCATTTCCTTCGCGTACTCGACCCTGTCGGCCTCGAGCAGGCTCTTGCCTATGGTGTGGCCCTGGGCCATCTTGAAGGTGTAGGCCATGCCGCCGCCGACGATGATAGTGTCGGCCTTCTCAAGGAGGTTGTTGATGACGCCAATCTTGTCGCTGACCTTGGCGCCGCCCAGGATGGCGACGAAGGGACGAGCAGGGTCGCTGAGGGCCTTGCCCATGACGGAGATCTCCTTCTCGACCAGGAAGCCGGCATAAGCGGGCAGGAAGGCGGCGACGCCGGCGGTGGAGGCGTGGGCGCGGTGGACGGTGCCGAAAGCGTCGGACACGTACACGTCGGCCATCTTCGCAAGCTCCTCGGCGAAGTCGGCGCGTTCTTCTCCTCGCGCTTGTCGAAGCGGAGGTTCTCAAGCAGCAGCAGCTGGCCCGGCTGGAGAGCGGCGGCCTTGGCCTTGGCGTCCTCGCCGATGATGTCCTTCGCGAAGATGACGTCCATGCCCAAAAGCTCGGACAGCCTCTTGGCCACGGGGGCCAGGGTCAGGCTCTCCTTCCACTCGCCCTTGGGCTTGCCCAGGTGGGAGCAGGCGATGACGGCGGCGCCGTTCTCAAGCAGATACTTTATAGTGGGGAGGGCAGCGACTATGCGCTTATCGCTGGTTATCTCGCCCGTCTCCTTGTTCTGGGGGACGTTAAAATCACAGCGCAGGAGCACCTTCTTGCCGTGGGGGTCGAAGTCGCGAACAGTTTTCTTGTTGTAGTTCATGCTAATTCCTCCTGTTTCATATTACCGTAGTCTTTCAAGCCCTTGAAGCCCTGCTGCCTGAGCGCCTCGTATGTCAGGATCGCAGCGGCGTTTGAGAGGTTGAGGCTCCTCGCCTCGGATATCATGGGGATGCGGATGCAGCGGTCGCGGTATTTCTCCCGAAGCCATTCGGGCAGGCCCGCGGTCTCCTTCCCGAACATGAGGGTCACGTCGCCCCGCCAGTCGCACTCGACATAGCTCCTGGGGGCCTTTGTCGTGGTAAGCCAGAGGTTCGCGTCGCCGTTCAGGCGGAAATACTCGTCCAGGTTGTCATATACCGGATGTCCACCAGGTACCAGTAGTCCAGGCCCGCGCGCTTCACCGCGCTGTCGGAGATGTCGAAGCCCAGGGGCTTTACCAGATGGAGCCTCGCCCCCGTGCAGGCACAGGTCCGCGCTATCGCGCCGGTGTTGTTGGGTATCTCGGGTTCTACGAGCACTATATCGACCATCCGGCCGCGCCTCCAGCTTGTTACATACGTTTGTATCATTACCCATAATTTTGGGCCAGAGACATTTTACTACCTTGCCAATGATTTTACAATACCAATAATGCCGTAAAACAATATTTTTTATTTAATTTTTTGTAAAATCCGTCATATAAAGTGTGCGATATTGAATCCGAGCCGAAAATGGCTTATAATGAAGCTGCAAAAACGGCCGTTCCGTTCGGGACACGGCCTGTTTCGGAGGACTTTATGGAGAAATACTTTATTGTAGTGCCCTGCTATAACGAAGAGGCCGTGCTGCCCGAGACGATGAAGCGCCTGGGCGAAAAGCTCAGCTCTCTTGAGGAACGGGGCATCGCGTCGCCTGACAGCCGCGTCCTCTTCGTGGACGACGGCTCCGCGGACGCGACCTGGGAAATGATAAAAAAGGCGCACGAGGCCTACCCCTCTGTCTTTACCGGCATCTCGCTCGACCGCAACCGCGGGCACCAGACAGCGCTCACCGAGGGCCTCATGGCCGCCCGCGCGGAGCGCGCCGTCTCCATCTCTATAGACGCCGACCTGCAGGACGACGTGGACGCCATCGACGCCATGGCTGAAAAGCGGCGCGAGGGCGCGCACATAGTCTGCGGCGTTCGTGCCAGCCGCCAGACGGACACCTTCATGAAGCGCTTCACTGCCCGGACCTATTACCGGCTCATGCGCTTCTTCGGCTCCGACCTCATCTACGACCACGCGGACTTCCGCCTCATGGACCCCGAGGCCCTGGACAGGCTTGCCCTCTACCACGGGGACGACCTCTTCCTGCGCGGCTCATCACCCGGCTCGGCCTGCCCTGCGAGACGGTGAGCTACGACCGCGCGGAGCGCTTTGCAGGCGAGAGCAAGTACACGCTTAAAAAGATGCTGAAGCTCGCCCTCAAGGGCGCGGAGAGCGGGCGCATGAAGCCCATGAGCGTCCCGCGCGAGCCCTACGGCCACACGAGGGAGGCGCTGGAGTTTTGAGCGGCTGCACAGACTGCCCGAGGGCCTGCGGCGCCGAGCGTGAAAACGGCGCCTGGGCCGCTGCCGCTCGCCATATCTCCCCGCGCCGCGAGGGCGGCGGCGCACTACGGCGAGGAGCCCTGCATAAGCGGCACGCGCGGCAGCGGCACCATCTTCTTCACCGGCTGCTCCCTCGGCTGCGTCTACTGCCAGAACCACGAGATCGCCCGGGGCGGCGGGGTGGAGCTCACCGTGCCGAAGCTGCGGGAGGTAATGCTCCGGCTGCGCGACACGCGTACATAACATAAGCCTCGTCACCGCCTCGCACTTCGTCCGCCCTATTGCCGAGGCGCTCTCCGGCCTCCAGCTGGGCGTGCCTGTGGTCTGGAACAGCTCCGGATACGAGAGCGTCGAGATGCTCAAAATGCTCGAGGCTCGTGCAGATCTACATGCCTGACTTCAAATACTCCCTCCCCTCCCCCGCCGCGCGCTACTCGGACGCGCCGGACTACCCGGAGGTCGCCTCGGCGGCATTCTGGAAATGTTCCGTCAGGTGGGAGTGTACCGGATGGACGAGGATGACATCCTCCGCTCCGGCGTGCTCATACGGCATCTCATCCTGCCCGGGCAGCTCCAGAACACGCGCGGGGTCATCGACTGGGTGGCCGAGCACTTCCCCATGGGCGGCGTGCTCTTTTCGCTCATGGCGCAGTACACGCCCATGCCCGGCGTGGCGGAGCGCTTCCCGGAGCTCGGCCGCCCCGTTACCGCGGCCGAGGCGCAGGAAATGTACGACTACCTGCTCGCGCGCGGCATTGAGGACGGCTACTGGCAGGAGCCCGACGCTCCGGCGAGGACATGATCCCCGCCTTCGACGGCACGGGTTTGGATTGACAAAAACAGCTTTCGGGTTTTTAATGTTCACAAATGGCACAATTATATATAATTGGAGGAAATGTCATGGATTACAAGGAAGTTCTCGAAAAGGCGCGCGGAAACATCGGCCCCTACTGCAAGGCATGTCCCGTCTGCAACGGCAAGGCCTGCGGCAATTCCATGCCCGGCCCCGGCTCCAAGTCCCGGCAACGGCGCCGCCCGCAACTATGACGCCTGGCAGAAGGTCTTCGTGAACATGGACACCATCTGCTCCAACGCCGCCCCGGACACGAGCTTCAAGCTCTTCGGCCGCGAGTTCGCCCTTCCCGTCTTCACCGCCCCCATCGGCGCCCTGCCCATGCACTACAGCGACGCCTACGACGACTTTGCCTACAACGACATCCTCATCCCCACCGCCGTGGAGTGCGGCTCCGCCTCCTTCACCGGCGACGGCGTGGACCCCGAGATCATGAAGCGCTCCGCCGCGGCCATGGCCAAGGTCGGCGGCGTCGGCATCCCCACCATCAAGCCCTGGAACAACGAGGCCGTGTTTGAGAAGCTCGACGTGCTCAACGAGCTGGGAATCTTCGCCGCCGCGATGGACATCGACGGCGCGGGCCTGCCCTTTCTCAAGCCATGAACCCGAACGCCGGCTCCAAGCCCGTGTCCGACCTCAAAGCCGTCATCGATTATGCCAAGATGCCCTTCATCATCAAGGGTATCATGACCGTCGCAGGCGCTGAGAAGGCCGTCGAGGCCGGGGCTGCGGG
>ENA-OQEN01001020-OQEN01001020.1-human-gut-metagenome-genome-assembly--contig:-NODE-1020-length-11065-cov-3.349881_pt1 | contig 11065 bp, 12 predicted proteins | sample MGYA00242791_ERZ504627 | MGnify/ENA primary metagenome ERZ504627 (study PRJEB26092, sample SAMD00036316) | human gut metagenome | host: Homo sapiens | study: EMG produced TPA metagenomics assembly of...
TACATAGCATCGTCGACATCCTCCTTAAATAGCTCGCTATTCGCGTCGAATGTCTCCTCGCTCTGTATAAAAATCCAAGAATGAAATCTGATAACGATTGAATCAGTGTTTCCCTAAGGAAGAATTACATACAAAGGAATCTAAACCTATGCATATCGTACTGGTAGAACCGGAAATTCCGGGAAATACGGGGAACATTTCCCGACTCTGCGCAGCAGAGCATCTGGTGCTGCACCTGGTGGAGCCATTGGGCTTTTCCATCGATGACAAGCACCTGAAGCGGGCGGGGCTCGACTACTGGGATCTTCTGGAGGTCCATGTCCATCCGGACTTTGACTCCGTGAAGCGCATGCTTGCGGGTCATCATTTCTACTACAATACCACCAAGGCGATCAAGACGTATTCGGATATTTCGTATACGGAGGATGATGTCCTTGTATTTGGGAAAGAGACGAAGGGTCTTCCTGAAGAGCTTCTTCTGGAACATGAAGAGGACTGCATCCGCATCCCCATGATCGAAGAAGCACGGTCTCTCAATCTGTCGAATGCTGTTGCGATCGTCGCCATGGAAGCACTCCGGCAGACGGGTTTCCACCATCTCTTGAAGAAGAGTGGACGTTTATTCAAAGGAGGAAGCAGTCATGAATACGTATGACGCAGCTTATGATCTGGCTAAAGCATCAAGGAAAGTGATGAGATGAAGCGTCTCACCGCTGCCGCGGATAAAGTGAAGAACGATGCCGATGCCAAAAAGATGGTGAAGGAATATATTATGGCACAGATGCAGGCAGACTATGCCAAGCTTGCAGGACAGAAGGACGATGAAAAGACCTATCAGCATCTGCAGGAACTGGCGGTCCTTGTCAGCAATAACAGCAATGCCCAGGAATATCTTCAGGCATTTATTCGTTGGAATCAGGTGGCTGCGGATTTGCAGAAGATCGTCTCGGATGCAATGGCGCAGGGTATGGATGTATTGGAATTAGATAAGAAATGACAGACTGGAAAGTATTTTTCGACGGGATCCTCACAGAGAGAGACCTCAAGATCAATGAACCGATGAGCCGCCATACGACCTATGGCATCGGCGGCCCTGCTGACGTTTTTGTTATGCCGCAGACAGAAGAACAGCTTATTGAGATCCTCCGGAAGGCGGATGAAGAAGGCATCGCTGTCACGGTGATCGGCGGCGGCTCGAATACGCTCGTCAGCGATAAGGGGATCCGTGGCATCACCATTTGCATGAACCGTATGAAGCAGGAAATGACCTGCGAAGGCGAATGGATCACTGCCAGCGGCGGCACAGGCACGGGCACAGTCGCTCGCTTTGCGGAAAAGAACAGCTTGAAGGGCTTCGAGTGGCTGTCGGTATCCCCGGTACGGTCTGCGGTGCGGTTTTCATGAACGCCAATGGCTATGGCAGCCAGATGAAGAGAGTCGTAGAAGAGGTCTATGCCATCACCAGAGACGGCAAAGAAAAAAAGACCTACGGTTGGGATGACCTGCACTATGGCGACAGCGACAGCGTATTCATGCACAATGGGGATATCATCGTCGGCGTCAAGTTGCATCTTTCTCCCGGCAATCCGGAAGAGATCAAGAGAGAAATGACAGAACACCAGATCTCTCGTCGCACCAAGCAGCCGCTCGAAAAGAGAAGTGCCGGCACCATGTACCTCCGTCCGCCGGGATACCATGTCGGACCGATGATCAAAAACTGCGGTCTCATCGGCTTCTCGATCGGTGATGCACAGGTCTCTACCAAGCATCCGACTTGTCGTAAACAACGGACATGCTTCCTGCCAGGAGATCCTGGATGTGCTGCATGAAGTCCAGAAGCGCATCATGGAGAAATATCATGTCCACGTCCCGCTCGATGTGCGTATCATCGGTGAAGGTGTACAGCAGGAAAGATAATAGGAGAATCGGAGAAGAGCTGCTTGATGGGCGGCTCTTTTTGGCGTGTGTCTTTTTTTAACAGCACTGCCAAACGGGGACAGGAAATACCTGCGGAGAGTCTGTCAGGCATATGCCTCGGGGTCGCCTTTCCTTCATAATAAATTTCTCATTTTCCCCCTTGCATTTCTGACTAAAGTTATGTATTATATAAAAGTAAGTTAGCACTCGAGATGAGTGAGTGCTAATAGTCCAAAGGAGGAATAGAAATGTTAAAACCATTAGCAGATCGTGTTCTTGTTAAAGTAGATACCGAAGAAACGCAGACCAAAGGCGGCATCCTGCTGCCAGATACAGCACAGAAAAAATCTCAGAAAGGCGAAGTCATTGCTATCGGCTCCGGCAAAATGCTCGATAACGGCACCCGTGTACCGTTCGAAGTCAAAGTGGCGACAGAGTCCTCTTTGCCAAATATTCCGGCGTGGATATCGAAGAAAATGGCCAGAAATTCCTGCTTCTCTCCGAAAGAGACGTACTGGGGATCCTGTAATAAAAAGTATCTGGGGAGTAGGGATGAGCGCAGGTGAATCCCCGGCCCAAGATCTTTCATCGATTGTTTTATAGCAAAAACTAGGAGTGACATACAATGGCAAAAAAAGTTCTTTATAATGAAGAAGCCCGCGCAGCTCTTTTAAGAGGTGTCGATCAGCTGGCAAATGCAGTAAAAATTACCCTGGGACCGAAAGGTCGCAACGTCGTACTCGACAAGAGATTCGGCGCTCCGAACATCGTCAATGATGGCGTCTCCATCGCTCGCGAGATCGAGCTGAAGGATCCATTTGAAAACATGGGTGCGCAGCTGGTCAAAGAAGTCGCTACCAAGACCAATGATGTAGCAGGCGACGGCACCACCACCGCTACCCTTCTGGCACAGTCCATGATCCATGAAGGCATGAGAAACGTAGCCGCCGGCGCAAACCCGATGGTCCTGAAGAAGGGCATCGAAGAAGCAGTCAAGGTCCTTGTCGAAGAGATCAAGAAAAAAGCCGTACCGGTACAGACCAAAGAAGCGATTGCACAGGTCGCTTCCATCTCCTCTGCCGATAAGACCATCGGCGGTCTCATCGCTGATGCGATGGAAAAGGTCGGCAATGACGGCGTCATCACGGTCGAAGATCCAAGACCATGGGCACCAGCCTGAAGGTCGTAGAAGGCATGCAGTTCGACCGCGGCTACCTTTCCCCATACATGATCACCGATCCGGACAAAATGGAATGTGTCATCGACAATCCGCTGATCCTTATCACCGACAAGAAGATCAATATGCTCCAGGATATGCTCCAGCTCCTCGAACAGGTGGCTAGAAGCGGCAAGGAACTCGTCATCATCGCTGAAGATGTCGAAGGCGAAGCACTGGCTACTCTCGTAGTGAACAGACTCCGCGGCACCCTGAAATGTGCAGCTGTCAAAGCACCGGGATTCGGCGACCGCAGAAAAGCTATGCTGCAGGATATCGCTATCCTGACCGGCGGCACCGTGATCTCTGAAGAAATGGGACGCACCCTGAACAGCGCTACCTTAGATGATCTCGGCACCGCTCACCAGATCCGCATCACCAAAGACAACACCACCATCGTCGGCGGCGCAGGTGATAAAGACCAGATCGCAGCCAGAGTGGCTCAGATCCGTGAACAGTACAAAGAAGCGACTTCCCAGTTCGACAAAGACAAACTGCAGGAACGTCTGGCAAAGATGTCCGGCGGCATTGCTATCATCGAAGTCGGTGCTGCTACCGAAGTAGAAATGAAGGATAAGAGACTGCGCATCGAAGATGCTCTGAATGCGACCCGCGCAGCTGTCGAAGAAGGTATCGTCGCCGGCGGCGGCACCACCCTGCTCGATATCCAGGATAAACTGGATACCATCGAAGCAGAAGGCGATGTCAAGACCGGTGTGAACCTTGTCCGTCATGCCATCGAAGCTCCGGTCCGTCAGATCGCTGACAATGCCGGCCTCGAAGGCGCTATCGTAGCTGAAAAGGTCAAAGAAGCTGGCCAGGGCATCGGCTACAATGCAGCAGAAGACAAGTACGAAGATATGCTGAAAGCCGGCATCGTCGATCCGGCAAAGGTCACCAGAAGCGCACTGCAGAATGCAGCTTCCATCGCAGCTCTGGTCCTCACCACCGAAGCTATCGTCGGTGAACTGCCGGAAGAAAAACCGGCTATGCCTCCGATGCCGCAGGGCGGTATGGGCGGAATGATGTAATTTCGCATCGCGTCTGAAAGATAAGAATGAAAGATCCCCACCATCGAATTGACCGATGGCGGGGGATCTTTTTGCGTGTGGGATGGGGCGAAAATAAGAAAGGGTGGTGGCTTTTCCAAGGGGAGAAGCGTGAGATACCTGCATCGTCCATAGAGACCGTTGGTAAGCGCCAAATAAAAGAGTGTATTGAAAAAGCCCGAAAGTTATAGAATAATCATACTATAAGCTTTCGGGCTTTATGTTATTTGCAGGATTCCTGAACTACAGTGTTCCAGGGCATGTACTTCTCTAATACTGCCTCACCTTTGAGACGCTCTTCATTGGGCATCCCGGTGAGTATGTAGATCAGGTATTTCTCCGGATCTATATTATTGGCCTTGCAGGTTTCAATAATACTGTATACGCAGGCACTGGCTTCAGCCCCTTTCGGGCTCGCTGAAAAGAGCCAGTTTTTCCGGCCCACGGTAAAAGGACGTATGCTGTTTTCCGCAATGTTGTTGGATATAGCACACCTGCCATCTTGCAAATAGGTTTCAAGCTGCTCCTTGTTAGTCAGGGAGTAGTTCAAAGCCTGGCTGATCTTGGATTTTGGAAGGACTTTGTCCCGGCTGCTTTCTACCCACTTCCAGTAGGCGTCGAGCACCGGCTTTTCCTTTTCAAGTCTTTGTGCCTTTCTCTCCTCAGGAGTAAGGCCACGCAGTTCTTTTTCAATTTTAAACAGTTCGCGTATGTAGCCCAGCCCTTCGCCAGCCAGACTTACGGAAGATTCATCCTGCTTTGCTGTTTCTGCTTCTACATACTTTCGTCTTGCATGGGCCCAGCAGAGGCAGCGGGTAACTTCGGTTACCTGGTTGTATCCGGAATAGTCATCCGTTTGGAGGTAACCGGTAAATCCTTTAAGGAATTCCGAGGCATTGGATCCTTTTCTGGTCGGACTGTACTGGAACAGGCGGATATTATGTAATGGTTCATACTCTCCACTGGTAAAGACCCACATATAGGATTTGCTGGTATTCTTACGTCCTTTTTCATTGAGTACCTGTACCGGAGTCTCATCTGCATGCAGACAGGCTTCTTTGAGAAGGAGACCATGCATGTAGTCCCACAAGGGTTTCAGGTACTCATTTGAAGAAATAATAATCCAGTTGGCCAGAGTTGCCCTGCTGAGAGGCAATCCCAGCTGCTTCCACTCCCGCTCCTGACGATTCAGCGGTACGGCTAATCCGTACTTCTGCATCATCACATGGGCAATGGCAGAAGGTGGAAGCAAAGGATGGGGAATCGGAGGCTTGGCACTGCCGGCTTCACAATATGCGCTCGTCATTCTTCCGGCAATTCCTGCATTCATAAGATATTTGGAAGTAACGCCTGCAGATAAGCTTTGGCGGAACAAACTCAATCTGAATATTAACAAGCTCCCTGCCTATAGGAGACAGCTTATTTCCACAGATGTCACAGACTTTCTGGTCCGCATCCAGGTCAATGTCTATGTTCTCAATGCAGTCTTCAGGAAGGAATTCCAGCAAGTTCTTAACAGATGCTGACTTGCTCTTTTTCTTTCGTTCATAGCCTTTAACCGCAGTGGTTTCAAGCTCCGGTTCCTTGACACTGGGCTTGGCCTCTGTTTCCGCCTCATTAAAGATGCTGGGATAGGCGGCATCCATATCCGGATCAGTCCGGCGTTCCGATTTAGAACCAAAACGGGCCTGCTGAAGTAATTTCACTGTAGCTAATAAAGCCGCTTTGTCCTTTTCCAGTTTTGCAATTCTATCTAGTAATTCCTGCTCACGGCGGTCTGTCATGGGTACACTCAATTCTATAAAAACGACCGAAATTTCATGTATTTATTATACCATAAAACAGCCGAAAAAGCTCGATAAAATCTAGCTTTTTCGACTGTTTTAGCATGCAGATTTCATACGCTGCAGCGGGGGTGAATGACCTTCACGGCCCGAGGTTGGATGATGGCAAGCCCCTCCATAAGCCAGCGGTATTGCTGTGGGGAAAGCTCAATCAGGGAAGCCGATTCCCTTGGCCACTGAAAGCTTCCGCTCTCAATACGCTTGTAAAGCAGAACGAAACCATCACCCTGCCAGAGGAGACCTTTGATCCGGTCCCGTCTTCTTCCACAGAACAGGAACAGTGATGGAAGGAACGGATTCAGATCATATTGTTGTGAAACCACAGCGGATAATCCGTCAATGGATTTCCGCATATCCGTGTAGCCGCCGGCCAGGTAAACCCGGTCGGCAGTTAGTTGAATATCCATGAGTAATACCTCCAGTCGTTGAACTTGTAGGTATTATCTCATTTCCAATGGATAGATAAAATCCATCATTTTATTTTGCGCTTACGACCGTTGAACCTGTTCCCGTCCTTATGCTACAATCAAAAGAAAAGTTACAGAAATGGAGAAGACTATGGAACATCTGAAGAAAGTCATCATCAGTAAGCGCGCCGAGCTGGCGGCGAAGGGCGGGCACCCGTGGATCTACGGGACGGAGATCGAGCACGCGGACGAAGGCATCGAAGCCGGTGATGTCGTGCGTGTGGAGTCGAAGAAGGGGAAATTCGTGGGAAGCGGTTTCTACAATCCGCACTCGAAGATCACCGTCCGCATTTTTTCGACGAATGCGAATGATACCTTCAACGCAGACTTTTGGAAGCGCCGCGCAGCGTATGCGGTGGATTACCGTCTGCAGGTGATGCGGAAGGAAGACTATGATTGCTGCCGCCTAGTTTTCGGGGAAGCGGACCAGCTGCCGGGACTTACGGTGGATCGCTTCGGCGATGTGCTTTCCGTGCAGGTGCTCTCACTGGGGATGGAGCGGCATAAGAAGGAATTCTTGGACGGCCTCATCGAAGTGCTGCGGGAGCGTCAGCTCGCGGTCTCCTGCGTCTATGAGAGAAATGATGTCAAGATCCGTGAGCTGGAGGGGATGCAGCAGTACAAGGGCTTCTATCGTTCCCCGCTGCTGGATCCGGCGGCAGAGAAGACACGGGTGGATATCGTGGAGAACGGCATCCGCTATACGGTTGATGTGGAGAACGGGCAGAAGACGGGCTTCTTCCTTGACCAGAAATTCAATCGTCTCGCGGCGGCGCAGATCGGGAAGGGTCGTCATGTCCTCGACTGCTTCACGCACACGGGCGCTTTGCGCTGAACATCGCCAAGGGCGGTGCGGCGAGCGTGACGGCGCTCGATATTTCCAAAGAAGCCGTCGAAATGACGGCGCACAATGCGAAGCAGAATGGCCTTGCCGTCGAGGCCGCACAAGCAGATGTCTTTGATTTTCTGACCGAGCTCGACAAGAAAAAGGACCACAGCTATGACTACATCGTCCTCGATCCGCCCGCTTTCACCAAGTCAGGAAAGACAGTACATGAAGCCTTCCGCGGCTACAAGGAGATCAACTACCGTGCGATGAAAATCCTGCCGCGCGGCGGATATCTGGCGACCTGCTCCTGCTCACATTTTATGGGTGAGGAGCTCTTCGTGAAGATGGTGAAGGAAGCGGCGCGCGATGCCGGCGTCACGCTCCGGCAGATCGAGTTCCGCCAGCAGGCTCCCGATCATCCGATCCTTATGACGGTGCCGGAGACCTATTATTTGAAATTCTTCCTCTTCCAGATTGTATAAAGGAAACGCTGATTAAATCGCAGAATTCGATTTCACATGTATTCATACAACGCTTCGTCATAACCTCCTTAAATAGCTCGCTATTCGCGTCGGATTATTCCTTGCACTGCATGAAAATACAAGAGTAAAATCGAATAAACGATTTAATCAGTGTTTCCTAAGAAAAACGCTCAGCCGGATCGGCTGAGCGTTTTTGATTGGATGGGTTCAGGGTTCAGGGTTCAGGTTGGCGGGTTCAGGGTTTTGGTGCGGTGTATCATAATAGGTAGCGCCGCGGAGTATGGAGGATGACAGGCTTCCCGTTTCCGGTTTCGCGCACAGGAACCGTTTCACCGCGAACGAAAAAGATTCCTCGGCTTCGCTCGGAATGACGATACGGGGAAGACGCTTAGTGCGAATAGTATGAAAACGTTTCGGTGAGTTGCGCCTCTGCCAGACACTCTATCCTGCGTCTTCGGTGTGCCCCTTCTTCAAGGGGCTTCTCAGTTGAGGAGATTGATGCAAACCCTAAACCATAAACCCTAGTCCCTAGCTACTAGTGACTAGTCCCCAGTCACTAGTCTCCAGTCACTAGTCACCCGTCCATCCTTTCTTTCAGATAGTCGGTAAAATTCAGGATGTGTGTCGCGGTCCAAAGGCCGTTCACGTCTTTTTCCAGCTGTACCTGCCATGTGAAGTCGCGGGCGAGGTCTTTGTCGTGGAGTTTCACATAGGCGATGGTTTTGCCGTCCGCTTCTTCGATCTTGAAGATGTCGGTGAGAGAGAGGGCGGAAGAGCCGGCGTAGGCAGTGAGGGTCTTGACAGGCTTGTCCAAGAGGGACTTGGAGGCAGGGGCGCCATCCTTGAATCGGATCTCTGTCTGTCGGATGAGTTCCTTCACGACTTCTTTCTTGATGCTTTTCACGAGGGAGGCAGCGATGGCGTGTTCGGGAAGACCGTCGGCCTTGAGCTCGGCGAGCATGTCGTCCAAGGCATAGCTGTAGACTTTGGCGACATCGACGCGTTTGCAGAAGAGATCCCAGTCCTTTTTCTGCACGGCCTGCTGGATCTCTCCCGCCGCAAAGGCGGGCGTATTCTGCCAGTACAGGAAATACCAGCCGCCGGCAGCAGCGAGAAGGAGCAGAAGGACGAGGAGGAGCTTTTTCAGGAGAGACATGAGAGAATCCTTCATAAAAAACAGGGCAACGGATGCAATGGGGAAAGTGCAGCGCATCGTATGGAAGCGCCGCAGCGTATAGGGAATCCCAGGCGTCCCGCTTTTTCGAAAAACAGTTTTTCCTAATCACTAGCCACTAATCCCGGCTACTCACCCGTATCGAAGAGGCTTTCTGCTGGGTGAATTCGAGCATGCCGTAGATGCCGCCTTCGCGGCCAAGGCGCTTTCCTTGTAGCCGCCGAAGGGAGCCGCTGTATCACGCGGGCTGGCATTGATGTAGACATTGCCGGCTTGATGCGATGGGCGATGGCGATGGCTTCTTCTTTCGGCCCATAGACACCGGCATTCAGACCGTATCGGGTGTCATTGGCGATCCTGACTGCATCGTCAGTGTCTTTGTAGGTGATGACACAGAGGACCGGACCGAAGATCTCATCCCGCGCGATGGTCATATCATTCGTGACATTCGTGAAGATCGTGGGGTGGATGTAGTAGCCGTGATCGGGGCTTTCCGGCAGGCCGCCCGTGAGGAGCCTTCCCCCTTCGGAAAGCCCCTTGCTGATGTATTCGCTGATCTTCCGGTACTGTGCCATGGAGGACACCGGCCCGAGCTTCACGCCCGGGTCTGTCGGGTCGCCGACCGTATATTCTTTGGCGATGGCGGAAAGCTCTTTTTCGATGAGGGCTTTCTCGCTTTCCGGGATGAGCAGGCGGGAGAAGGCGGTGCAGGTCTGGCCGGAGTTCAGAAAGATGCTATTGAAGCAAAGGCGGATCGGTGCGCTGTAGTCATGATCCTTGGATGGAAGGATCACGTAGGGCGATTTCCCGCCAAGCTCAAGGCTGATATGCTTCACGCTTTCCAGAGCTCGCTTGCCGACAGTGACGCCGCCTGAGGTGGATCCGGTGAAGGAGATCATGGAGACGAGCGGATGGGAAGAGAGTGCATCGCCCACTTCGCCGCCGCGGCCGGTCACGAGGTTAAAGACGCCTTTCGGAAAGCCTGCTTGTTCAAAGGCATCGGCGAGGAAGTAGGAGGAGAGCGGCGTGTGCTGGCTCGGCTTTAGGATGACGGTATTGCCCATCAGCATCGCAGGTATGATCTTCTGTATGACTTGTCCCAAGGGGTAGTTCCATGGAGTGATACATCCGATGACGCCGATCGGCTCACGATAGGTGGTGGAAGCCGCCATTTTTTCGACCATGGGGACGTCTGGCGCAAGGTCGATGTAGGACATGGTACGGACGTACTGGTACTCGACCTGCGAGGCTTTGGTGAAGGTATATGGTGAGCCGAGCTCCCGGATGGTGATGTCGATGAGGTCATCTTCCTGAGATTTGAAAATGGCGAGGAATCGCTCCATCAAAGTGATGCGTTCGGCGAGCGGCTTTTTCGCCCAGGCAGGGAAAGCGGCATAAGCGGCTTTGGCGGCTTTGTCTACGTCATCGCCGTTCCCCGCCGGAACGCGGGCGAAGATCTCCCTTGTGGCCGGGTTTTCTACCTCGATGAACTCTCCGGATGCGCCCGGGATCCATTCGCCATTGATATAGAGCTTTTCATAATCCATAGCAAACACCTTCCTTTAGACAAAAGAGAGCCCCCTTGCGAGCGCTCTCCCCCTTGAGATGATGATATTGAATCTAGATTTATTATAGCATGAGGGAAGGGGAAGACAAGGGGGCCAAAGTGACTGGTGGCTAGAAATTAGTAGCTGGGGATTAGGTTTGCGATACGAGAAAACGCTAGTTTCAAACTTCGGGTATCGCCCAGACCATCCTCTCGCCCCTTCCTCTGGAAGGGGCTGACGAGCGGAGCGAGGCGGGTTGGCCCCATGTATGTTAGACGGAAGGAACCCAAAAGCCAACCTCCGCCCCTTCGGGGCACCTCCTTCCAGCGGAAGGAGGGAGAAGTCGGAATGCGGGCATCGCCTTATATATACTCGCGGCGAAGCCGCCACCACCACTCCTCACTCCTCACTCCTAACTGTATTCGTATATTAAGCCCCCATCTGAGATGGGGGACCCGGTGGAGCCGTAGCTTTGCCTAGAGTATAAAAAATCCTCCAGTGTTAGAATAAAGAGGGTCTAGCAAACCACTTTAGCTAACA
>ENA-OQEN01001021-OQEN01001021.1-human-gut-metagenome-genome-assembly--contig:-NODE-1021-length-11054-cov-1.958818_pt1 | contig 11054 bp, 17 predicted proteins | sample MGYA00242791_ERZ504627 | MGnify/ENA primary metagenome ERZ504627 (study PRJEB26092, sample SAMD00036316) | human gut metagenome | host: Homo sapiens | study: EMG produced TPA metagenomics assembly of...
GCCCCCCCGGCCGCCAAACGCCGCCGCCCCCTGCGGGCCGCAGGGATCACTTCCAATCCAGGAAGATCCGCTCGGAAGGGCAGCGCTGTACGCATAGCCCGCAGCCGGAGCATACGTCCGGATCGATATGGATGCCGTTGGGCCCCATGGAGACCGCTTGGTATAGACAGCCTTGGGCACACAGGCTACAGCCCAGGCCGTCGCAGGGGGACAGGAGCCGGGCAGCCAAGGGCCTGGGATTAAGATCTTCAAAGGTGGAGAGGGAGGAAAGGGCGGCGCCTCGCAGCTGTTCCACGGTCGTGTAGCCGTGGGCGTCCATCCAGGATTCCACCTCCCGATGATCCGGGTGATGGCGTCATAGCCCTGCTGCTGGATCACAGAGGCCAGCTGCACCGCGTGGGCGCCAGCATGAGGAATTCCAGGGCGCCTTCGCCGCTGAAGATGCCGCCGATGCTGCATACCTGCATTTGGGTGCATTGCAAAAGGGTGGCCGTGGTGGCCAGGGAGATGGGATGGATGGGCAAGCCGGTGTAGCCCCCATAGGAGGGCATACGGGCTTGGCCCCGTTCCAGGTCGATGCCATTGAGGCCCTTGATGGCGTCGATGGCGCTGAGGGCGTTGGCGCCGGCGTCCTCCACCGCCCGCAGGTAATCGGAGTATTGAGCCGCTTCATAGGAGAGCTTCACCATGACCGGGATGTCCGCGGCCTGCACGGCGGCCTGGATCAGCGCGTGGCAGTTTTCGGGGCGGGTGCGCAGCCGTTGGTTTCGCGCGCCCACAGGGCGGAAATGCTGATCTCCAGGGCGTCCGCTCCCAGCCGTTCCGCCCGGGCGGCCAAATAGGCCAGCTCCGAGGGGGTGGAGGCCAGATGCTGAAGATGAGCTTGCAGTCCTTTTTTTGCAGCTGCTCCATTTCCGCTTCCCACTGCTCCAGCTGCAGATCGGAATACAGCTTGGTATTGAGCATACTCTGGCCTTCCAGGTAGATCCGGGGGCAGATGTTGCGGTGGGCTTCCAGGGTAAGGGTCTCGGTAATCACCGCCGCAGCCCCGGCGTCGATACAGCGTTGGAGGGAGGCGCCGTCCCTGGCCCAGGGACCTGCGGCCACCAAAATGGGATTCTTTAGGGAAAGCCCCATCAGCTGGGTGGACTTGGACATGATACTCTCCTTTTCACAGCTAGTCGAACAACTCGTAAATTCGTTTGCTATTTCCGCAGGAACGGCGGATCTTCAGCTGGGGCTGCAGAATCATCTTCTGGGGGATACCCAAGCCGAATTCTTCATTTTCAATGCTATCAAACAACATACGGGCGGCAGCATGCCCAGGCGGGCTGCCGGATGCTCTACGCAGGTGAGCGCAGGGGAGACAATGGAACACATGGAGAATCCGTGGTACAGGCAAGGGCCATTTGCTCTGGAATGGCCAGGCCAGCGTCCTGGGCGGCCTTTAATACGCCAAAGGCTTGCTCGCTGCTGAAGGTGATCAGGGTAGAGGGAGGCTGCCCGCCGCGAAAAAGCTTTTGGGCGGCAAGATATCCGCCCTGGATGCTATTTTCCCCCAGACAGACGGCGGCAGGGGGGCAACCGGCTTCCAGCAGGGCCTGGTCACAACCGGAATGCACCTGCTGCGCCTCAACGCTGGGAGGATCGTCCAACAGCAACCCTACGGCTTTATGCCCCAGCTCCAACATGTGCTGGGTAAGCCGATAGGCGCCCTCTTCAAAATCCAGATAACACTGGCTTTCCAGGGCACGGATGGGGGTGCGGCCCACGTGTACGCAAGGGACGCGGGCATGGAGAAAGGGCTGTAGCCGCTCTTCATCTAAAGAAGTCGCCACCAGGATCACCCCGTCGATGCGACGGGTCTGGGCGGTTTTTAAATAATCGCACTCCAAGGCAGGATCCCCATGGGTGTGGCAGGAAAGCACTACATATTGTTTGCTGCGGGCCACGGTCTCCACGCCGGAAAAGATACGCTGATACAGACAGCTTTGGATGTTGGGCAAAAGCAGGGCAATGGTATTGGTGCGCCCTAGATTCAACCCCCGGGCAAACCAGTTGGGGTATAATCGTTGGCTCCATAATTGCCAATACCCGCTCCCGGGTTTCCGGCAGCACCTGCTCCGGATGATTGAGCACCCGGGAAATGGTGGCGACGGATACGCCGGCAAGTTGGGCTATTTCTTTGATATTCACACATTCACCGCCAAAATAAAGAATAAAAAAGGAACCGAAACCAGGACCAGAAGGAACGGCAGGCAAAGGACGCGCTACCTTGCATATAGTATAGCATGGACGGGAAAACAAGACAATAAGTAGGGGTGTTTGCGCGTAAACGGTTTCATCCATGTAAACTGCAAGAAACATAGAAAAATGCAGCAAACCGCAAATTCAAATGGAGAATAACAGGTACATGTGCAGGAAACACGGGGTATAAATGCATATGCAACAAAAAAACTCCTTCAGAGCGGTTGACAAAGGGGGCATGCATCCGATATAGTATAAGAAAATGATGTAACCGGTTTTATCCTGTCTGCCGGCAATGCATCGCGCACTTCTATTCCCTTCACTCTTTTCATCTTATTCTATTTTATAACAGGTTTATAACAGGAGGTCTAGGCAGCACATGGCTAAAGAAAAAACGCAACATGTTGATGTGGATTATTCCTTGGAACCCGTACCAAAAACATCAAGAAAAAATTTCCTTGCAATGTTTGTCATCATGCTTGGGTTTACGTTCTTCTCCGCAAGCATGAGCGTCGGCGCCAAGATGGCCAACGGATTGGACTTCTCCGGTTTCGTATGGGCGGTCATCATCGGCGGCATCATCCTGGGGGCATATACCGGCATCCTGGGCTACATTGGATGCGACACGGGCATGTCCTTTGACCTGCTGGCACATCGTTCCTTCGGCAGCAAGGGCTCTTACCTGCCAGCGCCCTTATCTCCTTTACCCAGATCGGCTGGTTCGGCGTGGGCGTGGCCATGTTCGCCATCCCCGCGGCGGAGCTGCTGGGCATCAATCCCTGGATCCTGGTCATTATCGCCGGCGCGTGCATGACCTCCTCCGCTTATTTCGGCATCACCGGCCTGGAGGTGGTCAGCTATGTATCCGTGCCCTTGATCGCCATCCTGGGCATCTACTCCATGGTGACCGCCACGGCGGAAGGCGGCGGCTTGGTGGCCATGTTCGCCAAGAACGCAGGCAGCATGACCCTGTTCACCGCAGTGGGCCTGGTTATCGGCTCCTTCGTATCCGGCGGTACCGCCACCCCCAACTTTACCCGCTTTGCCAAGAATAACATGAGCGCTGTGGTCACCACGGTGATCGCGTTCTTCATCGGCAACACCTTGATGTTCTGCTTCGGCGCTGTGGGCGGCGCGCTCACCGGCCAGGAGGATATCTTCTACGTGATGATCGCCCAGGGCCTCACCGTTCCCGCTTTGATCGTGTTGGGCGCCAACATCTGGACCACCAACGACAACGCTTTGTATACCAGCGGCTTGGGCCTCTCCAACATCACCAAGATCCGCAAGCGCCCCATGGTGCTCATCGCTGGCGTGGTAGGTACGGTCACCGCGATTTGGCTCTACAATAACTTCGTAAGTTGGCTCAACTTCCTCAATGCCACCCTGCCCCCCATCGGCGCCATTATTGCGCTGGACTTCTTCATGAATAAGAATCGGTACAAGGGTGAGAACGACAAGCTTATCCCCGTCAACTGGGGCGCTATCGCCGGCGTTGTGGCTGGCGCGCTGGTGGGTAACTTCGTCACCTGGGGCATCACCTCCATCAACGCATGGTGGTGGCCTGCCTGATCTACGTATTGGGCGACAAGCTGATATACAATAAGGCGAAAGCATAATCCCTTTCTGAAAAATTAAATTAATAAGAAAGGTTGGATGCTGGCCGGATAAAACGCAGGCCTGCGCCTAAAAAAGAAACTTTGCGGCTTTGGCAACTTCGGTTGCCAAGCGCCAGCTTGTCGAGAAACCCCTGGGGGCTCGGGGGCCGCAATGCAGTTCGCAAAGGTCGCGCTGCGTCGGCCCGTGGGGCCTTCCTGGCGCTCCCTTGCTCACTGGCTTCCGCCTCGCTCCTCCCGCACTGGTGGCGCTCGGCTTTGCCCTCCGGAGGCTTTGATCGGATTTGGCGACACAAGGTGAATTGTCCCGAAGGGACAAGAGAAGGCCCCCTGGGGGGTGCGCGTCAAATCCGCAAAAAGCCTTGCGTAGCAAGGGTTTCCCTGCATAGCTCCCTGGCCGCGCCGTAGGCGCAAGGGAGCTATGAAACCTCGAAAAAGTGGCGCAAGCCACTTTTTCGACAGCCTGAGGGACAGCGAAGTTCGCTGTCCCTTTGGCGTTGCGATGGGGCTTAGGCCATCTTGGTTTTGATGTCCGCCAGCCGGTTCAGGGCTTCCATCAAGGTATCGTCCTTCTTGGCGAAGTGGACCCGGATGATGTCGTTTACGTTCTCCTTGAAGAAGGAGGTGCCGGGCACGCAGGCTACGCCCACCTTCCGGGCCATTTCCTCGCAGAACTCCACGTCGGTCTGGCCGGGCTTCAGGTATTGGCCGATGTTGGCCAGCACGAAGTAAGCGCCTGGGGGTCCGTATACTGGATGCCGATGTCGTCCAGGCCCTTGGTGAACAGAGCCTTCATGTGGGCGTAATGGGCGCCGAATTCCTCGTAATAGCTATCCGGCATCTCCAGGCCCGCGATGGCGGCCTCCATCAGCACAGAGGGGGCGCCCACGGTGTTGAAGTCGTGGAATTGCTTGATCCGGTCCATCAGATGCTGGGGGGCGATGGCATAGCCCAGCCGCCAGCCGGTGATGGAATAGGTCTTGGACAGGGAGCTGCAGGATACCGTCCGCTCCCACATGCCGGGCAGGGTGCTCATATAGACGTGCTTATGGGGGGCGTAAACGATGTGCTCGTATACCTCGTCCATGATCACGTAGGTGTCATAGCGGATGGCCATATCCCCGATGAGCTTAAGCTCTTCTTCTGTAAACACCTTGCCGCTGGGGTTGGAGGGGTTGCAGATCAAAATGGCCTTTGCTCCCTGCTTGAAGGCATCCTCCAGCACGTTGGGGTCAAAGTGGAAGGTGGGGGGGACCAGGGGCACGAAGATGGGCTCGCAGTCCGCCATGATCGCTTGGGCCCGGTAGTTTTCAAAGTAGGGGGAGAACATGATGATCTTATCCCCCGGGTTGGTGAGGGCGAAAATGGTATCCACCATGGCTCGGTGGAGCCGATGGTGATCACCATATTGGTTTCTGGGTCCAGGTTCAGGCCCATGAAATGGCCGCATTTTTTAGCCAGGGCCTGGCGGAAGTTGGGGGCGCCATGGTGATGGGATACTGATGGGGCCGATGGCGCTCACCTGGCCAGCCGGTCGGTGATGGCCTTGGGCGGGTCGAAATCCGGATAGCCCTGGGCCAGGTTGATGGCGCCGCAGGCCAGGGAAATGCGGGTCATACGGCGGATGACGGAGTCGGTAAATTGTTCTGTCTTACGGCTGATGTCCTTCATAATGGTATTCCTTCTTTCTCTCTCTGCTGAATTAACGCATACCCATGGCTGCGGGGTCCGCGGGAGTGATCCCCGCGGCGCGCAGGAGATGGTCTACCTTGTCCGTATCCGCCACCCGGAAGATCATAAAGGCTTGATCGCCGCTGCGGCCAAAGGCGGAATACATATATTCCACATCCACTTGGTGTTGGGCAAAGACCTCCATCACGCGGCTAGGCCGCCGGGGGCGTCCGGCACCCCCACCGCCACCACCGGGGTCATGGAGAGGATGAAGCCTTTTCCAGCAGCACGGAGGCCGCCCGTTCAGGCTGATCGGCGATGAGGCGAAGCACCCCATAGTCGGTGACCTCGGCGATATTGATGGCCCGCAGGTCGATCTGGCTGGCGGAGAGGGTGGAGGTGATTTCCGCCAGCTGGCCAGGTCGGTTTTCCAGAAACACAGAAATCTGATGAATCGTCATAACGGATGGGCTCCTTTCTTAGATCTTCCGCTTGTCGATGACCCGCACGGCCTTGCCCTCGCTGCGTTGGATGGACTTGGGGGCCACCAGCCGCACCTTGGCGTAGATGCCCAGCATGGCCTTGAGGGCGTTGACCAGCTGCTTCTCCCGATTGGCCACCTGGCTGAGCTGGTCGGAGAAGGCGTCGGGGGTCATTTCCACCTGGACCTCCAGCACGTCGGAGTTGTTGATCCGCTCCACGATGATCTGGTAGTTGGCGGCGTAGCCTGCTCCAACAGCACCGTCTCGATCTGGGAGGGGAATACGTTGACGCCCTTTACGATGAGCATATCGTCGCTGCGGCCCATGGGCTTGGACATTTTGATGTGGGTCCTGCCACAGGAGCAGGGTTTGGAGGACAGCACGCAAATATCCCGGGTAGGTACCGGAGCAGGGGGAAGGCCTCCTTGGTGATGGAGGTAAATACCAATTCGCCCTTGGAGCCTTCGGGAAGCACCTCGCCGGTGACGGGATCGATGATCTCGGCGATGAAGTGGTCCTCGTTGATGTGCATCCCCGTCTGCTCGGCGCACTCGTAGCTGACCCCGGGGCCGCTGAGCTCCGTGAGGCCGTAGATGTCATAGGCCTTAATGCCCAGCTTGCGCTGGATATCCTGGCGCATCTCCTCGCTCCAGGCTTCCGCGCCGAAGATGCCGGCCTTGAGCTTGAGCTTGTCCCTTAGGCCCCGCTCAATGGCGGTTTCCGCCAGATACGCCGCATAGGAAGGGGTGCAGCACAGGATGGTGGAGCCCAGGTCCACCATAAACTGGAGCTGCCGGTCCGTATTGCCCGAGGACATGGGCAGGGTGAGACAGCCCACCTTATGGCTGCCCCCATTCAGACCAGGACCGCCGGTGAACAGACCGTAGCCATAGCTGACATGGCACACGTCCTCGTTGGTGCCGCCGGCCGCCACGATGGCCCGGGCGCAGCAATCTTCCCACAGATCCAGGTCATGCTGGGTATAGAAGGCCACCACCCGCTTACCAGTGGTGCCGGAGGTGGACTGGATGCGCACGCAGTCCTTCAGGGGCCGGGCGGTGAGGCCGTAGGGATAGGCTTCCCTTAGGTCGTCCTTGGTGACAAAGGGCAGCTTGCTTAGATCCGCAACACCCTTAATATCGCCAGGGGTCAGGCCCTTTTCTTCCATCTTTTTGCGGTAGTAGGGGACATTGTCCCAGACGTTCTGCACCTGTTTGACCAGGCGTTCATTTTGCCAGGCCAGGATCTGCTCCCGGCTGGCGCACTCGATCTCGGTTGGTAGTAGCGTTCCATGTTGGGATCGTGTTCCTTTCTTATGGGTAAAAGATCTTATTGGCTGAGCCGCAGCCGGCTCAATTTGTTGGATTTACACGCTGGCCCCCAAGGCGAAGGCCCGCAGGTTCAGCTCCAGGAATTTGGGAGGCACGCTCTCGCGGATGGCCTGTTCCCATTCCGCCTGGGAGAAGTCAAAGCTCTTGGACAGACGGCCCAACAATACGATGTTTACCGCCTTGGCAGAACCGGCTTCCTCCGCCAGGGAAAGGGCGTCAAAGGCATCCACATCCATGCCCGCCTGGCGCATCTTTTCCACCAGGCCCTGGGGGTATTGGGCGGCGCCGGTAATTACAGGCATGGGGTTGATCTGCTGGGTGTTGGTGACGATCCGGCCGCCGGGCTTAAGGTATTCCGTCCAGCGGGCGGCTTCCAGCAATTCAAAAGAGAGGATGAAATCCGCCTGCCCCTTGTCGATGATGGGGGAATAGACCTTGTCCCCATAGCGCACATAGGTCACCACCGAGCCGCCCCGCTGGCTCATGCCGTGCACCTCCGAGACCTTTACGTCATAGCCCCGGCTCAAAAACAGCTTGCCCAGCAGCTTGCTGGCCAACAGGGAGCCCTGGCCCCCTACGCCGACGATCATGATATTTTTGGTTTCCATGCTCATCCCTCCTTGGAAGCCTTCAGGGCACCGAAGTTACAAAGCTGTTCGCACACGCCGCAGCCGGTACACAGGTATTGTCGATCATGGCCTTGCATCCTGCATGCTGATGGCCGGGCAGCCGATCTTCATGCACATGCGGCAGCTCTTGCAAGCCTCCCGATCCACGGTAAGGGGCGCTTTATGCTTCACATATTTGAGCAGGGCGCAGGGCCGGCGGGAGATGATGACAGAGGGCTCCTCGGCGGCTACTTCTTCCTTTATAACTGTGTCGCACTGCTTTAGGTCGTAGGGGTCCACCACCGTACCGGGGAATGCCGATGGCCTTGCACAGGGCCACCAGGTCCACCTTGGCGGCGGGATCGCCCTTGAGGTTATAGCCGGTGGTGGGATTTTGCTGATGGCCGGTCATACCGGTGATGGAGTTATCCAGGATGATCACCGTGCTGTTGGACGCATTGTAGGCCACGTTCACCAAGCCCGTCATGCCGGAATGCATGAAGGTGGAATCCCCGATCACTGCCACGACCTTGCCATCTGGCGCGCCTGGGCTTATTGAACCCATGTAGCCTGAGATGGAAGCGCCCATACACACCACCGCGTCGATGGCGTTCAAGGGCGCCACAGCCCCTAGGGTATAGCAGCCGATATCCCCCATGACGGTGAGTTTCTGCTTGGCCAGGGTATAGAACAGGCCACGATGGGGGCAGCCTGCGCACATCACTGGCGGCCGGGGGGGGATCTGGGCGTCCAAGGCCTTGCCGCTGGGAACCGGCAACCCCAGCTTTGCAGCCACAAGGTTCTGGGAAAGCTCATCGATGGGCGGGAAATAATCCTTGCCGCACAGGGCCAGGCCCAGGCTCCGGCAATGGGCCTCGATGAAGCCGTCCAACTCCTCTACCACCACCAGCAGCTTCACCGAGGCGGCAAAATCCTTGATCAGCTGGTCCGGCATGGGATAGGCCATACCCAGCTTCAATACCGGATAGGTATCCCCGCAGACTTCCTTTACATATTGATAGCTGGTGCTGTGGGTAATGATGCCGATGTCATTGCAGCTGCCTTTCTCCCAACGGTTGGCAGGGGTGGTTTCCGCATATTGGCGCAGGGCCTCCAGCCGTTCCTCCACCACGGGATGGCGCCGCTTGGCGTAACCAGGCATCATGATATACTTTGGGGGTTTTTCACATAGGGCTTCTGGGGCGGCTCCTGCCGGGGCTGGTCTCCACCAGGCTTTGGGCGTGGGCGACCCGGGTGCACATCTTCAACAGCACCGGGGTGTCAAACTGCTCGGAAATGGTATATGCCAGCTTGGCAAAGGCCAAGGCTTCCTCCGAATCTGCAGGCTCCAGCATGGGGAGCTTGGCGGCCATGGCATAGTGGCGGGAATCCTGCTCGTTTTGGGAGCTGTGCATCCCCGCGTCGTCCGCTACGCCGATGACCATGCCGGCGTTTACGCTGTATAGGAGATGGTAAACAAGGATCTGCCGCAACGTTCAGGCCCACGTGCTTCATGCCGCAAAAGCTGCGGCGGCCGGCCAGGGCAGCCCCGAAGGCCGCTCCATGGCGACTTTTTCATTGGGCGCCCATTCTGCGTAGATCTCTTCATACTTGGCGGCAAACTCGGTAATCTCCGTGCTGGGCGTGCGGGATAGCTGGACACCATGGCGCATCCAGCCTCATAAAGGCCCCGGGCCGCCGCTTCATTACCGAGCATCAGTGTTTTCATGGCGGTTCCTCCTTAGAAATAATATGGCAAAGGGCTGGCGGCCGCAGCGCGGCCCCCGCCCCAAAGCTTCTATGGGCCCTTTGCTTAGGGGTGTTCCACGCCCGATTCCCCGATGGAATCCGTGACCGTTACGGTAACCGTTTGGCCATAGCAGGCAAATACGCGCTCCACGTGTTCCTGGGAGACCTGGGGTGTAACCGCGCTGACCAAAGGCGTAACCACCAGGCTCAGCAGCATCACGAAGGCCCCGCAATTGATGGGGGATTGGAGCCAGGCCGGGAAGGACGATTGGAAGAACATGTTCAGCAGCATCAACTACGCCTAGGATGTAGCTGACCCATACGGCAGCCACGGTGGTCCGCTTGCTGTAGAGGCCGTACAGGTAGGGCCCCAAGAACGCGCCGGCCATGGCCCCCCAGGAGAGGCCCATCAGCTGGGCGATAAAGGCGAAATTGTACTTGTACTGGACAATGGCGATGACCGCGGAAAGCACGATAAACAGTACGATCAACAGGCGATGGTACGCAATTGCCTAGTTTCATTTATATTAGCACACTTTTTTTTCTCAATCAAATCCAATGTGAGGGTGGAACTGGCGGTCAGCACCAGGAAGAAAGGGTGCTCATGGAAGCCGCCAATACCAACACCACCACCAGCCCCAGCAGTACGGGAGAGAAGTGGCGGAACATGGTGGGATGATCACGTCATAGCCCTGGGCAGCCACGTCCACTTCCCCTGTGAGCAGCCTGCCGAAGCCGCCTAAGAAGTAGCAGCCCCCCGCCACCACCACGGCGAACAGGGTGGAGATCACCGTACCCTTTACGATGGCCGCCTCGTTTTTGATGGCGTAAAATTTTTGGGTCATCTGGGGCAAGCTCCAGGTGCCCAGGGAGGTGAGGATCACCACGGCGGTCAGGTTAAAGGGGTCTGGCCCAAAGAAGGAGGTAAAGATACCCGGGGTATCCGTTACGCTGGTATCCACCACCCGGGCCAGGGCGTCCATGGCCATAGAAAGCCCGCCAAATTGTTTGAGGGCCGCGATGGTGATGATCACAATGCCCCCCAGCATGATGATGCCCTGGATAAAATCGTTGATCACCGTGGCCATGTAGCCGCCGGCCACCACATAGATGGCGGTGAGTAGGGTCATGATGAGGATGCACAGGGAGTAGTCGATGGAAAAGGCCATGGCAAAAGCGGGATAGGCCGTTGTACAAGGACGCAGCATAGGGAATGAGAAACACGAATACGATCAGCGCGGCGCCAATGCCCAGGTTCCGGTTATTATAACGCTTTTCAAAGAAATCGGGCATGGTTTTGCTCTGCAGGTGCTGGGTCATGACCGGGTGCGGCGGCCCAAAATGGTCCAG
>ENA-OQEN01001022-OQEN01001022.1-human-gut-metagenome-genome-assembly--contig:-NODE-1022-length-11034-cov-1.277161_pt1 | contig 11034 bp, 17 predicted proteins | sample MGYA00242791_ERZ504627 | MGnify/ENA primary metagenome ERZ504627 (study PRJEB26092, sample SAMD00036316) | human gut metagenome | host: Homo sapiens | study: EMG produced TPA metagenomics assembly of...
CGCAGAAACAGCACCCGCTTGGCATGGCTGGCAGCTTGACAGAGTGGGTGACCATCAGGATAGTCTGACCAGCCCGGTTGATCTCTCCAAACAGGCCCAGTAGAGTGTCCGAGGCCTTGGAATCCAGGCGCCGGTGGGTTCGTCCGCCAGTACGATCTGCGGCGCCGTAATCAGGGCACGGGCCACTGCGGCCCGCTGCTTCTGCCCGCCGGAGACTTCGTAGGGGTATTTCTCCAGGATCCCCTGGATCCCAAGCCGCTGGGCGACAGGAACAAGCCTTTTCTCCATCTCCGGGTATTTCCTGCCGGAAAGCACCAGCGGCAGGAAGATATTATCCTTAAGAGAAAACGTATCCAGAAGATTAAAGTCCTGAAACACGAACCCCAGATTCTGCCGGCGAAACGCGGCGATCTCTTTCTCCTTCACCCCCGAGAGATCCCTCCCCTTCAGGTAGACCTTCCCGCCGGTGGGCCGGTCCAGTGCCGCCAGGATATTCAAAAGAGTAGTCTTGCCGGAGCCCGACTCCCCCATGATAGCCACATATTCCCTGGGCTCCACAGAGAACGTCACGTCCCGCAGGGCCTCCACCTGATTGCCGCCAAACCGGGTGGTATAGATCTTCTTTACATTTTTCACATCCAGTAATGCCATATTTCTTCCGTCCTTTCCTTGCTGATTTCTCTTTACAAGGCCATTATAGAAAAAGGGAAAATGTACTGCCATCGATTTGGATTACATTTTCCCTTCTAATCTTACAAAACTGTACGGTTCCTATTCCGGGCGGAGTTCCTCCCGCTCCAAATTAAGCAGGACCTTTGTCCCCCGTCCCACCTCCGACTGGATCCGGATCTTATGTCCCAGCCGGTCCAGCACGGACTTGCAAAGATACAGGCCGATCCCGGTGGATTTCTTGTCCCGGCGCCCGTTGTAGCCGGTAAATCCTTTCTCAAACACCCGGGGCAGGTCCTCCGGGGAAATGCCAATACCCGTATCCCGGATCGCCAGCTCATCTCCCTCCATGTAAATGGAAATGCTCCCTTCCTTCGTGTATTTCAGGGCGTTGGACAGGATCTGTTCCAGCACGAAGACCAGCCATTTCTCATCGGTGAGGACGGTCCGCCCGGTCTCCGTGAAGTCAAGCCGGATCCTCTTCAGGATAAACATCCGGGAATATTTGCGCACCGCCTGGCGGATCACATCGTCCAGAGAATACTCCCGGAAATCCAGGTCCGAGGACATCTCCTCCATCCTAAGGTAAGCCAGGACCATCTCCACATACTGCTCGATCTTAAAGACCTCCAGCTTCATTTCCCGGATAAAGGCAGCGTCCTGCTCTTCTTCCTCCTCCCGGGACTGAAGCAAAAGCCTTGCCGCCGCAATGGGCGTCTTGATCTGATGGGCCCACAACCCATAGTAATCTACCAGCTCCTGCCGGGAAATGCGCCCCTTTGACTCCACTTCCAGCTTCTCCTCATAAAGCCGGCGCAGCAGCTCCTGATAATCCTCCTCGATGAGCGTCGCCGGCTCCGGAAGGCCGTCAAGCTCGGTCAGGATCTTCCGCTCACTCTCCAGAATCGTCTGATGGCGCGGTAATACCGGGCAAACCCCACGCCGCCGTAGACAAGCACCCACACAAAGGTTAGGAGAAAGGCGTAGCGCACCGCCTCCAGCGGGATCCCGTAGAGATAAAAGACCACCAGAAAAACACCGACGAAACCGGCATACAGACAGATATTTTTGATATGTTCCCTGCAAAATCTTCCCAGTATCCTGATCATTCTTCCTGCCCTTTCAGAAAATAGCCGATCCCCTTCCTGGTCCGGATCAGATCTCTTGCCCCCAGGCTTTCCAGCTTCCTGCGAAGCCTGGCCACGTTGACGGTCAGGGTGTTGTCGTCGATAAACTCGTCGCTCTCCCACAGTCTTGCGATGATCTCATCCCTGGGAACGATCTTCTCCGCATTCTCCATCAGGATCTGCAGGATGCGGAACTCATTTTTGGTAAGCTCCAGCCGCTCCCCGCCAAACTCCACGGTGGCGTCCCCCAGATTCAGCGCCAAGCCCCCGTACTCCATCCGGTTCACCACTCCCTGGAGGGAATAGGCCCGGCGCAGCACCGCCTGCACCTTGGCGGTCACCACCCCCAGGTCAAACGGCTTTTCAATAAACTCATCCCCGCCCATGTTCATGGCCATGACGATATTCATGTTGTCATTGGCGGAAGACAGAAAAATGACCGGCACATTGGAAGTCCTGCGGATCTCCTGACACCAGTAAAACCCGTTATAAAAAGGCAACATGATATCCAGAAGCACCAACTGCGGGTCAAAGCTTCGGAACTGGTCCATCACATTTTTAAAATCTTCCACACATGCCACCTGGTAATCCCACCGCCCCAGATGGGCGGCCAGCGCCCCGGCGATGGTCCGGTCGTCTTCTACGATCAGGATCCGGTACATTTCTTTCCACCTCCTGCCGGTACATTTCAGCCAAATTTGTCTCTATGGTAACGATTTCTCCCTCATTTGTCAAATACAAATACGAAGGAGCCCGGTTCCTGATCCCGCCCCGGCTAGTGGAAGGAGTGGGCCCCGATCCTTTTCCCTGGCTTCCCTGATCAAATACAGACAATCTCCAATGGGATTGGCTCCTGCCAGCGCGTCCTTTGCCGCCTGCAGGGCAGAGTCCGTGTACCCCTCGCTTGCAACCACCCGGTCCAGCCAACCTGTTCCCGCCGGCGTAAACTGTCCCTTCTGATAGATCACCTCCCGCACCGTGTCCGGGAAGGCGTCGCTTCGCACCCGGTTCATCACCACCGCGCCCACCGCCACCTGGCCTTCATAAGGCTGATTTCCCGCCTCGCAGAAAATGATGGACGCCAGAAGCTTTAAGGTGCTGTCTGAGTACTCCGCCCCTGCCGCGGCGAACACTTCCCTTGCCGCAACACTTTCTCCCGCCTCCGTCACCGTCCCGGAAGACACAAGAAGCTGCCTGCAGGCAGCAGGCCCGGAAAGATTCCCCTCCAAAAGAGCATCCTGCGCCTGGCCCAAAGTCTCCAGAACGGTCACCTCATCCGCCCTGGAAGGATAAAAAAGCTCTGTCCGCTGTGCAAAACCCGCCGTAGATAACACCCCGGCTGAAAACAACAAAAAAGCGGCATACCTTTTTCCACGTTTCCCCGTCATATCCCTGAACCTCCTGTCCACTCCCCGCATACGCCGGAAGTATCCTTCCATAGAAGTATATTCAAAAGTTTCAATTCTATTACAAATATTACAGAATTGTTACATTTCAAAAAGGTACAGGGCAGATTGCATTTTGGTACACCCCTTCGCGCATTTTGGTACACCCCGAAACGTAATTCAGGACTAGCCTTTTGCAAAAAGGCTACGTCCTGAATTTAAAATAAAAAATTAAATCTGCGCAATATCGATCAACGTCAGTTTCTTGATATCTGTATTCTCCAGACTGGTGATCAGCGCTTCCGCGGTATCAATGGCGGTCAGCACGTTGACGCCGGTCTCGATGGCGTTGCGCCGGATCAGGAATCCGTCTCTGGCCCGCTCAGCCCCTGAGGCGGGGTATCGATGACCAGATCGATCTTATGGCCCAGGATCAGGTCCATAAGGTTGGGCGACTCCTGCTCGATCTTATTGACCGTGTTCACCTTCACTCCGGCGTCACGAAGAGCGTCCGCCGTGCCTTTGGTGGCGAAGATCCGGTAGCGATGTCGGCGAACCGCCGTCCGATCTCCACTGCCTCGGGCTTATCTGCATCCCGCACGGTCATGATCATATTCTTGTGCTTGGGAAGCTTGATCCCAGCACCCAGGAAGGCTTTGTAGAGGGCCTCGTCAAAGGTCCTGGCAATCCCTAAGCACTCGCCGGTGGACTTCATCTCCGGTCCCAGGCTGATATCCGCCCCCCGGATCTTCTCAAAGGAGAATACCGGCATCTTGATGGCGAAATATTCTGCTTCCTTCTGCAGTCCCGGCGTATATCCCATGTCTTTGAGCTTGTGGCCCATGATCACCTTAGCCGCCAGCGGCACGATGGGGATCCCCGTCACCTTGCTGATGTAAGGCACGGTACGGCTGGACCGGGGATTGACCTCGATCACATACACATCCTCGCCGCACACGATGAACTGGATATTGATCAGTCCGATCACGTGGAGGGACATGGCCAGCCTCCGTATATTCCTCAATGGTCTTCTTCGTCTTCTCGGAAATGCTCTTGGCCGGATATACGGAGATACTGTCGCCGGAGTGGATACCCGCCCGCTCAATATGCTCCATGATACCCGGGATCACAATATCCTCACCGTCGCAGACGCGTCTACCTCGATCTCCTTGCCCTGGAGGTACTTGTCCACCAGGATAGGGTGATCCTGGGCGATCCGGTTGATGATCCCGATAAACTCGTCGATGTCGTGGTCGTTGATGGCGATCTGCATACCCTGGCCGCCCAGCACGTAAGAGGGCCGTACCAGCACCGGATAACCCAGCCGGTTGGCCACTTCCTTGGCCTCTTCCGCGGTAAATACCGTTCCGCCGGTAGGTCTTGGGATCTCGCATTTCTCCAGGATCTCGTCGAACAGCTCCCGGTCCTCGGCAGCGTCCACATTCTCCGCAGAAGTTCCCAAAATTGGCACACCCATCTTCATCAGGGCTTCCGTCAACTTGATGGCCGTCTGTCCGCCAAACTGCACCACCGCTCCGTCCGGCTTCTCCAGATCCACAATGCTCTCCACATCCTCCGGAGTCAGAGGCTCAAAATACAGTTTATCCGCAATATCGAAGTCCGTACTTACGGTCTCCGGGTTGTTGTTGATGATAATGGTCTCATATCCTTCTTTGGCAAATGCCCAGGTACAGTGAACCGAGCAGAAATCGAACTCGATCCCCTGGCCGATCCGGATGGGGCCGGAACCAAGCACCAGCACCTTCTTCCGGTCTCTGGTCTCCTCCACCTCATTGACACTGCCATAGACAGAATAATAGTAAGCGTCTCTGCCGCGAACTCCGCCGCGCAGGTGTCTACCATCTTATAAGCTGCATGGATCCCGTACTCATGGCGCATATCATGGATCTGGCGCTCCGTGTTTCCGGTCAGCCTTGCTATCACATTATCCGGAAATTCCATCCGCTTGGCCTCTGCCAGAAGCTCCCGGCTAAGAGGCGTATTCTGCAGCTTCTGCTCCATTTCCACCAGAATGGCGATCTTGTCGATGAACCACAGGTCGATCTTGGTGATCTCATGGATCTCTTCATAGGAAATGCCCTGGCGGAGAGCTCCGCGATCTTCCAGATCCGGCGGTCGTCCACCACCACCAGGTCTTCCAGCAGCTCCTCCCGGGAAAGGTGGGAGAAATCATAGGACATCAGGCTGTCCACATGCTGCTCCAGAGAACGGATGGCCTTCATCAACGCCCCCTCGAAATTATCGCAGATACTCATCACCTCGCCGGTGGCTTTCATCTGGGTGGTCAGGGTCCGCTTGGCGCTGATAAATTTATCAAGGAAGCCGCGGGATCTTTACCACACAGTAGTCCAGCATAGGCTCGAAGCTTGCGTAGGTCTTCTTGGTCACTGCGTTCTTGATCTCATCCAGGTATATCCCAGGGCGATCTTAGCCGCCACCTTGGCGATGGGGTAACCGGTCGCTTTGGAAGCCAGCGCGGAAGACCGGCTGACACGGGGATTTACCTCGATCACACAGTATTCAAAGGTCTCCGGATGAAGGGCGTACTGCACGTTACAGCCTCCGGTGATATTCAGCTCGCTGATGATGTTAAGAGCGGAGGTCCGCAGCATCTGGTACTCCTTGTCCCCCAATGTCTGGGAGGGAGCCACAACGATACTGTCGCCGGTGTGCACGCCTACCGGGTCGATATTTTCCATATTACATACGGTGATACAGTTGCCCTTGCTGTCCCGCATCACCTCATACTCGATCTCTTTCCATCCGGAAATACAGCGCTCCACCAGCACTTCTCCCACCCGGCTTAAGCGCAGTCCGTTGGAGAGGATCTCCACCAGTTCCTCGTGGTTGCCGGCGATGCCGCCGCCGCTGCCTCCCAGGGTATAGGCGGGACGCAGAACCACCGGATAGCCGATCTCCTGGGCAAAGGCTTCTCCCTCTTCCACAGAATGCACAACCTTGGAGGCTGCCACCGGCTCATGGATCTTCTCCATGGTGTCCTTAAATTCCTGGCGGTCCTCGCCCGGCGGATGGTCTCTGCCGTTGTTCCGATCAGCTTCACATTATGCTCTTTTAAAAAGCCTCTCTCTTCCAGCTCCATGGCCAGATTCAGGCCCGCCTGGCCTCCCAGGGTCGGGAGCACGCTGTCCGGCTTCTCCTTTAAGATCAGCTGCTCTACCACTTCTACCGTCAGCGGTTCAATATATACCCGGTCCGCGATGTCCTTGTCAGTCATGATGGTGGCCGGATTGGAGTTTAAGAGCACTACTTCCAGCCCCTCCTCCTTCAGGGAGCGGCAGGCCTGGGTTCCCGCGTAGTCAAATTCCGCCGCCTGGCCGATGACGATCGGACCTGAGCCGATCACCAAAACCTTCTTGATCTCTTTCTGTCTGGGCATGTTTAAACTCCTTTCATCATATCCATAAACCGGTCAAACAGGTATCCGGAATCCTGGCCCCGGACACGCCTCCGGGTGGAACTGAACGGTGAAGATCCGTTTCCCCACATAGGACAGTCCCTCGTTGGTCCCGTCGTTGACATTGACAAATGCCTCCTGGGCCACAGACGGATCCAGCGTGGAAGCATCCACCGCGTACCCATGGTTCTGAGAAGAAATGTAAACTCTTCCGGTGCTCAGATCCTTCACCGGATGATTGCCTCCCCGGTGGCCGTATTTCAATTTATAAGTCTTTCCGCCCCGGGCCAGAGCCATCAGCTGATGTCCCAGGCAGATCGCAAAGATCGGAATGTCTGTCTCATAGAGCTTGCCCACTTCCCGGATGATGGAGACACAGTCTGACGGATCTCCAGGGCCGTTGGAAAGCATGATCCGTCGGGATTGCTCTTGATGATCTCCTCCGCGGAGGTATCCGCCGGGTAAACCGTCACCTGGCAGCCCCGATGCTGAAGGGAGCGGACGATATTGTTCTTGGCGCCGAAATCCATCAGCGCGACCTTTGGCCCGTTCCCCGGGAGTACCGACGCTTCCTGGCAGGTCACCTTGGACACCACATCTCCCACCGGTAAGCTTTCAGTCTGGGGATCACTTCCTCAAGATCAAAGTCCTCCCTGGTGGTGATCATTCCGTTCATGGTTCCCTTCTCTCTCAGGATCTTGGTCAGCGCCCGTGTATCAATCCCGGCGATCCCCGGTATATCCTGCTCTTTCAGGAAATCCTGGATGCTTCCCTCACAGCGGAAATTGCTGGGCATCCGGGACAGCTCCCGCACGATGTATCCGTCCGGCCACGCCCGCTTGGACTCCATGTCCGGCGTAACACCGTAGTTCCCGATCAGCGGATAGGTCATTACCACTGCCTGTCCCGCGTAAGACGGGTCTGTAAGCACTTCCAGATAACCTGTCATGGACGTGTTGAACACGATCTCGCTGATCACTTCCCGCTGGGAACCAATACTGGTTCCAGTGAAGACGGTGCCGTCTTCCAAGATAAGAAATGCATTCATATTTTACGTCTTTCCTCCCTGATTGTATTGGCAGATTGCCGCAAAAAAAGCAGTTCGCGCAAACACGAAACCGCCTCTGTTCCCAGAATCCATCCTGCCGACAAATTCACGTCTGCCTAAATTGTAAAAATTATACTACAAAAGAAAAACCATTTCAAGATTTTCTTGAAAAACAGTTCCAACAGAACCAGTTCCGCTAAACGACTGGTCGGGAAAGAATTATGCTTGCATAAATTTCTGACCGGGCCGGGGCACGGGCGAATGTCCGGCTGGCGCGGGCGGAACGTTCGCTGGCACGGGCGGAACCTTCGCCTGCGCCAGCGTCCTACCCCACATACCACCTCCACAGCGCCTCTCCCCACCAGCAGGCGATCCCCATCCCCGCCGCAAGAAAAGGCCCAAACGGGATCTCCTCCCTGCGGCTCCGGCGGCGCAGCACGCAGGATCCCCCTGCCAGAAGTACACTGAGCACAAAAGCCACAGCCGTCCCCGCCGGCCCCAGGAAGATCCCGCCGGCAGCCAGAAACTTCACATCCCCTCCGCCGAAAGCTCCGGGCCAGACCAGGAGAAGAAGAAGGAAGATCCCGGCGCCCGCAAGGGCGCCAAGCGCCCCTTCTCCCAGGACCGCAAGCACTCCCCCGGATCCCCCAAGAGCCTTCCACACTCTCGCAGCCAGACCAAGACTGCCAGCGTCTTTACAAGCCCATCCGGGAGCCTTCGCTCCTTCCCGTCCGTCCAAGCCGCCGCTGCCGCAAGACAGCAGAACCCCAGGTTCAGACAATACCTTTCAAACTCCATATCCTTTTCTTATTCGTACTGCCAGTATATGGTGATCTTGTTCTGGCTCTCCTGGTCCAGATAGCGGTAATGCACCTCTGTAAGATCATACCACCTTCCCAGATTGTCCGCCGCCCGTTTGATCAGATCACCCAGGATCCCCTCCCTGGCCTGCTCATAGATCTTCTCATCCGAGAATTTGAACACGGAAGGATTGCCTCCCTCCGAGATCACCTGATTCATTTTCTTCAGGATCTCTTCCCTGTCATAGTCCGTATAATACATTCCATTTACCACATAGTAATTCCAGTCCATGCTGGTGCACCTGGGAAGTTCCACATCCCCGTCCGGAGTGTGGGTCCGGAACAGTTCCTCCTCACTGCAGCACAGATAATCATAATTGATATAACCCTGCTGCTCCTCTCCTTCTTCCGACTGGAACACCGGGTCGCCCCAGGTGGTATCCACGTAATAGTAATCTCCCTCACAGAGCACCAGATTCCAGGCGTGGCTCTCCCCCTCCCTGGTCTCTCCGGTCACATAGGTACAGAAGACCCCCAGCTGCTCCAGAAGGTACTGGGTGCTTGGCATAGCCTGCGCACACAGACTGCCGGTTCACCAGCACACTGTAAATGTTCTGGCCGTCCGGAGCCTCCTCCTTATACTCCACCTGATCTACAATGGTCTCATACACGTACTGGATCTTCTCAAAATCCCCGGCCTCCCCCGCGCCCCGGCAAGCCACTCCCGGCTTCTTCCTGGATCTCCTGCTCCCGTTCTTTTTGTTCTTCCACTCCGCAAAGATACCGGGGCTCCAGCACCGTATAAGGCTCCCCGCCGGAGTAAGCGGTGGCTGTCACACGCCCGTCGCACCAGAAGATCTCCGGGAAATCCTTCAGCACCAGGGCAAAGAGCTCATTGGCCCTCTCGGCTTCTCACAGTGGACATAGATCTCCTCCTGGTGCTCCCTGAGTCCTTCTAACACTTCCTGGTAAGCCTTATGATCCGCCTCCGGGATCTGCCTGTAGTAATATTTATCCCCAAGGCTTCCCTCTTCCAGGGAGACCTGCTGATAGAGCACCTCTTCCTCCTGTACGAGAAGCGCTCCAAAAACCCTTCCCCTTCCTGCCAGACAAAAAACAACACGGCGCCAAGAAGGACTGTAGCAAGAACTGTCAGCCCCGCCACGGTAAAACAGCTTTTCTTCCTTCTCCTCGGTCTTCGCCTCATGTCGACTCCTTTCGGCTCTTTTCTACATTATAAATCCCGGGCATGGTTTTCTCAATACCGGGCACCCTTTTCCTCCTCCCGCATAGGATAAGGGGAAGAGATTTTTCTGAGGTGTTTCATGAACGGAACCAATCCTTCTTTGACAGAGGCCTCCGCACGCGGGCGCCTGAAGGTGAATGTCGTCTCCCAGGCCACTTCCCGGCCCGTCCCGGAAGCCAAAGTCTCCATCTCCTATACCGGCGTCCCGGACAGCCTGGTGGAACAGCTTAGCACAGACTCCTCCGGCCAGACTTCCTCCCTGGAACTGGAGGCCCCGCCTCTGGAATACAGCCTGGAAGAATCCAGTGAACAGCAACCCTACGCGGAATACACCATCCAGGTGGAGGCGCCGGGTTATGAGCGTCAGCGTGGCAGGCGCGGAGATCCTCCCGGACGTCACCGCCCTCCAGAACATCGCCCTCCCTCCCCGGTCCGGTTCCGACCCCGCCGGTGAAGTATTTGTCATTCCCGCACATACATTATATGGGTCCTACCCTGCCAAAATACCTGAGAGCGAAATCAAGCCCGTCACCGAGACCGGAGAGATTGTCTTAAGCCGGGTGGTTGTCCCGGAATACATTGTGGTCCACGACGGAAGCCCCCGGGATTCCACCGCCAGGGATTACTACGTCCGCTACAAGGACTACATCAAAAATGTAGCCTCCAGCGAGATCTACGCCACCTGGCCCGCAGAGACCATCCGGGCAAATGTGCTGGCCATCATGTCCTTTACCTTAAACAGAGTATACACCGAATGGTACCGGAACATGGGCTATGATTTCACCATCACTTCCTCCACCGCCTTTGACCACAAATGGATCCCGGAGCGGAACATCTACGACACCATCTCCGTCATCGTAGACGAACTCTTTGCCTCCTATCTCTCCCGGCCAATGTGCGCCAGCCTCTCCTCACCCAGTACTGCGACGGCAGGCAGGTCCAGGTGCCCGGCTGGATGACCCAGTGGGGGAGCAAATCCCTGGGCGATGAGGCTACCGGGCCATTGAGATCCTGCGCTCCTTCTACGGAGAGGATCTCTATATCAACACTGCCCAGTCCATCTCCGGCATCCCTGCTCCTGGCCGGGATACAACCTGGAGAAGGGCTCCACCGGAGAGAAGGTCCGCCTGCTTCAGGAAGAGATCAACGGCATCCACAAAGGTTATCCCGCCATCCCGGAGGTGGCGGTAGACGGCATCTACGGTCCCGCCACCCAGCTGCGGTGAAGAAGATCCAGTCTGTCTTTGGCCTGCCGGCCACCGGGATCGTAGACTATCCCACCTGGTATAAGATCTCGGAAGTCTATGTAGCGTCTCCCGGACT
>ENA-OQEN01001023-OQEN01001023.1-human-gut-metagenome-genome-assembly--contig:-NODE-1023-length-11022-cov-1.640385_pt1 | contig 11022 bp, 18 predicted proteins | sample MGYA00242791_ERZ504627 | MGnify/ENA primary metagenome ERZ504627 (study PRJEB26092, sample SAMD00036316) | human gut metagenome | host: Homo sapiens | study: EMG produced TPA metagenomics assembly of...
GGGATTTCTTCCCCCAGGAGGTCTACGACGATATAGATTGGCTGAATCGAGTGGGGCCGGACGAGTTCTCCGGCTTTGAGCTGGCGGATTATGAGGAATCCATCCAATCCGCTATAACGGCCTCTCTGAAAGGAAGCGGCGGGGATCTCATGCCCTATTTTTCAGAGCAGCGAACCCCCGGCGTCAAGGCAAAGGTGCTCAGCGCCATCCCCTCGGTGGAACTCAGGGACGGGGAACTGATGGGCTGCACCACCGTCCGGCTGAAGGAGCCTCTGAACGATGTGGAAATGAAAGTTCTCCAGGAGTATCTGTGGGGCCAGTTTTCCGATGGCTGGGGTGAGGGCTTCGAGCAGTGGGAAATCTATACGGAGGATGGTACGCTCTACGTCCATTTTTGGAACGAGGACTCCTTCTCCTTCGAAGCCGTGCCGGTGCAGGCCGCAGAGCCTACAAAAGAGCCGTCTGTTCCCAAACGCCCCAAAATGAAGCTGGCCGGCATGGACGGAAACATCTTCTTTATCCTCGGCAAGGCTTCCCAGCTTCTCAAGAGAAGCGGACAGCCGGAGCAGGCCAAGGAGATGACGGACCGTGTCTACAGATCCGGTGACTACGGAAAAGCCCTGTCTATTATCAGCGAGTATGTGGAAACCGAGCTGTCGGTAAAACCGCCTGCGAGATCCAGGAAGGAACGGGGTGACGCCAGATGAATGAGAAAAAGTATGAAATCACCAATATCGCCCATCCCCATTACCCGTGGCTGCACCGCATCCGGGCTCTGCGGGATGTGCGGGAGGACGTCCATGCCGGTGACCTGGGCGGCTTTGTACAATCGGAGGAAAATCTGAGTCAGGAGGGCCAGTGCTGGATTGCGGGAAACGCTGTCGCAGCGGAGGAAGCCTATGTGTACGGAAACGCCATCCTGTGGGATCAGGCCTGCGCCCGTGGCTGTGCGGCCATCTCCGGCCCAAGCAGGATCGGTGGAAACGCCATCATAGAGGATTACGCCATCATCACTGCCGGGTACGTTCACGGCAATGTCCATATTTCCGGCAACGCCAAGCTCTTTGCCAATTCCGTGACCGGCAGCATCCCCATCGTTATGGAGGGGGCGACTGTCTACGGTGAACTTGGCGGGGAGATCGAAGTGCGGGAAACCGCTGTGATTTTGCCTGGGGTCACCATAGACAATCCCACCAGTGACGTGATCCACATTGGGCCGGACGATATCGCCATCGAGCGCAGGTTCAAGCGTGAATCGCCCATTCTTACCCCGCCGCCCGGTTTCCAGCCCAAGCAGCATACCACCGTCAAGAAGCGCCATCGGAGTGAGGAACGATAAAAACAAAACAGGAAGGATGATGCCTCTGAATCAAAAGAACGAACTTGCTCAAGTTGTAGAAGAATCCACTTTGCCCATCGAGCACAACGGCGGGGATGGCTGGACCATTCTGCATGGGGACACCCTGCAGATTATCCGTGCTTCAAGCCCAGGTGTTTGATGCCCTTATCACCGATCCGCCCTACGCTTCGGGCGGCTGGAAACCTGCGGAGAAGAACCGCACGACCACACAGAAGTACAGCAGCATGGACCCCAAGAACGCCCCGCCCGACTTCGACGGGACAATCGGGATCAGAGAAGCTGGACCCGCTGGATGGCTGAGTGGCTGTACGATGCCCGTAAAGCCTGCAAGCCGGGTGCGCCTGTCTGCCTGTTCATCGATTGGAGGCAGTACCCCTCCATCACTGACGCTTTGCAATGGGCCGGATGGATCTGGCGGGGCTGCGTGGTATGGGATAAGATGACCAGCCGCCCGCAAAAAGGGCGTTTCCGCCAGCAGAGCGAATATGTGGTGTGGGGCTCCAACGGCCCCATGCCGGTGAGCCGCCCGGTGGGCTGCCTGCCGGGCGTATTCCGTTATGCCAATCCGCAGAACCGCATCCACGTCACGGAGAAACCTCTGCAGCTTATGCGGGATCTGGTCAAAATCTGCGTGCCGGGCGGGCGCATTCTCGATCCTTTCTGCGGAGCCGGAACCACCGTCCTCGCCGCCAGACTGGAAGGGATACGAAGCCGTAGGCATCGAAGTTACCGACGCCTATTACAAACTGGGTTCCGACCGGGTGCGCTTTGCCTTGGAAGCCCATACCGAAGCGGAAGAAACCGCCGAATCATCCTGTGGTTGTCCACGTGGATGACCAACAGAAACCAAACGGCAGGCTGGACGTCCACATGGACAACCAGCCTGCCACTGCCATTTTATCATATATATATGAAGGAAAGGAAAATCATCATGGAAAAAGCATTCGCCTACATTTGCGCTTCGGAAGAAGCCGCGCCCCGCCTATTAAAACGCTACTGCCGCAAGATTTATGAACTGGGATATGTCCCGATCTGCCCGAAACTTTCGGACAGCCAGTACCTGCAGATGGAAAATGCCGATGAAAAACGGGAATTTCAAAATATTTCCCGTCAGAAACTGTGCCGATGCCGAATGCTGGTGGTATGCGGCAATGAGATCAGCAACTCCATGTCCGCTGAAATCGGTACAGCCGAAAAGCGAAATATTATCTGTACGACGCTGGAAGGTCTGGCAAAAATCAAGGAATCAGATGAACATGACGGGCTCTGATTCCAGCGTGGTATTTTCCCAGCCGGTGACTGGTTTTGCAAGCATAGCGTTTGGATATCCAAACGCATTTTGGGGAGAACCCCAACCCCCGGCATCCAGCCGCCCATCGAATATAGAAAGAGGTGAGAAAACTGAATCAGAAACAATATGCTGCATTTGCGGCAAACGCCAAAACACTGGACAGCCTGCGCCGGAACGAGGTGAATTATGTCCCCGGCGTTTTTGAAGTGACAAAGGTCATCGTCTTGGGCAAAGAGGATTTTGAGAAGCTCTCAGAGGACGTCTCCCCGGAATATCCTTTCCTCAAGGATAACCGGGAACTGATGAGCGCCGATCCGGGCGGGCTGTTCCGCTGTCTGATGGTTAGGACCAAAGGAGAACAGGAATATATGCTGATTGCACAGGGGCGAAACAGCCTGTACCTTGGTTATGGAAAGGACTGCCGCAAAGTAAACCTGCAGGATGTACCAATGGAACACCTTGTGCTGGAAGAACCAAAAGCCTATCAGGAACACGCTGTATTTTACCACCGTCCCCATGATCTATCCGATATCAACGGTCAAAATCTAAGACATCCTGCACCAGAGCGCCAGACTGAGTTTCGAGTAGAACAGGTGGTGGTTTTGGCTGATGAAGAATATCGTCAGTTTCAGGAAACCAGATTTTTGCAAGATCAGATTTTCCTGTTTGATTACCAAGACAAGATGTGGTTCGATCCCGCAGTCTCTGCTGGCACTGTGTACTGGTGAAAGGAGAAAACAGCAGGGACGGAATCCTTGTAGAATCAGAAGGATACTGTTATACCCGATACGCAGCTTTCGCTCCGGACTGCGGCAAGCTTCGCCTGCAGGATATCCCTGTCCATTACGAATATCCGGCTAAAGCGCCGGAGCAGAAGAAAAGCCGCAAAAGGAAAGTACCGGAGCGTTAAAAAGGAGTCCCTATGAGAAAACGAAATCACATCATCCCTCTTCATTTAAACAAAAAGGAACTGGCGCATCTGGAAACACAGGTGAAACAAAGCGGTCTGCCCCGTGAGGAATTTCTGCGCACCCTCATCATGGGAGCCGAACTGCGTGCAAAACCCTGCGATCACCATGCGGACCTGCTTCACAAAGTGGCAGGCTTTGCAATAACGCCAATCAGCTTGCCAAGGTTGCGAATACTTATGGCGAAGCAGCCAGCAGAGCGTGGAGGAAATGACCGTTATCGCCCGCCAGGTTTGGAAAGAAGTAAAGGAGAATTGGTAACCAACCTGCGGTTGGATGCAATTTGCGCACATAGCCAAGATATGAATTCGTCTAAGCTGCCCGCACCGAAAACTCAGAAAGGAGAAAACCGCTATCGCATATACCAGCGTTATCCCCGTCCACCGCCTTGATAACGCCATCGACTATGCTCTCGATGAGAAAAAATCTTCCCGTGCCGAAAACAGAGAATCGTTGGAAGGAGAAATCGATAAGGCTCTCAATAAAGACCAGTCAGAACAGGATCTGTTCCAGTCAGCCATCGGCTGTACCATAGACTCTGCCTTTGAGGATATGTGTCAGATCAAAAAGATATGGCATAAGGAAAAAGGCGTGCAGGGATTCCATCTGGTGCAGAGTTTTGCTCCCGGAGAAATCTCCCCGGAACTGGCGCATCAAATCGGAATGGAATTTGCGGACCGGCTGCTCGGCGGGAAATTTCAGGCGGTGGTCAGTACCCATCTCAACACCAAATGCATCCACAACCATATTGTGTGGAACTCTGTCTCCATGGAAAACGGGAAAAGTACCGCAGCAATGAAAAAACCTATGTAACTGGGGTGCGGAAGATTTCGGACGAACTGTGCGTAAAGCACCGCCTTTCCGTCATCCATACAGAGAAATCGGAACGGGTAGCCCGTCCTTATGCCCTGTGGCTGGCCGAGCAAAACGGTACCTACACATGGAAAACACCCATCCAGAAAGATATCGAAGAAGCGATTGCCGCTTCCCTCACATGGAAGCAGTTCCTGCGGGTGATGGAAAAACAGGGCTATGCTTTCCGGTTTGACCGCAAGTACGCCACCATGATCCTGCCGGGTACCGGGCGCACCGTTCGTTTTAAAACCTTGGGAAAAAACTACACCCCGGAAGCTATCCAAAACCGCATCCTGTATCCTAAGCCTCCTCACCGGGCTGGGAAACAAACACCTCCTGCCAGCCGCTTCCTTATTCTTCTTGGAGAAAAGCCGCCCCGCAGAATTTCCGGCTTGCGGGCGCTCTACTATTCCTATCTCTACAAGATGGGGCGCTGCCGAAAAAGCCCCGGTACCCAAGCTTTGCTGTGCGGCAAGATATCCGCAAGCTGGATCAGCGGATAGAACAGGCTGAATTCATTTCAAAAACCATATTGAGGACCTGACGGGCGCTTCGTGCCATCCGTCAGAAAGCGGAGGATGAAATCGCAGTGCTTCTAAAAGAGCGCCAGAAGCTCTACCGTTATCAGCCAGATTCCCCGCAGATTGGCGTCCTCACAGAGGAACTCAAAAAGCTGCGGCATACCGTCAAGCTGTGCCGGAATATCGAAACCCATTCCATTGAGATGGAACAGCGCCTGCAGGCAGCACAGCAGGAAGAACAGCAGCGGCAGGAAAAGCAGACACAGGAAGAAAAGAACAAACAAACCGAAATCGGGAAAATCAAAAAGGAGATGATCCTATCCATAAAATTCCCACAAGAGAACAGGTGGAACTCATCCGCCGACAATATCCTGTCGGAACCCGCATCATCTTAAATCACATGGATGATTCGCAGGCTCCGCCTCCGGGTACAAAAGGCACCGTTGCCTATGTAGACGATATCGGGCAGATCGGAGTGAAATGGGATACCGGTTCCAGCCTGTCCCTGATTCCCGCGTGGATTCCTTTTCTAAGGAACCTGCGCCGGAAAAAGCAAAACACAAACGCTCCAGCAGCTTGGAACGATGAAAGGAGAATGCTGACTGAACTACGGAAGCGATCCTGCCGACCAGATCGTCCGATTTACTTGAAGGGACCGAAGTAGCCTCAAGCTGTCGGGACTGGCGGCGAAGAATTTTGCGCTGTTTGTTTATGCAGTGCTGAAAGACCAAAAGAAAACCCATGGCAAGACAAGGCTTGTCCGAATGCTTCGTGAGCAGCGCCCGTTTAAGTTTTTTAATCTGCCTGCAACGTACATGAAAGAATTTGTGCGGGAAGCCAAAGGACACGGTCTTTTGTATGTGCCCATCCGTAATAAACAAAAAGGCGATTACATCGAATTGGTGGTATTTGCGGATGACGCCGCTAAGATTCAGCGTATCTATGACAATCTCGGCTTGGATTATGTGAAAGCGGAAGCCGGAGAAGCCATTGTGGAGAAAGCGGTGGAACAGGAGAAGCAAGCTCCTGCCGCTTCCCAACCCGGCAAAACGGAAACTGTCCAAACCGAGCAGGGCGCTGTGGAATTCGAGGTGGGCGGCTTTGAAGATGACTTCAATATCAGTCCTGCCGGGCAGGGTGAAGCCGAAAATTTTACCATTGGCCGGGAGAAGGAATCAAAACCCCCGGCAGCGGAAAAGAGTCCGTCCGAGCCTTCCTTGCCCAGCAAAAACTCTTCGCCCGGCTTAACAAACCGTGAGCAGCCGGAGCAAAAGCCTTCGGTGAAAAAGGAACTGCAGGAGATCAAGCAGGAACAAGTGAAGAAAAAAGAGGAAAAGGCCAAACAGCAGGATCGTCAGCATCCTACTCCGGGCCATTCCCGTAAAAAGAAGAAAAAACAGAAAGGCAGGTAATGCAGTATCGATTTATCAAATTTGATCGGCAGAAAACAGGAAACTCAGCCTCAGCCGGAACAGCAGTACACCAAGGAAGAATATGCTCCATGAAACAGGCTGAACGTGAGGACGCATGGGCAAAAGTGGATGCTCAGGCACAGGAAGTGTTCAAAGATGACGCTTCCATGAAGGGCTTCTTAGGTTTTATGGCTCAGTGTACCCCGCAGAGTACCCGCAACCTTCTCATCCTATATCATCAGAACAAGGAGATCACCCATCCCCGCACCTTTGATAAATGGAAGGAAGCCGGGCGCTCCATCCGTTCCGGTGAAAAGGGATACACCTTCTTTGCGGATCAGGAATATACCAAAGAGGACGGCACCATAGCGAATGGTTATACCATTACCAAAGCCTATGATATCTCCCAAACCAGAGGTCCACAGCCTCTGCCGCCGCAGAAACATCTGCCGGAAGAAATCATTGCCGCTATGGTAGAACAGAGTCCGGTTCAGCTTGCCATCTCGGATCAGCTTCCTCAAGGGGTACAGGCACAGTATGTTCCCAAACAGCATACGATTTTTGTCCGCAACGGGATGGATGAAACCACCACTATCTGCGCTATCGCACGTGAACAGGCCCATGCCAGCTTCGATACTGTCGCAGCGGTTACTACCGTCAGGCGTATGCGGCACAGAGCTACTGTGCCGCTTATGTGGTCGCACAGCGTGCGGGCTGGATACTTCGGCCTTCCGGTTTGACAAGGTATGCGAAAGCTGTGCTCAAATGACCCCGGAAGAAAAGCGTGGTTTCATAAGCGATGTGAAACGGGCGTCTTATTCCATTAACCGGGATATACAGCGCAGTTTTCGGGATTTGGAGCAGACAGTCCAGCCCGATGAGTTTTCGGTAGAAACGCAGAAGCCTGCCAAAACTCCCAAATCCAAATCGGAGAAGGAAACGGAACGATGAGAAAGCGAACCGCCGGAAGTTTTCCGTTTGTTTTCTTTTGTGCGGTAGCTTTCTGTCCGCCGCTGTGGTATGGTGAAGCTGAAGAAAATACAGAGAAAGGCAGGGATATCCTTGGAAAAACAACGTCTCTTTAAGATGGGAATGCTGGAAAAGAATTTTCTGGTCAAGGCGCTCTGCGACGCACAAAAATCATCCGGATCGGAAACCTCCGGCGAGGTGCAGAGCCTTATCAATAAAACCGTCAATGCGCCAAAGGGAAAGCTGTACCTGAGCGACACGGAATTCCAGTATGCGGCGCAGTCTTTAAATGGAATGCGCAACGCTTATCTGTCTGCGGGCAGAAGCAGCGGCGGGATTGACCGTGTTCTCGCAAAGCTCATGAGCAGTAAATATCGAAACGTGCCGGTTCGATAAGATTTAAGGTTACCCGTTACCCCGGAACCTGTGGGAATGGTTTTCCATAGGCTCCGGGGTTTCTTTTTTATTTTGATCTGAAGAAAGGAAGGATATTTTTTGACTCCATTGTAAAACGAAAGAATCCATGGTGGGTATGGCTTCTGCCATTGCCCATCGTCTGGTGGGCAGCGCTTTTAGTGGCTGGAAGCTGGTCAGATGGAATGAGTCTTGTGGATCTGCTGGGAAAGCTTTCGGCAGCGATGAACAGTCCCTTTTCCATTCATTGGACGGATTATTCTCTTCGGTGCCTGTTTTTCTTTTCCCTTGGGTACGGGGTGATCGCCCTTGTGGTGACCTCCAACCAGAAAAACGCCGCCGTGGAGAAGAACACGGTTCCGCCAAGTGGGGCGATGTGTTCCAAATCGCCAAGAAATACCGGGATAAAAAGAACCCGAAACAAAATCTCATCTTAACACAGCATTTCCAAATGGGGATGGATGGGTATCGGCACAAGCGCAATACCAATGTGCTTGTGATCGGCGGCTCCGGCGCGGGTAAAAGCCGATCTTATGCTATCCCGAATGCCTTAAACTGCGGCAGCTGTTCTCTGGTTATCTGCGATCCAAAGAGTGAAATCCTGCGAAAAACAGGCGGTGCGCTCAAAGCAAACGGATATGAGGTGCGAGTGTTTGATCTATTAAACCCCGACGCCTCCTTTTGCTATAACCCCCTTGCTTATGTGCGGGATGACAAGGATGTTCTTCGCCTCATCGAAACCCTCATCCAGTCGACTACTCCGCCCGGAGCACAGAGCACGGACCCTTTCTGGACGAAATCCGAAACAGCGCTTTTGCAGGCGCTGGTGCTGTACCTGATGCATGAAGCACCGCCGGAGGAACAGAACTTCGCCATGGTAATGGAAATGCTGGCGGCAGCGGAAGTCCGGGAGGAAGATGAGGAATATGAGTCTCCCTTGGATATCCTTTTCGCAAGGCTTGAAATGCGGGACCGGAGAGCATTGCCGTGAAGCAATACCATGTCTTTAAGATGGGAGCCGGAAAAACTCTGAAATCTATTTTAATCAGTGTCGCGTCCGCCTCTCTGCTTTTAATCTGCCACAGATCGCAAGGCTGACCTACACCGACGACCTCCATCTGGAAGAAATGGGCGAAAAGAAAGATCGCCCTGTTCTGCTGTATCCCGGACAGTGACAAATCCCTCAACTACCTTGTGGGCATGATTTACGGGCAGCTCATTCAGACACTCTATTTTGTAGCCGACCGCAAATACAAAGGCAGGCTTCCTGTGCCGGTCCATCTGCTGATTGACGAAGCGCCGAATATCGCCCTGCCTACGGATAACTTCCTACCTTGGCTTTCCACCATGCGAAGCCGCAATATCTTCTGCAGCTACATCGCACAGAATATGGCGCAAATCAAGGCATTGTTCAAGGAACAGTGGGAATCGCTGGTGGGCTTGTGTGATGAGTTTCTCTACCTCGGCGGCAACGAGAAGGAAACCCACAAATATGTTTCCGAGCTCATGGGCAAGGAAACATTGGATACCAACACCTATGGTCACAGCCGTGGAAGAAGCGGCAGCTTTAGTGTCAACGACCAGCAGACAGGCCGGGAACTCTTAACGCCCGATGAAGTCCGAATGCTGGATAACCGCAAAGCCATTCTTTTTGTAAGGGGTGAAAGGCCCATGCTGGATGACAAATACGACCTGATGCATCACCCAAACATTCGCCTGACAGAGGATGGCGGCGCTGCGCCCTACGACTACACACATGCGAAGGACGCCGCAGACGATCTCGATTATTCCCCGGACCAGTATGAGGATTTCGAACTGCTGGAACCGGAGGATTTTCTCAAACCATAATAATTTACATGAAATTGGAGGAACGCTTCTGAATAAGTTTCTGAAAAAAATTGGTTCTTTGACGAACCGCAAAAAGGACAATAAACCCACCAATGCTCTGCCGCTTGGTAAAAAGGGACGCCTTGGATTTTCCAGCTATGCCGCTGTAGTATTGTGTGCCTGCTGCCTTTCCACTACTGCCTTTGCAGCCAGCGGCGATCCTCTCGGAGTAGTAAACAACCTTTCCACATTCATTTTCTCCCTGATTCGTGCCATCGGTATGATCCTGCTGGGCTGGGGTGTCGTACAGGTCGGCCTGTCCTTCCAGAGCCATGATCCCTCCAGCGTTCGCAGGGTTTCCTCACCTTGGCCGGTGGCTGGTAATCACCTTCGCCAAGGAAATCCTTGACCTTATCACCGCCTGATTTTCTGTTTTCCAGCAAAGGGAGCGTCCGCATTGGGCACTCCCTCATTTTTTCAGATAGGAGGTGACCAGCCGGAAACTGGATCATAGACAACTTAAATTCAGCGCTGGGTACATGGAATGACAAACTGGCTGAAATCTGGACACTGCTTACCCAAGACCCCGCCACTTTCAAGGGCGGCGGGATCTGGCAGGTTATGCTGGATATTAACGGGGCGCTGAAAGCCATTGGGTATGGTTTGCTGGTACTGTTTTTTGCGGTTGGTGTCGTTAAAACCTGCGGCTCTTTTACCGATGTAAAACGCCCGGAACACGCTTTAAAATTGTTCATCCGCTTTGCTTTGGCGAAGGCTGCTGTAACATACGGACTTGATTTGATGCTTGCTGTATTTAAAATCGTACAAGGAATCATTTCCACCATTATTACCCAATCGGGTTTGTCAGGAAGCAGCGGCACCACACTCCCGCAGGAAATCATCGATAAAATCAATAACGTAGGATTTTGGGACAGCATCCCTTTGTGGGCGGTAACCCTTTTAGGCGGTCTGTTTATTACAGTGCTGTCCTTTATCATGATTTTAACGGTTTATTCCCGTATGTTTAAACTCTATATGTACACAGCGCTTGCGCTATCCCTCTCTCCAGCTTTGCGGGAGAGCCAACCAGCAATGTGGCAAGAACTTCCTGCGTTCCTATGCCGGGGTATGTTTGGAAGGGGCCATCATCGCCCTTGCCTGTATCATCTTTTCCGTTATGGCGGCTTCTCCGCCAGCGGTCGATCCTAACGTCTCAGCGGTAACCGCCGTATGGAGTTATGTAGGCGAGCTCATTTTTAACCTTTTGGTTTTAGTAGGAGCTGTGCGGATGAGCGACCGGATCGTCAAGGAATTGTTAGGTCTGTAAGGCCGTGAAAGGAGTGAAGCAATATAGAAGTAAAAGTACCAAAAGAAATCCGCTGCGGCGGGGATCGCCTGCGGGCGG
>ENA-OQEN01001024-OQEN01001024.1-human-gut-metagenome-genome-assembly--contig:-NODE-1024-length-11018-cov-4.525847_pt1 | contig 11018 bp, 12 predicted proteins | sample MGYA00242791_ERZ504627 | MGnify/ENA primary metagenome ERZ504627 (study PRJEB26092, sample SAMD00036316) | human gut metagenome | host: Homo sapiens | study: EMG produced TPA metagenomics assembly of...
GGCGGAGAAGCTCTACATCTCGCAGCGTCACTCTCGCAGCTCCTGAAGAGCGTCGAGAAGAAGTCGGCGCGCCGCTCTTCGACCGCGGCTCACAGCCGCTGCGTCCGACGACAATTGGCAGAAGTACCTCGAGACGGCGCAGCGCATCATGGAGCTCGACACGGAGTTCCACCGCTACGTCGAGGATGAGCTCGGCTGTGCGCAGGCAACCTCGTCGTCGGCAGCTCGCCGTTCCGCAGCACGTACTTCCTCGCCTCGTTCCTGCCCGAGTTCCAGGAGAAGTACCCGGGTATCCGCTTGCAGCTCGCGGAGCACACATCGAAGCGCCTCGAGGAGGCCGTACTCTCGGGCGATGCCGACCTCATCATTGCGACACAGCCCGTTGATGCTAACGCGTTCTCGTTTGCCGAGCTCTACTCCGAGGAAATGGTTCTCGTCCTGCCGGCGGGGCATGAGCTCTCGAAACAGTACCATTTGCCGCAGGACTGCCGCGGGACACTGCCGCTGCTGCCGATTGGCCTCTTGAAGGACACGCCCTTCATCCAGATGCACAGCGAACAGAAGCTTCACCAACAATTGCTCTCGCTCTGTGAGGAGGCCGGCTTCACGCCGAAGATCTACCTGCAGACGCGCAGCATGGAGACGGCACTGACGCTCGCGAGTGCGGGACTCGGCGCGACCCTGCTGCCGATGACGCTCCTGCGCGCCTTCCAGCCGAGACGCGGCCGTGCTATGCAGCACTGCGACGCGCCCGCGCCGCCATGCGCTCGTCGCCTGGCGCAAGAAAGCGTATCTATCGCATGCTGCGCGCGCCTTCATCGACTCGCTCGTCAATTACTGCCGCGACAAGGGTGACGATATATAACATAATTATGTAAAAAAGAGAAGCCCCAAGCCTTACCCGGGACTTCTCTTTTACCTTTTCGGTATGATGGTTTCGCGATTATTTGACGGCCACGCAGTGCTTGGCGTCGATTTCCTGGACTTTTTTGACGCGGCGGCGGTACTTTTCGGCCGTCAGCGGGTCCGTGTGCATCCAGGTCTTGACGATCTCCATGGCGATCGCCGGCCCGATGATCTTGCCGCCGAGGCAGAGCACGTTGCTGTCGTTGTGCTGGCGGGCGAGAGCGGCGCAGAACGGGTCCTGGCAGACGACGGCGAAGATGCCGCGCAGCTTGTTGGCGATCATCGCGCTGCCGTAGCCGACGCCGTCGACGAAGATGCCGCGGTCGCATTCGCCCTTGGCGACGGCGAGGGCAGCCGGGTAGACGAAGTCCGAGAGGTCGCACGATTCCTCATCGTACGTGCCGAAATCCTTGACCTCGTGGCCCTCGCTCTCGAGGTATGCCTTGATCTCGTTCTTGAGCTTCGTGCCCGCGTGGTCATTTGCCATTGCAATCTTCATGGTGATTCCTCCTGTTCACTGTCGTGGAGTTCTATTTTCTTCCATTATAGCAAATATAGCAGATTATGGTGGGGGATGGGTAACAAAAAAGGCTTTCGATTTCTCGAAAGCCTGATGTTCCAGATGGAGCTGATTATAGGACTTGAACCTACGACCTGCTCATTACGAATGAGCTGCTCTACCAACTGAGCTAAATCAGCGAAATATGGAGCTGATTATAGGACTTGAACCTACGACCTGCTCATTACGAATGAGCTGCTCTACCAACTGAGCTAAATCAGCATCTGTCGCTTGTCGCAACTGACAAGATATAGTATATCGATTCCGGGCGGCTGTGTCAATCTTTTTTTGCGATTCCGCAATTTTTTAGAGAGGGCAATCCGAGGGAAATTCATGCTTTTTTAATTGGCAGGTTTGAGCGACGACCGTATAATAGTAGTTAGCAAAGTACACTATTTTAGATGAGGATGGTGTTGGATATGAAGAGGTTGTGGCGGGCCTGCCTCGTGCTGATGGCAGCCGTCTGTATCGGACTGGGCGGGCAGGGGCCTGCCGAAGCGGCGCCGCAGGTCATCGAGGCGACGGGCGTCTACATCATGGGGGACAACGACTCCCCGAAGATCGCGCGCGATGCGGCGCGGCAGGAGGCCATGCGCGCCGCCGTCGAGAAGGCCGGCGTCTACGTCGAGAGCTATTCGCGCACGAAGAACATGCAGCTGACCGAGGATGATGTCAAGATGATCTCCGGCGCCGTGCTCAAGGTCATCAAGGAGGACTCTGTGCCGGAGCTCTCGGGCACGACCATGAAGTACACGGTCCATTTGACGGCGGAAGTCGACACGGACAACATCGACTTCAAGGCCCTGATGGCCAAGAAGGATGAGGTCGAGAAGCTGCAGCAGGAGCGCGATGCTCTCAAGAAGCAGAATGAGGAGCTCTTGCAGGAGTACCAGAAGGCCAACGGTCAGGAGAAGAAGAAGCTCGGCACGCGCTCGAGACGAGCTATGACTACGGCAAGATCTTCGACCGCAGCATGGGCAACATCCAGCGTAGCGAGTACACGAAAGCCATCGACGAACTCACGACGCTCATCGAGGACCGTCGCGTGACAGGCAATCCGCGCGCCTATGCCTACTACCTGCGCGGGCGCGCCTACTACGGCCTCAACCGGCCGCACGAAGCGCTCGAGGATTTCAGCGCGGCCAACACGACAACGCACGATAACACGACGTATCCCATCTGGCGCTGCCACCAGTACGAAGGCCTCATCTACTACGATGAGGCCGCTATGATGACGCCCGTGCGCGAGCTCGAGATCGCTTGGAACTACTCCGACAAGCAGGACCAGGCGCTCGCCAACGACCTGCGCACCGGCGCGCCAGGCCGCTGAGCGCCGCCAAGAACCGCCGCCAGAGCCCCGGCAGCCTGAAGAGCAGCGCTCCGGCGGGGCAGGAGGCCGCGTCGACTGGACGAAGATCATCACCGACATCATCATCCACTCGATGGACAAAGGCTGACACCATCGGATTCCCGCCATCTGGCGGGAATTTTTTTGCTTGACAGATACCCCCTTATGGTATAGTATAAAATACCGTTAGGGGTATATTTCATGTGTGCATGTGAAAAAACAAAGAATGTGGCTGTGGCAGGTACGGAAGGTACAGAAGAAAAGTCCTGCTGCGGCTGCGTCAAGCATAAATACCGTGACAAGGACAGCAAGGAGTACAAATGCCTTGTCTCGCGCCTGCGGCGCATTGAGGGCCAGGTCCGCGGCGTCTGCAAGATGGTCGAGGAGGACCGCTACTGCGTCGATATCCTCACGCAGGTCAGCGCCATCCAGTCGGCACTCAATGCCTTCAACAAGGAACTGCTCGCGCAACACATCAAGTCCTGCGTGGTCGACGACATCCGCGCCGGCCACGATGAGGTCGTCGATGAGCTCGTCGCGACATTGCAGAAAGTTATGAAGTGACCCATCGTTTTCCCAATAGCCACCAAGGAGGCTCTATTCCAAGATGAAGAAAGAACAATTCACGATCACGGGCATGACATGCTCGACCTGCTCGGCCCGTGTGGAGAAGGCTGTCGCGAAGGTCGACGGCACGAAAGACGTCAGCGTCAACCTGCTGACGAACAGCATGCAGCTCGAGTACGATGAGGCGAAGACGAGTGTGCCCGCCATCATCAAGGCGGTCGTCGACGCCGGCTACGGCGCCTCGGTCAAGGGGCAGAAGGCAGCAGCGCAGGCCGCCCCACAGGAGGACCCCGTCAAGAAGAGCATCGCGGAGATGAAGCACCGCCTCATCTGGTCTATCATCTTCCTGCTGCCGACGATGTACATCTCGATGCACGGCCTCTTTGAGCGGCTCTTCGGGCTGCCGGTGCCGGCTTTTATCAGCACGATCTTCGATGGGCCGGAGAACGCCATCACGTTCGCGTTCTCGCAGTTCCTGCTCGTGCTGCCGATCATGTACCTCAACCGCCGCTACTACATCGCGGGCTTTCGCAATCTCTTCCGCGGCGCGCCGAACATGGACAGCCTCGTCGGCATGGGCTCGATGGCGGCAGCGCTCTTCGGCGCCTTCGCGATTTTCCGCATGGGCTGGGGCTTCGGCCACGGCGACATGGCGCTCGTGCAGGAGTACAGCACGAATCTCTACTTTGAGTCGGCCGGCATGATCGTCACGCTGATCACCGTCGGCAAGTACCTCGAGGCACGCGCGAAGGGGCAGACGAGCAAGGCGCTCGAGAAGCTCATGGACTTGCGCCGAAGCAGGCCTGTGTCGTGCGCGGCGGCGTGGAGCAGACCATCCCCGCCGGAGAACTCGTCGCGGGCGATGAGATCATCGTGCGCCCGGGCGAGCGCATCCCCGCAGATGGCACAGTGCTCTCCGGCACGACGAGCATCGACGAGTCGGCCATCACGGGCGAGCCAATCCCTGTGGAGAAGCAGGCGGGCGACAAGGTCACCTCGGCCACAATCAACAAGCAGGGTCCATCCACTTCCGCGCGGAGCGCGTCGGCGAGGACACGACGATCAGCCAGATCATCCGCCTCGTCGATGAGGCGAGCGCCTCGAAGGCGCCAATCGCGCGCACGGCCGACAAGATCGCGGGTGTCTTCGTGCCGACGGTCATCACGATTGCCTTCATAGCGGGCGGCATCTGGCTCGCGATGGGCGCGAGCGTCGAGTTCGCGTTCTCGATTGCCATCTGCATCCTCGTCATCTCGTGTCCGTGCGCACTCGGACTCGCGACACCGGTCGCCATCATGGTCGGCACGGGCAAGGGCGCGGAGAACGGCATCCTCATAAAGTCGGGCGAGGCCCTCGAGGTCGCGCAGTCCGTCGACACGGTCGTCATGGACAAGACCGGCACGATCACGGAAGGCCGTCCGGAAGTCACTGGCATCGTGACGGCAGACGGCGTCACGGAGCAGCAGCTCCTCGCAATCGCGGCCGGCCTCGAGCAGGGCAGCGAGCATCCGCTCGCGGAAGCCGTGATGGCGGCGGCCAAGGCGAAGGGCATCGCGCCCAGAGCGATGACGGGCTTCCGCGCACTCTTCGGCCGCGGCGTCGAGGCGAAAGCGGACGGACATGATTATGCGGCCGGCAATGCAAAGCTCATGGAGGAGAAGGGTGTCGACCTCAAGGTCTACGAAGCCCAGCTCGCCGCCTTCTCTGACGACGGCTGCACGCCGCTGATCTTCGCGCAGGATGACCGCGTCATCGGCATCCTCGCCGCCGCCGATGTGGAAAAGGCGACGAGCCGCGAGGCAATCACGCGCTTCCACGCGATGGGCATCGACGTCGTCATGCTGACGGGCGACAACGCGCGCACGGCCGAGGCCATCCGCCGCCGCATGGGCATCGAGAAGGTCATCGCCGGCGTGCTGCCGGAGAACAAGGCTGAGCACATCAAGCGCTGCAGGCGGCAGGCCACCGCGTCGCGATGATCGGTGACGGCATCAACGATGCGCCGGCACTCGCGCAGGCCGACCTCGGCATCGCCATCGGCGCCGGCACGGATGTCGCCATCGAGAGCGCCGATGCCGTGCTCATGAAGAGCGACCTCCTCGACGCGGTCAGCGCCATCCGCCTCTCGAAGGCCGTGCTGAAAAACATCAAGGAGAACCTCTTCTGGGCGCTGATCTACAACATCATCTGCATCCCGCTCGCAGCAGGCATCCTCTATCCGGCCTTCGGCATCAAGCTCTCGCCGGTCATCGGCGCCGCGGCCATGAGCATGTCGAGCGTCTGCGTCGTCATGAACGCCCTGCGCCTGCGCTTCTTCAAGCCAGACCACGGCGCGAGCGCGAAAATTGAGGCAGGAAAGACGGCAGCCGCCGTCTCTACTGATAGACATGAAGAAAAAGCTGCCATCCCGGCAGCCGAAACACAACCTGTACAAGAGAAAGAAGCGATAAGAATGGAAAAGACACTGAAGATCGAGGGCATGATGTGTGCCCACTGCCAGAAGCACGTTCACGATGCACTCGCCAAGATGGACGGCGTCACGGACGTCACCGTCGACCTCGAAGGCGGCAAGGCAGATGTCAAGGCAACCCACGATATCTCCGAGGCGGATTTCCGCAAGGTCATCGAAGAGGCCGGCTACGAGCTCGTAGGCTGAGCCAGCAGACAGCTATTCTGGATTTTCAAAGGGCAGCGCAGATGCGCTGCCCTTTTTGCTTCGCGTGATGACGCCTGCTATAATAGAAGATATATCGTGTTGATGCATGGAGGGGAACCAGAATGAAACGAGGGGAACGCATCTACGCATACATCCAGCAGGAGTCGGCGGCCTGGCCGGGGGACCAGGTCAAGGGGCGCATCGGGTTCGATGCGCAGCAGATTGCAAACGCGCTGGATATCTTGCGCAACAATGTCTCGAAGGAGCTCAATGCGCTGCACCGCCAGGGGAAGATCGTGAAGTTCTCGGGCCGTCCGGTCCTGTACTTCGACAAGGCCTGCCTGGAGTCGATGCTCGGCGTGGCGCTTGGCGAGGGGGACTGCCAGTTCGATGACGTTGAGGCCATCAGCCAGTCGAAGGCACCGCCGGAGCCGGAGAATCCCTTTGCGCGGCTCATCGGTGCGGATAGGAGCCTCAAGCGTCAGGTCGAGCAGGCCAAGGCGGCGATACTCTATCCGCCCGACGGCCTGCACACGCTGATCGTCGGCCAGACGGGCGTCGGCAAGACGCTCTTTGCCCATATGATGTTCGAGTACGGCAAGGCCATGCAGCGCTTTGCGGAGGATGCGCCGTTCGTGACGTTCAACTGCGCGGATTACTACAACAATCCGCAGCTCCTGATCTCGCATGTCTTCGGCTACGTCAAGGGCGCGTTCACGGGCGCCGAGCAGTCGAAGGCGGGCCTCGTCGAAGAGGCGGACGGCGGCGTGCTGTTCCTCGATGAGATTCACCGCCTGCCGCCTGAGGGGCAGGAGATGATCTTCTACTTCATGGATACGGGCACGTTCAACCGCCTCGGCGAGACGCGGCGCAGCCGCAAGGCCAAGGTCCTGATCATCGGGGCGACGACAGAAGACCCCGACTCGGCTTTGACGAAGACCTTCGTGCGCCGCATCCCGAACATCATGAAGATCCCGCCGCTCGCGGAGCGCAGTTCAGGCGAGAAGCTCGACATCATCAAGCGGATGTTCCAGGACGAAGCGCAGCGCGTCAAGAAGCCGATCCGCGTGAGCGTGGAGACCATCAAGCGCTCGTCGGCAGCATCGGCAATGGCAATGTCGGCCAGCTCAAGTCGAACATCAAGCTGCTCTGCGCGCAGGCTTTCCTCAGCGGCATCGACAGCCCCGAGGGTATCGAAGTCGACTTCAAGATGCTGCCGCAGCAGATCCGCAACGGCCTCTTGACGCTCTCGGCCAACCGTCAGGCGCTGACCGAGGTCACGAAGGCACTTGGCGGCGACTCATTCATCATCGTGCCGCCGGGGCCTGACTTCCCGCTGGTAGATGCGGATAGTGGCGCGGAGCCCTTCAACCTCTACCAGGTCGTCGAGGCAAAGGTCGATCTCCTGAAGGGCGAGGGCATCAGCAGCGACCTCATCAAGCAGATCCTTGCGACGGACGTCAATGTCTATGTGCGCAATCTCTACAACAAGAAGAACTCCGTCAACATGACGACGCGGGAGCGCCTGCTCAAGATCGTCGACGCCTCGCTCGTCGACTTTGCGGAGCAGGTGGCACTCTACGTGCAGAAGCGCATGAATTCGAGCTATCACGACCGCTTCCTCTACGCCTTCAGCCTGCATCTCTCGGCCTTCCTCAAGCGGGTCAAGTCAAAGGATGTGCCGCATAAAGAGCTCGAGGGGGCCGTGCCGCAGGATTCGCTCTTTCTCGAAGTGGCGAAGGAAATTGGCCGGCTCATCGAAGCGCACTACCGCATCGAGGTGCCGCGCGTCGAGATCGAGTACATCGCCCTGCTGCTCGAGTCGTCTCAGGAGGATGACCTCGACGACCGCGTCGTCATCGTCGTCGCGACGCACGGCCAGAGCACGGCGTCTTCGATGGTCGAAGTCGCGCAGCGCCTGTTCGGCACGACGGACGTCAGCGTGCTGGCCGTCGACATGCCTCTCGAAGTCCGGCCGCAGGCCGTGCTCGACAAGATGACCGCCATGCTGAACTCCATGCACTGCCGCAAGGGGGTCCTGATCCTCGCGGACATGGGCTCGCTTTGCAATCTCGGCTCGAGTCTGGAGAAGAGCATCGGGGTTCCCGTTCGCACGATCGACATGGTCTCGACACCGCTGATCCTCGAGGCCATGCGCAAGGCAGAGCTCGCGGGCATGGACCTTGACGGCCTCTACGACTCCCTCGCGAGCTTCCACGGCTACGAGGCGCGCGATGTCACGAAGGATGAGGAGCTCGCGAAGGTGACGGACGACGGCCGCGTCGTCGTGACCATCTGCTCGACGGGACAGGGAACGGCGCTCAAGCTCAAATCCCTCGTCGAGGACATCCTGCGCAGCGCGGGCCAGGCCCTGCCGGTCATCCCTGTCGGCCTTGTGAAGCTCGAGGACCGGCTGCGGGAGATCGCGGAGGGCCATCGCATCGTGGCGGCCGTCGGGGTCAAGAAACCTGCGATGCGCATCCCCTTTATCTCGCTCGAGGCCATCATCGACGGGGCGGGCGAAGAAGCACTCTTAGAGATCGTCACAGGCAGCCGCGGCACCACTAGGCGCAAGCAGGGCAGCCGTGTCGTCCAGAACCTCTGCGCGGAGTCACTCCAGAAGTTCCTGACGTACCTCAATCCCGAGAAAGTCCTGCCGCTCCTGATGGAGTTCGACCAGCGGCTAGAGGCAGAACGCGCGACGCCGCTGGCCAATCCCCTGCGCGTCCGCCTGCTCGTCCACTGCGGTTGCGCGCTCGAGCGCTGCGTCATGCGCAAGCCGCTGCACTACGGCGGCGATCCCGCTGCGCTCGACCGCGGGAAGCTAGAGGCCTTGCACCGGGCGGCAGAGATTTTTTCCGAACGGTTGCAGCTCACGCTGGTCGAGGACGAATACGATTTCATGGCCGAGATGATCTGATACACTGGCAATTGTATCAATCCGCCTCATCCATAGTGTATCATTCTTAAAAGATGGACGGCATTACTGTATCAGAATAGGCGCGTATTGGAGGAAAAGAGTATTGCTCGTACACGATACCGTATTGCTTTATCGTCATGAACGGCGAAAATGCGCGGGAATCCATTGGCGTACACCGGCACAGAGCTGCGCAGATGCTGATACACAAAGTTGGCACGTATCTTGCATTGTATAAGGTAGAGAGATGATATCCGTCGTATGACAAGGAGGAATAGCTGATGTTTGCTATCATAGTTGGTACACATGGTCTGTTTGCGAAGGAGCTCGTTCGTTCGTGCGAGATGATCTGCGGCGAGCAGAAAAATGTCCGCGCGGTGACGCTCGTGCCGGGCGAGGGCCCAGACGATGTCGTCAAGAAGTATGAGGAAGCCATCAAAGAGCTCGACTGCTCGGGCGGTGTGCTCTTCCTCAACGACCTCTTCGGTGGCAGCCCGTATAACGCTGCCTGCCGTCTCGTCATCGCCAATGAGGCGTACGGCATCGTGACGGGCGTCAACCTGCCGATGCTCATAGAGATGTGCAGTGCGCAGATGATGGACGAAGGCCTGAGCATCCAGGAACTCATGGAGAAAGCGGCAGAAGCCGGCAAGACGGGCATGCAGTTCTTCCATGCCAGCCAGATTGCCGACGACGATGAAGATGAGGACGATGATCTCGCATGAAGATTGTACTAGCGCGCATTGATGACCGCCTGATCCACGGACAAGTCGCCACGGTCTGGTCGAAAGCGACGTCGTGCCAGCGCATCATTGTCTGCGACGACGAAGTTGCCGCGGACAAGATCCGCTCGACGCTCTTGAAGCAGCTCGCACCGGCGGGCATCAAGAGCCATGTCGTCGACCTCGCGAAGGCCGTGCGCATCTACAACAACCCGAAGTATGAGAACGACCGCTGCTTGCTGCTCTTCACGAATCCGACGAGCGTCTTATACCTCGTCGAGCACGGCGTGCCGATCAAGAGCGTCAACATCGGCGGCATGAGCTTCCGTGAGGGCAAGCATCAGGTCACGAGTGCCGTCTCGGTCGACGACAAGGACATCGCGGCCTTCAAGAAGCTCAGCGAGATGGGCATCGAGCTGGAGGTTCGCAAGGTCGATACCGATGCGAAAAAAGATCTCATGGCCGTCTTGGAATGACCAATCTTTCCGCGTATCCCACGAGCTTCTGCTTGGAACAAAATCCGCAATCTGCAACGCCTTTTCCGTGAGGAGAAGGCGTTGTTTTGCATGAAACCCTTTACATTTTTAGCTGAATTCCGTAAAATAAAGAAGGATAAAAGTACATGACCAAGCCATTTTGTTATCCTGCCGCATGAGGCGTCGGGATGATTGGGATAGTATGGAATCGATGGAATAGGAGAGATGTTCCCATGATCAAAAAAGCGATTGCTGTAATGACATCTGGCGGCGACAGCCCGGGCATGAATGCTGCGGCACGTGCCGTTGTCCGTACGGCACTTTACGAGGGTGTAAAAGTCTATGGCATCAACAACGGCTACCAGGCATGCTCGATGACGATATCGAGGAGCTCACGAGCCGCAGCGTCAGCGACCTCATCCAGCGCGGTGGCACGTTCCTCGGAACGGCTCGCTGCCCGGAGTTCAAGACGCCGGAAGGCCGTCGCAAGGGCTATGAGAACCTCGTGAAGCGTGGGATTGAAGGCCTCGTCATCATCGGCGGCGACGGCAGCCTGACGGGCGGCTCGCTGCTCTCGAAGGAGACGGGCCTGCCAATCGTCGGCCTGCCGGGCACGATCGACAACGATGTCTGGGGCATGGACTACACGATCGGCTGCGACACGGCGGCCAACACGATCGTCGATGCCATCAACAAGCTGCGCGACACGGCTTCGGCACATCGCCGCATCATGCTCGTCGAGGTCATGGGCCGCAACTCCGGCTGGCTGGCTATGATGTCCGGCATCGCGGGCGGCGCTGAGTTCGTCCTCGTCCCGGAGGTCAAGTTCAACATCGACACGATGTGCGAGGAGATCAAAGAGATGTA
>ENA-OQEN01001025-OQEN01001025.1-human-gut-metagenome-genome-assembly--contig:-NODE-1025-length-11008-cov-7.100634_pt1 | contig 11008 bp, 14 predicted proteins | sample MGYA00242791_ERZ504627 | MGnify/ENA primary metagenome ERZ504627 (study PRJEB26092, sample SAMD00036316) | human gut metagenome | host: Homo sapiens | study: EMG produced TPA metagenomics assembly of...
ATCATGGCCCGCCTCGAGGGCCGCGGCATCCGCATCATCGTCGATGCGAGAAGAAGCTCCTTCTCAACGTCCTCAAGTACCATCCGTTCCTCATCAAGCCGAACAACCACGAGCTCGGCGACATGTTCGGCGTCAAGCTCACGACGGACGAGGAGATCATCACCTACGCAAGAAGCTCCAGGAGAAGGGCGCGCAGAACGTCCTCATCTCGATGGCCGGCGATGGTGCCATCCTGCTGACGGCAGATGGCCAGCACTACAAGAGCCCGGCCCCGAAGGGCAAGCTCATCAACTCCGTCGGCGCTGGCGATTCGATGGTCGCAGGCTTCATCACGGGCTACACGGAGTCGCAGGGCGACTTCGAGACCGCCTTCCACATGGGCGTCGCTACGGGCTCGGCTTCCGCGTTCAGCGAGAACCTCGCCACGCGCCCGGAAGTTGAGGCACTCTTAAAGACAATCATCTGATTCATTCTATATACAGTTAAGGGGAGAAATCTATGCGTATCACTGACTTGCTCAAGAGCGAGAGCATCGCCCTTGGCCAAAAGCCTGCTGACAAGCAGTCAGCAATCCGTCAGCTCGCTGACTCATGGCAGCCTCTGGCAATCTTTCCGACAAGGAACAGTACCTCAAAGACGTCTTCGCCCGCGAAGCTTCGGGCACGACGGGCCTCGGCGACGGCATCGCGACGCCGCATGCCAAGAGCACGGGCGTCAAAGAAGCCGGCCTCGCCGCCATGACGGTGCCTGCAGGCATGGACTTTGAGTCCATGGATGGCAAACCGGCCCGCCTGTTCTTCATGATCGCGGCACCGGATTCCGCCAACGACGCACACATCCAGATCCTGCAGCAGCTCGCCATGATGATCATGGACCCGGACTTCAAGGAAGCCCTGATCGCCGCCAAGACGAAAGAAGAGTTCCTGCACCTCATCGACCTCAAGGAAGATGACAAGTTCGAAGCGCCAAAGGCAGAAGCCGCAGCCTCTGAGGCGAAGCCGTCGACGCTGCACCGGCAAGCGACCACATCCAGATCCTCGCCGTCACGGCCTGCCCGACGGGCATTGCCCACACCTTCATGCAGCCGAGAGCCTCGAGCAGCACGCCAAGAAGCGCGGCATCTCCATCAAGGTCGAGACAAACGGCTCTGGCGGTGCCAAGAACATCCTGACAGATGCTGAGATCGCCGCTGCTGACGGCATCATCGTCGCAGCCGACAAGAACGTCGCCATGGCCCGCTTCAACGGCAAGAAAGTCGTCATCACGAAGGTCGCCGACGGCATCAACAAGGCCGATGAGCTCATCGACCGCGCCCTCAAGGGCGATGCGCCGGTCTACCACGCATCGGGCAGCGACACGGAAGAGAGCGCTGCCGACGTCCAGGGCGAGAGCCTCGGCCGCCAGATCTACAAGCACCTGATGAACGGCGTCTCGCACATGCTGCCGTTCGTCGTCGGCGGTGGTATCCTCATCGCTCTGGCCTTCCTGTTCGATGATTACTCCATCGACCCGAAGAACTTCGGCTCCAACACGCCGCTCGCAAAATTCTTCAAGGACATCGGCGGTGCCTCCTTCGGCTTCATGCTGCCGGTCCTCGCCGGTTTCATCTCCATGTCGATTGCTGACCGCCCGGGTCTCGCCGTCGGTTTCTTCGGCGGTGCACTCGCTGGCACGACGGCTCCGGCTTCCTCGGCGCCTGATTGCCGGCTTCCTCGGCGGCTACATCGTCAACTTCCTCAAGAAGGCATCGAAGTGCCTGCCGGAGTCCCTCGAGGGCATCAAGCCGATGCTCATCTACCCGTTCTTCGGCATCCTGATCATGGGCTTCATCAGCCTCTTCATCATCGCGCCGCCGGTCTCCGCCATCAACGGCTGGATGGTCGACACGCTGAAGAACATGGACCCGTCGGCCCGCATCTTCATGGGCATGATCGTCGCTGGCATGATGGCCGTCGATATGGGTGGCCCGATCAACAAGGCTGCTTACGTCACGGCACGGGCCTCTTGGCTTCCGGTGAGTTCCACGTCATGGCTGCCGTCATGGCAGGCGGCATGGTCCCGCCGCTCGCAATTGCCCTCTGCACGACGTTCTTCAAGAACCGCTTCACGGAGAGCGAGCGCAAAGCCGGTATCACGAACTACGTCATGGGCCTCTCCTTCATCACCGAGGGTGCCATCCCGTTCGCCGCAGCTGACCCGCTGCGCGTCATCCCGGCCTGCGTCGTCGGCTCGGCCGTCACGGGTGCCTGACAATGGCCTTCGACTGCACGCTGCGCGCACCGCACGGCGGCATCTTCGTCGTCCCGACCATCGGCAACCCGCTGATGTACCTCGTATCGATCCTCGTCGGCGCCGTCGTCGGCTGTGCGATTCTCTCGATCCTCAAGAAGCCGCTCAAGAACGGTGAAGACAAATAATTACATTCAGTTATAAGTAAAGAGCGCTGGACCGTGTTCTCCACGGTTCAGCGCTCTTTTTGACTGTTCATTTTTATCCACAAAGAAATCCACAACTGTGGATAAACCTCATTTCCTTCGATTTTAATCCGATTTCCTACAATAATATATACAGGCCACTGTGCATATTGTGGTTAAAATCAACACCGCTTGTCCACAAATTCTGTGGATAATGTGGATAAGTCCGTGGATAACCCCATATATACACTGCACTTCTGCCCGCATCCCCATATATTGGTTTCAGCCTCGCGAGTTTCCCACGTCAGCCTGTGGATATCTAGAGAAGCGCTGCGATGACTTATGCACAGCCTCTCACTTCCACTCCCGATACGATGGTGAATCAGGCTCGAATTGTAATAGCGCACATCGCCCGAGACCTCCTGCCCGATCCAGTCGGGCTTTTCAAACACAGCGTCCTCTTGAGGCAGCTCGATTTCCGCCACGATGAGCCCTTCATTGGCCCCCGCGAACACATCGACCTCCCAAGTGAAGCCGCCATACGGCACGAGGCAGCGCCGCTTCTCGATCAGTGGCTGCTCGCAGAGAGCCAGCATGGCCTCCGCATCAAGAAGTGGGATCTCGTACTCGAACTCCGCACGCCGTATGCCCTCATTTCGCCCCTTGACCGTGAGGAAGCCTTTCTCTCCCTTGATGCGCACTCGCACCGTGCGCTCTGGCACCGATGAGAGGTATCCCTGCGCGATGCGCACACCTTCATCCTGCGGCCGCCAGCCCTCCTTGACAAGAACTTGCGTTCAATCTCTGCTGCCATATCCATCATCCTTTCTCTATGGTCTCCCCCCATTCTACCATCTATCCATCGATTTTTCAGGCTTGCCCGCTACGATATGGTGTGGATACGAATAAAGTAATTGCACATCCCACACACTTTCCTTATAATGTAACTATAAATATATCCTGCTAGAATAACAGGGATTTATGCTTGATTTCGAGAAAAGAAGGTATCATTTTGCAAACAAATCCGATCCCTCCTCGCCAGCCGCGCCGTTCACGCCGCCGGCACCGAGGTCTCTTTTGGGGACTCCTGATCGTCGCCTTTATCGCGGCGGCCGCCATGGGCGCGCTCTTCGCGTCGAACAGCCTGCTCGACAAGTCGGCCGATGACGTCGTCGAGGAGGGCCTGCTGACCGCCAAGGACAAGACGACCATCATGATCATGGGCGTCGATGAGCGTGACGATGACGTCGGCCGCAGCGACACGCTGATGGTCGCGACGCTCGACCCAAAGAAGGATCAGGCCGCGCTGATGTCCGTCCCGCGCGATACCCGCGTCAAGATCAAGGGCCACGGCTGGGATAAGATCAACGCCGCCTACGCCTACGGCAGTGCCAAGGGCGGCCCTGAGGCAGGCGAGAAGCTCGCGCAGCGCACCGTCGAGGACTTCCTCGGCGTCAACATGGACCACTACGTCGTCGTCAACATCCAGGCCTTCCAGAAAATCATCGACGCCATCGGCGGCATCGACATCGATGTGAGAAGCGCATGTACTACGAAGACCCGTGGGACGATGACGGCGGCTGATCATCGACCTCCAGCCGGGCATGCAGCACATGGACGGCAAGACGGCCGTCACCTATGTGCGCTACCGCGACGAAGAAGGCGACATCGGCCGCATCAAGCGCCAGCAGAAGTTCATGAAGGCCTGCATGGACAAGGTCACATCCCCGGCCATCATCCCGAAGCTGCCGAGCGTCATCGGTGAAGTCATGTCCTCCGTCAAGACCGACCTCTCCTTCCGCCAGCTGCTCGAGTTCGCGGGCACACTCAAGGAAGCCCAGAAGAACGGCCTCAAGACCGAGATGGTACCGGGCAAGCCGCTCTACATCGACGGCGTCAGCTACTGGATCCCAGACCTCCAGAAGCTGCGCACGACGCTGGCCGAGACACTCGGCATCACGCTGAACGCCAGCGAGAAGGCCCAGCTCGAACGCACGCAGCACGAGTACGAGAGCTCCATCCGGCGGGTGCGACCTCTGCCCCGTCGACGACGAAGGCGAAGAGCAGCTCGAGCTCGAGCAGCGCCAAGAGTTCGAGCTCGAGCAAGAGCAGTTCGAGCAGCAACAGCTCCAGTTCGAGGAGCACGAGCCGCTCGAGCTCCGAAGGGACGGGCGACCACTCCACGAGCAGCTCGCATGCAGGCAGCACGCACACGACAGCAGCCCCGGCCGAGACGGCGCCAGCCGCTCCGACGCGCAGCAGCAACACGGCAAAGACACAATAAGACACCGTCTTTCGACAAGCATACCAATGTGAGCCTTTCCTGCCAAACAAATTGTAGGAAGGGCTCATATTATTATGGCAACTTATTTCACTATTAATAAATTATATTTGTGTTTTTATTGCCACAACAATATAATAGTATGCAACACGTTTTTACAGTTTGAACATGGTTGTAACTAAAGTTTACTGTAAAATGTAACGTTTATCACAAATATAACTCAATAACCCTATCATAAACGTCAGCCTTGCTTTCCCCATCGCCTGACGAGCGCGATTCTGCGCAGACAAGAAGCAAAGCAAGAAAGGAAGTATCCCCCATGAGCAAATTGACGGACCAGGCATTAGCCTTGCATAAAGAGCATCACGGCAAGATCGAGATGCACAGCAAAGTCCCCCTCCAGAAGGCCAAGGACCTGACGCTGGCCTATTCGCCTGGCGTCGCTGCACCGTGCCTCGAGATCAAGAAGGACTACAATAAAATCTACGACTACACCAACAAGGGCAACACGGTCGCCGTCGTGACGAACGGCAGCGCCGTCCTCGGCCTCGGCAACATCGGCGCTGGCGCCGGCCTGCCAGTCATGGAGGGCAAGTCCATCCTGTTCAAGGGCTTTGCCGGCGTTGATTCCGTCCCCATCTGCCTTGACACGCAGGACGTCGACGAGATCGTCCGCGCCGTCGAGCTCATGGCTCCGACGTTTGGCGGCATCAACCTCGAGGACATCAAGGCACCGCAGTGCTTTGACGTCGAGCGCCGCCTGCGCGAGACACTCGACATCCCGGTCTTCCACGATGACCAGCACGGTACGGCCATCGTCGTCGTCTCGGCGCTGATCAACGCCTTCAAGCTCACGGGCCGCAAGTTCGAGGAGTCGAAGTTCGTCCTCAACGGTGCCGGCGCTGCCGGCCAGGCCATCACGCGCCTGATCCACAGCATGGGCGGCCGCGACATCATCCTCTGCGACCGCATGGGCGCCATCTACGAGGGTCGTCAGGAAGACATGAACCCCTACAAGGATGATATCGCCAAGATCACGAATCCGCAGCACGAGAAGGGCCAGCTCGCCGATGTCATCAAGGATGCCGACGTCTTCATCGGCGTCTCCATCGCCGGTGCCGTCACGCAGGACATGGTCCGCTCCATGAAGAAGGACCCGATTGTCATGGGCATGGCCAACCCGACGCCGGAGATCATGCCGGACGAGGCCTATGCTGCCGGTGCCCGCATCGTCTGCACGGGCCGCAGCGATTACCCGAACCAGGTCAACAACCTGCTGGCCTTCCCGGGCATCTTCCGCGGCGCCCTCGACGTACGCGCCAAGGAGATCAATGAGGAGATGAAGATGGCCGCAGCAGAGGCCATCGCCGATCTCATCGACGAGACAGAGCTCGACGAGCAGCACGTCATCACGAGCCCGTTCGACCCGCGCGTCGCCCCACACGTCGCCGCAGCCGTAGCAGGTGCCGCCATCAAGACCGGCGTCGCCCGCCTCACCGACATCACGCCCGAACAGGTCGCCGAGCACACCCGCCAGCTTCTCGCAAATGAGAACGCCAGCGAGGCCTGAGCCTGACAGCATATCGCATCGCATACAGAAAGAGCCGGACACCAGCAAGGTGTCCGGCTTTCTTGTTGCAGTAGTTTCACTGCCCGCCTATAATAGAGACAGGAATCCATTGTACGAAGAAGAATGAGAAAGGAAGGATAGTATGAACGCCATCTTCACCCGCACGAGCGTCCGCAAGTTCGAGGACAGGCCCGTAGAAAAAGAAAAGATTGAGAAACTGCTTCAGGCTGGCTTTGTCGCGCTGTCGGCGGGCAACCAGCAGCCCTGGGAATTCTATGTCGTGACGAAGCGCGAGACGATTGAGGCACTTGCTAAGACGAGCCCCTATGCCGTATCGGCCGCTAAAGCCCCCGTCGTGCTCGTCATCGCCGCCCGCAAGGACGTCATCTTCCCGGGCATCACCGACATCGACTGCGCCATTGCCACGGAGAACCTCTGGCTCGAACTCGAAGAGCTCGGCCTCGGCGGTGTCATGATGGCCGTTTCCCCCGTCCCGGACCGCATGGAGAAAGTCGGCAAGCTCCTCAACCTGCCCGACAACCAGTACGCGTTCGCCCTGCTGCCCTTCGGCTACCCCGTCGGCAAGAAACCACAGGTAGACCGCTACGACGCCAAGAAGATCCACTGGGTCGAGTGAGGCTATAAACACTTTGTCGCATTCTTGCGAAAATGATATAATGAACAAAGAAAGAAGCTACCGATAGACGGTTGGCCCTTATAAAAACGAGTTACAAATAGCCGCTCAGTTTCCTAGGCCGAGGCGATTATTTGTGTCTCTTGACACTAAAGCCAAGCAAGCCACTCTTCAGTAAAGGAGTGGCTTACTTATTTTGTAGAAGAGCCCTCTCACAGAACAATAAACTATGCTATACTAGGTATGTTGCCGCCCCTATACTGGCAACAGGAAGGGGGCTTATTTACAGTGGACGTTATATTTATTATAAATACCAAATAATAATATTCGTATTTTTAATAAATTTCGCTGTTCACTCTTTCTCGCATCAAGCGCAGCCGGAGCCGCAACGAGCGCTCATCGAAAGGGCTACTACAGCTGGGCGCAACGCTACGCCCTCTATCCCGTTTGCATTCACGTTCGGGAATACTTTTCGCATGATCTGGTAGGCACCGTTGACATCGGCATTGATTTTCCGGCCATCGTTCGCTTGGAACAGGCCGCGATGAACACGGCGTGACTTGTCATAGTGGTCTTTGGTCGGAGCCTCGCCATCCAAGAATGAAGTGCCGCTCGTATAGCTTTCTTCCGTCAGGACGACCTTCATGCCGATTGATTCGGCCTTGTACTGAATCATCTGGATGAAGCGGGCGAAAGGCAGCTGTAAGAAACTCTGGTTGACTTTGCGGCCAAGGTTCACTTCCTGCTTCCAGCCCGTGTTCTTGCCGATGACCAGTACCGACACATCCTGCTCTGCGCACAAATCGATGACCTTGCGACTTGCTTTGTGCAGATAATCCTCGACCTTGCGGTTCCGCTTCGCTGTGAGCCGCGCGATTCGCTTGGATGAATGGCGTCCATTCATCAGCTCACAGATGCTCCTGCGCTTGGCCATCTGCTTGTTGTAGTACTGATTGACCGACTTGAGCGGCGTCCCCTTGAGCAGGACAGGTCGTTCGCCTGTGTTCCAGGCCAGCGCCGCGAGATTGTCGACGCCGATATCGATGGCGGCATATTTTCCATTATCCGCTTTTTCCTCGACGTCGGGAATCTCATAGACGAGCTCTAGATCAATCTCACCACCATGCGGGATGATGCGTGCCTGCTTGAACACAGCATCTGGTTGACTGGCGAAGATGGCCTTTACTGTGAACCCTTGGAAGGTTCGAGGAAAACGGATGAACCGTCCTTGAGCCTGCAATTCTGGTTCGTCAGTACTAGCGGGAAATAGCCGTCTTTCGGCTTGTACTTCGGCAGTTTTGGCCGTCCCTTGTACTTATCGGGATGTGCCTTCCAGTCCTTGATGGCCGCGAAGAACGATGTCCAGTTCTTATCTAGCAATCGAAGCGTTTGCTGTGCCGACTGTGCAGTCGGCATCTCCCGATAGTCTGGGTACTCTGCGTCAGCCTTCAGCAAACGGTCGACTTCGCCATAGCGCAGCCATTTGCCATCTTCAATGAATGTTTGACGAATCAGGTAGTTGCCGTGGTTGTACAGGTTCTTGGAACGATGACAGAATTCACGCAGCATGGCGTAGAACGGTGAAGAAGGTTTAAGTCGGTGGTGTTCCACTCGTTTCATCATCCTCTATCGCCTCCTTGATCTTCCGCAGTCTTCTGCGGCTGGAATACAGCTTCATAGAGTAGCAATGCAACAGATTCACGATTCTTCGAAGATTTCCTGCGAGTCAAGTTTTTCGGACCCGACTTCGCTCATGACGACAATCTCACAGTTGTACTTCTGGAACAGATAGTAAAATAAGTCATAGCCGACGCGTGAAAGCCTGTCCTTATAGGTCACGACCACACGCTCGACGCGCCCGGCAAGGACATCGTCCAACAGGTCAAAAAAGCCCTTCCGCTTCTCGAAGCTGATACCGCTGGCGATATCCGAGAATACGCCGTTGATGGTATAGCCGTTCGCGAAGCAGAACTGCTTGAGCAACTGGATCTGGTTCTTGAGGTCGGGCTTCTGCTTTGGCGTAGAGACGCGGGCATAGATGTAAGTCTTACGTTTCACATTCTTGTTGAGGAACTTGTAGACATCTTCCTCATTGTAGTCATAGTGGCCATTGGGCATAACGTGGACACGGATAATCCCTGTCTTGACGTATTTCGTGAGTGTTGGCCTAGAAACCTGCAAGACACGAAGAACATCTTTAGCAAACATATAGGACTCACCTCCCTTCTATAGATAATTATAACATATTTTAATATAATTATCTATAGATTTGATATGGTTGATTTTATATATTTACTATACCTTTTCGATGTCCGTTCTTGCTGGAGTAGTATCGTGTGCAATTTGGTACTGCATCCAGAAATGGTTAAAACGGTAGCGGCAACACGTTCTTAGCCTGTTGGTCAGCCAATCCCTTCATTTGGGAGCAGCTGACCTTTTATTCTATATGAAAAAGGCTCCCAGGTGTGCAGACTGGGAGCCTTTTGGCCTATCTTACGATAGATACCTTTTCGATTATTTTTAGTATAGCATACATTGCAACTTGAAGCAATATGCATGTATAATGAAAAAGGTTATTGTGAAAGAAGGGATTTTTTGTCTACCCCCAAACGCTATTTACTGCTAATCCTAGCCGTCATGATTCAGTCGGCTGGCATCGCTCTCGTGGTCAAGAGCCTCTTGGGCACGTCGCCGATCTCGAGCCTGCCGTATGTCCTGAGCCTGATCTCGCCGTTCACCTTTGGCCAGACGACGTTTGCCGTCAACATGGTCTTCGTCGTCTTTGAGCTCTTGATGCTGCGGCGCGACTTCCCGGCGATCTTCTGGCTGCAGGTCCCCGTGACGATCCTCTTCGGCTTCTGCATCGACTTCTTCATGCAGCTCTTCGCCATCCTTCCGGAGGCCTACGCGCTCAAGTTGCTGCTCTGCCTGCTCGGCACGTCCCTCGTCGCGCTCGGCGTCGCGGGGCAGGGCATCGCCGATGTCCTCATGCTCGCCGGCGAGGGTGCTGTCTACGTCTTCGCGCGCAAATTCCATATCGACTTCGGCAAGGTCAAGGTCGGCAACGACATCAGCCTCGTCGCAATCGCCGCCATCGTCTCCGTGCTGACCATGGGCACCATCGAGGGCATCCGCGAGGGCACGCTGATCTCCGCGCTCTTGACCGGAATCATCGCCCGCTTCTACCTGCGCCACCTGAGCCGCATCGACGCCCACGGGCGCCTCTACCTCGCGCCGCACAGATAATACATTGTTTTTTATCCTTCATCAATGTATAATGTTTTATATTGGGGAGATATGCTCCCAAAGCGAACGCGGCATGTGCTTCATGCCGTTATCAATGATGCATAATGATGGTCATGCTTGTCGAAGCTCGTTCCTCGACATAAATAGCGGAAGAAAGGGTGTGATGCCCCTACGGTGTCACACAAATATAATGAGCAAGACTATAGCAGTTTTGCTGAAACGGGCCATAGTAGCCAAATCAGTAGATATGATGTCCATTGCCTTGACTGTCCTCATTTGGGCCATCGCGATTCTCGTCGTGAGTCTGGTAATCTACATCGTCTTTATGCTGTTAGGCATCGCTAGCCCGCAACCGATACAAAATATACTCGGTGCATGTAGTTAACCTTTCGACGGTATCGCTGTAAACGAAAAAAGCCGCCCGGCAAGGCGGCTTCCTCGATGCGACATCGGTGGCCATCAGCGTTCAGACCGCTGTTTGTATGGCCGAAAATGTTTCGATTCCATAAAATATGTCTAGGCGACCATCATTGTGGTTCGCTTTTTTTATGCTTTTATTATAGCACAGCCCGTTGATAAGTCAATCGTCATGTTTTTACCTTACCCACGGGCACCTCTACCTCGCGCCGCACAAATCATAACACACGAAAAGGCTATCGAATCTGTAGGGTTTCCGTATAATCAGCAGGTCTCGCCCTGCTGGAAGCCCATCTGGAGTGGCTGGAGCGAGGGAAGCTCTTCGTGGCGGATGCGGCGCACGATGGCTTCGGCGGCACGCCGGCCGAGGGCGGGGATGGGCTGGACGACGGCAGTCATGGTCTGCGGGCCGAGCGCGTCAGGTAGGTGCCGTCGTAGGCGACGAT
>ENA-OQEN01001026-OQEN01001026.1-human-gut-metagenome-genome-assembly--contig:-NODE-1026-length-11002-cov-2.906299_pt1 | contig 11002 bp, 10 predicted proteins | sample MGYA00242791_ERZ504627 | MGnify/ENA primary metagenome ERZ504627 (study PRJEB26092, sample SAMD00036316) | human gut metagenome | host: Homo sapiens | study: EMG produced TPA metagenomics assembly of...
CATAATAACCTCCCTCGGAGATTATAGTTTAACACGGCAAGTTATAATGTCCCAATTGGGACATTATCAACTTGGATACATTGAGACATTATCACATTGGAATCAGAATTGCCTTTCACTTTTGTAAAAATGGTTTACACATCATTAAAATTATGTATAATGAGTGTAATTAGGAGGTACTCGAAATGGATTCGAATTTATCGATCGCTACAATAAGATCGCTTTGTATTGACATGATTAATAAGGCAAATTCTGGTCATCCAGGTATGGTTCTTGATGGCGCACCAGCCTTATATACATTGTTTACTAAGGTGATGAACATAAATCCCTCTTTGTCTAGTTGGCAAAATAGGGATCGCTTTGTTCTTGCAAGTGGTCATGCTAGTTCTTTGCTTTATGCTTTATTACATCTTTCTGGTTATGATTTAAGTCTCGATGATTTAAAACAGTTCAGACAGTGGCAGTCAAAAACACCTGGACATCCAGAAATCACTATCACAGATGGTGTAGATGCATCTTCAGGACCTTTAGGTCAGGGTGTTCCTACAGCAACAGGTATGGCAATTGCTGAAAAGTTCCTTGCCGAAAAATACAACAAGGAAGATTGTTCAATTGTTGACCATTACACATATGTATTATGTGGTGATGGTGATATGCAGGAAGGTGTGACTTATGAAGCATCCTCTCTTGCTGGTCATCTCTCTTTAGGAAAGCTTATTGTTATCTATGATGCCAATGAGGTAACACTTGATGGTCCTCTTTCATATTCATTCAGTGAAAATGTAAAGAAGAGATATGAAGCAATGAATTGGCAGGTTATCGAAGTGGCTGATGGTAATGACATTCAGGCCATCAACCGTGCATTAAAGCGTGCTAAGAAAGAGTTATTTAAACCATCTATTATCATCATGAAGACCGTTATTGGTTATGGTTCTTGCAACCAGGGAACTAATAAAGTTCATGGTGCACCTTTAGGTGAAGAAGACGGTAAGAATGCTAAGTTATCTTATGGATTTGACCATGATCCTTTCTATGTTCCTGAAGAAGTTTATGCTGATTTCAAGAAGAATGTTAAAGACCGTGGTACAAGAGCATATAAGAAATGGTTAAAGACTGTTGAAGAATATGCTGAAAAATATCCAGAAGAATATAAAGAATATAAAAATGCTATTGAAGGTAATTATCATTTAGATATTACAGAACTTCAAAAAGAATTCAAACCTGGCTATACAGAAGCAACTCGTAATATTTCTCATAGAATTATTCAGGAAGTTGCTGCACAGAACCCTACATTCTTATCTGGTACTGCAGATTTATCTTCTTCTACTAAGACATCAATCCAGGGTGAAGGAAGATTTAGCTGTGAAAACTATACTGGAAGAAATGTATATTTTGGTATCAGAGAATTCGCAATGGTGTCTATCATGAATGGTATGACATTACATAAGGGTGTTAAGATCTCAGCAGGAGGCTTCTTGGTATTCAGTGATTACTTTAAAGCAGCCTTAAGAATGGGTTCTTTACAGGAATGTCCAATCATTCTTCCATTATCACATGACTCTATCGCAGTCGGTGAAGATGGTCCTACACATCAGCCTGTTGAACAGCTTGCGATGCTTAGAAGCAGTATTGATGTTGAAGTATTACGTCCAGCTGATGCAAATGAAATGCTTGCATCTTGGAAGATTGCTGTTGAAACAAAGAATATGCCAGTTGCATTAATTCTTACTAGACAGCCAGTAGAAAACCTTACAAATTCTACTTATGAAGATGTATTACATGGTGCTTATATTGCTAGAAAAGAATCTGGTGATTTAGAAGGTATCATTATCGCTTCTGGTTCTGAAGTAGGTCTTGCAATTCATGCACAGGAAGAATTAGAAAAACAGGGACATTCAGTACGTGTTGTTTCTATGCCTTCAATGAATTTATTTGATGCACAGACTGATGAATATAAGGAATCCGTTTTACCAAATAGCTGCAGGAAGCGTCTTTCTGTAGAAATGTTATCTGATTTTGGATGGCATAAATATGTTGGTTTAGATGGTAAAACTATGTGTGTTAATACTTTTGGTGCAAGTGCTCCAGCAAGTAGAGTCATCAAGGAATATGGTTTTACTGTTGAAAACGTTGTAAAAGAATACAACTCATTATAAAAACAATTTAAAAGGGAGGATATCTTAGGATATTCTCTCTTTAAATTAGTACTAAAACACTAAAACAATTTACAAACATAATCTAGTTTGATATAATTGTTTAATGTTAACGGAGGTATTTACAATGGTAGCAGGATATATTATTACTACAATTATTGGTGCTCTTGTTGGATTCTTCTTTGCAAGATGGATGTTCAAGAGAGAATTAAAGAAAAACCCACCAATCTCAGAAAAAATGATTCGTGCTATGTTTATGGAAATGGGACGTAAACCTAGCGAAACTCAGATCAAGAGAATCATGAAAAGTGTTAATGATCAATATAAATAAGGGATAAAACCCTTATTTTTATTTAACATGAAAATTACAATTACAAGACATTCTAAAACGCTTTGGAATAAAGAAAAAAGACTTCAAGGATGTAAAGATTCTCCTTTAAGTCCTGAAGGCATGGATAATATTCTAGCTTTAAAAGAACATATCAAGAATAATCATTATGATGCTATTTATTCCAGTCCTATTAAGCGTGCATATGATACTGCAAAGCTATTATTTGATAATCAGCCCATCATTACTGATGAACGCATTCGAGAAATGAATTTTGGTCTATTAGAAGGACAGAAAATTGATGAAATTCCTGAGAAATATAAGAAAACTTATCATGATTTATGGTGTCACCCTGAAATATCCAATGGTATTCCAGAAGGGGAAACCTATGATGAAATTGAAGAAAGAGTTAAAGACTTTTTAAATGATCTTGTGAAAAAGCCTTATGACAACGTATTTATTGTCACTCATGGATTCTGTTTTACTATTATTATGGCCACAATCATGAACCTCGATAGAAAAGACTATATCAAGGTCAACAGTCCTGTTGTGGATGGCTGCTCTGAAACAATTGTGGATTATACTAATGGCGCATTTACTGTGGAAGTTTATGGAAATAATGATTTCCTTCCACACCAGTCAAATGAATCATTTTCCAAATAAAAAAGTCAAATGGCTAAAACCATTTGACTTTATTTTCTGTTCCGTTTTTTATTCTTATAATATTTGCACGATGTCTATAGACAATAAGTGCAACAACACATATATTAGTAATGATTCCAATTGTAGAATATCCAATAAATGGTGATGCAATAAGTACAGCTGTCGCACCAAGGATACTAGATAAAGATACATACTTAGTTGTCTTTAATGTAATTAAGAATACCGCTACTGCGATAATAAAACCATATATATTAGTCATCAATGTATAGGCGATTGCACTTGATACAGCCTTACCACCCTGGAAATTCGCAAAGATAGGATAACAATGACCAATCATACAGAATAGTGCACATGGATAAATGATATTAGCTGAAATACCAGATACTTTCGCAATCCATCCTGTTAGTAGGATAGTAATGATACATTTTGTTGCATCAAATAAAATAACCGTCATTCCGGCTTTTTTTCCTAGTACTCTTCCTGCATTGGTACCACCTAGATTATGTGATCCATATTGACGAACATCAGTATTATAAAACACTTTACCAATGACTAATGCAAAAGGTATTGAACCATATAGATAACTTATTAATAAACAGATGATTATAATTAAATATTTCATCGACTCACCTCACAAAAAATCATTATACATAAATACTATAAAAAATCAAACTTTCCTATAAATTCCTTTTTGTGTTATACTAGTCAAGTTGAGGAGGTATGCTCATGTCAAATACACATTATGATGAATCTGATATTCAAATCTTAAAAGGTCTAGAAGCCGTTAGAAAAAGACCAGGAATGTACATCGGTTCAACTGATTCTCGTGGTTTACACCACCTTGTATGGGAAATCGTTGATAACTCTATTGATGAAGCTATTGCTGGATATGGTAAGAAAATTACAGTTACATTACATAAAGACAACAGCGTAACGGTCGAAGATGAAGGCCGTGGTATGCCAACAGGTATTAATAAAGAAACAGGAAAGCCAACAACAGAAGTTATCTTAACAGTATTACATGCTGGTGGTAAATTCTCAGAAGATGGTGGTTATAAGACTTCAGGAGGACTACATGGTGTAGGTTCTTCTGTAGTAAATGCCCTCAGTGAATTTTTAGAGGTCACTGTCCATCGTGATGGTGTCATTCATACACAGCGCTTTGAAAAGGGTGCTACAAAAATTGGAAAGTTAAAAAAAGTAGGTAAAACAAATAAGACAGGTACAATTATTCATTTCAAACCTGATGCTTCTATTTTCTCTACCACGACATTTAGTTTCCAGACAATTAGTGAAAGACTACGTGAAGATGCATTCCTATTAAAGGGAATGACAATAGAACTTATTGATGAACGTACTGATAAAGATGAAACATATCAGTATGAGAAGGGCTTGGAAGAATTTATTGACTGGATCAATAATGATAAAGAAGCTGTTTCACCTATTATCTCTTTTGATGATACTAATAATGAAATAGAAGTAGAGATTGCGATGCAGTTTACACAAAGCTATCAAGAGAATATTATTTCTTTTGTTAATTTAGTACGTACTGGAGATGGAGGTACGCATGAAGTAGGATTCCGTTCTGGTTTGACTAAGGTATTTAATGAATATGCGAGAAGTATGCCTTATTAAAGGCAAAGGATAAGAATCTTGAAGGCAGTGATGTACGTGAAGGATTGAATGCTATTATTTCTGTTAAGATTCCAGAAAAATATCTTCAGTTTGAAGGACAGACTAAATCTAAGCTTGGTTCACCTATTGCCCGTAATACTCTAGAAAATGTTACTTTTGAACGTATTACTTATTTCTTGGAAGAAAATAAAGATATTGCAGAAAAGCTGATTGAAAAGATGATCAAGGCAGCAAATGCAAGACAGGCAGCACGTAAGGCTAAGGAACAGGCAAGAAAAGGTAAAAATAACCGTGAGGCAAAATTCCTCAGTGGTAAACTAGCTCCTGCACAGTCTAAGAACAAGCGTAAGAATGAATTATATCTTGTCGAGGGTGATTCTGCCGGTGGTAGTGCAAAACAGGGAAGAGATCGTAAATTCCAGGCTATTCTTCCACTTCGTGGTAAAGTTATCAATACAGAAAAAGCCACACAGGCAGATATTTTAAAGAATGAAGAAATCAGTACAATGATTAATACAATTAATGCGGGTGTAGGTGCTGATTTTAATGCGGATGATAGTGCTTATGATAAGATTATCATCATGACCGATGCGGATACTGATGGAGCACATATCCAGATCTTGTTGCTTACATTCTTCTATCGTTATATGCGTGATTTGATTAAAGCTGGTAAAGTTTATATCGCTATGCCACCTCTTTATAAAGTTTCTAAGAAATCCGGCAAGAAAGACAACGTCATCTATTGCTGGGATGAAAAGGACCTAGAAGCCGCACGTAAAAAGATGGGAAGAGGCTACGATGTACAGCGTTACAAAGGTCTTGGTGAAATGAATGCTGAACAGTTATGGGAAACAACTATGAATCCTGAAACACGTACACTTATTCAGGTCACTATTGATGATGCAGCAATTGTAGAAAGAAGTGTTTCTGTATTAATGGGCGATAAAGTACAGCCTAGACGTGAATGGATTGAAAACAACGTACAATTCTCATTAGAAGATAGCTTCTTTATGGAAGGATAGGTGATCAAACATGACAGAAAAAAATATTATTATGTCCTTAGAGGATATCATGGGTGACCGCTTTGGACGTTATTCTAAATATATTATCCAGGATCGTGCATTACCTGATGTAAGAGATGGATTAAAGCCAGTACAAAGAAGAATTCTATATGCTATGTGGAAGGAAGGAAATCTTCCTAACAAGCCATATCGTAAGTCAGCTAAGACAGTCGGTACTGTTATTGGTAATTATCATCCTCATGGAGATTTTTCTGTTTATGAAGCAATGGTTCGTTTATCACAGGATTGGAAGATGCGTATGCCTTTAGTAGATATGCAGGGTAATAACGGATCTATTGATAATGACCCAGCTGCTGCCATGCGTTATACTGAAGCACGTCTCGCACCTATTGCACTTGATCTCATTAAGGATATTGATAAAGAAACAGTGCCGATGGCACTTAACTTCGATGATACTGAATATGAACCAACTGTATTTCCTGCAAAGTATCCGAACTTATTAGTTAATGGGGCTACAGGAATCTCAGCTGGTTATGCCACTGATATTCCTCCTCATAACTTAGAGGAAGTCATTGATGCTACTATTTACCGTATTAAGCATCCTCATTGTTCATTTGATGAACTTCATCAATTCATTAAAGGACCTGATTTTCCTACTGGAGCGATTGTTGAAGGAGCCAGCGATATTGCGACTGCCTTAAGAACTGGTCGCGGTAAAGTTGTTGTTCGTTCACGTTATAAAATTGTAGAACAGAAGAATATCAATCAGATTCTTATTACAGAAATTCCTTATGAAGTCAATAAGGCTGAACTTGTAAGAAAGATGGCTGAGATTCAGTTTAATCGTGATATCGATGGAATCATTGAAGTCAGAGATGAATCTGACCGTAATGGATTATGTATTGCAGTTGATTTAAAGAAGGATGTTGATGCAAGAAATACATTGAACTACTTCTTTAAAAATACAGATTTACAGAAGAACTATAACTATAATATGACTGCAATCAAGGATAAGCGTCCAGTATTAATGGGTATTGAAGATATTCTTGACGGCTATATCAAACATGAATGTGAAGTCGTTACTAAGCGTTCTATTTTTGATCTCAATAAAGCACTAGAACGTGAGCATATTGTAGAAGGGCTTATCAAGGCTATTTCTATTCTTGACGAAGTAGTCAAGACAATTAGAGCGTCTAAAGATAAGGCGGATGCAAAAGTGAATTTAATGAACGCTTTTGGCTTCACTGAAAGACAGGCAGAAGCGATTGTTACTTTACAGCTTTATCGTTTGACAAACACTGATATTGTATCCTTAGAAAATGAACAGAAAGAATTACAGGCTCTTATTGAAAGTTTAAATGCGATTTTAACTAGTGAAAAAGTATTAAGAAAAGTAATTATAGATGAGTTAAAAGGGGTTAAGAAGAAATATCCAACACCTCGTTTGACTGAAATTAAAGATGAAATCATGGATACGTCTGTGAACCAGCAGGCAATGATCATTCTGAAGATGTTTATGTATCTATTACACGTGATGGCTACTTCAAGAAGATTTCTACACGTTCTTATAAAGCATCTGATGAGAATACATTTGGGAAGAAAGATACTGATATGCTTGTTGACTTATTTGAAGCCAATACATTGGATGTTATCCTTTCATTCACAAATAAAGGAAACTATTGCTTTGTGCCTGTTTATAAGTTAGAAGACTTCAAGTGGAAGGATCTAGGAAAACATCTAAGTTATTTAATTAAATTAGGTAATGATGAGAAGATTATTGGTAATATTCTTGTTAAATCATTCGATTTAGACCAATATGTTGTCTTATCAAGCAAGAATGGACAAATTAAACGTGTAAGTATTAAGGACTTTAATGTCAGCCGTTTCTCTAAACCATTAAAGTGTATGAACTTAAAGGATAATGATGAACTTATCAGTGTTGATATAAGTGATGGAACAAAGGGTATTATTACTGTCACTAAAGCAGGATATGGTACTTTATATAGTGAAGATGAAATATCTGTATTAGGTGTAAAAGCAGGTGGCGTAAAAGGCATTAGTATGCGTGATGATGAGGTTGCCTTTATGAGTGTCTTTGATCCTTCAATCGCTTCATCTTTATTACTTGTTTTGAATCCTGCCCATTTTAAACGTATTCATATAAGTGATATTCCAGCATGTCATCGTGCAACTAAAGGAACATTATTATTTAAATCATTAAAGACAAAACCAACTATGATCTTTACTGGATTTATCTGTAATCCCCAGGATGAATTTACTATTAAGAGTGGTACAGAAACAATGAAGCTTGTATCTAAAGATATCAGCTTTGGTGCACTAAGCGCGAAGGCCAACACTTTAAAACAATGCCCATTTGATTTTATTGATGATGTACATCTCACACGCTCTATGGTTATTAAAGAACATGCAAAAAAGAAAATAGAGGAAAATAAGGTAGATCTCACAATTAAAGATCCAAATCTATTTGATGAGATGGAAGGGGATCCTGATACAGAGTTTGAATTTATTTCAATGGATGATTATCTTAATGAAAAGTAGGAAATATCCTTTCTACCTCTATGTAATTGAATAAAAATAGTGTAAAATGACCTAAGAAAAGGAAGGTATATATGACAGAAATAAGATGTTATGGATGTGGCGCCATCATTCAAAGCGCTGATACTAAAAAGCCTGGCTACGTGCCAGAGTCTGCTTTAAGCAAAGAAAAGATTCTTTGTCAAAGATGTTATAAATTAATGCATTATCATCAGAAAATGGAATCTCATTTAACTAAAGATGATTTCTTACGTGTTTTACAGACTGTGGGAGAAAAAGATTGCTTAGTTGTTTATATCGTTGACTTATTTGACTTTAATGGTTCACTTGTACCTGGTCTTATGCGTCATATTGGATATAATGATGTACTTGTGCTTGCAAATAAAAGAGATATCTTACCTAAGTCTTTAAAGGAACATCGCCTTAATACATGGGTAAGAAGACAATTCAAGGAATATGGAATCAAGCCTCTTGATGTTGTTGTAACAAGCGGCAAGAAGAATATGAACTTTGATGAAATCTTCGACAAGATTGATGAATATCGTCATGGACGTGATGTTTATGTCGTAGGTATCACAAATGTTGGTAAGTCTACATTTATCAACCGTATGCTGAAGAACTATTCAGATACGACTAATCTTATTACTACAAGTGAATTCCCTGGTACGACACTTGACCTAATCAAGATTCCTCTTGACGATCATTCATCTTTATATGATACTCCAGGTATCTTGAATGAACATCAGTACACATCCGTTGTGGATGAGAAAGATTTAGCTTATATCATGCCTCAGGGAGAAGTAAGACCTATGTCTTTTCAGTTAAATTCTGATCAGTCAATCTTCTTCAGCGGTTTTGCGAGAATTGATTATACAAAAGGAAATAAAGGAAACTTTATCTGCTACTTCTCTAGAAATATGCAGATTCATCGTACAAAGACTGAAAAAGCAGATGAATTGTTTAATAGACATAAGCAGTTACAGGTTTATGGACCTGCTTCATCTATGAAGGAAATGAAAGCTTATGAATTCACTTTACCAGAAGAAAAGCGTGATATTGTGATTTCAGGTTTAGGATTTGTATGTATTCATGCACCTAAAGGTAAGATTAAGGTTTATGTACCTGAAGGTATTGATGTATTTATGAGAGAAAGTTTAATTTAGAGGATAAATGAATGTTAAATAGTAAACAGAAGAAATTTTTAAGAAGTGAAGCACATAACTTAAAGCCAATCTTCCAGGTTGGTAAAGATGGTGTAGGTGAAAAACAGATCAACAGCATCAATGATGCCTTAAAAGCAAAAGAACTTATTAAAGTTAAATTATTAGACACATGCCCTGAAACAGTGAATGAAGTGGCTTTAGAAATCTCAATGGGTACTAAAGCAGATGTTGTTCATATTATTGGACATACAATCATCTTCTTTAAATCAAGTGAAAAAGGAATTTATAAAATATAATGAAGATTGGTTTACTTGGTGGTAGTTTTGATCCTATCCATAAAGGGCATATAGAGATTGCAAGCGAAGCAATTACTTCGCTTTCTCTTGATTCATTTTACTTCATTCCTACTAAAAACAACCCTTGGAAGGATAATCAGAATGCCCCTGGCGCAAGTCGTAAAGAAATGATAGAGATTGCGATTCACCAGGACCCAAAAATGAAAGTATGTACTATTGAACTTGATTCTTTAAGTAATGAAAAGAATTATACAATTGATACAATTCATGCATTAAAGAAGATGTACCCCGATGATACATTGTATTATTTAATGGGTATGGATCAGGCAATGGCTTTTGAAAAATGGAAAAATGCGGAAGATATTTCAAAATTAGTCCAGCTTGTTGCATTTAATAGAGGCGGTTATCCTACAACTCATCCTAATTTAGAGACATATCACTTTATTAAGATGGATAATGTAGAAATCACAGCATCTAGCACAGAGATTAAAGATGGGGCTTTAGATATGCTCGATAAAGATGTACTTAGATATATCTCTCAAAATGGCCTTTATCTAGAAACTATGATTAGAAATAGAATGAAAGAAAAACGTTATAAACATACTCTAAGTGTAGCTTCTCTAACGAGAGATTTCTGTGAAAGCAATGGCATTGATCCTCTCAAGGGCTATATTGCCGGCATGATGCATGATGTTGCAAAAGAAATGCCTCATGATCAGGCTAAAAAACTGATGAAGAAGCATTATGCTTCTCATTTAGATCAGCCTGAACCTATCTGGCATCAATGGCTCTCACGTTATGTATGTGAGAATGAATTTCTTATAAGTGATGAAGAAATCTTAAAAGCAATTGAAGATCATACAACAGCTTCTACATCCATGAGTCTTCTTGGTATGTGCTTATATTGTGCTGATAAGTTGGATCCTTTAAGAGGATATGATTCATCAGAACAGATCACTTTATGTAAGCATGATATTGAAGCAGGATTTAGAAACTGTCTGACTGATTTTTATGAATTTTCAACAAAGAAGCATCGACCTATCGACCCATGTTTCTTTGAGGTTTATGATAAATATGTAGAAGGAGTTAAGTGTGAAAATAAAATTTGTTATTAATCGAAAAAAATAAAGACATAGTAGATATTGCTTATGAAAAAAGTAAATCGAATAGTAATATCCTAAAAATA
>ENA-OQEN01001028-OQEN01001028.1-human-gut-metagenome-genome-assembly--contig:-NODE-1028-length-10993-cov-2.213970_pt1 | contig 10993 bp, 16 predicted proteins | sample MGYA00242791_ERZ504627 | MGnify/ENA primary metagenome ERZ504627 (study PRJEB26092, sample SAMD00036316) | human gut metagenome | host: Homo sapiens | study: EMG produced TPA metagenomics assembly of...
TGCCCAAAAAGTATCTGGAATATCTCACAAACTTTACCGCTGCGCCCATCCTGTATGTGCACGGCAACCACGACGCAGCTACCAGACCCAGGGTGAACCCGGCGGCTGCATCTGCGTGGACGATCAGGTGTACACATGGAAGGGGCTGCGCATCATGGGGCTGGGGGCTGTCAGCGCTATAATAAAGAGGATACCTACCAGTACACCGAGAAGGCCATGCGCCGCCGTGTGCACAAGCTGAAGCATCAGGCGCACAAAAGGGGCGGCATCGACCTGCTGCTGACCCACGCCCCGGCCAAGGGACTGAACGACGGGGACGACTGTGCCCACAGGGGCTTTGAGTGCTTCAACGAGATTTTGGACGAGTACCAGCCTAAATGGTTCATCCACGGGCACGTACACCTGAATTACGATGCAAAGCTGCCCCGGGTATGCACCCGCGGCAACACCACCGTTATCAACGCCACCGAGCGTTATGTATTCGAGATCCCAGACCCGAACCCGGCCGAAGAGCGTAAGACCCTTTGGCGGATGCTGGGGTTCTGAGCCGCTGCCTATGCAAAAAAGACACCGCACAGCTGTGCGGTGTCTTTTTTGTTGATGGAGCCTTATTGTGGGAATGGCGGGCGCGGCAGCAGTGCGGTGCTGTCTGCGGCCCTGTAAAAGTTACAGTTCCAGCTTGCCGGAGAACTTATTGATGACGTAGTAGGCTGCGCCTTCCTCGGGCTTGACGTATACCTTGCAGGACTGTACGCCGACCTTGTGGGTGGTGCGGTAGTCTGCCTTGGCACGGTCAATGATGTCGGTGATGTTGTACTGCTCACCGCCCATCTCTACATACAGCTCGGGTGCCAGCGGCGGGCGGCCGCGGCGGGCGGGAGCTTGGTGGATTTGCGGGTCTTGCCCTCGGCAGCCGGAGCATCGGCTGCGGGAGTAGAAACTTTCTTTTCAGGCATGATGCATAACCTTCCTTCTGTATTTGATCTGGTGCAGCGGGGCTGCACCGGCGGGCTCCAATGATCTATCGTAAGGCAGAAGCAGTGCAAAAAGCACAGACCCGGCTGCCCCATACGAACCGGTACGAAACTATTTGCGTAAAGAAGTTGAACCTATAATTATATAATATGTTTTTGAAATTCATTTGTAAAGCTTTTTTTGCAAAAACATTGTAAAATCGGTAGGAAACAGCGGAATAAATGGCCGAAGCAGTCTTCCGGTGCTTTTTCCCGGGCAGAGTACGACTTTTCGGCAAAACAAACGGCCATTCTCGGGAAAGCCGGGCGGCCCTACGGGCACAAATACGGCGGGCAAAAACGACCTTCTGCGGGGGCAGAATAAGGTGGAACGGAACTGTCGGCACGCGCAGGGGACGCAGCAGATAAAAAGCAGAAGCTGCCGCACCGTATTTTTGTGCGGCAGCTTCTGCTTTTCGGTTTTGATATGTACCCCCAATACTGGGTGTCCAGTATTGGGGTACATATCATTTTTGCTTATTTCTCAGTTTGTACTCAGAACAGCATTTCCGGTGCTTTCGATTTGTTTAGCAATCATGCTTTCCAGTTCCTGCGTGATCGTTGCACAATTTGCAACACGGTAATTCCAGAAATAAGAAACACCTTCGCACTCTTCCACGGACAAATCGCTGTTGACCAAAAGCAAGCTTTCTGGTGTCACATTCAGCTTTTCGCACAGAGAAGCATACTTTCCATAATCAATGCTTCGACTGGATGATTTGGCTTCTACCCAGAAAAATTTTCCATTGATGGAGAACACGACATCCAGCTCATGCGTGCTCCCTACGGATGCTGTTTCTGAAAGAACCACATTGGAGCAAACCGAAACTTCTGCGCTCTGCTCCTCCTGATAGTGGTTCAGGATCTGCTGAACCTGATGCTCTACAAAAAGTTCCAGCCACTTTCCGCTCAAAAAATGCCGGACGGTTTCATTTTGCGCAAGTTCATAGACGATATTCTGCGGGTAAATCACAATGGCTGCAAAAAGCCCCATTTGTCCCACGTCTGAGCAATCTCTGAAAGTGTGGCAAACGATTTTTTGGACGCACCCTTTGGGATACGGAACGAAAAAGAACCGTCGCTCTGCATATGTGTTCGGATAAACTGCAAGAAATCCACCACCACCGGGTCGCAAAGAGCCTCGCCTGTTTTCCATGCCATCCGCTGAACAGCAATCGGTGGGAGTTTTTCCGGCACGACCTGCTGAACGATTTTATACCCACAGCGTTCCAGATGCTCCAATGCGGTCAAAGGCTTCTGGATTTTTGCTTTGACTTCGGGCTTTTCTGCTCCGGATGTGTTCTCGGCCAGATAGTTGAACTTCCATCCGTATTCCCAAGCAGGCGAACGGGTCAGTACTCCGACCGCATGAAATCCGCTGTCATGCTCCTCCATCGGAAATGTGAACTTGTTCTTATGAACATTGATTTGGAGCGTTTTGTTTTTTAGTGCTTTCTGATAAGCGGTAAGAAAAAATTCCTTTCCCTTATACGCCAGCTCACTGGAATTATTTGCAGAAAGACCGGCATTTTTTGCCAAAGAGAGGAGCAGACAGGTCGCTTTGGGCAGCTCAAGGATCTGTTCCATCTGCGCAGCGTCCGGAATATTTGCATTATCGGACTGCGACGATTCGTCTGCCGGGATCTCCTTTGCTGGTGCAGAAACCTCGGGTGTCTTTTTTGAAGCAGTCTCAGACTTTCCAGACTTGGGCAAGGGCTTTGGCTCCGTGTAAACTTCCGCAATGAATGATTCATAGGAATCGATGCACGGAAGTTTTCCAGCCGCTGCAAGTCCTACATAGATTGCAGCCGCCCGCGAGGAATCGCCATAATATTTTTTAGAATCCGCTGCGGCAGCAATATCAGAAAAGGCATTATATCTGCTCAGCTGCGCAGCCTTTTCCGGGAACTGCTTCAACGCACGGCAGTAGAGCCACTCAAAAAATGAATCCGGGTGCGGCTCTATCGGATACTCACTTCCTTCCAAAGAGTAGCGCAGCAACTTTCCATTGGTTCGCAGTCGAGTGTCCTTATGGACTTTGGATGGCGCACAGGTCAGAAGGTCAGCGAATGGCCCACCATGTTCAAATACCTTGGCGGCTTCAAAAACCGTACTGATGGGCACATCCTGCGCAACAGAATTCAGACGCAGCAGAAGACGCAGAGAAGAAACAGCCTCACCCTCCGGCTGAGCGGACGCAGAGCTGACTTCCAGAATGGAAACATCCGGGTCTGTTGTATGGACGGCATCATGGACGGCACGGATATTCTGCCGCTTGCTACCTTTTATCCATGTGAACGTCACCGGCTGTTCCTTGCAATAGGGGTAGCCGGATATGGGAAAACAAATGGTTCGTGTAGCCATGAACACCTCCAACTTTTTAGGACGAACAAGTTTATGTAATCAAGTATAGCACAATCCCGGATGTGCTGCATAGCACTATTTTCTGCTTCCGGGAATCCATCTGTGCAAAAAGTGCCGATACCACAGGCATCGGCACTCAGATCAAAAAAGCGTTTTGCAAAAATGCGCAGCCTGCATCCACCGGACGCAGAACACAAGGGGTTTGGGCACAGCCCAACAAGCATTTTGAATTTGGATTTTGAAAAATCCGATTCAAAAATCGCAAGTTGGTACCAAGTTGCACTGCTTGCGACGTAGATGTTTCCGTCAACTACTGCGTTAGAAATTTTCAGATCACTTCAGCTTTGCGAGGATATCGTCTGCGCTCACGCCGCTTGCCAGCAGCTTTTTCAGCACGTCCTCTGCTTCGGCTTTCTTTGCGGATTCCGCTGCTTTGGTTTCAGCCTTGACCTTTTTGACTTCGATTCTGGCGATTTCCTTGTCGATAGATTTCAGCTCAGATTTCTTGGCTTTCAGGTCAGCTTTCAGCGCATCGATGTTCGCAGTGATGGATTCGATTTCAGCAGTAGCGGCTTCCTTTGCAGACTGCTTTTCAGCAATCTGTGCAGCAAAGTCAACGGTTGCTTTTACGGTCTTGGTCTTGTTCTTGCTTCCTTTGGGACGGGGCATAAGGGACACCTCCAATGTTTTTTGATGGCTTCAGTATAACACTCGTTTTTTATGTTCGCAAGAGGTGCATTTTGTAGAAATAAAAATATATCTATGAGTGAAGCAATAAATCGATTTTGGAATATGCACTGGCGTGGGTCGCTAACTAGTTGAGGAATATCCCCTGCTGGTCGTAGAGTTGTTCAAAGCATTTGGCAACGGCATCTTTTACAGTCATGGATAAAGTTCACCTCAATATGATGGTAGAGAAGTTCGTGCAGTTATGCATACGCATCTGCGTATGATGCAAAAGTATTTTATGATACAGAGAATGTGCAGCCGCGTAATGGCAAAGAATATATTTAATAAAAAAGTATCCTCCATAGTGATAATGGAGGATACGGCGAAGAAATCATGCGCCACTACGTCATATTTGGCGTGTTCCTGCCCTCATGGACACCTGATGGGAGAAAATTCGGTTCATCTCCCGGCGCTTTCGGGTCAGGTCAGAGTGCACATAGCGTTGCAAGGTGATATTGGCGTTAGCGTGTCCTAACAATTCGCTGAGGGTCTTTACATCGCACCCCGCCTGCAGACAGGTCGTTGCAAAGGTATGGCGCAGCGCGTGCGGACGTACCTGCCGGACAGTTGCCTGTTTCAGATATGATTTGATGCTTTTTCGATAGCAGCGGGGTTCGGTGGGCTTGGACTCGTTGCCGGACAGAAACCATGCAGCATTGCTGACACATCCGCGCAGCTTTTTCAGCATAATAAGCAGCTGCTTCGGGATTGGAATTTCCCGGCGGGAGGTGCGGGTTTTAGGCGTTTGGATGACCACCTTTGTATGCCCATTTTCACAGGAAATTCGGCAGACCGTCCGGTTGATCTTCAACGTGCCAAGTTTCAGGTCGAAATCGCCCCACTGTAAGCCGCAGATCTCGCCAATACGCAGCCCCAATTCCACCCCTAATAATAAGCCAATTTTGCGGGGCGTGGGGTTCTCCTGTACATACTGATAAAGCCGCTGCTGCTCCGCCGGGGAGAGAGGCGCAGAAATTTGGTCGATGGCTTTGGGCAACGCTACTTCCAACTCCATCGGGCGGATCAGGCGCAAGTGCGCGGCATATTTGCAGATGCGCCGCAGCATCGAGAGACATTCCCGGGCAGAGGAGTTCCCCAGCGGCTTGTGCGCGGCATCTATCGGCGCAATGATCTGCTGCATAGCCTGTTCCAGAAAGCTTTCCTCAAGGGATGCGACTGGCACTTTACTCAAAACCGGAAGAAGATATTTGTGCAGCGTGTACGAGTAATGCGCATAGGTGGATTCTTTTACTGCATTCCGCTGGGAGTGCAGCCATACCTCAGCCAGTGCTTCAAAGGTCAGGTCGGTTCTCTTTAGATTGTAGAAGCCTGCCTCTGCTTTCTTTTGAATCAGCACACGTTTGACCTCAGCATAGACCATGCCATAGACGTAGCCCCACTGGATTTTTCCCTCCGGTGTACGCGCTTTGATGTAGCGGCCTTCCCACCGGCCATCCTTGCGTTTGTGAATGTTTTCTCCCCGTCGTGCCATTTCTGTTTCCTCCTGCGTCTTGAACACCCTTCTGACCACTTATTCTGTCCACCTTCGTTTTTTGCTGGATTTTTTATGCAGAACTGGGCAATGTGCAAAAAACTTTTAGCTTCTGCGAGTTTTTTTCTAAGGTCAGGCGGGATGCATTTGTAAGGATTTCTATTGATTCCCAGATATAACCATGATAAAATAAGAGAAGAATTCAAACAACGATGTCGAAAGATTGGTATCCTCCATTATCACTGTGGAGGATACCCCTTATGCGGGAAGGGGTGAACAAGGTGGCATTATGTCTGTTTGAGCACAATGAAAAAGCATATCATGCGGCAGTCCGGATGATGGAGCAGTATGGCAAGGCTGCCATTGTTCATCCCACCGGCACTGGAAAGAGCTATATTGCGTTCAAGCTGATCGAGGACAACCCAGAGAAGGTCGTAATCTGGCTTTCTCCCAGTGAATATATCTTTAAGACCCAGCTGGAGAGCCTGAAAAGGAACGACCCGGATTTTCCGTTGGCAAACGTTCACTTTTATACCTATGCCAAACTGATGTGCTGCACGCAGGCGCAGCTGGACGAAATAGCAGCGCAGAAGCCTGCCTATATTATACTCGATGAATTCCACCGTGCCGGTGCTGAATGTTGGGGCGAAAGCACGGTGGCTTTATTAAAGTTATGCCGGATGCAAAGCTTCTGGGGCTGACGGCAACAAACATCCGATATCTGGATAATAACCGTGACATGGCTGAAGAGCTTTTTGATAGCCGTGTTGCGAGCAACATGACCCTTGGCGAAGCAGTCGTCAGGGGTATTTTGCCTGCCCCGAAATATGTGACCACGGTCTACCAGTACCAGAAAGCGCTTGCAAAGTATCAGGTACGAGTGGATAACCTGCGGGCACCGGGCATTCAGGATGTGAATCAGAAATATCTGGACGCGCTGCGCCGCGCACTAGAGCAGGCAGACGGCCTGGATAAAGTATTTGCCCATCATATCACAAATAAGTCCGGTAAGTACATCGTGTTCTGCGCCAATAAGGAGCACATGGACGAGATGGTGTCCCATGTGCCGGAGTGGTTCGCAGGGGTCAACCCGGACGTTGTGGTATACGAAGCCTACTCGGATGACCCGAACACTGACAAAGCCTTTGCGGACTTCAAGACGGATACGACCAACCGGCTGAAGCTGCTGTTCTGCATCGATATGCTCAACGAGGCGTCCATGTGGAAGGCATTTCCGGGGTCATCCTGTTCCGACCTACCATTCTCCCATCATCTACAAGCAGCAAATCGGACGTGCTCTGACCGCCGGGGACACCGCAGCCCCGCTGATTCTCGATGTGGTCAACAATTTTGAGGGACTGACCAGCATTTCCGGTCTGCAAAGCGAGATGCAGGAGCAGTCCATCGTCTGTATGTCAACGGTGAGGGCGATAAGATCGTGACCGAGCGGTTTGAGGTTATCGAGCAGGTGCACGACTGCCGGGTGCTGTTCGAGCAGCTGCAGGCGAGCCTTTCTTCCGGCTGGGAGCACTACTTCTCTGAGGCGAGCATCTACTATGCGGAACACAGCAACCTGAACGTCCCGAAACTGTATACGACGCCCGGTGGTCTGAGCCTTGGTGTGTGGCTGGTGACCCAGCGCCGGGTGCGCGAGGGGCAGATCCAAGGCAATCTGACCGAGCAGCAGATCGCGCGGCTGGACAGCATCGGGATGGTCTGGGGCAACCGGAAGGAAATCGCGTGGCAGCATGGATTTGAGGTCGCAAAGAAATACCATGACACCTACGGAAACCTGATGGTGCCCGGAAAATATGTAGACCCAGACGGCTACCCACTGGGACAGTGGATCATCAAGACCCGGCAGCAAAAGCTGAACGGCCGCTTAAAGGAAGAACGCATCGCACAGCTTGATGAAATCGGTATGGTGTGGAACATTTTCGATGCCAAGTGGGAAAAAGCTTATGCATTGGCTGCAGCTACTATGAGGAAAACGGCAACCTGAATATCCCACGTTCCTATGTGACAGCGGCTGGTGAACGGCTGGGGCAATGGGTCGCAAGCCAGCAATGGGCGTACCCAAAAGGAAAGCTGACGGACGAACAGGTCGAACGGCTCAACCGTATCGGAATGTACTGGGGCAACCGCAATGACCGCCAGTGGAACGAAGGTATCAGGAAGCGAAGCGCTACTTTGATGCCCACGGCGACCTGAACGTCCCTGCCGATTATGTATCACCGGGCGGTTACAACCTCGGAAATTGGGTCAAGCGGCAGCGGTATACCCGCCAGAATCCTGAAAAAAGCTGCGCTGTTCTGACAGAGGAACGTATTGCAAAGCTGAATGAGATCGGGATGCGGTGGGAGAAAGCGGATTCGAGGCCGCGCCGGTTAGAACTGGCACAAGAATCTAAGAGGAAAAGTGAAAATCTGAATGTTTCGGCTAACCACAAAACGGGGGAAGATATCGGTTTGTGTAGTTGATAGCGCGATCCAAAGCACCTGCTACAATTTGGGCCGGAGAAGTTACGTGAGTCATAAAAAGAAAATCTAAAGGAGTTATTGGAGAGGATTATGTCAAAGTTTCAGCATGATGTGATGTTGCGGGTCGTGAAGATCCTGAATGTTCTGATGATCGAGCTGCCGTTTGCGGCTTGCTGGTTCCTGTACTACTCGCACCAGACCTATGCAAATCTGGCATGGGAGGGTCATTTTGCGATTTTAGGCCTGTTTTTTATCCTGTACATTGCACTCGGTAAAATCTACGATGCGTTCTGGATGTCGATGCAGCGGGTCTCGGAACTGGTGTATGGCAGATTCTTGGCGCTATGGCAACCGATGGTATTTTGTACATCGTGATTTGCCTGATGTCGGCAAAGTTCTGCAATCTGCTGCCGGGCATTGCGGCTATTGCCGGGCAGCTGGTGATGGCTGCGATCTGGGCATCTTGTGCACATAAATGGTACTACAAGACCTTCCCGCCGCAGAAGACAGCAGTTGTCTACGATGTGCGACACGGTATGGAAAGCTCATCAACGAGTATGGCCTGAGCCAGAAATACGATGTGCAGGTCACCTTGAGCGTGTCGGAGTGCTTGGCAGATTTGAGCATTCTGGATGGCATGGAGACTGTTTTTGTCAGCGGCGTCCACAGCCATGAGCGAAATATTATCCTGAAGCACTGCGTAGGGAAGGGCATCAATATGTTCGTCATCCCCCGCGTTGGCGATGTTATCATGAGCGGTGCTTGGCCGATGCATATGTTTCATCTGCCGATGCTGCGCGTCGGTCGCTACATGGCAAGCCCGGAGTTCTTGTTCATCAAGCGCGCGATGGACATTGTGATCTCACTGCTGGCACTGATCATCTTGAGCCCGCTGCTCCTGATCACAGCCATTGCAGTCAAGTCCGATGGTGGCCCCGCCTTCTATAAGCAGGTGCGTCTGACCAAGGACGGCAAGCAGTTTGAGATTTTGAAGTTCCGCTCCATGCGCGTGGATGCAGAAAAGGATGGCGTGGCACGTCTCTCCACCGGCGACAAGGATGACCGTATTACAAAGGTCGGTCACATTATCCGCGCCTGCCGCCTGGACGAGCTGCCTCAGTTGCTGAACATCCTGAAGGGTGATTTGTCTGTTGTGGGCCCACGTCCGGAGCGCCCGGAGATTGCCGCACAGTACTGCGAGGAGATGCCGGAGTTGCGCTGCGCCTGCAGGCAAAGGCTGGTCTGACTGGTTATGCACAGGTGTATGGTAAGTATAACACCACCCCCTACGATAAGCTGCAGATGGATTTGATGTACATTGCGCATCCCAGTCTGATCGAGGACTTGAAAATCATGCTGGCGACCGTCAAAATTTTGTTCATGGCGGAATCTACCGAGGGCGTGGCAGAAGGTGCGACCACGGCGATGGGGCAGGAGTAAACACGTCGATTTGACGGCGATAAAAGAGTTTTTTAACTGGTATGCACGACAATTATTTGTAGAAATACTGGGTTTTGGCAAGGCGAAGGTTCCACACTTTTTGTGATGAATCTGAGCTGTTTTGCAATAGTAAAAGAGGAGCTTATCGGATGAAAAAATACGCAATTATCACGATGGATGTTGAAGACTGGTATCATACATATTTCCCGGAGGCAAATGTAGACCGTTCTATTTCGCTTCTGGACGGTTTGGATGTGGCACTGGATATTATGAAAAAGGACGATATTCACGGCTCGTTCTTCGTTGTTGGTGAGATTGCGGATAAGCTCGCAGACAAACTAAGAGCAATGGATAAAGAAGGCCATGATATCGCAGTTCACAACTGCCAGCATCTTCGCCCTGTAACGATGGCTCCGGATGAGTTCCGCAGCCAGTTGCTGGAGGCAAAGCAAAAGATCGAAGGAATTCTTGGACATCAAGTTCACGGTTACCGTGCACCGAGCTTTGGCATTGACGATGAACGGCTCGACATTGTGCGAGAGTGTGGTTTTAAGTACGACTCCAGCAAGTTGAAGCCGCAGAAAAGTGCCAAGTACGGGGTGTTGAATTTGAAGGGCTTTAAGGAGACAGTGCCCTGCATTCACCAGACCAAGGCTTTACTGAATTTGAGGTCAGCACCGAGAAAATTGGCGATATGAATATGCTCCTTGGCGGCGGGTATATTCGGATGCTGCGTGGTTCTTTATGAAGCACATGACCCAGAAGTATTTAGATTCTGGTAAGCCCTATGTGATGTACATCCATCCAATTGATTTGTCCCCGAAACCTATGCCGAAGGTGGATGGTATCAGTTTCGACCGGTATCTTCGTACACATATTGGCCGCCGTCATATGGTTTGGCGTTTCAAGAAGGTAATTGAGATGCTCAAAAAGAGTGGCTACGAGTTCGTGACTTTTGAGGAACTGCTGAAAATCTATCCCACCGAAGAATGAGGCAATAATGGATTCCATTCATGTTACGAATTATGAGCTGAACATAGGGCTGGGGCTAAAGATGGCACTTGTGACCGATATGCACAGTATGCCATACGATGATCTGCTGATGCTGCTCCAAAAAGAAAGCCCCGATGCGATTCTCATTGCCGGTGATACATTGGAACGCCACGAGGAAGGAAAGAGCGAGTGGAGTTTTCTATCGATGGAACAGTGGCAGTTTCTGCCAGAGATGAAAGGACCGATAGTTAGTCTGATGCGGGTGCTGGATTGTCTGGTCGAGCATAAGGGGATTGAAGCTGAAGAAGAGGAAGACCTCGGCTTAGCGTTTCTCCGAGATATAAGCAAACTGGCCCCGGTGTTCATGTCGGTCGGAAACCATGAATGGTATTTTACCGCTGAAGATGAGAGATTCTTCGTAGACCGCAATATTACAGTTTTGGATAATGCTGATGTGCAGGTGACTATTAAAAGGTAGAAGC
>ENA-OQEN01001029-OQEN01001029.1-human-gut-metagenome-genome-assembly--contig:-NODE-1029-length-10991-cov-1.970821_pt1 | contig 10991 bp, 15 predicted proteins | sample MGYA00242791_ERZ504627 | MGnify/ENA primary metagenome ERZ504627 (study PRJEB26092, sample SAMD00036316) | human gut metagenome | host: Homo sapiens | study: EMG produced TPA metagenomics assembly of...
AGTGCCAAAGAAGAAATTGTGAGCATTGCGCTGTCAACCAATGATGATATCCTGATTCTGGACCCGGAGTCTGAATTGGGTTCTTGGTAGAAGCGCTTGGCGGGGAAATTATTCGGATTTCCGCAGCTCCAACACCCACCTGAACGCCCTTGATATGGACAAAGCCTACGGTGACGAGCGCAACCCGCTGATTGAAAAATCAGAATTCATTCTCTCGCTGTTCGAGCAGTTAGTAGGGGCAGGCGGTGTGTCTGCCAAAGAGAAATCTATTCTGGACCGCTGCACCTATGATGTGTACCGGGAGTATATGGCAAACAATTATGAGGGTGCAGCTCCCACGCTGAAAGATCTGTACCATTCCCTCTTAAAGCAGCCGGAGCCGGAAGCCAGAGGATTGGCACTTTCCTCCGAGCTGTTTATTACCGGCAGTTTGAATACCTTTGCCCAGCACACCAACGTGGATACCAAAGCCCGCATCATCGCCTATGATATCCGTGAATTGGGCGAACAGCTCATGCCCATCGGGATGTTAGTCACCCTCGATGCGATTTTCAACCGTGTGATCCAAAACTGGAAGAAAGGAAAAACCACATGGGTATTTGCCGATGAGTTTTATCTGCTGTTTCGCTACCAGTACAGCGCCGATTTTTCTACAAGCTGTGGAAGCGTATCCGAAAATATAACGGCCTTGTGACAGGGCTCACGCAGAATGTCGAGGAGCTGCTCCGTTCCGATACTGCCCGCCTGATGCTGGCAAACTCGGAGTTTTTGCTCCTTCTGAACCAGTCCTCCACCGACCGGGATGAACTGGCAAATCTGCTCCATATCTCGGACACCCAGCTTGGCTACATCACCAATGTATCTGCTGGCTGCGGTCTCATCCGCTGTGCTGGCAACATTGTACCGTTTGAAAACAGCTTCCCCCGCAATACCCGTCTGTACCAGCTGATGACCACCAAGCCGGACGAAGCACTGAGGGGGGTGTAAACCTATACATGAAACAACATCGCAGCAGGGAGCCTCCTTTGGCTCCCTGTATCTTTTTTAGGAGGTATGCCATTGAAAGAAATTAAGACCAAACCGGAAAATGGAAAACCAAGCTTTTGGATAGTGCCGCCAAAGCCCCAAAAACCGCAATGAAGGATGCATGGCTGAAATCCAAGGAGAAAGCCGTATCGGAATTGAAGGGGACGCCTTTTGCCAGCCAGCAGGGAGAAACCTCCAACGCCCCCGCTAACAGCGCCGGAGATCAAATGCTGTCCGGTATCGAAACCACCGCAAAAAAGAGTGCCAACATTACCTATCGGGGCGGGAAAAAACTGGCGCAGACCACCGCTCGGAAAGTCAAAGAAAAAAGAGAAATTTCCCGTACCCTCTCGGAAGCGAAAAACGCTGGCAGCAAAGCAACGGAGATCACGAAGGATACCGCTTCTAAAATACGGACCAAAAATACCGCTGCCAAGGCGGTCAAAGGAAAACCTCAAAAAGCAGTAAAAACCGCCAGCCGTTCTATGAAAGGTGTGAAGAATAGCGCTAAAGGTATCAAAACTGCCCAGCGCTCGGCAAAGACTGCACAGCAGGCAGCCAAGACAGCGCAGGCCACTGCAAAAGCGGCACAAAAAGCCGCACAGGCCGCCAAGGCTACTGCGAAAGCAACAATTGCAGGAGTTAAAGCGGCGGTCCGTGTAACTATAGCAGCGGTTAAAGCAACCATTGCGGCTGTAAAGGGGTTGATTGCTGCCATCGCTGCCGGAGGTTGGGTAGCTGTAGTGATAATCTTGTTAATTTGTTTGATTGCCCTGATTGTCGGTTCCTGTTTCGGCTTATTTTTCGGTTCGGATTCTACGGGAACCGGCACCAGCGTTACGCAGGCTGTGACAACTTTAAACGGGGAATTTCAGGCACACATTCAAGAAATTGAAGATAGCAATAGCCATAATCGGGTGGAGTTTACTTCAAATGACGGAGTGCTTTCTATCAATTGGGAAGATGTTCTCGCTGTTTTTTCTGCCAAGGTGACCGGTGCGGAAGATGGCACTCAGGTGGCTTCTTTGGATGACACTCAAGTTCAGCAGATGCGGGATATTATGTGGGAGATGAATGCAGTGTCTTCCAGCACCCGTACCGAGAGCCATGAAGTGGAAGTTACCGAAGTAGACGAGGATGGAAAAGAAACTACCCGCACCGAAACGGTAACGGAAACCATTCTGGAAATCTCTCTAACACATAAAACAGCGGAGGAAATGGCGCAGCAGTACAATTTCAATGCAAGGCAGAACGAATACCTTGCCTTAATGTCGGAGCCAGAAAATCAGAATTTGTGGGCAGAACTGCTGGGTGGTTTTAACAGCGGCGGTGGTCAGATCATGAATCCAAATACTGATTGGGAAGGGACCGGGATTTTCCAATGGCCTCTTCCGCAAAGTTATACCATTACCTCATGGTTTGGATACCGTGAGGACCCCTTTACTGGAGAAATTGCCTACCACAGCGGAACCGATATCGGCGCTCCGGGTGGTACACCGATTCTGACAGCGGCAGATGGCACAGTCACCATTGCCAATGCCATCGACACTTGGGGCGGCGGGTATGGATACTATATCAAGATAAACCATAACGATACTTTTGACACCCTGTATGCCCACTGTTCCTCTATCTGCGTGACCGTAGGGCAGGAAGTGAAACAGGGCGAAGTCATCGGTTATGTCGGTACCACCGGCAATTCTACCGGAAACCACCTGCACTTTGAAGTATGGCAGAACGGAGAGCGTACCGATGCGCTTGGATATTTTAAAGCGAAAGAATAAAAATGCTATTCTATTTATAACATCAATTGCGCTGTTCTTGCTTTCATACAGAAATTGTGATAGAATGTAGTTAGTCGTTGCTAACTACATTCTATCACATGACATAATTTCTATTAGAAGGGAGGAGAAACTATGTGTTAACAGAATTTTTGAAAAGTATCCGAGGTGAAAAAGCCTTATGGGAAACAATAATAACAGGTGTGGATGTTTGCAATTTTCGTCTTCAAGGCAATACAAAGGATCCATTTATCCCGATATCCTTACAGCCACTTCACTTTGAAGTTTTCTTTTGTTTTGCAGGTCATGTTGTACTCAAACAACAATGGAATCGTGTGGTTGTTGTAAGAAAGCAGGAAATTCTTTTACTATCTGAGGTATCTTCACTGTATTCCGTCGCATGTACAGCGGATTTGGCAGGAATATTGGTATCCGTAGATGCGACTACGGCAAAAGAGAGTTTATATTCCTATGTCGTATGATGGGAGACTTAAAATTGAATACTTTTGAAGTAAAAAAATATATGGATAAGCAAGATGGATGTGCTGTTATTCATGGTTCATCTTGGGTTTTTTCTACATTTTCTGAAATAGTCAAAATGGAAGACTTTCAAAAAAGCAGATACTGCGTTTGGAAGTCAGTAGAATTGCTATTTCTGCTAAGTACAGGAACATTGTATCCAAAAGATAAAGATAATCTTAAAATAAGTAAGGTAATAAGAGAAGAGATAAATGAGATTTGCAATTATATGGAGATGCATCTGGATGAAAAAATAACGATTGATTATTTGTGTCACAATTTTATATATCTCCTACTACATTTAAAAAATATTTTCGCAGTATTCGTGGTCAGCCGGTATATACTTGGCTATCACATAAACGTATGGAAAAAGCCGCTGAACTTCTTCGGTGCTCTTCTATGACTGTACTGGACGTTGCACAGGCAATTGGATACGCAAGTTTAAGTCAATTCAATGTAGCTTTTAAAAGGCACTTTAATTGTACACCCAGACAGTATCGAAATAGGTCTGATTCCATTGGTTTTTGTCTGTTTCCAAAAGAATGATTTAGCTAAAGTTGTTATAATAATTAGACAAAATCTATGAAGGAGGGATCTGGTTGAAACAGCACCGTTTTTGGGCATGGGGAGCCGTGATCTGCCTGCTCATGGTAATGATTACAGGATACAAAAGAAAATAACGGAAAGGAAGATTCTATATGAGTTTATACAATAAATTGGCTCTTTTTGTAGGTGGCACACTTTTCGGATCGGTTGGAATTAAACTGCTGTCCAGCAAAGACGCTAAAAAAGCATATGTTCACGCAACAGCCGCAGGACTGCGTATGAAAGATTATGTCATGGAAACGGTAACGACCGTGCAGGAAAACGCATCGGACATTTTAGCTTCTGCCAAAGATCTGAATGAAGAAAGAGCTGCAAAAGAAGCGGAAGAAGCGGCAGCCGCACAACTTGAAACTTCTGAGGAAGAGTAACAGAAAAGAGCCGTTGATACGGCTCTTTTTTATGAAGGAGAAGCGACAAATGAAGGCAATTATTTTACACGAAAGCAAAGGGCGTATCCGTTTTCGAATCGGTCAGAAAAAAATGACTTTGCAGGAAGCAGATGTGCTGGAAAATTGGTTTCAAAAGAAATCATGGATCACACAAGTAACTGTCCATGAACGCACCGGGTGTGTGATTCTGCAATACTCCGGGTCACGTAAGGAAGTGCTGGCGGCTATCCGTGAGTTTAACTTGCAGGAAGCGCAATCACAAATCACTTTGCCACTGCACAGCAGCCGTGAATTAAACCGTAAATTTCAGGAAAAGCTGGTCGGAAAAGTGGTACTAAAAGCAGCGTCTATGCTCTTTTTGCCGAAACCATTGCAGATCGCACGAATTGTATGGCATATGCTCCCTTTTTTGAAGAGAGGTATCCACTGTCTTTGGAGAGGAAAACTGAAGGTAGATGTGCTGGATGCACTGTCCATAGGAATTTCCGCATTTCGCAAAGATTTCGGAACAGCAGGAACCGTCATGTTTCTGCTGGAACTGGGCGAACTGTTGGAAGAATGGACCAGAAAAAAATCAATGGAAGACCTTGCTCGCTGTATGGCCCTGAATGTGGATCGGGTATGGCTGAAGACACCGGAATCAGAAATTCTGACAGCAGTATCAGATATCCGCCCAGGTGACAAAATCGTGATTCGTACCGGAGCATGATTCCTATGGACGGTATCTTAGCCGAGGGGGAAGTCACAGTCAATCAGGCTTCTTTGACTGGAGAGTCTGTACCGGTCGTAAAACACCCGGGAAACACCGTGTATGCCGGTACTGTCATAGAAGAAGGCGAGTGCATACTGGAAGTAAAACAAGCTATGGGTTCCAGCCGATATGATCAAATTGTAACCATGATTGAAAAATCCGAACAGATGAAATCGGCAGCTGAAAGCAAAGCGGCTAACCTTGCAGATAAATTGGTTCCGTATACCTTTGCCGGCAGTATCTTGAGCTTTCTGCTGACACGAAATATCCTGCGGGCCTTGTCGGTACTTATGGTGGATTTCTCCTGTGCGTTAAAATTTTCCATGCCGCTGGCGGTGCTTTCTGCCATGCGGGAAGCCGGAAAGAACATATCACTGTAAAAGGCGGCAAGTTCTTAGAAGCGGTGGCGGCGGCTGATACCATCATATTTGACAAAACAGGTACATTGACACATGCTTGTCCGAAGGTTACGCAGATCATCACTTTCGGAGAACGAAATGAGTCGGATATGCTGCGCCTTGCGGCCTGTTTAGAGGAACATTTTCCCCATTCTATTGCAAACGCCGTAGTACAAGAAGCGCAGTGCAGAGGGTTATCCCATGAAGAATTTCATTCCAAGGTAGAATACATAGTGGCTCATGGTATTGCCAGTACGGTAAATGAGGAACGGGTATTGATCGGAAGTGCGCACTTCATTTTTGAAGATGAGGGAGTAACTGTTCCGCTAAATGAACAGGAGCGATTTGATCGTCTTCCTGAAGAATATTCTCATTTGTATTTGGCGATTGGCAGAGAGCTTGCAGCAGTGATTTGTATTTCCGATCCGCTGCGCAGGGAAGCTAAAGAAGTATTGACTGCGCTGCGTGCTTTGGGAATTCAAAAAACAGTTATGCTGACAGGCGACAGCTATCGGACGGCATCTACGGTTGCAAACCGCTTAGGGGTTGACGCATTCTGCGCTGAGGTTCTTCCTGCGGATAAAGCAAAATTTGTAGCCGATTTGCGCCAAAAAGGACATATTGTTTTAATGGTCGGAGATGGTATCAACGACTCTCCCGCTCTTTCAGAAGCGGATGCGGGAATTGCCATCAGTGACGGCGCAGCAATTGCCAGAGAAATTGCTGATATTACCATTGCGGCGGACAGCCTTTGGGAGCTTGTTAAGCTGCGTCGTATTGCAATGGCTTTGATGGAGAGAATTCACTCAAATTATCGGTTTGTCATCGGATTTAACGGGACGCTGATAGGCTTGGGATTGGCAGGAATTTTACCTCCCGCAGCATCGGCCGCACTGCACAATCTTTCTACGCTTGGCGTCAGCCTGCGTAGTATGAGTGCTCTGCCGGAACCCAAACAGGATAATGACCGCTGTATATAGCCGGACAACCAAAAGAGAGAAACCTTTGTGTAGTTTCTCTCTTTTTATTCATCCATAAAAAATGCAGAAGCACTTGACATTCAGCTTAAGAGCAACTATAATATAGCAGTGATATATAGCACCGCTATATTTTTTAAGGAGGCGTGTACCATAGATGAGAATCTGACAACTTTGGATCAAATCCATGAGGCGGCAAAAGCGGAGTTTTTGCAAAAAGGCTACAAGGACGCTTCCCTGCGGAATATCGTCAAATCTTTGGGCAAGACACTGGGAGCCTTTTACGGTTATTATAAAAGCAAAGAGGAACTTTTTGAGGCTTTGGTGGGCGAACATTATCAATACTTGATTGATCGCTTTAAGGACGCTCAGAAGCAATTTGCCGACCTGCCCCATGAACAGCAGCCGGAAGTGATGGGCGATATATCAGGGGTATGCATGTTTGATATGCTGCATTATGCCTATCAGCATTTAGAGGAATGTAAGCTCATTCTTTGTTGTTCCGAAGGGACCCGCTTTTCTGGGCTGATTGATGAGATGGTGGAAATTGAAGTGGAGGGGACACACGCTTATCAAAGAGTGCTGGCGGAATTAGGCAGACCCTCCCCGCCGCTTGACCCAACTCTGGAGCATATTTTGATCACCGGGATGTTTCATACGTTTTTTGAACTTGTTATCCATGAAATGCCGCTTCCCGATGCGGAAAACTATGTAAAGGAAATGCGGGCCTTTTACACCGCAGGATGGATGAAAATTATGGGGCAATAACGCCCTATAATTTTTGACTTGCAGTTAGCTTAAACTAACTAAATTAGATATAAGAAGGACAAATCATTGTCCTCTGTATCATAAATGAAATGTAAAGGAGGAATTCTCTTGAAAAAACAATCTAATTTATCGCGCCTGCTCACGATTGCGGGAAGTTACCGATATCTGACCTATGCGTCCTGGATCCTCTCCGCAATCAGCGCATTGATCGCACTCGTGCCTTATTATTTTATCTGGCAGGTCATGCGTGAAGTGCTGGAAGTCGCTCCGGATTTCAGCCGTGCGCAGAATCTGACCTACAACGGCTGGATGGCAGTGATGTTTGCGGTCATTGCGGTACTGGTGTACATCGCCGGGCTGATGTGCTCCCATCTGGCGCATTTCGCATTGCCACCAATTTGCGTTTGCAGTCCATGAACCATATCGTAAAACTCCCCCTGGGATTTGCGGAACATTTTGGCAGCGGTAAGCTGCGCAAAATCGTCAATGAATCCAGCGCTGCTACGGAAACCTATCTGGCACACCAGCTCCCGGACCGTGCGAACGCCCTCGCAACTCCCTGCGGTCTTCTGGTTCTGCTGTTTGTGTTTGACTGGCGGCTGGGTCTTTTGAGTTTGGCGCCGGTACTTCTGGGCTTTCTCATTATGATGGCGATGACCGGAAAGGAAATGCAGCAGAAGATGAAGGAATATCAGAATGCGCTGGATGATATGTCCAATGAAGCGGTAGAGTATGTCCGAGGTATTCCGGTGGTAAAAACCTTTGGCCAGACCATCTTTTCCTTTAAGAAGTTTAAGGATTCAATTGACCGGTACAAGGTGTGGGTGATTGCCTACACCAAGCAGCTGCGCACGCCTATGATGTTCTATACCGCGGCCATTAACGGTGTGTTTGTCTTTTTGATCGCAGGAGCCTTGCTGTTTACGCAGGATCAGGTCACGACAGAATTTTTGCTCAATCTGGTATTCTATATCATCATTACGCCGATCATTTCCGTGACACTCACACGTATTATGTTCCAGAGCGAAAACGCTATGATCGTGGACGATGCTTTACAGCGGATTGACAGCGTTCTGAATTTGGAGCCGCTGAAAGAAACAGCTCATCCCATGCATCCGAAAGACGGCTCTGTAGAGCTTGAACAGGTACATTTCAGCTATAACGGAGAAAAGGATGTTTTGAATGGCATATCTATTTCTATTCCTGCCGGGCAGACAGTCGCTTTTGTGGGACCGTCCGGCGGCGGAAAAACCACGCTGGCAAATCTGATCTCCCGCTTCTTCGATCCTCAAAGCGGTACTGTAAGGGTGGGCGGCGTAGACGTCCGTGATATTCCGAAAGAAGAACTGATGAACACGGTTTCCTTTGTGTTCCAGAACAGCCGGCTGATCAAAGCTCCATCTTTGAGAATGTGCGTCTGGGTAAACCGGAAGCACCCGGGAGGAAGTCATGGCTGCCTTAAAAAATGCCCAGTGCGACGATATCCTTGAAAAACTGCCGGATGGTATGGATACGGTGATCGGCACCAAGGGGGTCTATCTTTCCGGCGGCGAGCAGCAGCGGATTGCTATTGCCCGCGTGATGCTGAAAAATACCCCCATCATTATTCTGGATGAAGCCACAGCTTTTGCGGATCCCGACAATGAAACCAGAGTACAGGCGGCTTTTTCCAAACTGTCTCAGGCAAAACGGTCATTATGATTGCCCACAGGCTTTCCACGGTGGCCGGTGCAGATCGGATTTACGTTGTAAAAGACGGGCAGATCGCAGAGAGCGGTTCCAGCCGTGAGCTGATGGAAAGAGGCGGTCTGTTCGCCCGGATGTGGCAGAACTATCAGACTTCCATTCAGTGGAAGGTACAAAAGGAGGTACAGTAAGATGATCAGACGTCTGCAAAAACGATATGCCTTGTCCGAACAGGGCGCAAAGGATTTAATTAAGGGCTGTTTTGCCTGCGTCCTGCAAAATATCTCTTTCATGTTCCGGTGGGATTGCTGTACTGCATGGTGAGCGATCTGATGAACGGCGGTGTTCCGGAAAGCCGGCTTCCCTTCTACATTGTCGGCTGTATTCTCTGTGTGGGATTGATCTTGCTGACAACCTACTTCCAGTATAACGCCACCTATTTTGCCACCTATACGGAAAGCGGCGTGCGCCGTATTACGTTGGCGGAGCGGCTGCGGAAAATCCCCCTGTCCTTCTTCGGAAAGAAAGACCTTGCGATCTTACCAGCACCATTATGGCGGACTGCACCTTTTTAGAGCAGAGCTTTTCCCACTTTATCCCGGAGCTTGCCGGATCCATCATCTCTACGGTCTTGATTGCCGTCAGCCTGTTCTTCTACGATTGGCGTATGGCGCTGGCGGCTCTTTGGGTGATGCCGGTGGCGTTTGCCATTGTAGGTTTTTCTGCAAAGGTACAGGAAGGGTTTAATCAGAAATCCATGGATGCGAAAATGGCCTGCGCGGATGGAATTCAGGAGTGTATTGAAACGGTGCAGGATCTGAAAGCCAACAACGCTGAAAAAGAATACCTCAAAGGGTTGGAAAAGAAGATCCGCGCGGTGGAACACCGCTCCATTCTCAATGAGTTCGGTTTGGCGGCATTTGTAGTATCCGCATCCCTTGTGTTAAAGCTTGGGATTGCCACGGTTGCGCTTGCAGGCTCCGTTTTGCTGATGCAGGGTAGTTTGGATATTTTGACCTTCTTCCTGTTCCTGCTGGTGGTTTCCCGGCTCTATGATCTTGCAGGGTGCGCTGCAGAATCTGGCGGCGGTAATTTCCACCCGGACAAATATCGCCCGTATGAATGAAATCCTTGACCATCCCATTCAGCAGGGCAAAACCAGCCTTTCCAATCAGGGGTATGACATTACCTTTGACCATGTTGGGTTTGCTACAACACCGGAGAAACAGTATTAAAGGATGTCAGCTTTACTGCCAAACAGGGGGAAGTGACCGCACTGGTGGGTCCCTCCGGCGGCGGTAAAACAACAGTGTCCCGTCTGGCAGCCCGGTTTTGGGATGTGAGCCGGGGAAAAATTACGGTAGGCGGTATGGATGTCTCAAAAGTGGATCCGGAAACGCTGCTTTCTCTTTATTCCATTGTGTTTCAGGATGTTACCCTGTTTGACAACACCATACTGGAAAATATCCGTATCGGTAACAAAGACGCCACAGATGAGGAGGTTCTGGCTGCGGCACGGCTTGCCAATGTGGATGAATTTGCCGAGAAGCTTCCTGATAAATGGAATACTAACATAGGCGAAAACGGTTGTGAGCTCTCCGGCGGAGAACGCCAGCGGATTTCCATTGCCCGTGCCTTCTTAAAGAACGCGCCGATCATCCTTCTTGACGAAGCTACAGCCTCTCTGGATGTGGAGAATGAAACGCTGATACAGACAGCTCTGTCACGGCTGATCAAAGACAAAACTGTTCTGGTGATCGCACACCGGATGCGCACGGTAGCCGGTGCGGATAAAATCGTCGTGCTTTCCGATGGTATGGTGGCGGAAGAGGGCGATCCGGATACCCTGCTCCAGCAAGACGGTATCTATACCCGCATGGTAAAATTACAGACAGAAAGCCAGAACTGGACGCTGGCATAGTGTGATTTTCTGTTGCGGGCATAAACCAGATGTTAGGCAAATGCCGCACGCAAAACATTACTATTTTTGAGTGTGGCTTTGTCTATATCTGGAAACACTTTAGTACAGTATCTTGACAAAATGATGTATGGTATGGTAAAATCAATCAGTTAGAGTTAGCTAACTATTTTTA
>ENA-OQEN01001030-OQEN01001030.1-human-gut-metagenome-genome-assembly--contig:-NODE-1030-length-10986-cov-3.165209_pt1 | contig 10986 bp, 16 predicted proteins | sample MGYA00242791_ERZ504627 | MGnify/ENA primary metagenome ERZ504627 (study PRJEB26092, sample SAMD00036316) | human gut metagenome | host: Homo sapiens | study: EMG produced TPA metagenomics assembly of...
GGGCCGCCCCGCCGGCTTCTGTTCGTGAGGGAAGGTCGCATGTTGGTGCGGCGGGCGATAGGAGGCGAGGCGTGCCGATCGGGGCGTGGGCATCCCAACGCCCGTGTCCGAGCCGCGGGGTGCCTGGCCCTGCGGATGGTTATCCGCTTCGTCGCGTTGTCCCTGTGGCACGGCGACGCACCTCCCTCCCAACATCTGCATGTTTACGCACCATGGTATCGCATCGTCGCAGGGTTTCCCGGCAATTCCGGCGGGCATCGTATGAGCGGTATGTTTCCCCGGGCATTGGCGGGTATCTTGCGGTTCGCGTTGGGCATAATGGAACAGAACGACTCGGAGGCGCATGGCAGCATGGGAACACGCCCGCTGCCGCGGTGCGCGGGAAGGGGCGACATGCCTGCACTCATCACCCATCACTCTTTGGCGAGGAAAGTATCGATAGGCTACCAGCGGGAATCATCGGAAGCGATGATGAACGCATGGCGTTTCTGCTGGCAAACCAAGGCCCTGATCCATTCTTCTTCCGCGTGCGCACGCCGCATATCGCCGAGTGCATGGGGCTCGCCCAGGCCATGCATCGCTGCCGCATCTCCCAGCAGTTCGCGGCACTGCGCGACGGGGTGTCGCATCTACGCCAGCACGATGCCCAGATTGGCCGCGCCTTCGCTTTGGGCATGCTCTCTCATTACGTGCTCGACCGTAATGCCCATCCGTTCGTCTACGCCCAGCAGTGGGGCGTGCAGGAAGTCGATGAGACGCTCGAAGATGCGGGGAGCCAGGTGCATGCCATCATCGAAAGCGACCTGGACGTCCTCATGCTCCAGATTAAGCGCGGGGGCGCAACTACGGAGGACTGCCCGCCTGCATGCGAGCTCGTGACGACCGATCGTATCAACAAGGTTGCCGGAACGCTTATGAGCATACGGCGCTCAGCGTATTCGGTCTTTCGGTGGGGGCTCCCGAGTACGGCGGCGCCGTGGCCGACATGAAGCTCGTCTACCAGCTCGTCGAGCCGGCGAACGCACCGATCTCGCAGGTTCTCGGCTCATCGAGGGAGCCGTGCGCGGACATTCGCTGCTGGCTTCGCTCGCGCACCGGGTGACTACCGAGCCTCCGCTTCGTGCGGGCAACATGGGCACTTGGAGTGGGAGAATCCGTTCACCAGGGCGGTCTCGTTCGAGAGCTTCCCCGAGGTGTTCGACCGGGCGCTGGACGATTACGAAGGCGCTGCGCGCGCTTTCGTGGACGGGGTTCCCATGGAAGAGGTCACGAACCGCGTGAACTACTCCGGACGTCCCCTTGCCGACGACGAGGAGCTTGACCAGGACGATTAGGGCGGTTAGGCGCTGGTTTGCAAAAACAGGACAGAGGGAATTGCATAGATGACCATCTATGCAAAATTCCCTCTGTCCTGTTTTTGCAATCTCTCCTTTACCAAATCTTGACCGCGTAATCGCTGCTGGTGCCGTACCATATAAGGCTGTTTTGCATGCGTCTCGCGCGTGCGCATGGGGAAGGAAGCAGTCATGAAATACACCAAGCAGGAACGCAGCTGGGTCATGTACGACGTGGGCAATTCTGCCTCGTCCTCTTCAACACGTCGGTCGTGCCCATCTACTTCGACGCGATCAACACGGGGGCCTCCTCTGCGGAGCTCGTGACCGCATGGGCAAACGCCCAGACGGTGGCGTCGCTCGTGGTGGCGCTGCTCATGCCCGTGCTGGGGTCGCTCGCCGATTATGCGGGCAACAAGATCAAGTTCTTCCTCGGCTTCTTCCTCACGGGTCTCGTGCTCTGCTTCGCGCAGGCTATCCCCATGGGCGCCATGCCGTTCCTCGTGGTGTACGTGTTGTGCACCATCGGGCTCAACTCGTCGATGACGTTCTACGACGCCATGCTCCCCGATATCACCACCGATGATCGCATGGACACCGTGTCTTCCTCCGGGTACGCGTGGGGCTACATCGGGTCGTGCGTGCCGTTCATCGTGTGCATCCTGCTCATTTTGGTTGGGCCCTCGGCCCTCGGCCTCGACATGCTGTTCTGCGTGCAGGTTTCGTTTATCATCACGGGCATTTGGTGGCTTGCGTTCACCGTGCCGCTCGTGCGCACGTATAAGCAGCGCTACGCCAAGGAGCTTGCGCCCGGCGAGACGTTCGGCGGAGAGGTGGTCAAGACCGTCCGCGGCCTCGGCACCACGATGCGCCGCATCGCTCAGGACCGGGCGATTCTCATCTACATGATCGCCTTCTTCTTCTACATCGACGGCGTGCATACGGTCATCTCGATGGCGACAACCTACGGTACGTCGCTCGGCCTCGATTCGACCGCGCTCATCCTGGCCCTGCTCGTCACGCAGTTCGTGGCGTTCCCCTCCGCGATTGCGTATGGATCGCTTGCCAAGAAGTATGGAACCCTGCGCATGATTCTCATCGCGGTGGCTGCCTACGTGGGCATCGTGCTCTTCGCGGCGTTCTTCCTCAAGAGCGAGGTGGAGTTCTGGATTCTCGCTGTGGTGGTGGGTATGTTCCAGGGCGGTATCCAGGCGCTCTCGCGCAGCTATTTCGGCAAGCTCATCCCCAAGGAGCGTTCGAACGAGTACTACGGCTTCTTTGATATCTTCGGGCGCTATGCGAGCGTCATGGGAACTCTGCTAGTATCTGTCGTGACATCGCTCACGGGGGATGCTTCTTTAGGAGTGCTTTCCATCGGGATCCTGTTGGTCGTGGGCTTTGTCATGCTCATCAGGCTCTCTCGAATTAAGGGCCTGGCGTAGGGCCGGGCGCGACGGCCTGGTGGTCTCTTTTGGGACGGGTCCGTTTTGATCCATTTGGGCCACCTCGGCCGCGGTGGGTCAAAACAGACCCGTCCCAAAACGACTCAAAACAGACCCGTCCCAAAAGAGACCACCCGCCGGCACGTCTGATGAGCATTCAAGTAAAGCCCTCCAACATAGAAGGTGAATGCTCATGAAATCGAATGAAGTCGCCCGTATAGGGATCATCGCTGCCGTGTACGCGGCATGCACGCTCATCGCGCTGCTCTTCCTTGGCAGCCTGGCCTGGGCCCCATCCAGTTCCGCGTGTCGAGGCGCTCTGCGCGCTCGCGCTCTTCACCCCGGCTGCCATTCCGGGGCTTACGCTCGGGTGCGCTATCGCCAACGTCGCCAACATCGCGCTTTCCGGCACGGGTATGCTCGGCCTGCTCGATGTGGTCTTCGGCTCGCTCGCCACGTTTGCGGGCGCCTGCTTTACCTGGAAGATGAGGAAGCATCCTCTCGTGGCGCTCGCCGGCCCGGTGATTGCCAACGCCTCATCGTCCCTGCCTATCTGCCCATTCTTTTGCAGGCAACCGGCTTCTACACGATTCCCTTCACGTCCATATCCCTCGATGGCGCCTGGCCTCTCATGTATCTCTTTGGACTGGTGACCACGGGCGCTGGCGAAGCGGTTATCATGTATGTGCTGGGATATCCGTTGAGTAAGTCGCTTGCTCGCACGCCGTACTTCAAGGCGGATTCGCCCTTTGCGGAAGCGCGGGGCGCCTCGCATTAGCGATTGGGGGATCGCTCGGGGCGGCCAACCGCTTCTCGCGGCGATATCTCGCGCGCGTGCGGAAAGCCGGCGTGCTCGATGAGGCTCTGTGCCTGGGGCAGGTGCAGAGCCAGAGACGAGAGGTCGTGATGGACGTGGGACCGGTTATCGTGATCCCAACGTACTGGGCAGATGCGCGGGCCGAACAGCAGGCCCCCGGCGCCTATGATCATTCGACCGACCTTAACCGCGAAGACACCGAGCTCGATCGCTGCCTTGCATCGCTCGAGAACGTGGACGATGTCGCGCCCATCGTCCTGCTCGTGGTGTGCCCGCTATCCGCCACCTCCGACGTTGGCATGCGCGTGCGGCGCATCGCTCAGGACCACCCATCGCTCGCCATCACCGTTGTGACCAACGTCGAGGCAATGCAGGTCATCGACGCGTGGGCGAGCTCGCCCCCCGCGGGCTGGGGGAATGCGTATCGCTGCGCGGCTATGGGGCCATCCGGAACATGGGGCTCGCGGTCGCAGCGGTGCTGGGCCACGACATCGTGGTGTTCTTGGACGACGACGAGGTCGTTACCACCGCGGATTTCATGAAGCGCGCGGTATACGCTCTTGGGCACGAGACGCGCCAGGGCCTTCCCATCCTTGCTAAAAGCGGATATTTCTTCAACGAGGAAAACTCTCCTTTCGCCAACACCTCAAAAGCGGGCATCACGAACCGCTGGTGGACCAAGCGCGTGGAATTCAACCAGTGGATGCGCCGGGCGCTCGGTGGGACGCGCATCTCGCGTTCCAACTATGTGTGCGGCGGATGCTTTGCCGTGCATGCCCGCGCATACATGCGTGTGGCGTTCGACCCGTTCATCACGCGCGGCGAGGACCTCGACTACCTCTTCAATCTTCGGCTGCACGGTCTCGATGTCTGGTTCGACAACCGGTGGTCGGTGCGCCATCTTCCCCCTGCGGTCGAACAGCGCGCCCCGCGCTTTATGCAGGACGTGTACCGCTGGTATTATGAACGGGCGAAGCTCGCCGACGCGAACCGTCAGAACGACCTCAACTCGGTGACGCCCGCCTCGCTCATGCCGTATCCCGGTCCGTGGATCTCGTCGGAACTCGACTCGCGCGTGCGCAAGACCGCCATCGTGCGCACGTTCTTCACGCGGGAGCATCGCGCCTACTGGGGCATCTGGCGCCATGGACGCAGCAACGCGCTGCGGTATGCACGCGAGAACACTGGAAAGTACCTGCGCTTCCAAAGCTTCTGGCCCGCCATCATGGAGGGCTTGTGGCGCGACGCGCAGCTCGCGGAACTCTTCAAGGAGGCTTGATGAACCTTCGGTCCCGTGTGGCGGGAGGGCATACCGATATCCTCTCGCTGCTCTGGATGCTTGCCGTGATCGGTGCGTCCGTGGTGGCGTTCTACCTGCTCTGGTTGGTCATTGCGGGAGCGGAGTCGGTGCCGGTGACCATCGTGTGCGTGCTGCTCGCCATCTTTCTGGTGGTCTTCGCCTATCGCCTGCTCAACCCGGACCGCCTGCGTTCCCAATACACCGAGGAGACGCTCTCGCTCGCTTCGGACATGCTCGAAGACATGCGCGGCGGCCTTACTCCCGAAAGTGCGGAGGCCATCTGCAGGCACCTGCTGCCCGAGACGCATGCGAGCACCATGCTGTGACCGACGAGAGCCGCGTTCTCGCCTGCGTGGGCGACATGGCGGAGGATTTTCCTTCCGGCTCTGCCATCCATACGCCTGCAACGCATTACGTGATTGAGCACGGCATCATCCAGTCGTTCACCCAGGCGGTGGAGGTGCGTGCCGAGAACGGGCGAGCCCGGCTGATCTCCGCGGGCATCGTGGCTCCGCTCAAGGTGAGCGATCACACCGTGGGCGCGCTCAAGTTCTATTTCCGCAGCCCGCACGCGGTCAACCGCACGCAGTACGCGCTTGTGTCGGGTTTTGCCGACCTCATTTCGACGCAGCTCGCCATCCACGAGCTCGAGCTCCAGGAGGAGCTCACCGCACGCGCCGAGGTGCGCGCCCTCCAAGCGCAGATCAACCCGCACTTCTCTTCAACACGCTCAACACCATCGCTTCCTTCACGCGCACCGATCCGGCCCGCGCGCGCGAGTTGCTGCGCGAGTTCTCTTCGTTCTACCGCTCGACGCTCGATAATTCCGGCTCGCTCATCCCCGTATCGCGCGAGATCGCGCAGACCAAGCGGTATCTCATGTTCGAGTACGCGCGGTTTGGCGACGACCGCATCGCAGCCGAATTCATTGTGGAAGACGGCGTCGAGGAGTCGCCGGTGCCTCCTTCGTTATTCAGCCGCTCGTAGAAAACGCAGTGCGTCATGGTATGAAGGACGAGGGCACACTGCATATTCGCGTTGCGGTGCGTTCGTGCGGCGAGGGGGCGATTTCAATCGAGGTGTCCGACGACGGCGTGGGCATGAGCGAGCAGACCGCGGCGCACCTTTTCGAGGTAACGGAGCGGCCGGTCGATGTAAACGCTCCCCAAGCGGCGGCGCTGGCGTGGCCATGCACAACATCTTCGAGCGAATCCAGCGATTCTACGGCCCCAACTCCTCTGCGCACGTTGAATCGCACCCAGGGGAGGGGACGACGATTACCTTGCATCTGGATTTGCTGGGGAGTATCTTCGTTGATGGGTAGAATGAGAACATCCGGTTCCGTTTGGGCGCACGGTTCATGCCTAGCGGTTTGCGCGGACGAAGGGAATACAACGTATGCTACGTGCGATGATCGTCGACGACGAGGCTCCTGCCCGCTCTGAGCTTAAATTTCTGCTCGAGCAGACGGGCAAGATCAGCTCGATTACCGAGGCGTCGAGTGTTCGGTCTGCCATCGAGATGCTAATGGAGAGCCGCGTCGACGTGGTGTTTCTCGATATCTCGATGCCCGGGGCATCGGGCCTGCAGCTGGCGGAGGCGCTCCACAAGCTCAAGAACCCTCCCGCGATCGTGTTCGTGACCGCGTACAGCGACCACGCGGTGGAGGCGTTCGATGTCGACGCGGTCGACTACCTGCTGAAGCCCGTCGAAGAGGCGCGGCTCGACCAGGCCATCGAAAAGGTCCTCACGCGTGTGAAGCCACAGACCGAGAGCAAGGTTTCCATCGAGCGCATCCCGGTCGAAAAGGGCGGGCGCAAGGTGCTCATCCCGGTGGACCAGATCCGCTATATCATGGCGAAGGACGATTATTCTTGCATTTTTACCGACGACGACCGGTTCCTTTCCACGACGTCGCTCGCTCAGTTTGAGGCGAAGCTCTGCGACTTCGGGTTCTTCCGCGTGCACCGTCGCTATATCGTGAACCTTGCGTGCGTCGAAGATGTCGAGATGGTGCCCTCGGGTGCCATCCAGCTGGGCATTACGGGTATGGAGGAGCGCGTACCGGTTTCTCGTCGTCGTGTGGTGCCGCTTAAAAAGGCGCTGAGTCTGTAGGGAGTGCTTGTGGAAGGGGCAACGGTGACCGAGTCGGGGCGTGTTGGGGCGGAACCCAAGGCAAAGCGGATCGATATCATCTCCGATACCCACGGGCACCTGTCGCCCGCATTGCTCGAACAGCTTGAAGGTGCCGACCTCATCATTCATGCAGGGGACATCACGTCCGAAATGGATTGGGAGCACCTCTGCACCATTGCGCCGATTCGCGGCGTGCTGGGCAACAACGATTACTATCGCGACTACGGCCCCGAGGTGCAGCGGCTGGCCCTGTTCACCTATGAGGGCCTTCGGTTTGCCGTGGCCCATTATCGCGAGGATCTTCCCGTTGACGATGTGGACGTTGCCGTGTGCGGCCACACGCATCGTTCGCGCGTGCTCGAGATGGGCGGTTGCTTGGTGGTGAACCCGGGGTCGGCAACGTTTCCGCGCGGGTCCCGCGGGGCAACGATGGCGCGCATGATGGTTTCGGCGGGCGAGGTCCTTTCGCTTAAGATCATCGATCTGGAGTAAGTTAGTGGGCGCAGCGGCAGCCCGCTCGAAGCATGCCGGCCATTCTCCGTGCAGCCGCGGCCACAGCGTTCTCCTCACCGTGCGCAATAACTGTTGCAGTTGCAGCCCCCCTCTGATCTGCGCTTATGGAGCTTTTTTACATCAGCACACTTTTCTTCAAAAATACCCTTGCGCGGCTCGTCTGCTCTTGGTACACTTGCTCACGCAGCATTTGCTGAGGGGAGTTAGCTCAGTTTGGTTAGAGCGCCGGCCTGTCACGTCGGAGGTCGCGGGTTCGAGCCCCGTACTTCCCGCCATTGCTTAGAGAGCCCCGCCATGTGCGGGGCTTTTGCTTTTAATTCGCCCCGCTGCGCGATGTAGGTAACATGCTATAGTCTATGCTCAGCTTTTTCGCCTGTGCAGTCATATAACATGGTAAGACAAGTTATCAGGCGTTCGACATCAAAGGGGCTATGATGGACATCTCGAGGAAGACGGACTACGCGCTGCGCATTCTGTCGATTCTGGCTACGAGCGAGAGCGACCTGCTTTCTGTGCGCGTGGCCGCCGAGCAAGTGGATGTTCCCTACTCCTTCGCGCGGTCCATCCAGCATGGGCTTGCTCAGGCCGGCATTGTGGAGAGCCTGCGCGGCGTCCATGGCGGCATGCGTCTCAAGGCCGATCCTGCCGCGATCACGCTGTGCGATATCGTCGAAGCTGTGCAAGGACCATTCTGCATCAACGAGTGCACCGCGCCTGACGCCGACTGCTCGCGTATGTCTACCTGCTGTTTTCATCCGCTTTGGCTGGGAGCCGAGGCCCTTATGCGCGATTACCTCAGCTCCATCACGCTTCACGACGTTGTGACATGGAGCCGGTTCCCCGCCGTTGACGCGAAGTTCACCGATCGCAGCGCATTTGCCTCGTATGCCGATTGCGCGTCGCTTCGCCGTCATACCGGCGCGTAGGCTGGTACATGGTTTCAGAGGAATTTCGCTCGCTCATCCGCGCCGAGGGTGTGCGGTTGTACCGAGACCTTCCATGGCGCCGCACGCGCGACCCCTATCATATCTGGCTCTCGGAGGTCATGCTTCAGCAGACCCAGGTGGCACGCGTCGAGACGCGCATGCGGCGTGGCTCGAGCGCTTTCCGAGTGTCGAGGTGCTGGCCGATGCCCCCACCTCCGATGTACTCGAGGCGTGGCAGGGTATGGGATACAACCGCCGAGCGCTGGCGCTCAAGCGGGCGGCGCAGGAAATCATGGAGCGCTATGACGGCGCATTTCCTCGCGAAACGAAGGAGCTCGTTGCGCTGCCGGGCATAGGTCCCGCGACGGCGCAGGGTATCAGGCTTTCGCATTCGACCTGCCCGGCGTGTACCTCGAGACCAACGTTCGTACGGTGTTTCTGCATCACTTCTTCCTGATGTTCCTGCGGTGCCCGACCGGGAGCTCACGCCGTTGGTGGAGGCGACCTGCCCCCTTGCCCCGGAAGGTATTGCGGCGCGGACGGATGAGACTTCTGGGGCGGAGCGGTTTGCCGTTCCCCAGGATGCTGAAGACACGCCTCGGGCCTGGTATTATGCGCTGCTCGACTACGGAGCGTATCTTAAAAAGACGCTGCCCAACCCCTCGCGTCGCTCCGCGGCGTATACGCGACAGTCGCGTTTCGAGGGATCGCGTCGCCAGAAGCGCGCAGAGGTTGTCCGGATGTTACTCGATGCGCGCGATGCAGAGCCAGCGGGCCTTACCTTGCAGGATGTTGTGCGCGAGCTCGACCGCTTTGAAACCAAGGCGGGGCGCGGCCCGGTTGACTCCGGGTTCGTCGCTTCGATTCTCGCCGCCTTGGAGCAGGAAGGGTTCTGCTTGGCCGTCGAGCGCGATGGCGAGCGCGTTTGGATGATCGCGTAGAGGTTGCTGCTCGCCGGCTTGAAACCCGGTTTTATGGGTTTTATGTCTTCGATCGAAGCGGGAAGTATCTCGTCAGCGCTTTACCAGCGCTTTTACTGTGAGAAATTCGAAATCTACGTTCGACTGCGGGAACATGTTGGGTTTTATCGCGCTGTAGCGTTGCATGGACGCCGACCACTTTCAACTTTTGGGCACTTCACGAGGTACCTGTAAAGTAGACAAGTTTTCTGCGAGCAATGTACCTGCGGTTTCTCTAACAAAAAAGTCGCTCATACTTCATAAGGCAGGAAGGAAGTGCCCAAAAGTTGAATAAGCTTCATCTGACTGGCGTAATGTATGCGATTCTTTCATTTTATTAGAATTAATTCCTAATAAGTAAGAGTATAATCTACCGCCGAGGGTATAACCTTATCATAGGCGCGCCGTGGGTGCGCGAACAACGACTGCTGATGCCAGCAGGAGGGGAGAGAGTCCAATGGATTTCGAGAACTCGCAGACTAAGAAGAACCTCGAGACCGCGTTCGCCGGTGAGTCGCAGGCGCACACCAAGTATCGTTACTACTCTTCGCAGGCCAAGAAGGACGGCTACGTCCAGATCTCCGACATCTTCATGGAGACCGCCAAGAACGAGTCCGAGCACGCCAAGCTGTGGTTTAAGTATCTGCACGGCGGTGCGGTGCCGGGCACGCTCGACAACCTGAAGGACGCCGCCGCTGGCGAGAACTACGAGTGGACCACGATGTACGCCGAGTTCGCGCAGACCGCCGAGGAGGAGGCTTCAAGGAGATTGCCGCCAAGTTCAAGGGCGTTGGCGCGGTGGAGAAGGCGCACGAGGAGCGCTATCTTAAGCTCGCCGAGCGCGTTGAGAAGGGCGAGGTCTTCGAGCGCGAGGGCGTCAAGGTTTGGAAGTGCCTGAACTGCGGCCACCTGCATGTTGGCCCCACGGCTCCCCAGCTTTGCCCCGTCTGCAACCATCCGCAGAGCTACTTCGAGGAGCAGGCGATCAACTACTAGCGTAGGCTCGGCGTTCCAACGCGTCGCTAGGTTCCGAGGCCGTCCATGCCGTTTGTTGCATGGGCGGCCTTTTGCTTGGCGCCCTTTTGCATGGGCGGCCTTTTGCTTGGCGCCCTTTTGCATGGGCGCCCTTTCGCGTTATGGCGTTTGCGTTGTGCCCTATTTGCGCACAGCCGTTTCTTGCATGGCGCGGCCTGCCCATGAGGCGTATCTGCTGTGTGACGCTGCCTGGTGGGGTTGCCGCCGCGGCCGTACTCGAATCGTGGTTGATGGAGCGAGCTTTCGCTCGGCGGCCTCGGGACATGCCGTTTGTCGATTTCGACGCTGGGCACGCTTGACGTGGGCCAAGCTCCGTGCCATGCTTGGCCTACCTTTCCATGCATGCCTCTCCGAGGAGGATGTTGCATGGACCTTTTTATCGAGACTCCCAAACAAGTAAATGACCGGTTGGAGCGCGAGCGTCGGTCCCAAGACGCATGCTGCGTGCCATGCAAGAGCAATATGCCGCGCAGCAGGCCGGGCTTGGGGCGCTGTCGCGCAGCAGGCCGGGTGCCGGGTGCCCG
>ENA-OQEN01001031-OQEN01001031.1-human-gut-metagenome-genome-assembly--contig:-NODE-1031-length-10983-cov-1.763080_pt1 | contig 10983 bp, 19 predicted proteins | sample MGYA00242791_ERZ504627 | MGnify/ENA primary metagenome ERZ504627 (study PRJEB26092, sample SAMD00036316) | human gut metagenome | host: Homo sapiens | study: EMG produced TPA metagenomics assembly of...
GGTGACTATGGCATGAAAGACAGCTGGGATAAGGTTTCCCGGTCACTCCTATGAGAGCTGCAAGTCCCCCGCGGCAGATGGAACGCGAAAATGAGATGATCGTTATTTCACATCGCCTTTTCTAAGGAAACACAGATCATTTCGCCAGCTTTTCTCCCGCTGCGATAATATTTTCGATCACCATGGTCGTAGTGACGCTGCCGACACCGCCCGGTACCGGTGTGATGGCTCCGGCTTTTGCCGCAACGGCTTCATAATCCACATCCCCCACGGTCTTTCCATCCACGCGGTTGATCCCCACATCGATGACTGTCGCACCTTCCTTCACCATGTCAGCGGTCACATAGTTTGCATGACCGACGGCTGCGACAAGGATATCTGCCTCTCTTGTGATAGAGGCGATGTCCTTCGTATGCGAGTGACAGATGGTAACGGTCGCATTCTTCGAAAGGAGCATCAGAGAGACCGGCTTTCCGATGACATTGCTGCGTCCGATGACGACGGCTTTCTTCCCATCGATCGGGATCTTGTAGTGATCCAGAATCGCCATGACAGCGCGCGGCGTACAGGCGAAGAGGCCTGCCTTTCCCGCAGTCAGACGGCCTGCATTCGTCTCAGAGAGGCCGTCGACATCCTTATCCGGATTCATAAGAGCGATCATTTTCTCTGCACTGATGCCTTTCGGAAGCGGCATCATCATGAGGATGCCGGTGATCTCCTGATCCTCACTGAGATCTGTCACAAGAGAGCCCAGCTCTTCTTCCGTCACATCATCGGAGGCACGGAAGATTTCTGCATCAATGCCATAGCCCTTGGCGACCTTCTGCATAAAAGATGCGTACATGGCAGACGCTTGGAGGATCCGGCCAGAATGATGGCGAGCTTGGGTTCATAGTGCTTCTCACGCAGTTTTGCAAGGCGCAGGGCGAGCTCTTCTTTCAGAGCAGCCGCAGTTTCTTTTCCGTCTAAGATCATTGCCATCAGAAGAGCCCCGTGATATTTCCTTCCTCATCCACATCGATCTTCTCCGCAGCCGGACGGCGAGGAAGCCCCGGCATGGTCATGACCTTGCCGGTAAGAATGACAACAAAACCGGCGCCTGCAGCAATGCGTGCTTCTCTGACATGGAGCGTGAAGCCCTCCGGCGCCCCGAGCTTGGTCGGGTCGTCGCTGAAGGAGGCCGGCGTCTTGGCGATGCAGACCGGGACATGGGCAAATCCCATCTCTTCGATGTGCTTCAGTTCCTTGGCAGCCGCCGGATCGTAAGCGACATCCGCTGCGCCGTAGATCTCTTTCGCAATGGTTTCGATCTTGTCTTTCAGGCTGCCTTCCAGATCATAGAGGGTGTGATAGTGGGAGCCTGATCAATGGCGGAGAGGACTTTGGTAGCCAGATCCAGACCGCCTTTGCCGCCTTCTGTAAATACATTGGACTCTGCCACTGCGACGCCGACTTTTGCGCAGGCATCTTCGATGACCTTCTTCTCTTCTGCGGTGTCAGCAGGGAACATGTTCAGCGCAACAACGATCGGCAGACCAAATTTCTTCATGTTGGAAATATGGCGCATGAGGTTCGGAAGACCTCTCTTGACCGCTTCCGGATCGGATTTTGTGAGTTCATTCTTCGCTTTTCCACCATTCATCTTAAGCGCACGGATGGTCGCAACAAGGACCGCCGCATCCGGCTTCAGACCGGCGAAACGGCACTTGATGTCAAGGAACTTTCAGCGCCGAGATCGCACCGAAGCCTGCTTCCGTGATGACATAGTCTGCGAGATGCAGTGCCGTCTTCGTCGCAAGAACAGAGTTGCAGCCATGCGCGATATTCGCAAATGGACCACCGTGAATGAAGGCCGGGACGTGCTCGAGCGTCTGCACAAGATTTGGCTTCAGCGCATCCTTCATAAGAGCTGCCATCGCGCCTTCCGCATGGATGTCGCCCGCAGTGACCGGGGCATTGTCATAGGTGTAGCCGACAATGATCTTGGCAAAGCGTTCCTTCATGTCGCTGATAGAACGAGCCAGACAGAGGATCGCCATGACTTCCGATGCGACGGTGATATCGAAGCCGCTTTCTCTCGGTACGCCATTCGGATGGCCGCCAAGACCGACGACGATGTGACGGAGCACGCGGTCATTCATATCCATGACACGGTTCCATACGACGCGGCGCGGATCGATGCCGAGTACGTTCCCCTGCTGGATGTGGTTGTCCACCATGGCAGCGAGAAGATTGTGTGCAGCGGTGATCGCATGTAGATCGCCCGTGAAATGAAGATTGATATCTTCCATCGGGACGACCTGCGAATAGCCGCCGCCTGCTGCGCCGCCCTTGATGCCCATACAAGGACCAAGGGATGGTTCACGAAGCAGATCATCGTCTTCTTGCCGAGCTGAGAAAGAGCCTGCCCGAGACCGACGGTGGTCGTGGTCTTGCCTTCACCGGCCGGTGTCGGAGAGATCGCCGTCACAAGGATGAGCTTGCCATTCGGCTTTTCTTCCAGCTCTCTGGTGAATTTCAGAGAGACCTTCGCTTTGTAATGGCCGTAGTTTTCCAGTTCCGTTGCCGGGATTCCGATGCTTTCACCGATCTCAGTGATCGGCTTCATTTCAGCTTTCTGTGCAATTTCGATATCGCTTAACATGTGGATCTCCTTTCAAAAAACGACATGCTCTCATAATGGATTTCCATTTCATTATAGCATAGGTGGGTGGGGCGTGTGCCGGGGGTAGCGAGCACTGATTTTTTTCTAAACAAAAACCTCTGAGCAGAAGTTCTGCCAGACGGTCGGCGTTTCAGATAGTACAGTACCCGTGGTCATTTCCACTTTACTCCGTCAGCCCTGTCCCATCTCCATGTTGTAACCCTAGCCTACCATGGCTTCCTAGCTATGTCAATGGTACATTTTAGCGAAACACGGATGTAAAAAGGCGTTCCTCACAAAGATATTGAGTCACCAGTCACTAGTATAGCGATTTGTTAACTTCTGGACTTAGTGAGAAGTGAAAAGTGCTGGAAGTGGCACACCATTCATATAGTGCCCCAATACCCTATCATTATATAAAACAGTTTGCCTATCATTTATATAAAACTCCGCGGCGCTTCCTCATTTTATGCGCCGTACCTTCACTCCTCACTCCTCATTCCTAACTCCTCACTTAATTTGGAAGTTTCCTTAAATGCCAGTGATTTAGAAAACGCAATACGAGTCAGTAGATCCCTCATTCACTGCAATGCACCCACACGGTATCTCCTTTCTTCACATAGATGCCTGCGCCGGGGCTCTGCTTATCCACGAAGCCGCTTCCTTCCGGCGCAAAGCCAAGACCTGCTTTGGTGAGCCATTCCCCTGTGTCTCGCATGGACCAGCCATAAAAGCTGGGCAGAGGGAATTCCCTCTCCGCTTCGGAGGGCAGCTTCGGCTTATTCGTCTCAATGGATGGGGTGACAGGTTTAGCATGGTTCTCGCTGTCTTCGATCGTCGGGACAGCCAGGTAGCGCATGATCTGTGTCATGGCTTCTTTGAAAACCGGAGCCGCGACTTGCCCGCCATAGTACGTACCCGTCGGCGTATCCAAGACAACGAGACAGATGGCTCTCGGATCCTCCGTCGGGCCGAAGCCGCAGAAGGAGGCGATGTACTGGTTCTTGAGATAACCGCCGTGCTCTGCATCGATCTTTTGCGCGGTGCCTGTCTTGCCTGCCATATGATAGCCGGTACCTGGCATTGCTGCCGCCGCCCTCGGAGACCTCCTTCTCCATCATGTCCTTCACTTCACTCGCGACCGCTTCCGTGATCGGCTGTCCGATCACTTCCTTTTCCGTGACTTGATAGTCACTGCCGTCGGCATTTTTGATCGAAGCGATGATATGTGGCTTCACCATCTTTCCGCCATTGGCAAGGGCACTGTAGGCCTGCACCATCTGAAGCGGCGTGACTGCGATGCCCTGCCCGATGGACATGGTCGCAACGTCAATAGGCCGCATGTTTTTCGGCTCAAAGAGAAGTCCCACACCTTCTCCCGGGAGCTCGATACCCGTCGACCGTCCGAATCCGAATCGCTTCGCATAATCGGTCATCGTCTCACCACCAGTCAAAAGACCGACATGTGCAAAGCCCGTATTGATCGACCACTTGATGATATCGACGAGACGCACGTCACCGTAAGATTCTTCATTCCAGTTCTTGATGGGATGACCGGATGCCCAGACCACACCCGGGTCATGCCAGACGCGCTTTGTATCGTAGGTCCCGGCCGAGAGTGCCGTCGCCGCGATAATCGGCTTGAAGGTAGAGCCAGGTTCATAAATATCGACAACGGCACGGTTCTTGAACTGCCGCTCATCCGCTTTTTCGAAATGATTCGGATCATAGGACGGCTGATTTCCCAATGCCAGGATCTCTCCCGTCTTCGGATCCATGACGATGATGATGCCGCCCGTCGCATGGGTCGTCTTCATCGCACGGTCAAGCGCACGCTCCGCATAAAACTGAATATTCTGATCAATGGTCAGGTACACAGAGCGTTCCTTCTCCGCCTTGAATGGAGTAAGTACTGACTTCAGGATCGGATTTCCCCTGGCATCCGTCAAGATCTGCTGCTTATTCGAGCCGCCGCGGATGAGACTATCAAGCGACATTTCAAGACCATCGAGCCCCTTGTCATCCATCCCGACAAAGCCGAGAACATTCGCCGCCATGGAGCCATTCGGATAGAAACGACGGCTTTCATCCACGAAACTGAGGCCTTCCCATTTTCTTTCCTTGATGAGATCCTTTACCCTGTCTGAGTCTTCCGGATCCATCGTGCGCTCCAGCCATACGAAGCTCGTATCTCGCGAGAGTCGTTCCTCGATGTCCTTCTCTTTTTTGTGCAGAATCGGTGCCAGCGCCTTCGCCGCTTCTTTGGGAGAGACATTTAGCATTCCCGGATCGCCATAAAGAGACTTCACCATGATGGAAAAAGCCATTTCCTTCCCATTCCTATCATAGATCGTACCGCGCGTGAGTAGAGCGTCTGGCTCCCCTCCGTCTGATTCATCGCCATCTCTTCATAGCGGCTGCCTTCGATGACCTGCACCCAGAAAAGACGCAGCACAAGAAGAGCCACCAAAACACCGATGGCTTCGAGATGTTGACGCTTCTCATGCGCATTTTATTTCTGGGCTGTTCCTGGTTCATGCGAGCTCCTTTCATGAAATGGGGTGAATGGGGTCAATGGGTTCAATGGGTTCTACGGGTTCAAGAGGTTCAAAGGGGTTGGTGCGGCGCATAAAAATCAGAAGCGCCGCGGAGTATAAATAGGGCGATGCCCGAAAAGTTCCTGGAGAGCAGGTTTCCCGTTTGGGCTTTCCTATCACCGACCGATGAACCGCGAATGACAAAGATTTCTCGGCAACGCTTTCAATGACGATGCGAGAGAGTCTGATATCTACCGTCTCCCAATCCCTAGCCACTAGTCACTAGTCACCAGTCCCTTCTAATCCCTATGTCTTTTCGCAAATCGCAGTGCCGCCTCGTGAAGCGCTTCTTCCGTATTATCCAGATCGCCATTCTGCACGCGGAAAAGCAGATTATTCATGCCCTCTGCGACATGCGGAGCAAGAATAGCGGGTACATCCTTCGGATAGTGCAGCTCCTTGCTGGTAACAGGCATACGCCGCGAGAGTTCTGCCATATAGTTGCCGAATGCTTCGTGACCTTCTGTCGCGGAAAGAGGTCGTCCGCAGCCAATGATGTCAGCCTTGCAAAGGTCTTTGAGATGGAGAAAGCTCTCCGCCATCGCTTCAGAAGAAGAGAATACATGGTCTCTTGCGAGCTGGCGTACCCATTTCTCCGCATCCGCTTCCGGTGAATTAGCGAAAAAATGAAAACGCATATGATTCTCCACCAGCCAGACCACCTCTTCCGTGAAAGCAGGAGACCGACGATAGCGCATAAGGATATCCCTTGCCATCTCTGCCCCCTTCTTATCATGGCCATAGTCCGTGAGCCTGCCTTTCCGTATCGCGCGGATCCCCGGCATCCCCTTGGCTACATCATGAAGCAGCGCTGCCCAGCGTAAAAGCGGCTCCGGCTCACCGCCTCAAGCACTGCAAGTGTATGATACCATGCATCATACTTATGAAATTCCTTTTGCTGCGGCAGCCCCACCAGATGAGAAAGCTCGGGCAGGATGGGACTTGCGTATATCCTCCCTTTTCCTTGATGCGGCAGGAGCAGCGAGCGAGGCCGCTTCGTACCAGAAGATCCATGCCGCGCGCAGCATGCTTCGAAACGAGCAGCCGGTCCATCTCTTGGCGCACACGTTCAAGCGACAGCCCGAGACCCGAGGGAAAGCGCTCTCCATCCCCTCTACCAGCGAGCGGTCAGCCATAAAGTCGAGCTGAGCCACAAACCGGCAAGCGCGGAATAGGCGCAGCGCATCCTCTGAGAAACGCTCTCCTGCATCCCCTACCGTCCGCAGACGCTTCCTCGCGATATCGGAAAGTCCGCCAAACTCGTCATAAAGACGGCCTCTGCGATCCATTGCCATGGCGTTCACCGTGAAATCACGGCGCATGAGATCCTCTTTCAGCGTCCCGGCAAAGGATACCTCGCTCGGCCGATGGGCATCACTTCCATACCTCTCGCTGCGAAATGTCGTCACTTCGTAATTTTCACCGCCTAGGACAATGATGACCGTCCCGAACCGGCGTCCGCCGCCATCGATTGCTTTCCAACCACGCAAAGCAGCGATAGAGAGCATTCCCTCCGGACGCGCCGACGTGGTGATGTCCCAGTCATGCGGCACCTTTCCCATCGCAAGATCGCGGACGCACCCGCCCACGATATAGCCCTCTTTCCCCGCTTCTTCCAGCGCTTCTAGGATCTGCCGGGCCCCCTCATCTATAGTGCGCCCCCGCTCATCACAAGAGCAGGAAGCAAAAGAGCTCTTCGTAAAACAGGAAGAAATCCGATTCAAGAGTCCCACGTGTTTCACCTTCTCTTTCGTATCATTGATTGTATTATATACTCTATCAGAAAGAAGGGAAAGGGAGCAAGCCCCGCTCAAGGCGTTGCGCCGCCTCGTTCTTCCCGAGTCAAGGACGCACGCACCCTCAGTCAGAAGAGGCCGAAGAAAATCCACGGGAATCTCTCTCTTTTCTCCCATCAGCCCCAGTCAAAAAAGGATGCCTTTCGGCATCCTTTTATTCATCCCTGTTGGGATGTTTCTTCTTATACATCCGATGCGACACACAACCGCCGATCAGCAGAAGGAACAGCAGGATGAAACGCGTGCTGTGTTCCTGAAAATAAATGAGATCATGTCCCAAGACCACCTCGATCACGACCGAGGGAATCTTTCCGATGAGCGTCGCCTTGAAATGCTCCTTCGATGACAGCTTCGACACCACCGCGACCGCCGTAAAAAGGATATTCGGCGAATAGGGGATCGCCCGCGTAAATATCATATGCTTCACGCTGCTGTATTTATCGAGCTTCTCAAGCATATGCCGCTTCTCGATGAAGCTTCTCGCTTCCTGCCTGAAGAAGATACGCCCGATATGAAAACTCAGCTCGATGCCCAAGACTTCCCCCAGCCAGGAGATCACCAGTCCCGGAATCAGACCAAAAAGAGCTCCGTTCACTGTAAGAAAGGGGATCGTCGGGATCCCGAAGACATTACAGAAAATCAAAAGCCCAATACTCACCGCAAAGGCTCCATAGCCAAAAGAGGAGATATAATCACCTAAGCCATCAATATCCCCCGCCAGTGTCAGCTGAATCGTCTGGTCATAAAATTCCGGGTAGTACGTCTTCATCACGAATACAGAGACCGCGGCCGCAATGACCAGGATCAGTACCCCGATGAATTTCTTATATTCATCTATCATGCCTCTACCCTTTGGCCGCCCATAGATCCAGAGGCATCACAGCAGGGCAGCGTCGCGGCGATACATGTATATGAAGATTTCTACAACTATTTTTTACAATTAGTCTTATACATTATAATACATCACGCCGAAATATGCCAATACGGATTCCCCGGCGAGAGCTGGCCCCGCAAATGGTTTTCCCACAGGCAAGTAAAGAGCGGAGTCAGGTCACTTCGATGAGGATCACCGTGTTTCCCTTTTAGAATCCCTCAAGCGCTCCTTCTGTCCCAGAGAGGAAAAGACCTCTTTTTTCACGCCAAATGACCAAGAGGAGGGATCATGACAGGCCATCGGATGTCTCTTAGTCATGAGTCCCCCTTCTTTCCATCTCTTCCCCTCATATTGTATAATATAGTTATCCATGGAAGGGATGCCGATCATTTTAACTCATCATTCCTTCAAGATCAGATTTCCAGAAGGAGGTCTTTTATGAAAGGATATATCGAAGTCTATACAGGCGACGGAAAAGGAAAAACCACCGCTGCCATCGGACTTACCGTCCGTGCCGTCGGTGCCGGAAAGAAAGTCTGTTTTATTCAGTTTATGAAGTCACTCGCCTATTCCGAGCAGAAGATCCTGCAGGGACTTCCGGGCCTGACGCTTATTACTTTGGGTAAACCATATTTCATTGCAAAAGAAGGTATGCTCTCAGAAGAAGAGATCAAAGCCTGGGGCTCCGCATTGCGCGTCTACCCCGCAGGCATCCGCCGAAAGAATATCGCGACATGGTCCTCAAGGGGATCGAGGATGCGGTCAAAGCAGTCTCCAAAGACTATGATCTCGTTGTTTTAGACGAATACAACATGGCTTATTGGTATGACCTTGCGACCGAGGAGGATACAAAGCGCATCCTCGCCGCCAGAAGCCCGGACTGCGAACTCGTCTTCACGGGAAGAAATACACCGAAGATCATTCTTGACGCTGCCGACCTCATAACAGAAATGAAAAAGATCCGGCATTACTACGACAAGGGCGTGGAATGTCGAAAGGGAATAGAGAATTAAGATAGGAGGGCTTGTAGAAACACCCCTTGAGCCCGATTGATTTACAATACAAAACGAAAGGATACCACCTATGCTTACCATTCATGGCAAAGTATTTCCGGCATGGTCACGATCGGCCCGCTGCGTATCTTCCGACACCATCCGATGGATTTCGCCCGCACCGAGATCGAAAAACCGGAGACCGAAGTCGCACGCTTTGACTCCGCGCGCAATGCAGCCGCTGTCAAGATGAAGGAATTCTACCAGGAAGCTATCTCTCATGTCGGTCTGGATAACGCTTCCATCTTCAAAGTCTATCAGCAGATGATGACAGACTCTGAATTCGTTGACGCGGTCAAGTCTATCATTCGGAAGCAGAGCGTCAATGCAGAGTACGCCGTCCAGCAGGCAGAGCAAAACTTCACTCGTATCTATGAAGCAGATCCGGACGACTATGTCCATGGCCAGATCGCCGACCTAGCGGAAGTCGCACGCATCCTGCTCCGCACGCTCCGTCAAAAGCAGGCTCTCTTCTCTTCGGATGAGCCCTGCATCCTCTATGCGGATGACCTCACACCAAGCGAGACCATTCAGATGGATACGACAAAGATCTTAGGATTCGTGACGAAGGAAGCACTCCGACTTCACATACCGCGATCCTCGCCCGTGCGCTCGGCGTCCCTGCGATCGTTGCGACCGGGACGGATGTCGATGCCACCCACGATGGGAAGACCGCCGTCATCGATGGCTTCTCCGGCGTTGTCTACCTCGAACCGACACCGGCTATCCTCTCCGGTATGAAAGAGAAACAGAGCCAGAGCATCCACCTAAAGGAGCTCCTGCAGCAGCTGAAGGGCCTTCCGAGCGAAACGATCGATGGTCACCGCATCGAGGTCGCAGCGAACGTTTCCTCTGCCTCCGACCTTTCTGCCGTCCTCAAGAATGACGCGGAAGGCATCGGCCTCTTCCGCAGCGAATTCATCTACATGGGCCGCGAAACGCTGCATCAGAGGAAGAGCAGTTTAATATTTATAAACTCGCCATCGAGACCATGGCCGGCAAGCGTGTCATCATCCGTACCCTCGACATCGGCGCAGACAAAGAAGCTCCGCTTTCCATCTGCCGAAAGAGGATAATCCGGCGCTCGGTCTGCGCGCGATCCGCATCTCCCTGAAGCGTCCTGAGCTCTTCAAAGTCCAGCTCCGTGCCATCCTCCGTGCGAGCGCCTATGGCAAAGCGGCCATCATGTTCCCGCTCATTACTTCCGTCTGGGAAGTGTGGAAGGCGAAGGAGATCCTGACGGAAGTCCAGATGGAGCTCGATAAGAAAGGCATCGCTTACGATAAGCAGATGGAGATCGGCATCATGATCGAGACGCCGGCTGCTGCACTCATCAGCGACAAGCTCGCGAAAGAAGTCGACTTTTCTCTATCGGCACGAATGACCTCTCGCAGTACACCTTGGTCGTCGACCGCACGAGCCGCAACCTGACCGATTTCTTCAATCCGCATCATCCTGCCGTCCTAAAGCTCATCCAGATGACGGTAGAAAATGCACACAAAGCCGGCATCTGGGTCGGCATGTGCGGTGAGCTCGGCAGTGATCTCTCCATCACGGAGACCTTCCTTAAGATGGGCGTCGATGAATTCTCCGTCGCTCCCTACTCCGTACTTCCGCTCCGTCAGCAGATCCGCGGGATCGACTTGAGAAAATAGCAGGCACCGGGAACATACGGATCCGATTGAGCTCTGCGGTTGAATCCGTGTTTCCTAAAGGTGCAGAGGCATGGCGTTGCGAAAAAACGCGCCGCGAAGATCTCCAATGATCACTTCCGTTCCCTCAACACATTTTCTCCGTATGCCGAAACAGAAAAGGCGATGTGAAATAACGATCATCTCATTTTCGCGTTCCATCTGCCGCGGGGGACTTGCAGCTCTCATAGGAGTGACCGGGAAACCTTATCCCAACTGTCTTTCATGCCATAGTCACCCTATCCGCCCCTTTCGGCACCTTCCCTAGAGGAAAGGCTATTAAGTTAAGGAAATTGTTAGCACCGTAATGACTTGCTTCCCCCTTCGGG
>ENA-OQEN01001032-OQEN01001032.1-human-gut-metagenome-genome-assembly--contig:-NODE-1032-length-10972-cov-2.617427_pt1 | contig 10972 bp, 14 predicted proteins | sample MGYA00242791_ERZ504627 | MGnify/ENA primary metagenome ERZ504627 (study PRJEB26092, sample SAMD00036316) | human gut metagenome | host: Homo sapiens | study: EMG produced TPA metagenomics assembly of...
ATCTTCTGCTGCATCATCTACATCATCATCGTCATCATGATAGTCCATTGCCTTATATTTTCTGTTTTTCACAGCTGATACAATAAGCAACAGTAACAGAATAATGATAATAAGAACCAGTATTGCAGCTAAAACAAGATATTTATTGGCAATTCCCGGGACAAGCTCGCTCTTTGTTGTATCGTTTTCCTCCTGTGCCACTGTAGGTGTACCAAGCTCGGTTCTCATATATGTGCCATCTACGCTATCATATGTGTACCAGCCACTCTCACCATTGTCATTCATGGCATATACAAGGTAAAAATCCTTTGTCTGATCATCGGTTTTTTCGACTTTTGGTCTGGTAGGCTGTTGCCACACCCTTGCCTCTATGGAGAGCGATATCTCATTATATCCCTCAGGCACATCATCCACCTTAGGCAGTAAAACCACTATAAAATGTGACTCTGAATTGATACGGACAAACTCATATGCTGCATTCTGTGCTGCATCATATACAAAAAGCCCATTGCCGCTTTCCGACTGTAAATACACAAGCGTGATATCACCAAAGGTGCCATGAAGGGTATTGTATTCAAGTCCGTCAATCACTGTCTTTGAGTGCTCAAAGCCTTCAGGAACAACATCCTCCGGAATGTCATTTACCATAGTCCACTCTGTGCCATTTATATCGAACTTCTTCCAGTTATCCTGCTTATCTGCATTCTCCGGATCATCCTCGGCTCTTCTGGTAACAACTATATTGTATGTGCTTGTGCTGCCGTCCTCTGCTGTCACAACAACGCTGACCGTATTCTCTCCAACCTCAAGTGAATCATTGCCTGTGACGGATGTCACACTCGCCTTGGAATCAGCCGGATTTGCTGTAACCGCAAGGCTTGAACAGCTGTAATCTACTGTAGCTGTGTAATCCTTTGTCGCAGCAGAAAACTCAGGGGAAAGCGTACCTGCTGAGATAACAAGCGAACCAAGAGATGCGTTTGAGGATTTCTTTTCCTCTTTGTTTTCATTATCTTTATTCGCATTGTTGTCATTGCCGGTATTGCTGCCGGAATTGTCCTTGTTATCCTTGTTGCTGTTTGAATCATTGTTTGATGAAGCACTTGTTACCGTCACCTTCGTGCTGGCACCGGTAATTGTACCTCCGGCATCGTTGCCTCTGCATCTCCTACAACTGTACAATATGCCTTTATAGTGCAGCTTCCTGCAGCCTTCGCCGTAAATGAAAATGACTGCGATGTGGGATATCCTGCGGCGTCACCAATATTGGCCACACCATCTCCTCCGTTACTCAGCACTCCCTCGTCAGAGCTTGAGATAACTACAGTACCAAAATATCCAGACGGCATGGAAACAGTCACCTTAACTGTTTTCCAACAGCTACAGAGCTTGAGCTGACACTGAGACCAAGTCCCTGCGCATATACATGCTCGGCAGGTGTGAAAACAAGCATCACCGCCACAACAAGTGATAATATACATCCAAATAATTTCTTCATATCTTTCCTCACATTTCTAATTCTGCGATATCTTTGATTTGCCCAGTATGTGTCTGTTCATGATTATCATATCAAGGGCATTTCCACCATCACGCTTTCTGTTAGCATCAGCTGCCTCCAGATAAGCACCTGTGAGTGTTCCCTTTCCTAAAATATGTCTGTTGAGCTTAATCATATCAAGAGCATTTACAGCACCATCACCATTGATATCTCCATATATAACAATATCGTATGTCTTTTTCAGATTACCTGAAGCATCATAAACAGCCACTTTATTGCCTGTTGCAATCTTTCCGCTGTTTTCTGAGCCTGAGCTTGTCAAAAGCTTTACAGTACCTGATGCTGATACTGCTATATTCTTCACAAAATCAGCTGCACCGGTTCCAGGCTCAATGCCTGTAATATAAGTACCTATACTGTATTTACCTGATGTTATGTTTACATCTGTATTATTTTGGTTATTATTGTTCTGATTATTATTGCCACCTGCATTATTTGCAGATGCCGCCTGCCTGTTTATATTGATAGTGTATGTTCTTGTATCACCGCTTTGCGACTTGCATTTTACCTTAATTGTATTATTTCCGACAGCAAGCGAATAGCTTCCTGTACCTGAAACACCACTGTTTCCTGAAACTGCATCTGCCGAAACAGTCACTGAGCTTATAGCATTTGAAACAACTGCTGAATAGCTTGTTGTCGCTCCATTGAAGGCCGGTGTGAGTGTTACACCACTTATCGCAAGCGACTGCAGATAGTTATTGGTATCGCCAGCTTTATCGAAGCCCACTGCTGACGATGGCATATTGTTGTATACAGGTATTTTAAATACAAAAGCCTGATTCCTGTCTGAATATCCTTTAGCCAGACTCTGTCCCTCAGTAAGAGCCGCTGTGGCATTGCCCATGTACTGATGGAAATACAGCGAGCTTGTATTTACTACATTAAACTTCTCAAAATACAGTGTATTTTGACCCTTATTTATATAATTGCTGCCCACCTTTACAGCTCCGCCGTTTATGGACTTTACTCTTGTATTCCAGCCCTGCTTCTTGGCAAAAGACAGACCATTTTTATAAATCTGTGCCTTCGTGTTTCCGGTTGCACTAAAATTAAAATAATTATAATATCCTTCGTATCCGGAATATGTACCCGAAATAAGAGGCTCGTTCCCTTTTTTCCCTGCTCCTGCTTTATACGCGATGCTATATGGTATGCACTTACTCCACTGCTCTTTGCCACATCCATGAATGTGCTTGCATAATTGATTTTCTCGCCATTGTTGGAATAGGTCTTTGTTCCCTCCATAAATGTGCCTTTTACTATGGACTTGACACCTTCAAGTGCTCATTCGGACTGTATGCCAGACTCTGAAACTGAAAAATATTGGTCTCATCAAGAAAGTTCCTAGGATCCATGAGATAAGCAATATAGGCACTGCTTGCTGACACCCATCCCGGTTCGTACTCAACCCACGTATTTGTTGACCAGTTATATGCTCCGGCAGCTGTGGATTTCTTGGCATTGTCTGCTGATTTGGATACCAGATTAAGTCCGTTTACACTTTCATTTTCAATCACCGTATCCCAATTCAAACCTGTATTCACAGCCTCAAATGTCCAGCTTGGATACTTATTGTGAAGAGCTGTAAGGTTTGGAATATAACTGTCAGGAAAGCCTGCATTCTTCATAGCCGTGACAAAATCAGTATTGTCTCCGCTATTATTGTATGTCACCTTTATGTATGTACTGATAGTCCAGCCGTAAATGCCTTGCCGTTTAAAGTACCCTTGACATTATACCAGACCACACCGTTTACCTTAGTCTCTCCAATTATGTCAACCTGATGATTCCAGTTGAGTGAAACAACCTTGGTAGTGCCGGATTTGCCTGCTGCATTGCGGACATACACATCGCCACCTGTAATCGTACCTGTAGCATATGCTCCCGATGCGGTTGCAAGGGCAAGCTGCTCCTCATTATTCTGCTGTATGGCATCCGCATTGCCGGTGTCTGCCGAATCATTCCCTGTCTGCGCATTGTCTGATGCAGCTGTGCCGGTACCTGCTGATACAAAATCAGACCTGATATAGCTGACACACTCCTCATTATTTGCTGCCAGATTGTACTTCGCCTTGTACCACACTTTGCCGTCTGCACCTGTGGTCTGCTCAAGAATAGTAATATCCTTACCGTTTGAAAGCTTGTGCTCCAGCTCATACTCTGTGCCCGGTCCGCTTCTCGCCGCTACCCAGTATCTCTCATCACACACAACCTTAGCCGCCTGATCCGCATAGACTGCTATGCTGCTGTATGGTGCCAGGTCACATGCGACTAATGACAATGTAACGACAGAGGCTGCCAGAAATTTATTTATCTTTATCATCAAATCCCATCTTTCTTATGTGCATTGTTTACATTAATCCATTATCCATTTAATTATAATAGAATATGACCTTTGTATCAATGTATTCGGCAGAAATTTATTATTTTTTTATTAATTAAAAAACTCCCTTCAACGTGCATCTCATGCTTACGTTTCAGGGAGTTGCCTGATTCATATTCTGCTTATTCTTACTGTCTCCTGTAGCTTTTCTAGCTGAACAGGGATTTTATCTTATCCCACAAATCCATGAAAAAGTTACCAAGCTTTTCCCAGAAGCCCGGGTCATTTATCTTATCGCCAAGCTTTGATGCCCAGTCCTGTGCCTGGTTGATGACTGAATCCCAGTCGATATTGGCATCCTTAAGCTTCATAAGAAGCGATGTCAGCTTTGCAATATCATCATCAGAAAGCTTCAGGTCGTAATCCTTTGCAGCCTCCTTTATCGCATCCTTTATCTGGCTCTCATCCTTGAGCCTTCCATCGGCAAGCTGCTTCTTTAGGTCTGCAATCATTGCCTCGATATCCTTCGAATCGCCGTCAATGCTCTTGTTGAGCTCTCCTGTTGTAACAAGCTCATCCATCGCTGCGTCTGTCACCTTGTCGTCAAGCTTCTTGCCTGTCATCTCCTCGTATGCCTTTAGTGTGCCTACAAGTGCTGCCGTTCCGGAAATAGGGAAAGGGCCTGCGACTATGATTTTAGCATCAGCTATGCCTGCTGTGGCAAGCGCATTCTTGTACATTCCTACCGTACAGTAATTGATATTGTGCGTGGAAACACTAAGACCCGCGCCCTTTTTATCCTCTGTAATGAGTACTGAGGAAAGTGACCTTTTGCCAATCTCGCTCTTGCTGATGTATGAATCGAGGTACTTGTGCTCCTCATCATTATTTACATAGACCACATCGTATTTGTCCAGATCAGTGAGCTCGATTCCCATAAATCCAAGCACTGTCGCTCTCTGATCCGGTGTGAGGTCTGCTCCAAGACTTAAGTATGGCTTATCATTTTGCTGATGGTCACCTTGTCGTTTGCCTCACTGCCGCTGTCGTTGTGCTGTCTGCAGTACTGTCTGTGTTACTCTTATCAGCTGCGTCACTGCTGTCACTGCCTGATACATCAACGCTTGAAACTGTATCAGTCTGCGTAGCTGTCTCTGTTGCAAATACTGCCGGATTCATCGTAAACAGTGTCACCGCAGCAAGCACGCTACATATAATACTCTTTGCTTTTTTCTTTATTAATCTAATCATTTTTCCTCCAATCTACTGCTCTATATCATACGAAATTGTAAAGTTGCTTCCGTCGAAGCTGACATCTGCCATGCTTCCGCATACCACAGGCATCATCGGTGACATATGACCTATATCCAGATCCATGATGATTGGCACATTAAACTCTCTAAGCAGTGATGAAAGCGCCTGTCTGTGGTCTATGCCAAACATTTCCTCTCCGAAGTGCGCCGGGCGTCCGATAAGAAAGCCTTTACATTTGAAAACCATCCTGCATTTTCATCTGCCACATAGCCCTTCTCATGCCCATCACATTAAGGTCACAGGCCTCAAGGAACCATATGATACCATCATCACTGTAGCGCTCATTAAATTCCCTTACATGGTCAAACGATGTGCCAAGCAGATTGATAAGACAATCCATGCAGCCACCAAGCAGCCTGCCTCTCATGGTAAGCCTGCTTTCCTTTGCCACCGCAGGAATAGAGCTGATGCACGACTTTTCAGTCCAGGTTGTAGCCCACAAACGGAGCATTCTCATCCTTTATCGATTCCTTCTCCCACATAGGGTAATTGGTAAATGAAAGCTTCCTGCCACAAAGCAGATTAAATGCATCGGTAAGTGACTCATGCCACACCTCCATGCCAAAGCTGCCCGCACACGGCCCGTAAATACCTGCTGTATCTGCAATAGTAGCCTCCAAAAATGTGAAATTCGTGTTGTCGGAATAGCCCATGTACCATTTAGGCTTTGACTGTTTCACGCGCTCAAAATCAATATAAGGCACTACCTCGCACATCAGCTCGCCACCACCACAGGATATAAGCACATCACTATCAGCAGAAGCATAGCTCTCGTTCAGCTCTTCTGCGCACTTCTTAGGTGTATTGCTGATACCTATGCCACTGTCGCACCTGCAGTTAGGTCCCTCTATCGTCTTATAACCCATGCTGTGAAACCTTTTAATGGCATTGTCAAAGGCACTCCTGTACGGCTCTGTTGTACAGCCCATCGAAGGCGCCACAAAGCTATTGTTCCTCCATCCTTTAGAAATTCAGGGTATCTCATGTTTCTATCATCCTATCACTATTATTTACATATCTAAGCTTCTGTCTGAAGTAAAATATGTAGGATTTTATCATTTCTGTCAAGGTCATTTTACTGTCATAATTAAATGTCGTCGTGTACTGCACATGCTGTCTGTTGCACCAGTTGTATATATCATGCAGACTTATCAAATCAACATTCTTCATATTGTTCATAAACACCTTAACCTTTGAAAGCTCATCCTCACTGTCAATGTATAGATGAAAGATAGTATTCGGACATTCAATTATTATCTGCTGTTCTCCTATATTTTTCATCACTGTATCCTCTATTGAATGATGTATCCTGTGTGATTAAAAACATTATCGTCTGTCACACCGAGATGTGAGTAATAACAAAATATCGTAACTGTTCAGTACCTTCACAGTAAAAAAATATCACATAACCATAGTACTACACCAGCGTCACAAAATCCAGTCATTTTTGCCTGCCAATTCTTACTATTTTATTAAGAAAAACGGTAAATATTATACTCCCTCACAGTCAAATGCAGGAATGAAGCTGTCCTTTGCCACGTCACCCTCCTGTATAAATGCATTCGTGATTCCTATTTCGATGGCATAGTCAACAAGCCTTTCATACTCTCTCCTTGTCACTGTGCGGTTTATCTCAGGATAATCCTTTAGTGCAATCGGCGTAAACTGGCTCATCATGCTTATATATACGTGATTATGATATGTATCATACAGGTACTTAAGTACAGCCTTTGCATCATTCACATGTCCCGGCAGTAGAAGCTGTCGCACAATAACTCCCTTTTGTATGAGTCCTGTCGCATCGTCAATCACGACATCCGGCTGTTGCCTGACCATCTCTGAAAGCGCCTGCTTTGCGACAGACGGATAATCTTTTGCCTTGAATACCTTGCCGAAAGCGTACTGTCCATATATTTAAAATCCGGAAGATACACATCCACTATGCCCTCAAGCAGCTTTAGCTCTGTCACATTTTCATATCCGCTCGTATTGTATATAATAGGAAGCTTCATGCCACGGCTTTTTGCATCGTTTACCGCCCACACTATATCAGGGATATACTGCCCCGGTGTGACCAGATTGATATTATTTGCACCTTTGCCCGCCAGTTCCATGAACGATATCACTCAGCCTCTCTTTACTGATTACCTTTCCCGCTTTTCCGTCAGAGATCTCCCTGTTCTGGCAGAACACGCAGTGCAGGCTGCAGCCTGAGAAAAAAACTGCCCCACTTCCTCTTTTTCCTGATATGCATGGTTCCTCCCAATAATGAAGTGCTGCTCGCGCCACCTTTATTTCAGATGAAACGCCACATACGCCTGTTTGTCCGGTTCTTCTGTTTATGCCACATTTTCTGGGACACAATAAGCAATTTTCGTATTTATTCATATTTTTCATTTTAACCCTTGCTAAAAATAATGTTTGATACTACAATCTATATGATTATGCGGTGCATATGCCATGCGCCTTCAGTAGTCATTTTAAAGTTATACCATAACTATTCTTACAGAAGAGAATAGTTAAAATACACAATAAGGAGATTACAATGAATCAGTCAAACTGTATCGTCGCCCAGTCAGGCGGTCCAACTGTTGCAATCAACGCAAGCCTTGCAGGAGTCATCGCAGGAGTAAAAAGCTCCGAGAAATACGATATCTGCTATGGCGCCGTAAACGGAATACTAGGCATATTAAATGAGAATTATCTCAATCTGTCAGATATTTTTTCCAATGAGGCTAACCTCGAAAAGCTCAAGACCACACCTGCCATGTATCTTGGCTCATGCCGCCACAAACTCCCTGATTACAAGATGATGATTCACCATATGTATACATCTTCCACCAGTTTGATAAGCTCTCCGTAAAGGCTTTCTTTTACATCGGTGGAATGATTCGATGGATACCGTATTAAGTTATCCGATTATGCAAAAAAAATCAACAGTGATGTGAAAATTATAGGGATTCCAAAAACCATCGACAATGATCTGTGCATGACAGACCACACTCCGGCTTTGGCTCTGCCGCCAAATATATCGCATCAAGCATGCTTGAGATAGCCCATGATACCTTTATCTATGCTGTTAAGAGTGTGACAATCGTTGAAATCATGGGACGTGACGCAGGATGGCTCACTGCCGCTTCCGCTCTCGCACGTAATGAGTACAATACAGCGCCTCAGTTCATCTATCTGCCTGAGGTGGATTTCGACAAGGACAAATTTGTTGCCGATATAAAAGAATCCCTTGCGCACACTAACAATGTGATAGTTGCCGTATCCGAAGGAATACATGACGCAGACGGCTCATACATTACATCATCAAAGGCCGCATGTGACCAGTTCGGACACCAGCAGCTAAGCGGTGCCGGAAAAGCTCTTGAGTTCATCGTAAAGGAAAACATCGGTGTCAAGGTGCGCTCTGTAGAGGTAAATGTGCTCCAGCGCTGTGCCTCACATCTTGCATCATTAACCGATATCGAGGAATCTTTTGCTCAGGGTAAAAAGGGTGTCATGATTGCAGCAGAGGGTGTGACCGCATCAATGGTATGCTTAAAGCGCATCTCAAATAATCCTTATCAGGTGGAATACACATATTCTGCTATCAAGGATATCGCAAACGAGGCCAAGTCTGTGCCAAGAGAGTGGATCAATGATGCTGGCAATGATGTGAAACCTGAACTTATCGAATACTTAAAGCCACTTATTCAGGGAGAAACCGCTGTAGCCTACAAGAATGGTCTGCCTGACTATATGGATGTGTCACATCTTCACAAATGTAACTGATTTTAGCTGCCGCCTACACCCCGGTGTGGGCAGCAACAGCATATCTCCAAGGAGGTTGATTTACATGAAGAAAAAAGTGCTTATAACCTGCGCCGTTGTGCTTGGTGTGCTTTTGGCTGTTTATCTTGGCTTTGCCTTTTATTTTAGCAGCCACTATCTGTTCAACACAAAGATTAACTCTGTAAAATACGCAGGGAAAACTGCAAAAGAGGCATTAGAAAAAAATACAGCCCTAAGCCGCGACTATCTGCTCACAATCACTGACAGAAAAGGCAACAGCTTTTCACTTAAGGGACCTGATTTTTCCTATGAATATGTCTCAAACGGTGATGAGGAGCAAATCCTAAAAAGCCAGAATGCTTTTACATGGCCTGTCAGTCTCTTCAAAGCTCAAAACTATACTCTAAAGGGTTCGTCCAAATATGACGATGCCGCTTTGGCGGAAAAGCTCAAGGCTCTTGATATTTTCAGTGATGACTACATTGAAAATCCGGAGGATGCCCACATCGAGATAAAAGACGGCAAATACGATGTGATTGAAGAGAAAAAAGGCAGCAAGCCGATATATGACAGCATCCTTGCCGAGGTAAAGGATGCCCTGGACAATGAGCTTCCAAAGCTTAGCTTAAACGATGACTGTTATGAAGCTCCAAAAATCACAAAGGAAAGCGATACAATCAAAAATGAAAAAGAAGCTCTCGACAAATACACTGCTTCAACCGTCACTTACAAAATTGAAGGTGCCGACGAGAAGCTTGACTCAGCCAAAATCCTTGATATGCTAAGCATCTCAGATGACGGCAGCGTGAGCATAGATGATGCCAAGGTCACTAAATATGTCCAGCAGCTTGCTTCCAAGTACAATACCTTCGGACGCAAACGCTCATTCAAGACATCGTCCGGTGACACTATTGAAATAGGTGGTGGAGACTACGGATGGGTAGTCAGCAAGAAAAATGAGAAAGCCCAGCTCCTTTCAGATTTAGAGGGAGGCAAGCCAGTGGAAAGAGAGCCTGTTTACGAGCAGACAGCACTCTACCGAGGCGCTGAGACATAGGTAATACATACATAGAGATTGACTACACAAAGCAGCACATGTGTATTACAAGGATGGTGCTCTCCAGATGGAGTCTGATTTCGTATCAGGTAATCTTGCCCGTCAGAATGGCTCTGTAGACGGTGTATACAAGATTGTTTACAAGCAGAGAAATGCTACTCTTGTCGGCGAGGGATACTCTTCTCCTGTCAGCTATTTCATGCCGTTTGCCTACAATATAGGTATCCATGATGCCAGCTGGCGTGATACCTTCGGAGGAACAATTTACAAAACCTCCGGCTCACACGGATGTATCAATGTGCCGCCTGCTTTTGCAGAGCAGCTGTTCAACGCTGTGGATAAGGGCACTCCTGTTGTTGCCTACTACAGAGAGACTGTCACTCTGACAAACAATGCTGCAAAGATGTCCAATGCATACTCGTATGTAGCTCCTGATGCTGCGCAGTAGATGTGGATTGCTTGGTATTTTTCAATAATACGGGAAGACGACCGGCCCCACATACCGTGGGAACGCATACATCCTCCCCCATTTCAGCCACAGCGTAAGGGGCGTAAGCCGCCGGAGTGACTGCCCTGCAGCAGAGGCGCTCTTTCGTAAGCGCATAGCGTAGCTGCCTAGATACTGTAGAATTATGCACACGATACATAAAAATGAGCTCCCACGGATGGGAGCTCAAGGAGAACCGCGCCATGGACGGCGCGTTTCGACGGTTTTGTCGGGCATAGAAGCCCTAAAAGCATAATTCGTACAGTATCTTGGCAGAGTAGCGTAGCGAACGAGAGAACGCCTCTGCTGCAGGGCAGTCACTCCGGCGGCTTACGCCCCTTACGCTGTGGCTGAAATGGGGGAGGATGTATGCGTTCCCACGGTATGTGGGGCCGGTCGTCTTCCCGTATTATTGAAAATACCAAGCAATCCACATCTACTGCGCAGCAT
>ENA-OQEN01001033-OQEN01001033.1-human-gut-metagenome-genome-assembly--contig:-NODE-1033-length-10972-cov-2.415768_pt1 | contig 10972 bp, 19 predicted proteins | sample MGYA00242791_ERZ504627 | MGnify/ENA primary metagenome ERZ504627 (study PRJEB26092, sample SAMD00036316) | human gut metagenome | host: Homo sapiens | study: EMG produced TPA metagenomics assembly of...
CGAAGCTGCGGTCGATGCCCTGGCGAGCGCCATCACCATTCGCTTACGCCAGGGAGTCCGGCGGCAGCATCACGGTCGACGGCGAGATGTGAGTCGCGAGATTCGCACCCCGCTCGTGGATGCGAACGTATCGAAGGTCTCTGCGTATCCTGGCGTTCGCACCGCTATGCTCGAACCGCAGCGCGCCGTAGCCAGAATCACGAGTGGTGGCCGAGGGACGTGATATCGGAACCGTCGTGTTTCCTGATGCCGAGGTCAAGGTCTTCCTCACTGCCGACCCGCGCGTGCGCGCCCAGCGGCGCGTCCTGCAACGCCATGGCGGAGATGTCGCCGACGCTCTCGTGCTCGAAAGCGAGGTCGCAGAAACGCTCGCCTCGATCGAGCGACGCGATGCGCTCGATGCCTCTCGCGATGTTGCCCCCCTCGTCGCGGCACCGGATGCCGTACAGATCGATTCCACGGCGTTTACCATCGACGAGGTCACCGACCAGATTGCCGACCTCGTCGCTCAGAAGAGAGGCGCGTAAATGAAGCTCTTCCAAACCGAAGATCATTACTATGACCACGGGATGCGCGACTACGCGCCTCAGATTCGCCTTCTTTACTACGTCATCATCGGCATCTTGCTCGCCTTCTCGAAAGTGATGTGGCGCTGGAAGGTCGAGAATCCCGGAGAGCTCGAACCCGAGGGAGAAACCGGCTCCATCATCATCTCGAACCACACGTCGATGGCTGAGGTTGTCGCCACCGTCACCCATATCGTCGCCAGCGGGCGGCGCGTGCGCCCCATCATGAAATCCGAGTTCAACAAGAACCCGATCGTGCGCTGGTTCTTCGCACGCGTGGGCGGCATCCCCGTAGACCGCGGGACCGCAGACATGAAATCGCTTCGCCGCGCACAGCATGCCCTCCAACGTGGCGAAGACGTTCTCATCTACTGAGGGAACCCGTATTCGCACCGACGACCAACCCGTAGAGGTCCATGGTGGCTTCGCGCTCATCGCAAGCATGGCAAAGGCTGACATCGTGCCCATCGCCGTCTGCGGCTTTCGCGACATTACGCCCCAGGGCCATCATCTCATGAGGCCATGAAGACCTGGATCCGCTGCGGCGAGAGGCTGAGGCTCGCAAGCGCTCCCGAAGGCTGAAGCGCAAAGAACGTATCCAGTGGTTTGAGGATGAAGCGATTCGTCGCATGTATGAGGTGCGCGACCAGCTGCGCGATGAGCATCCAGGGAGGCGCTGAGATGTCCGCCACCATTCGCGTTGCCGAGCATGCGGGGGCCTGCTACGGCGTTAACCGCGCGCTCGATCTCGCTCGGGGGTGCGCGCTGGAGCACGCAGAACCGGTTCACACCTTAGGTCCGCTCATCCATAACCCCATCGTGGTCGAGGAGCTCGCTGAGCAAGGAGTCGGGTTGGCCCAGTCCCTCGACGAGATCGATCGCGGGTCGGTCATTATTCGCTCACACGGCGTGGTCCCGCAGGTCATTGAAGATGCTCGGGCGCGCGGGCTCAGTGTGGTCGATGCAACGTGCCCGTACGTCAAAAAAGTTCATAAGGCCGCATCGAACCTTGTTCACGAGGGCTACGATCTCATCATCGTAGGGGAGAGCGGCCACCCAGAGGTTGAAGGCATCGTGGGCCATGCTGAGGGCAAGGCTCACGTTGTAGCAAGCCCGCAAGATCTAGACGGCCTTACGCTTGGCAAGCGCGTGGGCGTTGTCGTGCAGACGACCCAGACCGCTGCGAATCTCTCGGCTGTGGTGGCCGCCCTCGCACCCCTGGTAAGCGAGCTTCGCGTCGTGAACACCATTTGCGCTGCAACAAGCGAGCGGCAGCGTGCGGCTGCATCCCTCGCGAGCGAGGCGGACATCATGATCGTAGTGGGGGGCAAGAACTCTGGGAACACGCGGCGGCTTGCGCAGATCTGCCATGCCGCCTGCCCGAAAACGCATCATATCGAAGATGCAGCTGAACTCGATCGATCCTGGTTCGATGGCGCTCGCCTTATCGGGATCACCGCCGGCGCATCGACCCCGCAAGCCATATCGAGTGCGTCGTATCGGCCATCGAGCGCATGACGGCCCAATCATGAGCGGAACTCCCTTGAAACCAAATGATCCTGCGGCGCGCGCCGATTACGGGCGTTCAAGCGACCCTGATGACGCGGGCGCGCTCGTAACGTTCGTGCGACCCGACTCTCCCGCATTCGACGCGGGCATCGAGTGCGGCATGCGCGTGCTCACCGTCAACGGCCGTCCGCTCACCGACATGATCGAATGGCTCTGGCAGGGGAGCGACGAGGTCGTGGAGCTCGAGGTCTTCGACCCACGCGACAACTCCGTGTGCCCGTGCAACCTGGAGCGTCTTCCCGACGAGGACTGGGGTCTCGAGTTCGACGGCGCCGTATTCGATGGCATGCGCACCTGCGTGAACGCCTGCACGTTCTGCTTCATGCGCATGCTTCCCCCGCATATGCGCGGAACGCTCTACATTCGCGACGACGACTATCGCCTGAGCTTTCTTCAGGGCAACTTCGTTACGCTGACCAACATGTCCGAGAGCGATGTCTCGCGGGTCATCGACTACCATCTGAGCCCCATGAACGTTTCCCTCCACGCGGTTTCACCGGACGTGAGACGGTCCCTCATGGGCAAAAACGCTCAGCGCGGCATGGAGGTCGTCGAGCAGCTCATCGAAGCAGGGATCGAGATCCACGCTCAAATCGTTCTCATCCCCGGAGTAAACGATGGCGAAGAGCTCGACCGCACGCTCGCTTGGTGCGCCGAACGACCCGCCATCTCGAGCTTGGGCATCGTCCCCTTGGGCTACACCCGTTTCCAAAAACGTTCAGCGCGTCGTTTTCCGACGACCCTGCCGCAGCACGCGCCGTAATCCACCAGGTCGAACCCTACCAGAGCGAAGCCCGGCGCACGCGTGGGCGCACCGTGTTCCAGCTTGCCGACGAGTTCTATCTCGACGCCGGCGTTCCCGTACCAGCTGCAGAGACCTACGACGGGTATCCGCAGTACTATGACGGCATCGGCATGATTCGCAGCTATCTCGATGAGTCCTTCGAGGTAAAGGCGGAACAGGCAATGCGAATCGAGGCTGCGGGCGCCTCCTTGGCAACCTTGGCATCAAGCTCACGGTGGTGAGCGGCTGCGCTGCCGCGCAGACGATCCGCAGCTTCGTGTCCGATTCACCACTGAGAGGAAGCGTCCGCGCGATCGAGAACAACTACTTCGGGGGGAACGTCGACGTGACGGGGCTCATCTGCGCGGAAGATTTGCTCGCCCAGCTCGGTAGCGACCTATCGGGGATTATGCTCTTTGTGCCGGACGTGATGTTCAACGCTGACGGTCTCACGCTCGACGGTTATCATCAAGAACAGCTGAAAGCTGAGCTCGTTCGCCGCGGAGCTCGGGTGCGCATCGCGTCAACGATGCCGCTCGATCTCTTGGGCGCCCTCGAGGAAGAGCTTACCGCCCTTGCACCGGGCACCGAGCAGCAACGTACCGCAAACGTGTAGGAGAGTATATGAAACCCATCGTCGCCGTCGTCGGAAGGCCCAACGTCGGTAAATCTACGCTGGTGAACCGCCTCGCGGGCACGCAGGACGCAATCGTCCACGAGAGCCGGGGCGTCACGCGCGACCGTTCATACCATGATGCCGACTGGAACGGCAGACAGTTCACGCTCGTAGACACGGGCGGCATCGAGCCGCTCAAGAGCGAGGATGTATTCTCGGCGTCCATTCGCGACCAAGCGCTCGCCGCAGCCGAAGAGGCCGATGTCGTGCTCTTCGTCGTGGATGGATCTGTCGGCGTAACGGAGGAGGACGAATCGGTCGCGCGCATGCTCAAGCGCGTCAAGAAGCCGTTGTTCCTACTCGTCAACAAGCTCGACAACCCCGATCGCGAGCAGGAGCGGCTCTGGGAGTTCTATTCGCTGGGGCTCGGCGACCCGCGCCCCATTTCCGCCCACCACGGACACGGCACGGGCGATCTCCTCGACGAGGTGGTCAGCTGCCTTCCCGACGAGACCGAAGACGACGAGCCGTTCCCTGATGCGCTCGGTGTCGCGATCATCGGCCGTCCCAATGCCGGCAAGTCGTCTCTCTTCAACAAGGTGATCGGCTCCGACCGATCCATCGTCTCGGACATCGCGGGCACCACGCGCGACGCCATCGACACCTATGTCGAGCGAGACGGGCGCCGCTACCGCCTCGTCGACACGGCAGGTATTCGCAAGAAGAGCACGGTCTACGAGAACATCGAGTATTACTCCATGGTTCGAGGGCTGCGCGCCATCGACCGTGCCGACGTGGCGCTGCTCGTGGTCGATGCCGGCATCGGCATGACCGAGCAGGATCAGAAGGTCGCAAACCTCGCCATTGACCGCGGTTGCGCCCTCGTCATCCTTTTGAACAAGTGGGACCTCCTCACGGAAGACCATGAGCGCGAGAAGGTCATGGAGACCGTATCGCGCCGTATGACGCTTGCCCCCTGGGCAAAGGTGCTTCGCATTTCCGCCCTCACGGGCCGGTCGGTGGAAAAGATCTGGAACTACATCGACGACGCCGCGGCCGCGCGCGCGACCAAGATCTCGACCTCTGCGCTCAACGCCTTCCTCACCGACCTTCGTGAGTTCGGCCATACGGTGGTGGACGGCAAGCGCCGTCTCCGCATGCACTACGTGACCCAGACGGACGTCAACCCTCCGACATTCACCTACTTCGTGAACCACCCCGACCTGGTGAGCGACTCCTACCGCCGTTATGTCGAGAACCGCATGCGCACGAAATTCGGCTTCGAGGGAACGCCCATCCGCCTCCATTTCCGTGCCAAGAGCAACAAGGAGGCGTAAATGGACAGCGCCAACACCTCGGCTGTGCTCGCCACGGCTATCACGATGATCGTCTCCTACCTTATCTGCGGTATTCCCTTCGGCAAGATCCTCGTCGGGTTGATGAGCCATAAAGACATCCAGAAGGAGGGCTCGGGCAACATCGGCACCACCAACGCCTTGCGCGTGGGAGGTCCCAAGGTGGCCGCGCTCACGCTTGCGTTCGACCTCCTCAAGGGCATGGTGTGCATCATCGTCTTCCGCGATGTGGTGTATGCGGGAAGCTCCTGGAGTGCCGGCTCGACCGTTTCCTACCCGCTCCTGGTCGCGCTCGTGGCGCTTGCATGCCTCTACGGGCACATCTTCTCGCCCTACCTCAAGTTCCACGGCGGCAAGGGCATCGCCACGGGCGTGGCATCCTCTTCGGCTTCTATTGGCCGCTCGCCCTTATCCATCTTGCCATCTTCATCGTACTCGTTGCAATCACGCGCTACGTTTCGGTTGGCTCGATCATCACCGCAGCGCTCGTGCCCTTCACCGTATTTCTCACGCAACCGGGTATCCCTCTGCCCGCCCTCGCTATCTGGGCGATTCTGGGGTGGTCCGTTGTTTTCGCCCACCGCGGCAATATCGCGCGCTTGCGGGCGGGCACCGAGAACAAGCTGTCCTTCGGGTCGAAGAAAGGGGAGCGCTAGATGAAGATCACCGTTATTGGTGCAGGTTCATGGGGGACCGCCATTTCAGGTGTCGCTGCCGCAAAGGCAGGCGAGGTCAGGCTTTGGTCGCACGACGAGCCTGTGCCGCCGAGCATAAACGAGCGACACGTGAATCCGCTCTACCTGACCGACTACACGCTTCCGGAAAACGTCCGCGCCACCTGCTCCTTCGAGGAGGCGCTTGATGGAGCTGCGGGGGCGATCGTTGTGGTTCCCTCGCCCTTCATACGCGCCACGATTCGTTCCGCCGCACGCTACGTCGCCGATGACCTACCCATCCTCTGCCTCACCAAGGGCATTGAGCCCCATACGGGCAAGCTCATGCACGAGGTCATCGCCGAAGAGCTCGGCCGCCCGGAGCGCGTCGCGGCGCTCACGGGCCCCAACCACGCCGAAGAGATCTGCGAGGCATGGTCGCAGCTGCCGTCATCGCATCCGAGACCCCTCAGGTGGGGGAGTTCTTCAAAGAGCTCCTCATCTCGCCCTCGTTCAGGCTGTACGCCTCTAACGATATGGTCGGCATCGAGACATGCGGTGCGGTGAAAAACGTCATCGCCATCGCCTGCGGCATCGCAGCGGGCGCCGGCTATGGCGACAACACGCTCGCACTCATCATGACGCGCGGCCTCGCCGAGATCAGCCGTATCGTGTGCGCGCGCGGCGGAGACCCCATGACCTGCATGGGTTTGGCCGGTATGGGCGATCTCGTGGCCACGTGCACATCGCCCCATTCGCGCAACCGCTCCTTCGGCGTCGCCTTTGCCGGCGGGGAATCCCTTGAGCACTACCAGGAGCGCACCCATATGATCGTAGAGGGCGCTGCGGCGGTGCAGAGCACGGCTGAACTTGCGCGCTCGCTCGGCGTCGATGCGCCCATCACCTTCGTGCTCGAATCGCTGCTCTACAACAACATGACGCTCGACGAAGCCCTGAACACCCTCATGGGGCGCGTGCCCACCGAAGAGTTCTATGGGCTCGACCGCGACTGACCTACCTGCATCCGACTCTGCACCAAAGGGGCTTTCCATGGGAACACTTGCACGCATCGCACCCTCGATTCTCTCAGCCGACTTCGCACACCTCGCTCGAGACCTCGATCGCATCTCGAATGCCGACTTTATCCATGTCGACGTCATGGACGGCCACTTCACGGGCAATCTCACCTTTGGCCCTGGTATGGTCGCCGCTTGCAAGCGCTCGACCGACGTACCGCTCGATGTTCACATGATGGTCTCGAACCCCGATGAGACGATTGGATGGTACGTAGAGGCGGGCGCCGATATGATTACCGTTCACGCCGAGGCTTCGACGCACCTCCATCGCACGGTGACGCACCTCAAGGAACACGGCGTCAAGGCAGGAGCCGTCCTCAATCCCGCCACGCCGGTCGGCGTGCTCGAAGACATCCTGCCTGAACTCGACATGGTCCTCGTCATGAGCGTTAACCCCGGTTTCGGAGGACAGCGCTTCATCGAGGGCACGTATGCCAAGCTCGATCGCCTGCGGGCGCTTTGCCGGGCAGTCGGCGCCCATCCGCTTATCGAAGTGGACGGAGGCATCTCTGCCGCCAATATCGAGGATGTCGCTCGCCACGGGGCCGACGTGTTCGTTGCCGGCTCCGCCGTCTTCGGGTCGAGCGACCCGGCTGCTGAGGTCCAGCGCCTTCGCACGCTCGCGCAAAGCGGCATCGCCGCTGCGGAGGCGGATGCCGCATGAGCGTGGCGCCGATGCGCCTCGTGAACCTTGATTATGCTGCCTCGACCCCGTTGCGGCCCGAGGCTATCGAGGCGATGCGAGCTATGATATCTCCGAGATAGCGGGTGCTAATCCAAACTCGCTCCATTCGCTTGGCAGACGCGCCGCTCAGGCGCTCGATGCAGCCCGCCGCGACATCGCACGCTCGCTGGGCACCGGTGTGCGCCCTGCCGAGGTCGTCTTCACGAACGGTGGAACGGAAGCCGATGCGCTCGCGCTCTTCGGTATCGCCGAGGGCGCCCGCTCGCGTAACCACGGGCGAACCAGGGTCATCACCTCCGCCATAGAGCACGAGGCGATCCTCGATAACCTCGCACAGCTCAAGCGGCGCGGCTTCACCGTCGATATCCTAAAGCCCGGAACCCACGGGATCATCGAACCCGGCACCCTCGATGCCGCCATGGGCGATGATGTGGCGCTTGTGAGCATCATGTTCGCGAATAACGAGACGGGAGCCGTCCAGCCAGTCGGAGAACTTGCCCAGATCGCCCACAGTCATGGAGCGTATTTCCACACCGACGCCATACAGGGGTACCTCCATGCCCCGATCGATGTGTCAGTTCTTAGGGTTGATGCGCTTTCCCTTGCTGGTCATAAGGTAGGCGCGTCCGTAGCGAGCGGAGCGCTGTATCTTAGAAGGGGAGTGCCCTTCGAGCCCCTCATTCGCGGCGGTGGCCAAGAGGCGGGAAGACGCGCCGGAACGCAGGATGTCCGCTCGGCACTTGGTCTTGCAGCCGTGGCGCGAACGCTTTCCCCGCGCCTCGATGAAGACCACGCGCGCGTGCTTTCCCTTTCAGGCGCCTCTACGAGCGATTGCTTGAGTGCCCGCGCATTCACGCCACCTTGCCCGACCTTGTGCATACAGACCGGCTCCCAGGGATTGTATCCATCCTGGTCGATGGATGTGAATCGGAGGAGCTCATATTGCAGCTCGATGTTCGTGGCTTCTGCGTCTCGGCGGGGTCTGCCTGCTCGAGCGGATCCACGGATGCGAGCCACGTGCTCACCGCCATGGGAATTCCCCGCGAACGCGCGGCGGGGTCGCTCCGCATCTCGTTCGACGATCGCGTGCGAGAGCAGGATCTTGACGCCTTCGCCGATGCGCTCCTCGACCTTACGGGAGGTGCCCGCTCATGAAGGTCTGCAAACTAGAGCGCTCGCTCTTCGAGTCGTTCCCGAAGAAGATGCTGAAGCTGGGATCACGTCGGACTCTCCGTGGGCGACCCCGACTCCGCAGTGGGCCGCGTCCTCGTTGCGCTCGACGCCACAGCCAGCATGGTCAGGAGCGCCCATGACGCCGGCGCCAATGTGCTGCTCGCGCACCATCCGGTCTATATCGCAGCGCCCGATGCCTTCGTTCCGAGAGCCGGTTCCACCCTCAAGCTGCTGCCGCTGTCTTCGAGGCGGCTCGACTCGGTGTGAGCGTCTTGTCGTTCCATACGAACCTCGATCGCTCTCGGGCCGCGCAAGAGTTGCTGCCGAGGCTCATGGGGCTTGAATCCCAGCATTCACTCGAGCACCCTGAGAGCCCCGGCTCTCCTGGTCTTGGCTCGATTGCAGCGATTCCGGGCTGCCTGACTCTCCAAGAGCTTGCGCAGCGTGCCGCACAGGCCTTTGACACCGCTCCGCGTGTCTGGGGAGACCGCGATACGCCGATTTCAAGCTGCGCGTTTCTCGGAGGAAGCCTCGGTGATTTAGGTGAATCCGCCCTCAAATGCGGAGCCGATGCAATCATCTGCGGTGAGGCCGGATACCATGTATGCCAAGACCTTGCCGCGCGCGGGATGGGCATCATCTTGTTGGGACACGATGCGAGCGAGACACCCTTCACCCGCATCCTCGCTGAGCCGCGACGCGAGCCGGCGTACCCTCGGACTCAATTCAGATCGCAGATCCGCCGCGTCAATGGTGGACGATAGAAGGAGGACGTTCATGAGCAACGGAGAGAACCTGCTCAGCCTACAAGAAGTTGACATCGAGCTCTCGCAGCTCAAGGACAAGCTCGCGCAGCTCCCCGAGCTTAAGGACCTCGCCAAGAAGCGCCGCGCGCTTGCCGCAGCAAAAGAGGAGCTCTTGAAAGTCGTCGCCCTGCGCAAAGACGCCGAGACAGACCTCGCCGATCTCGCCGAGGAGGAGGCGGAGTACCGCCGTCGCGTCGACGAGGCACAGAAGTCAGTGGATTCTAGCGATTACCATCACGTCCAGAATCTTGAGATTGAGCTTTCAAACCTTGCCAAATGGCTTGACAAGGTCGCCTTCGACCAGCGTAGCTGCACCGCGAGGCTCGAGGAGACCAGTGCACGGGAGCAGAAGGGCCGCGAGTTTATCGAAAAACTCGAAGCTGCCATCATCAGGAGCGGGCAGGCTGCGCGCGTCGCGGCCACCGACCTACAAAACGATATCGCCGAGCTTGAGCGCCGCCGTGAAAAGCTCACCCGTCAGCTTCCCGATTCCCTGCACGAAGCCTATACCGTCGCTAGCAAGCAATTTCGTGGGCTTGGCGTGGAAAAGTTGGAGGGGAGCACGCCATCGCTCTGCCGTATGGCACTCACGGAGGCTTCGCTGAACGAGGTCAAGCGAACGAAGGGCGTTACCACCTGCCCCTATTGCCACCGTATCCTTATCGTCGACGAGGGTGACCGGAAATGAGCGGTCGCGCCGAGGGTCGCTGCGTCCTAGTCTGTGTTACCGGCTGCATCGCCGCTTACAAAGCATGCGAGCTCGTACGCATCCTCCAAAAGGAGGGCGCACGGGTTAAGGTGCTCATGTCCGAGCATGCCACGCAATTCATAGGACCCACCACCTTCAGAGCTCTGACCCATGAGAAAGTTGCCATCGGGCTCTTCGATGACCCCTCTGACCCCATCCACCATGTCTCGCTCGCCAAAGAGGCTGATTGCATCGTCGTAGCGCCCGCAACGGCGAACATCATCGCCAAGATGGCCCACGGAATCGCCGACGACTCATGTCGACAACGCTTCTCGCTGCAACGGGGCCCATCGTCGTTGCGCCCGCGATGAATGTGAACATGTGGAAAGCCGCCGCGACGCAAGAGAATGTCTGCACGATACGCGCGCGCGGCGTTCGTATCGTAGGGCCCGGTAGGGGATACCTCGCATGCGGCGACGTGGATGAAGGGCGCCTGACGGAGGTCTCTGAGATTGCCGATGCCGTCATGTGCGAACTCGGTGCCACGGATACGCTCGCTGGAGAACGCATCGTCATCACGGCAGGCGGAACCCATGAACGATCGATCCGGTTCGCTACATCGGCAACCGGTCATCAGGCAAGATGGGCGTTGCCCTAGCTCGTGAGGCTCGTGCCTGGGAGCGCACGTCACGCTTGTTCTCGGGCCCGCCACCGAACCCGCGCCAGCAGGCGTCGATGTCGTCCCCGTGGAAACGGCAGCCAGATGCTTGAAGCCACGCAGGCAGCGTTCTCCCGTGCCACCATGCTCATCTGTGCTGCGGCCGTGGCGGACTATCGGCCCGCCAAGCAAGCCAGCAGGAAGCTCAAGAAGGCATCGACGAGCTCGAATCCATTCAACTCGAGCAAACCGATGATATTCTCGCTCGGCTCTCGCACGATCGTGGCGATCGCATCGTCATCGGATTCGCCGCCGAAACCGGCAACCCCATCGACTATGCGCA
>ENA-OQEN01001034-OQEN01001034.1-human-gut-metagenome-genome-assembly--contig:-NODE-1034-length-10964-cov-2.555689_pt1 | contig 10964 bp, 17 predicted proteins | sample MGYA00242791_ERZ504627 | MGnify/ENA primary metagenome ERZ504627 (study PRJEB26092, sample SAMD00036316) | human gut metagenome | host: Homo sapiens | study: EMG produced TPA metagenomics assembly of...
TTTCTTGCACTGCGGAAAACAAGAAAGGTGAGTTTCGCTATTATGGACGAAAAGCAACTATGGGACAGTCGCTCCGGAGCACGGAGGACGAGGAGACCATTGATCTGATGGAACTGGCCCGCCTGCTGTGGGCGCATGCTGTGCAGATCGTGGCAGCAGCTGTTGCGGCAGCGCTGATTTGCCTGCTGGTGTGCGTGTTTGCGCTTACACCCAAGTATCAGGCTTCTATCAACATGATCGTGAATACCCGGCAGGATAACTCCTCCACCTTTACCAGTGATAACTTCAACTCGGCTAAGAACCTGATCAGCACCTATGCGGTCATCATCAAGGGCAACACCGTGCTGAACGAGGTCATTGATGAGTTGAATCTGGACATGACCTACGCCGAGCTGTACGACATGGTGGATGTTGCCGATGTGGACGCTACCCAGATCATGAAGATCACGGTCACCGATACCGATGCAGAGCGCGCAGGCGAGATCGCACAGACCATTGCCGACATCGTGCCCGATGTGCTGGTGGAAAAGGTGGAAGCCGGTTCCTGCAAGGCGGTGAGCGATGTGTCTATCAACCCAACAAGGTGTTCCCCCAGACCAAGAAGTACGTTGTGCTGGCCGGTCTGCTGGGCGCTGTTCTGGTGTGCGGCGTGCTGGTGCTGGCACATCTGCTGCACGATACCATTGTGGATGACGAAGATGTTCAGAAGAAGCTCGGCCTGCCCGTGCTGGGCCTGATCCCGGAGGTGTAAGACGATGTGGAATCTGTTTAACAAAAAGAACAAAACTGACGGCGAGCACCGTACCCTGCAGCTGATCACCGATAAGGGGATGCCCTTTGGCTATGTGGAGGCCTACAAGTCTCTGCGCACCAATCTGGACTTTATGGCGGGCTCCATGGACGTGCACACGCTGGTCATCACCAGTACCGTGCCGGAAGAGTCCAAGAGCAATGTGGCGGTCAATCTGGCGATGACGATGGCCGAAAGCGGCAAAAAGGTGGCTCTGGTGGATTGCGACCTGCGCAAGCCGGTGCTGCACCGCTACCTGAAGGCAGGCCACAACGTAAAGGGCGTTTCCAACGTGCTGTCCAACCAGTGCACGCTGGACGAGGCGCTGCATGAACTGAAGGAAATGAATCTGACCTTCCTGCCCGCCGGTACCCCGCCGCCGAACCCCTCCGAGATGCTGAGCCAGCCGCAGATGCAGGCCATGGTCAACACCCTGCGGGAAAAGTTCGATGTGGTCATCTTTGATGCACCCCCGGTGTCCGTGGTCACCGATGCAGCCGTCATCGGCCGCTATGTGGACGGCGCGGTTTTCGTTGTGCGCTCGGACTACGCCCCCGCCGATGCGGTGCGCGGCGCAGTGAAAAAGCTGCAGGATGCCGGTGTCCGGGTGCTGGGCAGCGTGCTGACCCGCTACGACATGAAGAAGGCACTCAAGCTCCAGCTACGCATACAGCTATGCCTACAATTACAACTATGCCTACGAAAAACAGAAGGCTGATGTTACTGAATAAGGAAGCACTGCTATGACGGATCTGCATTGTCACATTCTGCCCGGCATGGATGACGGCGCAAAGGATACAGCAGTCTCGCTGGAGCTGCTGCACAGGGAATATGAGGACGGTGTGCGCAATATTGCGTTCACCAGCCACTTCAACAGCGAACGCACCACGGTGGATGCCTTTACGGCAAAGCGGCAGGCTGCCTTTGAACAGCTGACCGCAGCGCTGGAGGGGCAGCCCATGCAGTTTGATTTCAAACTGGGGGCGGAGGTGTTCTTCTCGCCCGGCCTGTGCGAGCTGGACACCCGGGCACTGTGTATGGGTGACACCGCTTATCTGCTGCTGGAATTCCCCACCACCCACAAGCCGCATTTTATCCGGCAGACCCTGTACAATCTGCAGCAGCAGGGCATCGTGCCGCTGATCGCGCATATCGAGCGCTACCCCTATGTGCTGGAGGATCCCACCCTGCTGTACGACTGGGTAGCCGCTGGTGCCTATGCGCAGATCAACGCAGGAGCACTGCTGGAGCCTAAGCTCTGCAAAAAGTTGTGTAAGTTCATCCAGTGGGGATTGGTTCATGTCATCTCCACCGACACCCATTCCCCGGACAAGCGCCCGCCCCGCATGGCACAGGGAGTGCAGCAGCTGGAAAAGCTGCTGGGCAAGGAAACTGCTGCCCGCATCGTGCGCAACGGCGATGAACTGTTCCACGATCAGGAACTGGACGCTGTGACCCTGCATCAGCCCAAAAAGTTTTTGGGCATGTGGGTCTGATCCTAAAGTAAGGAGAAAACTGCCCGGGCAGAGAATTGCTCTGCCCGGGCAGCGGATTTTAGTATGAAGAAAAATAAGGTCCTGAAAATCGTGTTGATCGTGCTGGGCGCGCTGGTGGCTCTGCTGGCAGCAGCTGTTCTTGGCGTGCTGTTCTACCTCCACAGTATGGCAGCCGGTATTCCTGAAACCCTGCCGGATGCCCCGGCGGACAGCACACAGGTCACCCTGACGGATGATGAGATCGATAAGCTGCTCAGCGGTGAGATCACGCTGGAGGAACTGGCAGATGAAGCCGCCGCGTCCGGCAGCGGGGAACAGGAGCATCCGCCAGCGCTCCGCAGCAGGAGACAGGTGCGGCTTCCTCCCCGGCGAATTCTGATACTTCTCCGGCGGCATCTGCCTCCCGGACGGAGAGCAGCAGTACAGCGTCCTCCAGCAAGCAGGAGACTGCCGGTACAGCCAATTCCGGTACAGAAAAACCGGCGTCCTCCTCCGGCAAACAGGAGGCCGGCTACGAGGCCGAGGTCAAGGCACTGCTGCGGCAGCTGTACAGCGTCAAGGCACGCGCCGAGGCAGAGCTGAACAGCTGCATTGCCGGAGCAAAGGCAGAGTTCAAATCGCTGCCGGAGTCTCAGCAGACACAGGCGCGCAAGATATCCATCGTGCTGGCCAGAAGCGGCAGACTGTACGCGATGCAGGCGTCCTACGACAGGGAAGTGGAGAGCATCGTCAGCCAGATGCGCGCCATTCTGACCGCCAACGGCCAGAGCACCGCATTGGCAGATCAGGCGATGGCCTCCTATAAGGCACAAAAGAGCGCCATGTACTCCCGGCTGACCGCAAAACTGTACTCCTGACCCGCAAAACGACCACGGACCATCCGCAGCACATTTCCCGGGCACCGACCGTGCTGGAGAAGGGGCTGCGGATGGTTTTGTTTTGCCTTTTTGCTGTAATATGGAGAAAAATGCCAAGGACATGGAGGGATGACTCTGCGGCAGAGACGCTGCCTTTTACGCCGACAGGGGAGGGCGGATTGTACGCGCCAACGGAACAATCCCCCAAAAGGTCGGAAAAGTAGCACTTTTACCTACAAATATACAGGAAATTTGTATAAAGTATAAGATTTCACTCATGCTTTGCTATAATGAAGTGAATTCTTTTCATGTAAATTGACAAAAATCGTGGTTATCCTTATAATAGATAGAGTGTTTCTCGGGTATGGACGATGGTGTTTGTGCAACCGCAAGATGCCATCGTTTTATTATTCGCTTTTCTGTCCGCGTGCCAAGGACAGACGTCCGCTATGTGTGAGGCTGGCGGACTGCGGGAAAGTGTGGCTCGGCCTGAGAGCAAAAACAGTAATTCATTGATAGGATTGGAGTGGCATCAAACGATGGCAAAGTACATCATCAAGCGTGTCGCAATGGGTATCTTCAGTATCTTCATTGTGGCTACGGTTACCTTTTTTGTCATGAACCTGGTCCCCGGTGGCCCGTTCGTGGCAGAAAAGTCCATCAGTGCCGCTGCTCAGCAGCTCTGGCCGAAAAGTATGGCCTTGATAAGCCGCTGAGTGTGCAGTACGTCAACTACATGAAGAGCCTTCTGCACGGCGATCTGGTCTGAGCCTGCGTCAGCGCGGACGTACCGTGAACCAGATTATCGCCAGCAAGCTGCCGGTGTCTGCCGTCTGGCAGGCATTGCCGTGGTGGTGGCTCTGTGCGTGGGCATCCCGCTGGGCTGCATTTCGGCCTATAACCGTGGTAAGTGGCTGGATAACCTCATTATCGTGTTTGCAACCTGTGGCATCGCGATCCCCAGCTTTATTTCCAGCGTGCTGCTTTTGTACCAGTTTGGTATGAACATGAAGGTGCTGCCCACCGTTGGTCTGAACAGCGCAGCCGCCTATATCATGCCGGTCACCGCACTGGCCATCTATCCCTCGGCTTATATCACCCGTCTGATGCGCTCCAGCCTGCTGGACGTTATGGGTCAGGACTATATGCGCACCGCACGCGCAAAGGGCGTTTCCCAGTTCATGATCCTGTTCAAGCACGCACTGCGCAACGCCATTCTGCCTGTCATCACCTACGTTGGCCCCATGCTGGCCGGCCTGATGACCGGTTCCTTCGTGGTGGAAAAGATCTTCTCCGTGCCCGGTCTGGGCCGCGACTTCGTGTCTGCCATCACCAACCGTGACTACACCATGATCATGGGCACCACCATTCTGCTGTCCAGCATGGTCATTATTGCAAACGTGATCGTGGATATCCTGTACAAGATCATCGACCCGCGTATCAAGCTGAAGTAAGAGAGGAGCGATTTTCATGGAAAACATTAAAAAGAATCCGCTCAGCCTGCAGCTCAATGCGGAGGATTTTCTGCCCGCCAGCAATGAGGAAAAGCAGAGTCTGGTGGTCATGCGCGAGAGCGTCAACTTCTGGAAGGACGGTATCCGCCGCCTGAAGAAAAACAAGATCGCCATGGTCAGCTTTGTGTTCATCATTGCCATTGCTATCTTTGCCTACATTCTGCCGCCGTGTGGCCCTACAGCTACTCCGAGCAGGTGAAGGGCAGCAACAATCTGGCACCGTTCGAGTACTCTGCCGCTGAGCAGGCCCGCATCGATGCCGGCGAAAAGGTGTTCCCGCACATTCTGGGCACCGACCGTATGGGCCGTGACTTTGCGGTGCGTATCATGATGGGCACCCGCGTCAGCCTGTCTGTCGGTCTGATCGCCTCTGTGCTGGTGCTGATCATCGGCGCTACCTACGGCGCAGTTTCCGCCTTTGCCGGCGGCTGGGTGGATAATATCATGATGCGTATTACAGATATTCTGTACACCATCCCCGATATTCTGCTGATCATCCTGCTGGGCATGGCCCTGAAGGACCCGCTGGACAAGCTGTCCACACAGCCTGGCTTTAAGTGGATGCAGACGCTGGGCCCCAACATGATCTCCATCTTCATCATCTTTGCTCTGCTGTACTGGGTCGGCATGGCGCGTATCGTCCGCAGCCAGATCCTGATCCTGAAGGAGAGCGAGTATGTTACCGCTGCCCGCGCACTGGGCGCATCCAGCGGCCGTATCATCAAAAAGCATCTGCTTACCAACTGCATTGGTACTCTGATTGTTACCACCACCCTGCAGATCCCGGCCTCCATCTTCACCGAGAGCTACCTGAGCTTCATCGGTCTGGGTGTTGCAGCTCCGCTGCCCTCTCTGGGTTCTCTGGCTACCGATGCTGTTAAGGGCATGAACACCTATCCCCATCTGCTGATCGCCCCCGCACTGATGATCAGCGTGATGATCCTTGTGTTCAACCTGTTCGGCGATGGCCTGCGCGATGCCTTTGACCCGAAGCTGAAGAATTGATGAGGTGAACAGAAATGAGCGAGAAAATTCTTGATATCAAAGATGAGCGCCTTTCTTTCTTCACCCCCGCGGGCGAAGTAAAGGCACTGAACGGCGTTTCCTTTACCATGAATCAGGGCGATGTTCTGGGCGTTGTAGGTGAGTCCGGCTCCGGTAAGTCGGTCACCGCCTACTCCGTTATGGGCCTGACCGCTTACCCCGGTAAGCTGGTGGGCGGTAAGGTGTGGTCAACGGCCACGAGATCGAGAACATGAAGGAGAAGGACTTCCGCAAGATCCGCGGCAACGAGGTCTCCATCATCTTCCAGGACCCCATGACCAGCCTGAACCCGGTGTACACCATCGGCAACCAGATCGTGGAGGTCATCCGCCTGCACACCGATAAGAATAAGGCCGATGCATGGGCACGCGCCAAGGAACTGCTGGAGCTGGTCGGCATCAATGAGCCTGAAAAGCGCCTGAAGCAGTACCCCCACGAGCTGTCCGGCGGTATGCGCCAGCGCGTGATGATCGCCATTGCACTGGCCTGTGAGCCCAAGCTGCTGATCGCCGACGAGCCACCACCGCACTGGACGTGACCATTCAGGCACAGATCCTTGAATTGATGAAGGATCTGCGCAAGAAGCTGGGCATGAGCATCATTATGATCACCCACGATCTGGGTGTCGTGGCTTCCATGTGCGAGAAGATCGCCGTGATGTACGCCGGCCACATTGTGGAGTACGCACTACCGACGAGATCTTCTATCAGCCGGGCCACGAGTACACCAAGGGCCTGATCAACTCCATCCCCAAGCTGAACACCGCAGAGCACGAGCGCCTTGTGCCCATCGAGGGTACCCCTGTGGACCTGCTGAATCCGCCGGCCGGCTGCCCCTTTGCGCCCCGCTGCAAGAACTGCATGAAGATCTGTCTGAGCAAGATGCCTCCGCGCACCGAGCTCAGCGATACCCACTATACCTACTGCTGGCTGCAGCAGAAGGCTGCATTTGAGAAAGGGGAAAAGGCAGAATGAGTGAACACAAGACGCTGGTTGAAGTCCAGCACCTGCAGCAGTATTTCCCCGCCGGCGGTGTGGGCAAGAACCGCAAGTATGTTCAGGCTGTGGATGACGTAAGCTTTGCCATCCGCAAGGGCGAGACCCTTGGTCTGGTGGGCGAGTCCGGCTGTGGCAAGACCACTACCGGCCGCACCCTGCTGCGCCTGTACGAGCCCACCGGCGGCAAGATCTACTACGACGGCAACCTGCTGTTTGATAAGGAAAACAAGATCGCAGTGGATATGCTGCCCTATCGCCGCCGGATGCAGATCGTTTTTCAGGATCCCTACGCAAGTCTGGATCCCCGCATGACCATTGGCGACATCGTGGGTGAGGGCATTGATATCCATCATCTGGCCGAGAACGAAAAGGACCGCCACGATAAGATCATCGCTCTGCTGGAGCGCGTTGGCCTGAACAGCGAGCACGCAAACCGCTACTGCCACGAGTTCTCCGGCGGTCAGCGTCAGCGCGTGGGCATTGCCCGTGCACTGGCCGTGAACCCCCGAGTTCATCGTTTGTGACGAGCCTGTCTCTGCACTGGACGTTTCCATTCAGGCACAGGTCGTCAATATGTTCGAGGATCTGCAGCAGGAGATGGGTCTGACCTACCTGTTCATCGCCCATGACCTGAGCGTTGTGAAGCACATCTCCAACCGCATCGGCGTCATGTATCTGGGCAAGATGGTGGAGCTGGCCGACAGCTACGAGCTGATCACCCACAGCATCCACCCCTACACCCGCAGCCTGATCTCCGCAATTCCGGTGGCAGACCCCATTACGGCCCGCCAGTCCAAGCGTATCGTGCTACAGGGCGATGTGCCCAGCCCCCTGAACCCGCCGTCCGGCTGCCGTTTCCGCACCCGCTGCCCCTATGCAGACGAGCAGTGCGCCAACGAGGTGCCCGAGTTCAAGGAGGTCTCCACCGGCCACTGGGCAGCCTGCCATCACCTTGACCGCGTGAAGTGAGAACACTTCACACTAGTAAAAGGTGAAAGTAATTCAACTTAGCGCTGAAATGTTGTCACAAAATGGTTACAGTCCAGGTTTTGGACTTGTAACGGCATGAGAACGCATTATAATCATTCGTGTTCCTCCGGTGTACATTTGCACCGGATCGAATATAGAGGCGGCTGGGGGAACCTGGCACACTCAAAATTTGATACAAGGGAAGGATATTATTATGAAACGCATTTCTCGTCGTAATTTCCTCAAGGTTGCAGGCGTGGGTGCCGCTGCTCTGGGTCTGGCAGCCTGTGGCGGCAGCAAGTCCGGTTCTACCGCAACCTCCGGCACTGCTTCTTCTGCTGGTTCTTCTACCGGCAGTGTCTCTACCGCTGGTTTTACCGTCCAGTACGGTTCTAACCCCGAGACTCTGGACCCCGCTCTGAACAGCGCTGTGGATGGCGGCAACACCATCATCACCGTCTTCGAGACCCTGCTGATCATCAACGAGAACAACGAGGCTGTCCCTGGTCAGGCTGAGAGCTGGACCACCAGCGAGGACGGCCTGACCTGGACCTTCACCATGCGTGACGGCCTGAAGTGGAGCGATGGCACCGACCTGAACGCTAAGGACTTCGAGTACAGCTTCAAGCGTATGGCTGATCCTGATACCGCTGCTCCCTACGCAGAGACCTGCCTGGGCATGATCGACGGCTTTGAAGAAGCTGCCGGTTTCCCCGATGCAGACGGCAACCCCACCGTGGAGCCCAACCTCGATGCTCTGAACGTGAAGGCAAGCGATGACGGCAAGACCCTGACCATCGTTCTGGCTTACCCCTGCTCTTACTTTGATAAGATCGTTGCCTTTGCTGCTATGAGCCCTGTGCAGAAGGTACCGTTGAGGCCAACGGCGATGCATGGTGCACCTCTCCCGATACCTATGTGTGCAACGGTCCCTTCATGATCACCGAGTGGACTCCCTCCGAGCGTATCGTTCTGACCAAGAACCCCAACTATGTTGGCGGCTGGGATAGCTCCAAGATCGTTTCCGAGAGCATCACCCTGCTGCTGCTGGAGGACTCCTCTGCTTCCTTCGCTGCTTATAACAGCGGCGAGGCTCAGCTGATCAAGGATGTGCCACCGACGAGATCCCCAGCCTGACCAAGGCAGAGGATGGCGGCGACTTCTACGTTGACACCATTCTGGGCACCTACTATGTCAGCCTGAACCTGAAGCGCGATGCCTTCAAGGATGCCAAGGTCCGTAGAGCTCTGAGCCTGGCTATCGACCGTGACTACGTTGCCAACACCATCATGCAGGGTACCTACTCCACTGCTGACAGCATCGTTGGCCCTGGCATCGTGGACGAGAACGGTTACTTCCACGACAATGGCAATGCTCCCTACATCTCTGCTGACTACGAGGCTAATCTGGCCGAGGCTAAGAAGCTGCTGGCTGATGCTGGCTACCCCAATGGTGAGGCTACCCCACTCTGGAGTACAGCACCAACGATGCCGGCTACCATGTGCCTCTGGCAGAGTACCTGCAGCAGGCTTGGAGCGATCTGGGCATCACCCTGACCATCAGCAAGATGGAGTGGTCCTCCTTCACCGCCGCTCGTCGTGCAGGCGAGTACGATGTTGCCCGTAACGGCTGGGTCATGGACTACAACGATCCCTCCAACATGCTGGATCTGTTCTGCTCCGGTAACGGCAACAACGATGGCAAGTACTCCAACCCCGAGTTCGATGCTGCTATCGAGGCTTCCCGCGTTGCTGATGTCTCCGAGCACTTTGCACAGTTGCACAAGGCTGAGGACATCCTCATGGAGGATACCGGCTGCCTGCCCATCGCTTACTACAACGACTACTGGCTGCAGAGCCCCGCTCTGAAGGGCACCTGGCACAGCCCCTACGGCTACTGGTACCTGCAGTACGGCTACATCGAGGAGTGATCTCCCTGTGGGCTGCGTAGCGTAAGCTGAACCGTAACTTTTAAGCACTGAGCACCCCGCTGACCGGAAACGGCTGGCGGGGTGCTTTTTTGCTATTACCCTGCAAAAAAGACGAGTGCTCGGTTTTGTCGAGCACTCGTCTTTTATATGTAAACCAGATTGAAAAGGTACCAGCTTACACCGCAGCATGGCGGCCAGAACGCTTTGCCAGCTCTTGCTGCGTGCGGCAGGCACCGGGGCGGGGCGGGTGCGCCGTGCAGCAGGGGCACTATGACCGGTCGCAGAGGATACCGTCAGGGCAGGGGAAGGGCAGAAGAACACAGCAGTGTCCTTTGCCAGCCACTGCGCAGCCAGTGCGGCGGCCTGCGGGTCAGACTGCAACGCACGGCGCTCGTTCCCGGCCAGAAAATCTGCCAGCCAGTACAGAATTGCAGCCAGCGGCAGGCAGGGGGAAGCGTCCTGATTCCAGTAACTCCAACGTGCACCGCGGCCAAGGTGGCTTTCCACCGTGATCTGTGCACCGGTGCGGGCATTCTGCGGGATGGCACCAACATAGCTGGTCCCGGCGCGTTGCCCAAGCTCCTCCACAAGGCGCTGGTGCGGGCGGCATCCAGCCGATCCTCCCGGCAGTAGGCGCGGAAGTCGGTCTGGCTGAGCAGGCTGTCGGCACTGGACGGAAAACGTCCGGTCAGCTGCCCATCGGCATTGTGGCACAGCTGCCAGCCCTTGCGGAACAGCTGAAAATTCAGGCAGCGCCGCCCCATGGTGGAGTAGCACACAAGGGCGCTCTGCTCCCCGGGCAGCTGTTTTACTTCAAGATAGGCATCGTTGCCGCAGGTGTCCTGCAAACGGATGGTGAGCAGCAGCTGTGCACCGGCGTGCAGGGTGGACATGGCGTTGTGCATGGCGTCAAAATAACGGGAAGCGTCCATGATTGATCTCCTTCCTAAAAAGCAAACAGCGAAACGTTGTAAAAGTGCCAGCCGGGTGATCGGGCCGACAGGCTGTATAAAACTTCTCTGAACATAGTATAGCATACTTTTGAGGAAAAAACAACTGCAAGTTTCTTCAAGACGACAAAATTTTGCAAAAGCTTATGGCGCAGAGCAAACAGAAGTTCAAAGCATGGTTGTACTTTATGATAAGCGGTTGTGAAAAAATGACCCCTGCGGGAGATGCCGGCTAAGGCAGGAGTTGCTCCCACAGGGGTCATTTTATATTTTTCAATCGCCAAGCTCCCGGATCTCGTTCTGGATCAATCGCCCGGCAGCGCGGGCAAGCTGATCCATGCCGCGGATGCGCGCCATATTTTGCCGTAGATCTGCGCGGCGGCACCGGCGCTGCTGTCCTCGCCCATAAAACGGCA
>ENA-OQEN01001035-OQEN01001035.1-human-gut-metagenome-genome-assembly--contig:-NODE-1035-length-10957-cov-5.769529_pt1 | contig 10957 bp, 18 predicted proteins | sample MGYA00242791_ERZ504627 | MGnify/ENA primary metagenome ERZ504627 (study PRJEB26092, sample SAMD00036316) | human gut metagenome | host: Homo sapiens | study: EMG produced TPA metagenomics assembly of...
CCGGGAGCCAGGTGACCCACACAAAGGCGGATATCCACGAGCGGAACGAGGCGTATCTGCGGGCCTGCCGGGAAAGTGCCGCATGGTGGTGGAATATGGCGGGTGGACCCGCATCGACTCGCCCGGGACGGTGCGCCCCGCACCGTGGAGGATATCCACCGGGAGGTCATGGAGAAGCTCCGGGACCTGCTGGAGGACATAAAATAAGGAAGGGACGCCTGGGCGCCCCCTCCTATGGATGATGTACGTTCAGCAGGAGCAGCAGCCATCGCCGCTGTTGCCGCCGCAGCCGCAGCCGGACCGGGTGCCGCTGCCGCAGCAGCAGAATACCAGCAGTAGGATCACGATCAGCCAGATGCAGGAGCAGTTGTTGTTGTCAAAGCACATGCCGTTCACCTCACTTGTTTTCTGTATGGGCTATTCTATGCCGGACTTGGCTCCGGCGTATCTTGTCCGGGGCAGACCCGGCGAAAAAACAGAAAGGAACCAAACAAGATGTCCGATTATCAGAATTCCGATACGGCCAAATGGGATGCCGATCAGGTTCGCAGACAGACCGGCGAGACGCAGAAGGCCGCCAAGGGAAAGAAAAAACGCCGCTTTGGCTGGCTGATCTACCTGGCATGCGTGATCGTGGGGTCGTGCCTGCTGGCCGGTCTGGGCTGGCTGGCTGTCAACGATGTGTGCGCCTGAATAAAGCGCCCCTGACCGCCACCATTGAGGTGGAGAGCGGCGATTCCGTGGGAACGGTGGCTACCAAGCTGAAGAAAGCCGGCTCATCGACTCCAAGCTGCTGTTTATGATCACCAGTCCGGTGTTCCATGCCAGCCGCTATATTCAGCCCGGCGTGTATGAGCTGAACACCGACATGGACTTCAACTGTCTCATCAAGTCCATGCAGCCCACCGGCGGCGTGGCGGCTACCGTGACCGTCACCATTCCCGAGGCTACACCGTGGAGCAAATCATCCAGCTGCTGGCGGAGAACGACGTGTCCGACGCCGCAGCTCTGGAGGAATCTGCCAAAAATCATGTGTTTGACAAGTTCGACTTTGTGGACAACGAAAATCTGGCAGCATCAGCCGCCTGGAGGGATACCTGTTCCCGGATACCTACGAGTCTATGTGAAGGAGAATGCCGATTCGGCCTGAGCCGCCTGCTGTCCAACTTCCAGGACCGCATTATGGACGACCCGGATGTTGCGCCGCTGATCGCCGATTCTTCCTATAGCATGAAGGAGATCGTCATCATGGCGTCCCTTATCGAGAAGGAGACGGACGGTACCGACCGTGCCGTGATCTCTTCCGTCATCCACAACCGGCTGGAGAACGTGGGCGAGACGGCCCACCTGCTCCAGATTGACGCATCCCTGGTGTATGCCGCCGGACGAGAGATCACCGAGGACGACTATCAGACCCTGGACAGTCCCTATAACCTGTATACCCACCAGGGCCTGCCCCCCACGGCCATTGCCAACGCCGGTAAGGCGTCTATTGTAGCTGCCCTGAAGCCGGATAAGACCAACTACTATTTTTATGTGCTCAACCCCGATACCCAACGTCATGTGTTCAGCCGCACCCTGTCCGAGCACAACGCCAATCTGCGGAAGTTCGGATGATGGCGGAGCGAAAAAAACCGGAGCTGCTGGCTCCGGCAGGGGACTGGGAAAAGCTGCAGATGGCCGTGCTGTACGGGGCGGACGCCGTGTACCTGGCGGGGACGTCCTTCGGCATGCGGTCCTTTGCGGGAAATTTCAGTGATGAAGAGCTGCCCCGGGCGGTGGAATTTGCCCACCGCCGCGGAGTGAAGGTCCACGCTACCGTGAACACCATGCCCCGCAGCGGCGAGGTGGACCGCCTGCCCGAGCACCTGGAAAAGCTCAACGACGCCGGTGTGGATGCCTTGATCCTGGCAGACCTGGGAGCTTTTACCCTGGCGGGAAAGTACGCTCCCCGGTGCCAGCGGCACATCAGCACCCAGCAGTCCATTGCCAACTATGCCTGCGCCCAGGCGTGGTTCGACCTGGGGGCGCAGCGGGTGGTGCTGGCCCGGGAGCTGGGGATGGACGAGATCCGGGAGATCCGCCGCCGGGTGGACCCGGCGCTGGAGATCGAGACCTTCTGCCACGGGGCCATGTGCGTATCCTACTCCGGGCGGTGTCTGCTGTCCAACTACATGACCGGACGGGACTCCAACCGGGGTGCCTGCGCCCAGCCCTGCCGCTATCAGTACGCACTGATGGAGGAGAAGCGCCCCGGGGAGTATTTCCCGGTGTTCGAGGACGAGAAGGCACCTACATCATGAATTCCCGGGATATGTGCATGATCGACCATTTGGATGACCTGATGGACGCCGGGGTGGACTGCCTGAAGATCGAGGGCCGGGCCAAGTCCGCCTATTACGCGGCCATCGTAACCGGGGCCTACCGCCACGTGCTGGACGATGCGGCCGCCGGACGGCCCATAGACCCGGTGTGGCGGGACGAAGTGGAGCATGTCAGCCACCGGCACTATTCCACGGGCTTTTTCTACGGCCAACCGGGTCAGTTCTATGAGGATGCCCGGTACATCCGTGATTGGCAGATCTGCGCCGTGGTGACGGACTGCACGCCGGAGGGGCTGGCCACCCTGAGTCTGCGCAACAAGTTTGGTGCCGGAGACGCCGTGGAGGTGGTGGGGCCGGATACGAAGCCCTTCTCCATGACGGCCCCGATGATGACGGACGCCGAGGGCCTGCCGCTGGCAGAGCCGAAAACGCCCCAGATGGTGTTTACCATGCAGCTGCCGCGTCCGGTGCCGCCTATGAGCTTTATCCGCCATGCGGTGGATCTGGGCGGAAAATAAACAAAGCGGCGGACCGGTCGGGACGCCGCTTTAACGGTTCAGGAACAGAATAACAAACAGCCGCGCATGCCCAAGCGCGGCTGTCTGTTATGTTTGGGGTAGGAAAATCCCCATGGAAAAGATGGGCAGCAGGCGCTGCCAGGTATTTTTAGCGGCGAAGGAGGTAAACCATAGCCGCTCTCGGCTGCAAATTCAGAACTGGAGACGGTTCTCCTTGGACCAGGTAGTCAGGTCCAGCCGGGGATAGCGTCGGCGCAGTTCCTCAGCGGTCTCAGCATCGCCGCCGGTCATCATAATGCGGTTGATCGCTTCCACATCCGCAGCAGGCATGCCGTGGTCGGCAACCTTTCCGCAGTCCTTACAGGTGTAGGTTCCGTTTTCGGAGACAACCACCTCGCTGCTGCCGCAGAATGCGCAGCGGTGCATTTTCGTAATCAGAGCCATTTTCGATTTATCCTCTCTTTCTTCAAATCCATGGGTAGGATATCATAGAATTTTGCATTTGTAAAACGCATATTTTCGATTGAAACCATGCGAAAAAGGGTGTACAATAGGGAAAACATCAGAAAAGAGGCAGGTGAGGGCAATGAACGCCACAAAATACCAGATTTTCCTGAAAACCGTGGAATGCGGCAGCTTTACCAAGGCGGCGGCGGACCTGAATTTCTCACAGTCCGGCATCAGTCATGCCATCAACTCCCTGGAGGAGGAGCTGGGAGTAACGCTGCTGAGCCGAAACCGGGGCGGCGTGACCCTGACCGGCGACGGCCGGGCCTTGCTGCCCCAGATCCAGCAGCTGTGCACGGAATATCACCGCCTTGCCCAGCAGGCGGCGGACCTGCGGGGCATGGATGCGGGCCTTGTAAAGGTGGCGTCGTTCTCCAGCGTGTCTGCCCAGTGGCTGCCCATGATCCTGAAGGCCTTCAGCAAGCAGTATCCGGCCATCGAGTTCGAAATACAGACCTGTGACTTTTACGACCAGATCGAGGAGCTGATCATCACCGGGCAGGCAGACTGCGGATTTCTGCGGATGCCGTCGCTGAAGGGACTGCAGGTGTATCCTCTGCACCTGGACCAGCTGAAGGTGATCGTACCCTGCGGCCACCCCCTGTCCCACTGCGACCCCTTCCCGGTGGAGGCTTTGGCCACGGAGCCGGTGATCCAGTTGGAGGAGGGCGACGATTACGAGATCCGTGCTGCTTTTGATGAGATGGGTGTGCGGCCTCACGTGCGCTATATTGCCCGGGAGGACCGGACCATTTTGTCCATGGTGTCCAATGGCCTGGTATCAGCCTGCTGCCGGAGCTGATGGTGCGGCACAGCCCCTACCCCCTGGTGATATGCCAGCCGCCCATGTCGTTTTACCGGCGCATTGCCATCGGCGTCAAGGATGAAAAGGCGGTGTCCAACTCCACCCAGCGCTTTGTGGACCATGTCCGGGCCTGGGTGCAGGTAAATGGGTTCAAGTAAGAATAGCTCTTTACAAATGCACCCCACTGGGATATGATGGAGAAAGTATAAAGATAAAGGAGAAGCTCCCATGATCTATTTCAACAGCGACTATCTGGAGGGTGCCCATCCCTATGTGATGGAGAAGCTCAACGAGACAAATATGGTCCAGACTGTGGGCTACGGCGAGGACGAATACTGCGAGGCGGCACGGGAGAGGATAAAGGCCGTGTGCCAGGCACCGGAGGCGGATGTCCACTTCCTGGTGGGCGGCACCCAGACCAACACCACGGTCATCGCTCCATTCTGCGTCCGTGGCAGGGCGTCCTGTCCGCCGTCAGCGGACACATCAACTGCCATGAGGCAGGAGCCATCGAGTCCACCGGCCACAAGGTCATCACTCTGCCCACCGCCAACGGCAAGATCACCGCCCGGCAGGTGCAGGACTATGTGGAGTGGCACAAAAACGACGAATCCACCGAGCACATCGTTCAGCCCGGCATGGTGTATATCTCCCACCCCACCGAGGGCGGCACTCTGTATACCAAGGCGGAGCTGACGGCACTGTACGACACCTGCCGCCGGTATGGCCTGCCCCTGTTCATTGACGGCGCCCGGCTGGGCTACGGCGTCATGGCCGACGGGGCGGAGCTGACCATCCCGGATATCGCGCGGCTTTGCGACGTGTTCTACATCGGCGGCACCAAGGTGGGGGCCTGTTCGGCGAGGCTGTGGTCATCATGAACCCGGCGCTGAAGAAGGACTTCCGCTTCATGATGAAGCAGCGGGGCGGCCGCATGGCCAAGGGCCGTTTGCTGGGCATTCAGTTTGATGCCCTGTTTACCGACGACCTGTACTTCAAAATCTCCCGCCATGCCGACGAGATGGCCTATCAGATCCGGGATATCTTCGTGTCCGCCGGGTACCCGCTGCTGTTTGATTCCCCCACCAACCAGCAGTATCCCATTATGCCCGACGACGAGCTGGCGGAGCTGGGGAAGAGCTTTGGCTATGAATACTGGGAGCGGGTGGACGAGACCCATTCCGGCGTGCGCTTCTGCGCCAGCTGGGCCACTACCCAGGAGCACGTGGACGCCCTGCGGGCGGCGGTACAGGCTCTGCGGAAATAAAAATCGGGGTTCCCTTTTGCGAAAAGATATGATATACTCATGCTGTCTCTGTCCTGTGGACAGAATCAACAGGGGAAACATCAGCGAAATAGGAACATTTTGAGGAGGAACAAGCACATGGAAACTTACGGACTGGAAAAGCTGGGCATCATCAATGCTGCCGCGGTGTACCGCAATCTGACGCCGGCCCAGCTGACGGAGCATGCCCTGCGCCGGGGCGAGGGCACCCTGTCCAACACCGGTGCCTGGTGGTAAAGACCGGCAAATACACCGGCCGCAGCGCCAACGACAAGTTTATCGTGGACACCCCCGCCATTCATGACGACATCGCCTGGGGCAAGGTGAACCGCCCCATGGACAAGGCCCGGTTCGATGCCATCTATGCCAAGGTCACGGCGTATCTCCAGAACAAGGACATTTTCATTTTCGACGCTTCGCCGGGGCGGACCCAAGTATACCAAGGGCTTCCGCATCGTCAATGAGCTGGCCAGCCAGAATCTGTTCATCCATCAGCTGCTGCGCCGCCCCACGGCGGACCAGCTGAAGGACTTCCATGAGGATTATACCATCATTGCCGCCCCGGGCTTCAAGTGCATCCCCGAGATAGACGGCACCCGGTCCGAGGCAGCCGTTCTGGTGGACTATGAGGCCCATCTGGTGGTGATCTGCGGCACCCGGTATGCCGGCGAGATCAAGAAATCCGTGTTCTCCGTGATGAATTACGTCCTGCCCAAGCAGGGCGTGTTTCCCATGCACTGCTCCGCCAACATCGGCAAGGACGGCGACTCCGCTGTGTTCTTCGGCCTGTCCGGCACCGGAAAGACCACCCTGTCTGCCGACCCCGCCCGCAAGCTCATCGGCGACGATGAGCACGGCTGGGCCGACGACTCCGTGTTCAACTTCGAGGGCGGCTGCTATGCCAAGTGCATCAACCTCTCCCCGGAGGGTGAGCCGGAGATTTACAACGCCATCCGCTTCGGCTCCCTGGTGGAGAACGTGGTCATGGACCCCGAGACCCGGGAGTTCGATTTCGACGACGATTCCCTGGCGGTGAACAGCCGGGTGGGGTATCCCGTGGAGTATATCCCCAATGCGGAGCTGTCCGGCATGAGCCCCAGCGTGCCCAAGACGGTGATCTTCCTCACCGCCGACGCCTACGGTGTGCTGCCGCCTATCAGCAAGCTGGACAAGAACCAGGCCATGTACTATTTCGTATCCGGCTTCACCAGCAAGGTGGCCGGCACCGAGATCGGCGTCACCGAGCCGGTGCCTACCTTCTCCACCTGCTTCGGCGAGCCCTTCCTGCCCCTGGATCCCTCCGTGTATGCCGCCATGCTGGCGGATAAGGTGGAGAAGTCCGGGGCCAGGGTGTACCTGGTGAACACCGGCTGGAACGGCACCGGCAAGCGCATGAAGCTGGCCTATACCCGCGCCATGGTCACCGCCGCCCTGACCGGCGAGATCGAGAAGGCGGCGTTTGTTACCGACCACCTTTGGCGTCCAGGTGCCCACGTCCATTGAAGGCGTGCCCAGTGAGCTGCTGATTCCCGCCAACACCTGGGAGGATAAGGCGGCCTACGAGGCCAGCTGCCGGAAGCTGGCGGCCAGCTTCGTGGAGAACTTCAAGAAGTACACCCACATGAGCGCCGAAGTGGTGGCCGCAGGCCCCAAGGCGTAAGCGAATGTACCCGTACCGGACGCGCCGCAGCGCGTCCCGGTTTTTTACAAAGCAGCAGCGACAGGAGGAGCTATGTTAGAATTGCGTATTCTGGTGGACAACATCGACTATGACTCCATTGCGGAGTATCTGATCCCGGTGGTGGCGGAGAAGCTGCGGCGGGAGGACAAGGGCGGCATTCTGGGCAGTGTCCTGGCCGGAAACCCGGATATGGCTGCCGGTATGGCCCGGACGCTGCTGGGAGCCATGAGCCAGGAGCAGAAGGACCGGCTGCTGGTGCAGCTGGTGACCAAAAACCGGGAGAAGCTGCTGGACAAGGGCAACCGGGCCGCCCGGGACAAGGGCATCGGCGTGCAGCTGTGCGACGTGGCGGTGCAGAAGCTCTGACCCGGGTACACGATTTTTTTCCAATAGTCACCGGATTGTCACTTTGGCCTGGTATACTGACGGCAGTAAAGCAAGGAGGCGGAGCATATGGAGATTCTGCGCATCGAGCATCTCAGCAAGGTATACGGCCAGGGGGAGAATCAGGTCCGGGCGGTGGACGACGTGTCCTTTTCCGTGGAAAAGGGGGAGTTTCTGGCCATCATCGGGCCGTCCGGGTCCGGCAAGTCCACGCTGCTGCACATTTTGGGCGGCGTGGACCGGCCCACCTCCGGCAAGGTGTATGTGGACGGCCAGGACGTATACGCCCAGGACGAGGACCATCTGCCATTTTCCGCCGGCGGCAGGTGGGCCTGATCTATCAGTTTATAACCTCATCCCGGTGCTGAACGTGGTGGAGAATATGACGCTGCCGGTGCTGATGGACGGCCGTGCGGTGAACAGGCAGCGGCTTGACGAGCTGCTGGATGTGCTGGGCCTGCGGGGCCGGGAAAAGCACCTGCCAACCAGCTGTCCGGCGGACAGCAGCAGCGGGTGTCCATCGGCCGTGCACTGATGAACGCCCCGGCGGTGGTGCTGGCAGACGAACCCACAGGGAACCTGGACAGCAAAAACAGCCAGGAGATCGTGGAGCTGCTGAAGCTCTCCAACCGGAAGTACGGTCAGACGCTGGTGATCATCACCCACGACGAAAATATCGCCCTGCAGGCCCACCGGATCATTGCCATCGAGGACGGGCGCATCACCCGGGATCAACGGATCCGGGAGGTGCAAAAATGAACGTATTCCACCGCTTCACCCGGCAGTCCCTGCGGAAGAACCGCTCCCGCACCTGGGTGACCATCGTGGGCATCGTGCTGTCGGTGGCCATGTTCACCGCCGTGACGGAGGGAGCCTACAGCGGCGTGCGGTATCTGGTGCGCACGACGGAGTACACCGTGGGCCGGTTCCACGGCTGCTATGAGAATGTCACGGAGCAGCAGGCAACGCAGCTGAGCCGTGATGAAAAGGAGATCGCGGAGATGTCCGCCTGGCAGACGGTGGGCTGGGGCAGGTAGGGGCGGACAATGCTTATAAGCCCTATCTGCGGATCATGTCCATGGACCCCGACCTGCCGGACCTTCTATCCATCCGACTGACCCAAGGCCGCCTGCCGGAGAAGGCCGGGGAGCTCCTTCTGCCGGAGCATCTGTGTCCAATGGCAGCGTCCGCCATGCGCTGGGGGACACCATGGAGCTGGAGCTGGGCCACCGGACGCTGGGTGGGGAGGAGCTGACGGCCGATGACCCCTATACGAAGGGGGAGACAATGACAGATACCACGCCCCACACCTACACTGTGGTGGGCTTTTACCAGCGGCTGGATATGACGACGGAGCCCTTCTCCTGCCCCGGCTATACTGCCCTGACCTGTCAGGAGCAGGGCTATCAGACGGATGAATTTTTCCGGGTGGCCCACCCCAGCCGCTTTTACAGCTATATGGAGGGAAATGCCGAGAAATATCCGGGACTGGCGTGGTACTCCAACTCCACCCTGCTGAATTACTACGGCGCCACCACCTTCTTCTCCGTGAACCGGATGATCTACAGCTTTGCGGTGATCCTGCTGCTGATGATCTCCTTCGGCTCGGTGTCGCTGATCTATAACTCCTTCTCCATCTCCGTGGCGGAGCGGACCCGCCAGTTTGGCATCCTGAAATCTGTGGGGGCCACGAAAAACAGATCCGCGGCAGCGTCCTGTATGAGGCGCTGGTGCTGTGCGCCGTGGGCATCCCGCTGGGGCTGCTGGTGGGCTGCCTGGGCATCGGCGTGACCTTGTACTGCCTGCGGGGCAGCTTTGGCTTTCTGCCCGGCGGGGAAAGCGGCGGCGCAGTGGAGATGCGGTTCGTGCTGAATCTGTGGGCGCTGCTGGCGGCGGCGGGCATCGGCCTGATCACGGCGGTGATTTCCGCCTGGATCCCCGCCCGGCGGGCGGTGCGGCTGTCGCCGATAGAGCCATCCGCCAGACCCAGGACGTGAAGATCCGGAGCCGGGAGGTAAAGACCTCTCCTGACGGGGAAGCTGTTCGGCTTTTCCGGGATGCTGGCGGCCAAAAACTTCAAGCGTGACCGCAAGCGCTACCGGTCCACGGTGGTGGGATTGTTCCTCAGTGTGACCCTGTTCATCTCGGCTTCGTCCTTCTGCGCTTACCTGACGGGCGCGGTAACACGGCTCAGCTCCGACGGGATGGGGGTGCAGCTGTATTACAGCGAGGCCCTGCCGGAGGATGTGACCCCGGAGCAGCGCCTGGGCCAGCTCAGTGCGGCCCATGGCGTGGAATCGGGCTTCTATACCACCGACAGCTACTCGACCCTGTCCTTTGCCGGAGAGGACATGGACCCGGAATACTGGAGCGATACCGTCCGGGACGGGACAGGGGAGAGCAGGAGCGTTTCCTTCTATTTCCTTCAGGACGGGGACTTCCGGCAGCTGCTGCGGGAAAACGGCTTGGCGGAGGCTGACTATTTCCGTGCCGGCTCGCCCCGGGCGGCGGCCTGGGACGCGCTGGAGACCTGGCGCGGCGACGGCGGGGACCACGATAAGCTGTATCGCTACCGCCTGCTGAACGGGAACCGCCTGCCCATCATCGGGACGGAAACCAACTATCAGCCTATGGAGGGCTGGTTCACAGAGGGGGAGCGCATCACCCGGGACGGCGCGGAATATGTGCTGTATTATCCGGCGGACTATATGGACACCTACTATGAAGCACGGGAGCAGGGAGAAGCGCTGACACCGGTCAGGCCAAGGCAGTGCCGGTGGAGGAGGCCGTCAACAGCGGGACCTATACGGTGGGAGCCATTCTGAGGGAGCGTCCTGCTTTCCTGTACTCTGACAATGGCCTGGTCCTGCTGTACCCATACAGCATGTACGAGGCCGTCACCGGGCAGGCCCGGCCATATGCCTGAGCTTCTGGTTCCGGAGCGGCGACCATGCCGCCGCGTACGAGAGCATGGGCCGCGTGCTGACAGAGCTGGGCCTGAGCCGCTCCGATCTGCAGGACCTGGCTGCCGACGGCGAAAGCCAGCGGGCCATGACAACGGTGGTGAACGTATTCTCCTACGGATTCATCATCCTCATTTCGATGATCGCCATGACCAATGTGTTCAACACCATTTCCACCTCCATTGCCCTGCGGCGGCGGGAATTCGGTATGCTGCGGTCCGTGGGGCTGACCCAGGGAGCCTTTGCCCGGATGATGGACTACGAGTGCCTGATTTACGGTCTGCGGGCACTGCTGTGGGGGCTTCCGGTGTCGGCTCTGGTAACCTATGCCATCTATCGCACCATGGCCAAGACCATATCCACCGGCTTCTATATCCCGTGGTACAGCGTGGCCATCGCCGTGGGCAGCGTGTTTGTGGTGGTGTTTGCCACCATGCTGTACGCCACCCGCCGCATTCGCCGGGAGAATCCCATTGACGCCCTGAAGCAG
>ENA-OQEN01001037-OQEN01001037.1-human-gut-metagenome-genome-assembly--contig:-NODE-1037-length-10949-cov-4.205785_pt1 | contig 10949 bp, 12 predicted proteins | sample MGYA00242791_ERZ504627 | MGnify/ENA primary metagenome ERZ504627 (study PRJEB26092, sample SAMD00036316) | human gut metagenome | host: Homo sapiens | study: EMG produced TPA metagenomics assembly of...
CTGCAACAATCTAAAACGACTCTTTTCTATTTACTGCAATTGATATCATCAACTCATCTTTTTTGAATTCGTATTTAACTGTTCGTTCAGCTGTTTCACGACGAATAAGATCAATTATATCCATCCATTCTTCCAAGTTGCGCTTGCCGTCTGAATCTGCAACATACAGTCTTCCTTCGCCGAGAATACGAATCGCTGCATAGGGCTCACCCCATTCGCCCCTGTTTGCTTTACTCATCATCAAGTACCTCCTTTATTTTTTTGCAACTGCCTCAATGACACTTACCGTAACACTGTTCCCGAGTTGTTTATACAAGTGCCCGTCCGCTACCGGCAGGATAAAAGTATCCGGGAATCCCTGGAGACGTGCCCACTCCCTCGGAGTCATTTTTCTGACTCCTTCCCTATTGATTTCGCCGCGAATATGAGTCGTCGGGGCTAAGTCAGTTTGACGTTTGTCAATTATCAGGTTTCGTTCTCTGCCCATTCCTCCGCACACAATCGCCCCTGCAACAGAATCCCATTCGCGTATTTCATATCCAAATCCGTTCCCTTTGGCTTCGTGCCGAGCCTTATGCCTACGTAAAGTTTCAAGATAAACCTCACTCAGGTAGTATTTAGAAGGAACCGGATCCGTTTCAACAATATCTCTTATCCTCTTCGTATCGTCCGTCGACTCAGGGAAGCTAAATTGTTCGGGCGCAATATCATTTCTGAACGCAACGATATAGATACGTTCTCTGTTTTGCGGCACGCCAAAATCTTTGCTGTTCAAAATCTGTTTGAAAACCTTATACCCCAAATCTTCAAAAGTCTTACAAATTATGCTTAACGTTTTGCCTTTATCATGAATTGCAAGTCCTTTAACATTTTCGCAAAAAATTATTTTGGGTTTATGAAAATCACAGATCCTTGCTACTTCCATAAACAAAGTGCCGCGGCATAACCCCTTGTAATTATCCTCAAAACCCAGTTTTTTTCCTGCCAAACTGAATGCCTGACAAGGGAAGCCCGCCAAACAAATGTCAATAGGAGGGATTGCTTTTTCATCAATTTTTGTAATATCACCTTCAATTTCGAAGGCATCGGTAAAGTTTGCGCGGTATGTGATTTGTGCTCTCTCATCCCATTCGCTGACAAAATTGTTTTAATCTCTTCACCAAACGCTCTTTCAAACCCCAGTCTGATTCCGCCTATGCCTGCAAACAGGTCGCATGAGTTGAATCTATTCATCTTTTTCTTATTGCCTCCTCAACTATATCTGCACAGCGTATAGGCTGTTTCTTTATCTCGTCTCCCCAAAATCTTATTACAAGCCAACCTTCAGCTGTAAGTTGTTCCGTGACTTTTTTGTCTCGCTGCATGTTTTTTTCAATTTTAGGCCACCAAAAGTCCCTGCGGCTTTTGATATTATTCTTTTTGTTTTCCCAATCGTAACCATGCCAAAACTCACTGTCGCAAAAAACCGCTATCTTCCTTCCGATGAAAGCAATGTCAGGCTTTCCGAACACCGTTGGGCAGTTTTTTCTGTACCTCAGTCCTCTTGCCCAAAGTTCTTGCCGGAGTTTTTTTTCAATATTTGAATCTTTATTTTTAACAGCCTGCATATTTCTTCTACGCTGTTCTTTTGTATGGTTATCCATATTATACACCTCTGCGCATGATGCAAACAGAACAATCAACACTCTCAAGTCGTTTTTCGCTTACGCATTCATATTTACGGTAATGCGGCTGTATCATCCCGGAAGCATCACATTCTGTCTTTATGCGTAAATTACTTTTTTAAAGCAAAAGCAGATACAACCACTTTTAAGCATGAAAATTATACATTCAATTCACGCACCGCTTGCTGTGCATGGAATCCCAATTATGTACATGCGGAGTATACCACTAAATTACAGATATATCAATACGGGCGGAATCTTCGGGCACACAATGCTTTTTGTTTCAAACATAAACCTCAACCGGAATCATTTCTGTATTTTTCCCATTTCAATCCGAATCTCGTGCCGCTCCGGATCGGTGTTCTGACAGGAATACACATCGAATCCGATAATCTTCGAATCCGTTTTTTCGATAGAATGCAATTGCATTTTCATTGCAGGACTGTGTTTCAAGAACGCTCATTCGTGCGCCGGAAGCTTTTGCCGCATCGGAAATTGCATTCATCAGCAGCGTTCCGACGCCTTTGCTGCGCACATTTCCCGAAGCAGCGGTTCAAGCCGGCATTGACATATCCGATTTCGGTCACAGCTTTGTCCCCATTTGAATACATTGGTGCTGTAAGTGAATTATTCAGCGCAATTTCAAGGCCGCTCCGATTCGGGGTTGTTCGGAGTGCCGCTGACTGTATTAATGATTCCGGAGGGGTATTATGAACAGCATTATCGCACAGCTTGACGATGTGCATTTAATATATCACGAGCCGCGCGGCGAAACCGAGGCGGTGGGGGGTATAAGTTTATCCGTTCACAAGGGGGAGTTTGTTTCGATAGTCGGGCCTTCCGGCTGCGGCAAAACGAGCCTTCTGTCCATTTTTGCGGGCATATTGCAGCCGAGCTCCGGCAAAGCCGAGGTTCTCGGCGCACCGCCCGATCCGCGTGCAAACAGCACGGGCTACATGCTTCAGCGCGATCATCTTTTTGATTGGCGCACAATCGAACAGAATGCCCTGCTTGGGTTGGAAGTCAAAAAAAGACTGAATGCCGAAACACATGCATACGCTGCGGAGCTGCTGGACCGTTACGGTTTGGGAGCGTTTAAGGATTATTATCCGCGTCAGCTTTCGGGAGGAATGAAGCAGAAAGCCGCACTTATACGCACGCTTGCTTTTTCGCCGGAGCTGCTGCTGCTGGACGAACCTTTTTCCGCATTGGATTATCAGCAAAGGCTTCTGCTTGCGGATGAAGTTCATTCGATCATCAAGCGCGGAGGGTACACCGCCGTGCTTGTAACTCACGACATTTCGGAAGCCATCTGCATGAGCGACAGGGTAATAATCCTGAGCGACGCCCCGCACGAATCCGCAAACAGGTGGAAATCAACATGGGCAGCGACACGCCGCTTGAACGGCGGTCAAACCCGCTTTTCAGAGAATACTATGACGCTGTCTGGTCGGAATTCCGCCTTGCGGGAGAGCGGCAGCAGCTGATGCCGACGGAAAATGCGAATACGCAGAAAGGAGTTTGAACCGTGAAAAGAACGAGGAAAGATATAAAGAGTTCGAAATTAAAACCTCATGCAGCGGAAAAACCTTCGGCGCCGCTGCCCGCAGTGTCCGACGAACATGTGGCTTATCTTCGACGGCTGAAGCGGCACAACCGCTTTATCATTGCAATGCAGCTGGCAATTTTAGTTGCATTCATCGGGCTTTGGCAGCTTTTCGGGGATCTCGGCATCGTGAACACTTTCATTGTGTCTGCACCGCTGCGTGTTTTAAAAACGCTCGCCCGCCTGAATGCAAGCGGGGAGCTGTTTGTTCATATCGGCGTCACAATGCTTGAAACAATCGCCGGGTTCACTGTAGGAACACTGGTCGGAACACTTATTGCAGTGCTGATGTGGTGGAGCAAAACTCTCTCCCGCATTCTTGACCCGTATATGGTGGTGTTGAACGCATTGCCGAAAATTGCGCTCGGTCCGATAATAATCGTTTGGGTCGGCGCAGGCATGAAAGCGATAATCGTGATGGCACTGCTGATTTCAACAATCGTAACAATAATGACGGTGCTGGCAGGTTTCAATGAAATATCCGCCGAAAAGCAGCTCCTTATGCGCACCCTCGGTGCAAACAAAATGCAGACCTTTTTGAAAGTGATTCTGCCGCTTCCGTGCCGACAATTATCGGTGCGCTGAAACTGAGCGTCGGAATGAGCTGGGTCGGCGTCATCGTCGGCGAATACCTCGTGTCCAAATCCGGTCTCGGCTATCTTATCGTTTACGGCGGTCAGGTGTTTCAATTGGATCTTGTTATGACGTCAATAGTGATCCTCTGCATACTTGCCGCTTTGATGTATTATTGCATCGCCTTCCTTGAAAAAAGAATCCTTCAGGCGAGGGGGGAAGGGTAGCCTGCCGCGTGATTGGTAATGCGCGGTTAAAAAGTGAACCGAGCCAAAGCTTTCATTTGCCGAAGGCCTTGACTCGGTTCGCTGCCGTTTATATTTTTCTTCGTTGGTATTCAACATTCATATTCAACAGCGCTTATATTGCGGTTTAATTTCCGCACGAAATGCTGTAGCTCTCATTTCCGACAGTAAAAACCGCCCTGTCGTTCACTCTGTCTATTTCAACGGTGACGGGCATTGAAGTGACATGTTCGCGCAGCACGGCAAAACGGGTATCGGAGGGAACAACCCCATCGAGAAGCTCCTCGGGAGAAACGGACAGCGAGCGCATATCCTCTGCCTTTATCCCGCCGGAATCCTTTACGCGTTCATCGGTTGTCATTCCGAAGTAATTGAAAGTTCCGCCCACATCCCAAGTTGCATCGCAATAATAGTATTCTCCGTCCAGTTTTATCAAGTTCCACTGATGTGCAATGGAATCGTTGATGCAGTTGACTTCAATGCAGTCAATATCCGCCTGCGCGCAAAGGAAGGTCATGGCCTCCGCAAACGAATAGCATATGCCCATTCCGTCACACATAACGGAATAAGCGGACGTTCGATAGATGTATTCGTCCTCGGTAAGGTTCTGCGGGTTTTCATATGCTTCATAGTCGTATTGCGCATATGCGGTCAGCCTTGAATACAGCAAAAGCGCACGCTCGGTTTCGTTATCGCCCTCGCGAAGCACGGACATGAAGTCGATTGCGGTTGTTTCAAATTTTTGCAGTTTTTCGTCAAGTTCGTTTGGCTCAACGTTGATTATTTTCCATTTCAGCACACCCGTTGAAGCATCAAAATCCCGATAATCATTGCAAAGTGCAAATGCGGTGAACGGCGGGCACATCCTGTTGACGGCAAAAACCGTATTCAGTGCAAACGTTGGTTCATAGCTGTCGAACCCGAATTTCACGCTTGTTTCTCCTTTCAGAAACGCATCTATGACCATTCGGGCGGCTTTAATCGCCTGTTCGCCGACAAGTTTTGTCATCAGCGGCGTTGTCTTATGATAATCCGGGCTGTAAACAAGCGGTGCACGCGTCGGCATCGGCGTTTCCGTCGGCACGGCAGCCGTCGTCGGCCGAATCGTTTGCGCAGGTAGCGCGTCCGTGGGATTATTTTCTCCGCTCCCTCCGCAGCCGCCGAACAAGCCGAACACCGCTGCGGCACAGACAATCATTATAAGCAGCTTTAATAAAACCTGCCGCCCCGCTTTTCTTCCGTTCTCAGCGCATTCAATCGGCAAATGCTGTTTTTTCATGCCGTGCCTCCTCGGGACGCTTTCAAATCAATCAGCGAATGTTCCGCTTTTTTTAACAATAATGCCGCCGGTTTTGAAAATCGAATTTTCCGGCACAACCCCGCGCACGCAGGAAACGGGGTAGACATTGCTGTGCCGACCGATGACCGTTCCCGGATTCAGCACGCTGTTGCAGCCCACTTCAACAAAATCTCCGAGCATTGCTCCGACTTTTTTCCGCCCGGTTTCAATGCTTTTTTCGGCGGATTTAATCACAACGTGAGTCTTGTCGCTCTTGACATTGGATGTTATCGAGCCTGCGCCCATATGCGCTTTATATCCAAGAATCGAGTCCCCGACATAGTTATAATGCGGAGTCTGAACATTGTCGAAAAGAATAACATTTTTCAGCTCCACCGAATTGCCGACAACGCAGTTTTTTCCGACAAGCGCATTGCCGCGGATAAAAGCACCGTGCCGCACTTCCGCACCGCTGTCAATTATGCACGGACCGTTTATCCATGCCGTGGGGTAAACGACTGCATCCTTCGCAATCCAAACGTCTTCCTTAGGGTGAGAGAATTCCTCCGACGAAAGGGCCGCACCGATTTTGAGAATTGTTTCGCCGATTTTGTCCAACGCCTGCCACGGATATTCACATTCGCGCAAAAGATCCGCCGCACGAGTTTTGGACAGATCAAAAAGTTCATTTGTTTTATACATTTTTTGCCTTCCAAATTCAAAGTATCAAACCGTTTTAAAGCATTGCCCCGCCGAACGGCAAGGCCGCTCATTTTTGCTGTGCAAGGCCCTCACGCTTTATTGCGTCGACTATGCCGTCAACAACCTTGCGGCATTCTTCCGTTGTCTGAGCCTCCGCCATGACGCGAATAACAGGCTCCGTTCCGCTCTTGCGCAAAAGCACCCTGCCGTTGTCGCCCAGAGCCGCCTCCGCTTCACGCACACTGCCTTTGACGACATCGTTGTTAAGCACCGCCTCCTTATCCGAAACGCGCACATTCACAAGCAGCTGCGGATAAATCTTCACCGGAGCAGCAAGCACGGAAAGCGGCTGTTTGTTTGCAAGCATCGCCTGCATAAGCTTTATCGCCGTCAAAAGTCCGTCACCCGTTGCGGCATATTTGCTGAAAATGATATGCCCCGATTGTTCGCCGCCGAGCAAATGCCCGTTTTTCCTCATGCATTCGTAAACATATTTGTCGCCCACATCCGTTTTTTCATAGTTGATGCCGGCACGGTCAAATGCGCGATAAAGTCCGAAGTTGGACATCACGGTTGTTACAACGGTGTTGTTGGCAAGTTTTTCTCTGTCCTTCATGTACTTTCCGTAAATATAAAGGATAAGATCGCCGTCAATGACCCTGCCTGTTTCATCGACCGCAATGCACCTGTCCGCATCGCCGTCAAACGCAAAGCCCACATCGAGCTTGTTTTCGGTCACAAGCCTGCGCAGCCCCTCGATATGAGTCGAGCCGCAGTCGTTGTTGATGTTCAGCCCGTTCGGCTGATTGCCGATAACGACCGTTTCCGCGCCGAGAGTTTCAAAAATGCTCTTTGCCATCATCCATGTGCTTCCGTTTGCGCAGTCAAGGCCGATGCGCATACCCTTATAAGAGTGGGTTGCAAGGCTGATAAGATAACCGATATAGCGGTTGCGTCCCGCCGCATAGTCAACGGCTTTTCCGATATCACTTCCGGTCGCAAACGGAATCTCCGCACCTTTGCCGTCGAGATAACGCTCAATTTCATCGATAACGTATTGCTCCATCTTTTCGCCGTCCCCGTTCAGCAGCTTAATACCGTTGTCGAAATAGGGATTATGGCTTGCGCTTATCATGATGCCGCAATCAAAATCATCGGTGCGCGTGATGTACGAAACACTCGGCGTTGTTGTAACATGCATAAGGTACGCATCCGCGCCGCTCGCCGTCAGTCCCGCCGTCAATGCGCACTCGAACATATAACCCGAACGCCTTGTATCCTTGCCGATAACAACGGAACATTTATGCTCCCGTCCGTAGTATGCACCCAAGAATCGACCGATTTTGTAGGCATGTTCAACATTGAGCGCTTTGTTTGCTTCGCCTCTGAATCCGTCCGTGCCGAAATATTTTGACATAATTTTTACCCTCCGCAGAAAATGAGTGAGTACCCGTTATTTTTATCCGGCTCTCCTCAATTGTTTATAAATTTGATTTTCACCCGCACGCCGTTTAAGCATCGGGCGGAATTCTTCCTGTATTAAAATTTGTCAAGGTTTGAGTATATGCCGCAATGGCTGCGGCTGTTATTGCGTCGCACCGGTATTCAGCGTTTCGCCCCGGTTCCGCACAACTCATTTCGCTCCGTCTCCGGCACAAGTCCGCCGCCCGTTGCCCAAAGAATATGCGCAGCTCTGCTCATTTTTTCGTCAAGTCCGTGTTTTTCAGGTAGTCCGTGCAGCTTTCGCCCATCATGCCCATGTATGCGGCGGCGGATATTGCAGCGGAAGGTTCAACAAAAATGCCTTCCGAACCGTTCAGCAGCCGCAGCAGCGGCAAAAGTCTGCCGTCCGAAACGGTGAACTCGCCGTCCAAGGTTTTGCGCATCGCTTCGAAAACAAGCTTTGAGGCGCAGCCCACGGCAAGCCCGTCCGCCTGAGTTTTGCCGCTCAGCCCAAACTCCGCAACCGGAACGCATTCGCCCTTTGCAAATGCCGCAAGCATGCATGGTGCGTTCACGGGTTCGACAAAGAAGCAATGCACGGCATCACCGAACAGTTTTTTAAGTCCGAACGTGATCCCGCCGGGCGCGCCGCCGACTCCGCAGGGCAAATACACAAACAGCGGGTGTTCGGCATCAACGCTCACTCCGTGCGCCGAAAGCTGAGTTCGCAGCCGCAATGCGGCAACTGCATAGCCCATGAAAAGATCGACCGAATTCTCGTCATCAATAAAGTAGCTCGTCGGGTCCGCATCGGAAAGTTTCCTGCCCTGCCGCACAGCCTCGGAATAGTCCGTTTGATATTCAATAACGTCAACACCCTTTTCGCGCAGCAGATCCTTTTTCCACTGTTTTGCATCCGCGCTCATATGAACGGTAACATCATAACCGAGTGCAGCGCTTGCAATGCCTATGCTCAACCCGAGGTTACCCGTTGAGCCGACCTGAATTTTGTATTTCGAAAAGAACTCACGCTTTTCAAGCAGGGTCGAATAGTCAGAGTCGGTTGTTATAAGTCCGTGCTCAAGCGCAAGCTTTTCGGTATGCTTCAGCACTTCGTAAATACCGCCGCGCGCTTTCACCGAACCCGCGACCGGCAGTTCCGAATCCGCTTTTATAAACAGGCTGCCCGCCGGAACGGCTTCCGAACAGCCGCTGCGCTTCAAAAGCTGCTTTTGGAAATTCGGAACCGCTTTAAGTTCGGATTCGATTATACCGTGCCGCGGCGCCGTTTCGGGGAATGCTTTCTCAATAAGCGGCGCAAAACGCACAAGCCGCGCTTCCGCATCCTTAATCTGTTCAATTCCGAAAGGATAATCCGGCGCATTAACGGCATTCGGGTCCATGTCCGTGTTTTCAAAGAACACTTCCTCACCCTTTGGAAACGCGGACATTTCCGTCTGCGGAACATAACGGAATTTTGAAGGCTTAGTGTCTCGTTCCGCCTTTTGTTTTTTGGGCGGCTTATAGTTGAATCTTGTTTGCGCTTCTTCGGGCTTTCCGGCAATGATAAGCTCTGCCGCCTCCGCCGCCTGCATCATTGCACCGTCAATAAGCTTTGCTTCTTCGTCGTTCGGAACACCGAGAACATGGTCGATAAGGCCGTGCGCGGGCTTTCCGATTCCGACCCTGATTCGCGGAAAGTCTTCAAACCCAATCAGGCTTTCAATGCTTCGCATTCCGTTATGCGTTCCCGCCGAACCGTTCATGCGGATTCTGAGCGCGCCGCAGGCAGATCTATGTCATCATATATTACAATAAGCTCATCATGCTGCGGTTTGTACCATTTCAAAAGATCGCCCACTGCCCATCCGGAATTGTTCATAAATGTTTCCGGTTTTGCAAGCACAACGCGCGTGCCGCCGAGCCGCCCCTCGCCGTACACGGAACGGAACCCTTTTTTGTTTACGGAAATATTCAGCCTTTCCGCTATTCTATCGATTGTCATAAACCCGACATTGTGACGCGTTTTGGCGTATTCCCTGCCCGGGTTGCCCAGCCCGACTATAACAAACATCTTCTTCTCCCTGTCGCTCGTAAGCTCTTATCACGCAACACCTATTGCAATTCGTGCAATCAGCAGTGCGTCGGCAATTGTTATTCTTCCGTCGTTATCCAAATCTCCGTACTGTGCAACGCCGTCGTGTTCAATAAGTTCGAGCGCAACGCGCGCCGTCACCAGTGCATCGGCGATCGAAACAATTCCGTCCATATCGACATCTCCCGGGCGTGTGATCGGCTCAACTGCCTCATATCGCGCATAGACATTCCCCGAATGTTGAACATTCTGATATATCCCTTCCCACATCAGGAACTCATAGCCCTCGTGTTCGGCGGAATCGGGGGAACAGCCGAACCGCGACGGGAATGTTTGCCTGCGAAATTATTTCGTCCGTCAGGCCGTCGATAAACGTTATGGTACAGTTTTGTTCGGAATAACCGAGCCAATGTTCGATTCTTTGTTCAAGTTGCCCGTAATTTTCAAATTCGCCGACAAAATGTTCTACCACAACTCCCTGATTATTCACAATAAATGTTTGCGGAATCATGTTATATTCCGAAACAAGTGCACCCAGCACCGAATCAAGCCGAATGCAATCGTAAGTGTACCCCGCGCTTTCCATAAGCTCGGCGCATGCCTCCGGAGTGCTTGTTGCATCCTCATAAAGCAAGCCGTAGACCCCGATGTCATCGGAGAAACCGTTCGCCGCCGTCTGCATGTATTCCATCTCGTTTATGCATACGGCACTCCAAGTTGAAAAATAGTGCAGAACCGTTATCTTTTTTTGAGCAAAAACTGCTCCGTTAATGTTTTCTCCGTGAATCGTTTCGGAAACAAAGTCCGAAATGTTTCCTCCGATTTTGGACGATGAACTGCCGTTTCTTTCTGCATTGGCATAAAATCCCGAACAGAGTATGAGCAAAGCTGTAAAGACCGCAAAAATTCTTTTCATATGATTTCTTCTGCCCTTCATTTTGTGATAAAAATAAGTGTTAGATTTTGCCGCCGTTTTCGGCGTTTTGCTTTTTACTGTGTACGAACGGCTGAACAATTTCCGCCGGGAATGTTCCTTGTGCAAATCAGTTGGGAGGTCGGAATTGCTCCGACGCTCCCGTTTTGTCTGCCTGTTTGCCGGCAGCTGCCGCACAAACACCGGTCAAGGCATTTATTCAGCCCGATTTAAGGCTTAAACCGTTCAGTTGTCTTCGTTGTTCTTTTTCTTTTTAGAGAGAGCGACTGCAACGCCTGCCGCTGCACCGAGAACAACTACGCCGCCCGCAGCAATGAACGGCCAAACTTGACGGGTGTTTTTTCTCCGCCGCTGTTTGAAGGCGTCTTAGTGTTGTCATTGGGTTTTGTGTCGGGAGCTTTGGTGCTG
>ENA-OQEN01001038-OQEN01001038.1-human-gut-metagenome-genome-assembly--contig:-NODE-1038-length-10933-cov-2.095502_pt1 | contig 10933 bp, 14 predicted proteins | sample MGYA00242791_ERZ504627 | MGnify/ENA primary metagenome ERZ504627 (study PRJEB26092, sample SAMD00036316) | human gut metagenome | host: Homo sapiens | study: EMG produced TPA metagenomics assembly of...
GGCAAAATAAGCCCTAAAATGCGGGAGCCATCCAGTGGCGGAATCGGCAGCAGATTAAACACGGCAAGGTTCACATTAATCATCGCAGCATTTTGAAAAATAAAAGAGCAACAGAAATAATGGTGCTTCTCGTTGACAAAAAAAAGGCCAAAAATATTATAGATAACCATGAAGAACAAAGCCATCAACAAATTAGAAACCGGGCCCGCCAAGGCTGTGAGGCCATATCGCGCTTTGGATTTTTAAAATTCCGCATATTGACCGGCACCGGTTTTGCATATCCGAAGCCGATCAGTAGGATCATTACAGCGCCAATAGGGTCGATGTGCGCAAGTGGATTGAGCGTTAGCCTTCCGCTCAGCCGCGCCGTGTCATCTCCCAACCTGGTAGACATCCAAGCGTGCGCATATTCATGAATCGGAAGCGTGCAAAACACGACAAAAATGGAAACGCATACTCCGATCATCGCGCTCGTCCAGTCGCCGCTTCGGAAAAAATTCAATATCATGTATTCAAACTCCTCAGAATGAATGATTCTTACTTAGAGTATCCTAAAACAGCATGCGCGTCAACAGATAAAATGTAAATTTTCATCCAATTGCACCGGTGGGCCTTCCTCCCGTTACAATTCGATCAATTTCTCCATAATCCAAATAGGAACAGGTGTGCAGACCCTCCTTTTGGAAAATGGCACTGATCTCATCCGCCTGCCCTTCGCCGCATTCCACGGCGATCATGCCGCCCTCGCTTAAGGAGGGAACCCAGCGTTCTGCCAGCACCCGGTAAAACAGCAAACCATCCTCTCCGCCATCAAGGGCCATACGCGGTTCGTGCCGCACTTCCCGCTGTAAGCCGCTTATTTCTGCGGATCGAATATAGGGCGGGTTTGAAACGATCACCTGCGGCGCAGGAAAGTCAAAACTCTGAAAGCCATCCATCAAATCGCCCAATTGCAGATGGGTGTTAGCTGGCGCAATACGATCTGCATTGCGCCGTAAATAGGCAAATGCGGCCTCTGATTTTTCCAGCAAAAACACCTCGGCGTCGGGCCGCCTCTTTGCAATACTCAACCCCAAGCAGCCGCTTCCGGCACAAAGGTCAAACACTACCGGATGCTCCCATGATTCTAGCCGCTGAAGGGTGGTTAGGGCAAGAAGTTCTGTTTCCGGCCTAGGAATCAATACGCCTGGGCCGATCTGAAACGATTCATCCAAAAAACCCCATATCCCAATGAGATATTGAAGCGGTTCCCCCTCTGCTCTTTGACGGAATAACCGCCTGAAATAGCGCTCTTTATTTTCCTCTGGCACATGATCCCGGTGTAGAGAGAGCGCTGTACGATCAAAACCAAAGGCTTTTTCCATCAAGCAGCGCGCGTCAAAGGCGGCGTCCGGATTGCCGGATTCCCGGAGGGTTTCAATTGCCTCTTGATAAAGCGACTGATAGGTTATCAAATTGCGTCATCCTCCGGGTTATCGGTAATCACAGCTTTAAAGGCGGCAATTCCAACCTCGATCATGCTGTCATCCGGTTCCTTCGTCGTCAAACGCTGCATCCATAAACCGGGCGCGGAAAGGGTTTTTGTCAGCCAATTTTCGTGCTACCCGCATAGCGGATAAATTCATATCCAAATCCCATCGTTACGGGCAGCGTGAGAATTTTAATGCACATCCAGAGAATCCGGTTTTCCGGATTGCCAAGCTCAGGGAAAATCAAAATCAGCAGGGAGGCCACAAGGATACTGATAATTAAAATTACAAAAATGAAGCTTGTGCCACAGCGCGGATGAAAGCGAATTTGTTTGCGCACATTTTCAACCGTTAATTCTTCCCCGTGCTCATAGCAAAAAATCGTTTTATGTTCTGCGCCATGGTAGCTGAAAACACGTTTAATATCTTTCATCTGCGAAACCAGCGCAATATAGGCGATGAAGATCAAAATACGCATGGTGCCCTCTATAAGGCCCTTAAAGGATAATAGCCCTCCTTTTGCAAGCGTATTAATTCCGTCAAAAATGAGAGAAGGAAGATAAAAAACAATGCAAACGCCAATAAAAGCCCCAACACCATTGCCACTGCCGAAATAACAGCCATCATTTTCGGTCCAAAATGGTCAGAAATCCAGCGGTCTAGTTTGGACATTTCCTCTTCCTTGACATCCTCCGTATCCAATCCGGATTTTTCGGCCGACTCCATCAAGCATTTATAGCCAAAAACCATTGATTCAATAAAACTGACAACTCCGCGGATAATTGGCCATCCTAAAAATTTCACTTTATCCTTGATTTGTTTATAATCCTTATACTCTGTATCAATCGTACCGTCCGGCAGACGGACAGACATCGCCGCGCCCCGCGGCCCGCGCATCATAATGCCCTCGATCAGAGCCTGTCCCCCAACAGAGGTTTTATGCTGCACTCCTTTGTTTTTACCATCACTCATTCTGTGAACTCCTTTCATCAGGGAGAACCACCGGATCTATCGTAAATAATACGGAGACCGTCGTTCCCTCTCCTACTACGCTGTTAATTTTTAAAGTGCCATGGTGCAGCTTCACAATTTCATCGACCACGGCAAGCCCGATCCCGGAGCCGCGGGCCGAAACGTTGGAGCGATAAAACTTTTCCGTTACGTGTGGCAAATCTCCTTCCGGAATACCACAGCCAGTGTCGCCTACCATGATTTCAAGCGTTGTGTTCGTAATATTAGCGACAACGATCACTTTGCCGCCCTGTTCTGTATATTTAAAAGCGTTGTCCAAGATATTGACAAACACTTGTTTGATCCGATTCGCATCCCCATTCATCGGAGCGGGCAGATGTGGCACATTGTAGATCAGCTCAATCCCTTCACGCAGTGCGCGCTCCCGAAACACAAAAACAGCGTCATCCAACTCCGCCAATACGTCGATTTTCTCCATACGCATGCTGAGCTTACCGTTTTGCATGCGGGAAAAATCAAGAAGCTCTTCTACAATCCCGGTCAGGCGGCCGGATTCATCAATAATCACCTGCATTCCTTTGGATAACAGCGTTGGATCGGTATCCCCCACTTGCAATAATGTTTCACCCCACCCTTTGATCGCTGTTAGCGGAGTGCGCAATTCATGAGAAATGGTTGATATAAAATCATTCTTCACCCGGTCGGCCTCGCTAAGCTCCGAAGCCATATAGTTGATAGTTTCTCCCAATTCACTGATTTCATCGTTATAATGATGGCTGTCAATCCGGCTGCTAAAGTCACCATGCGCAAATTTTTGCGCTGCCGCATTGATCTGCATGACCGGCTTAACAATGGATTGAATGAAGAAAGAACCAGACATTGCCACCAACGCAATCGCCAGAAGGCAAATAAAAAAAATAATCAAAATAAATGTGGAGACTTGATTATCAATTCCCTCCAGTGAGATCAGATAACGGACAGCTCCACCGTTTTCACCCAGCAGCTGTGTTAAGGTCATCACTTTTTCGCCGGATGGAAGACGACCTATCCACCGGGCCGTACCGCTGGCAGTTTTGGAAGCCAGCGCCTCCTGATAATCCGGCATTTCGGGTGAGCCGTCTATCGGGAATCCACTGGAGGAAATAATCACCTTTCCGTTTTATCGATCACCCAGACCTCCATGCTATCCTTTGCCTTGAAATTTTCTACAAACTCACGCGCCCGATTTTCAAACTGCTCGTCTGTATTGTAATACAGGTTAAAAAAGGTGGAAACCGTGTCATTCACATGGGAGTTAAGCGCTATTTTGACATATTCATAATAATAAAAATGAATTGCAATCGAGGCAATAATCGAGACCAAAAGAAGCAGGGAAGAAATAACGCCTAGCGTATTGATTACCCAGCGCCTTGTGATGCCGCTGAAATGCATTCATCCCATCTCCTTTGTCCATGATATCAAATTTCAAATTTGACCGGCAATTAAACAACCCACTTATATCCAAGGCCCCAGATGGTTACCAAATGCTTGGGATTCGACGGCTCATCCTCAATCTTCATGCGCAGGCGGCGGATATTGACATCTACGATTTTTTCCTCTCCAAAATACGAGCTGCCCCAAACACGGTTCATGATATCCGTCCGGTCCAGCGCTGCGCCTGGATTCTGAAAAAAGCATTCCATGATTTGAAATTCTACCTGTGTTAAATCGATAAAGCGGCCGCTTTTGGTCAGCGTTCGGTTGCGCGGATTGAGCACGAATTCCCCAAGAATCACTGTATCATCCTGTTCCTTAGCGCCGGATGACTCCTTGCTCACCTCAACGCGGCGATAAATCGCGTCAACTCGCGCCATTAGTTCAGATGGTGAAAAAGGCTTTGTTACATAATCGTCCGCCCCCACCAAGAGGCCGGTTACCTTATCCATTTCCTGCGTGCGCGCCGTCAGCATGATGATCCCCAAACGCGGACTGCGGGCACGCAGCTGTTTACAAAGCTCCAGCCCATCCATCTGCGGCATCATAATATCCAACAGTGCCACATCAACTTCGCCATTGCGTTCGTCATAGATATGCAAGGCTCCAGCCCATCGCCTGCCTCCAACACTTCATATCCGCTACGCTGTAAATTGATGACGATAAAATCACGAATAGACGCTTCATCCTCCGCTACAAGAACTGTTTTCATCCTGCTTATGTCCATCCCTTTCTTGCGCCTCACCGCAAATTTGCGCGGTTTTGGCATAGCCAAAATTTCAATGTATAATCTTGTTCGCACACCGAGTTTCGTGCTGAAAAAGCACAAATCATGTTCTCTTGAAACACTTTACTCAATAATCGAAATGCTTGTTTTTAACTGATCAAAATCAATATCATATTGCGAGGCAGCACTCGACAAACGTGCCACATAAACAACGCTGCCATTTTCCTTTAACAGTGTGTAATCTGCGTTCGGGCTTTTTTCCCATTGTTCAGCTGGGAGCGTCCAAATATTGAAAAGTTCCTCCCCTATTTTACCATTTTCCCTCGCAAAAAAAGTCCAACGCCGCTCCTGCAAATTGCTGATAATTGTAATTTTAGGGTTTTCCTCATCTTTTACCCATTGATCGGGATAAAAGAACATATAGCCATCTGAATAATTAATGGAGCTATAAGCGACTACCTTGCCCGTCTGCGGCTCAAACTCTTGAAACTGCACCCATTTTGTCAGATAAAGCTTTTGTTCTGCCGCCAGATCTGTCTGCACAGTGCCCACCGCATCGCTAGCAAGAAGGTCTGAGCTTGCATATCCACTATCTGGCAATATAATCTGAACTGGCACTTCAAAGATCGCATCATTGTTAATGTCCCGCGAAGCATGGCTCATAACGCCGGGTAACCGGATTTATCCCTTTCTTTTCATTGTAAAGAGGAGCAACAAGCTTTTGGCTCTGACTATCCCAATAAACAATTTCGGTGATCATTCCAGAGGTACCCACATTCGCATCAATATAAATTTTAAGAGGAACCTGAATGCCCAAATCCTCTTGCTTAATGGACACATAATTCAATGTTTTAGGATCCAGCGTCACCTTACTCACCATAGCAAGAGTGCCATTCTCCATTTTTAACAATTTTCCCACAGCGACGTGAGCATTGCCATTGTTTCCGGCGTCAACAAAAAATCTCTACACTGCCGTCGTGGTCAATATCAACCGGCAGCATGGCGGAAAAGGCCTCCCGGGCCAACGTATTGATCACCGGCCATGATCCGTGTTGCTATATTGATAAACAGAAAGCATTTTGCTTTCTTTGCTTTCAAACAAATTCCATCCTACAATCAGCTCAGATATTCCATCTTCATCTAAATCTGCAAATGATACAGAATATACATCGCTACCTATGCCAGGGAAATCGTTATGGATGTTCCATTTTCCATTCTGGCTGTCCATAAAATGCACACGGACAGTAGACTGATCCTTATTGGGCGTATAAAACACAAACGCTTCTTCTTCCCCATCGTTATCCATATCATACATGATAAAGGAAGAACGATAATCTCCGGTAATTGGAGTTTTCAATAAAAAGTTTTTCCCCGTGGCTGTGGCAACATATGACTCAAGGATTCCTGAGGCCACTATATTCCCCTATGGCTTCGGGGGACGCAGCAGGTTTGGCAGAGCAGTGAAACGAAGCGAGCAGCCGCTGAATAAAAACACTAAGCTAAGAGCCAAAGCAAGGCAGGCCAAGATATGCTTTTTCAAGATTGCTGCTCCACTCCTTTCAAAATGACGGATCGAGAAATCCATCACTCAGTTTTTGCTTTTATCTGAATCGGCACCTTATAAGTGCTGTATGCCCAGCAGTCATTAAAGCTTCTGACGTATACTCTGGCAGTTACTTCCTGACGGCCCTCTGAGAGTTCAATCGTGCTCAAATCAACCTCTGCATAGATCCCATCTGCATTTAAAGCGTCAATGGATGATTTGGGGCCGACAATCGTAACATTTTTGATATCCTCCAGGGCGGTTACCTGAAATTCATCTGGCTCATTAAGCATGGTGATATTGTTTTTAGAAACCGTATAGGGCTTCGAAGTTTTATCCCGCGCATCGATTACCACAGAGAAATTTTTAATGCTTTTATCAACTATAGTTACTTCCTTGATCGCAGAAGCGGGGAAGGTAAAGGTATGGCGGATCATACCGAGCTCGCTAAAGTCGATCGTTCCAACAGAAAACGACTCCATTGCGTCAATATCAGCTTCCTCAGCCGCCACTGTAACGCGGGAAGGGGTAATGGTCGTGGGCAAGGGGTTGGCAACATAGGCCAACGGTTCATTCGTGTAAGATACCGTCACCGGAAGCTCCTTTAGCTTTAATACCCGGATCGTCACAGTCACGTTTGATTGGCCGTGATTAATATCTAGATACTGCGGCACACCGCCATATTCACCAATCGGCGTGATCTTTGCCTCCAGCGTAGTCGTACTGGTAAGCGGCTTGGAAAGAGAAACGCGCGCCACCACCTTGCTAACCTTGTTCACCTCTGTTGTCGGGCCGGAAATCGTCACATTGCTAACAGAAGAATAGGGTTGACCTCCTGAATATATCCCTCATCTGGTATCACTTTGTCCGCAATGATATCCGGCTCTAGAGGATAAGAGACTTCCTTATATGTGTCAAAATAAACCTGCACCTTTGTTTGAGAAAGCGAGTTAATCGTAAACTCAGCGCTATTATCTGCGGGTTTAGCCACCAGCGACACATCATTTTACCGGAAGAGCTGACATTGGACAAAACCGGCGTTACCTTAATGTCTTCTGGCCTCAGGTTGGAAACGATGTAGCGTTTTCCATATACCTCTACATCTACTTTAAAATCAGTGTTTCCAAACGCCTGCAGGCCCAGCTGCTCCGGCATACTCCCCTTGAGGCTGAAATCCACTGGCACATCCTTAATGAGGAAAGTTTCTTCTGGGCTCGCCGTCATGGAAATCGCAGTCCAGATGACAAAGGCAAGCACAATCGAAAAGAGCAGCACAAAACGGTTGTTGCTAAAAAGCTCTCTAAAATCCACTTTTTTTCTATTTTCATCATTTTGTTTTTTCCATGCTTGATCCTCCCAGCAATGCGCTTAAAGGTGCGGCTGATTTCGCCAGGCTGCTCCGGCTCCACAATCAAATATTTTTGCAGCTTTTCACGCAGGTCGCCATCGGAAATATCCTGCATCAGGATTCCATCGTGAGCAATGGAAATTGACCCTCGCTCCTCCGAAACAACAACAACAATCGCATCGCTCTGTTCACTCATACCAAGCGCTGCACGGTGGCGAGTGCCAAGCTCACTGCTTACTGCATTATTTTGCGTAAGCGGAAGGATGCAGCCCGCCGCGCAAACGCGCCCATCACGAATCAATGCCGCTCCGTCATGCAACGGGGCCTTGGGGTAAAAAATATTGCCAATCAGCTCCGGTGAAACAAGCGCATCCACTGTTGTGCCTGTTTTAGCAATTTCGCCAAGCATGGTAACACGTTCGAAAATAATCAGCGCACCTATTTTTTTATCGCTCATATCGGAGCAGGCACGGCAAACACCGTCAATCCCACTCTGGATTTGCTCACGGCGCCGAAGCTCTTGCCCGCCCTTGCCGGAAAACGGATTGAAAATGCTGAATTTACTGCGCCCCATACTTTCCAGCGCATGGCGCAATTCCGGCTGAAACAGCACCAAGAGGCCGATCACTGCAAATTCAAACACCTTGCGCAGGACAAACATCATCGCTTCCATTTTGAATAGATTGACAACAACATATAGCAACCCTAAAAGCAAAATTCCTTTGAGTAATTGGATGGCCCGTGTTTCACGAATCAGTTTAATAGCATGGTAGACAATGAATGCCACCAACACAATATCCAGCACATTGGAACACAGCTTTAAGAACCCAGAGTTCCAAAAGGTGGAGATAACATTCCATAATTGTATAAAAAAGGTCTTAAGTTGTTCTAACTCCATGGCATAAACCGCGCCCTTCCCGTGCCTCATGCACCTAAATCAACGTCTGAAGCATCCGCTCCGATGATCGGAGCGCGCCTTTTGGCAGAAATAAAATACAGCGGCGGCATGGAACCCCCCCCGCCGCTGCCGATTCATCCTAGCCACATGAATCTATTCTTTTTTATCATATCACGTTTTCTGGCCTTTTGCAATTTTTCGGACAGATTTTATCAGCTCATATGCCTCTTTTTTGTTGGTAAAATAAGACGGGGCAAGACGAACCACTCCGGTTTCCGAGGTTCCGTAGGCATTGTGGGCGCAAGGGGCGCAATGCAGCCCCGAGCGCACGGCGATTCCGGCCTCATTCAGTAAGGCTGCCGTCTCTTCACTATGCAGCCCTGCGATATTGAAGGGGAGCAGCGGAACATGAGTGCCCGCTGCCGGACGTTTGTATAAAGGCGCACATTTGCCGTCATCGCCAACGCATCGTACAACTCTCGAATCAGAGAAAGCTCATGCTGTGCAATTTCGTCAATACCAATCGTTTGAACAAAACCAATGCCGGCGGAAAGAGCGAAAATCCCTGGCGTATTGCCCGTGCCGCTTTCTAATTTATCCGGTAGGATGGGCGGCTGATACAGATGAGCAGAAAGGCTGCCCGTGCCGCCTTCTAATAGGGGGCGGATTTTTTCGCCATCTGCACAGAGCAAAAGTCCAGTTCCCATTGGGCCATACAGGCCCTTGTGGCCGGGCATGCAGAGATAATCGATCCCCGTTTTCGCCATATCAAGCGGCAAAACGCCGGCGCTCTGCGCTGCATCTACCACAAACAGCAATCCACGTTCATGGCACAGCCCGGCAATCTCCGCAATTGGCAAAACGGTGCCAAACACATTGGAAGCATGCATACAAACGATCATACGGGTGTTGGGTTTGATCACTTTTTTAAAATTTTCTACCGTTGTTTCAACATTGCCTTCACAAACATGCGCAGTGGTATAAGAGATCACACCATCCGCTGCGAGCTTGAATAAAGGGCGCATGACCGCGTTGTGCTCCAAATCGGAGGTCACCACATGATCGCCCCGGTTGAGCACGCCGTGCAGCACCATATTGATTGCATGTGTGCAGTTGAGCGTGAATACGACATTTTCCGGCTCCCGCAGGCCAAACATCGCCGCGGCCCGCTCCCGACATCGGTAAATCCGATCGGCAGTGCGCATAGACATGGCATGCCCGGATCGGCCGGGATTGGCTCCAAATTCCACAAGCGCTCTCGCCATAGCCTCCCTTACCACCCGGGGCTTCGGATAGGTGGTTGCGGCATTGTCAAAATAAATCATGATTGCGAGCCGCCTCCCAGCTCTCCAGTCAGCCGGACGTGGCCCTTCTGGAGGATTGAAAGGGCCTCGGAAGCATCCCCATTGGCCAAATAGATTGTATAGCAGCACCCATCCTCAGCGTTTGGATCAGGTGATCTTTTATAATGAGCACGGAACCCATTTTCATTTAATAAGCGGATTCCCTTTTCCGCGTGTGTGATTGAACAGACCTGAAAATTTGGCTGTCCCATAAAGCGTCACCTCGTTTCGTATCATTCTATGCGAAACGAGAGGTTCGTGTCCTTTGAAAATCCAGATGCGCAGTCTGTTCAGCGCGCTTCGATCAGGCAAACAGCATGTGCTGCTATGCCTTCCCGCTGCCTGTAAAACCAAGCCCCTCTTCCGTTGTGGCCTTAACGCTCACATCATCGGGCGTGACGCCGCATGCTTGGCAATATTTTGCCGCATATCCGGGATATAGGCTTTAGTTTCGGCGCCTGGGCAAGCACCGTAGCGTCTATATTCATAATTCTGTAGCCCGCATCCTGAAGCTCCTGTGCGACAAGCGACAAAAGCTGTAAACTGTCGGCCCCTGCATATTGCGGATCCGTATCGGGAAAAAGCGCCCCGATATCACCTAAGGCGGCTGCCCCCAGCAATGCGTCTGAAACGGCATGCAGCAGCACATCCGCATCCGAATGCCCTAAAAGCCCAGTTTCATACGGAATATGAACTCCGCCGAGGAGAAGCGCTCGGCCTGTTACCAAACGGTGCACATCATATCCATGTCCAATTCTCATTGCTCTAAAACTCCTTTTCAAGATATCTTAGGGAGCGCTTACCCATAAAAATCCTCTGTAGCTCTTAAGATGCCCTCTGCCGCAAACACATCCTCCGGTGTTGTGATTTTCAGGTTGGCATAAGCTCCGCGTACCAGGTAGACGGGGGCTCCCGTTCGTTCGATCAGCTGGCAGTCGTCCGTCAACTGCGCCGCAGCCTCCCCCGCCTGCTCCGCCGCCCGCAGATAAAGCGCACGAGAAAAAACCTGAGGCGTCTGCACGGCCCATAGCGTGCTGCGCTCCGGGGTATCTACGATTTTTCCATCCGCATCAACCTGCTTGACCGTATCCTTCACCGGGACACCCAGTGCGGCCGCCCCGTGCTCCACCGCGGCAGAAACCGCAAGATCGATCTCCTGC
>ENA-OQEN01001039-OQEN01001039.1-human-gut-metagenome-genome-assembly--contig:-NODE-1039-length-10930-cov-3.669166_pt1 | contig 10930 bp, 11 predicted proteins | sample MGYA00242791_ERZ504627 | MGnify/ENA primary metagenome ERZ504627 (study PRJEB26092, sample SAMD00036316) | human gut metagenome | host: Homo sapiens | study: EMG produced TPA metagenomics assembly of...
AAAAATAAAAAAATCGTTGTGCAAACCATACAAAAATAATTAAAAATATTTAAACTTATTGACAAGCCGCAAAGCAAAGGGTTATTCTTTACATGGGGGATAATTATACCCTTTTGCTTTGTATTGCCCGAACAGAGCAAAATGACTTTGTCGCCAATGTGTTCCGTCAATTTGCGGGAGACGGAATGCTCTGATATATGGTGAAATTTTTAAATGGAGGTGTAAATTTGAAGAAAATGAAACGCTTGTTAGCAATCATCCTTGCTTCACTGCTCATACTCTCATCGGCTACCGCCGGCGCGAGTGCGTACCAGGCTTATAAGGATGACGCGCTGACAAAGTACGACTTTACTGACACTGCGGTTCTGACCACAGAGCAGTATGCGTCTGCGCTTCTCGACTACGCTGACAAGCGCTTGCTAAGGCGAACTTTACGATGGATCTTTCGATTCTCGGTAAGCTTGACGCAACGTCTATAGACAATGCTCTTTCGAGCGTCTATGATCTGATCAACGGCCTCAGCGGTATCCTTTGGATGGCCGGCGACCTTGGTGATGTCAACGTCAGTGCAATAAAGAGTACGCGCAGAAGCAACAGCACCGATGTAGCAGTTATCAAGTCACTCCTTCAGTTCCTTGCGGACAACAAGGGAATCGTCAAGAAGGTTGTTGTCGGCGGTATCGGTAAGTACAAGCGAGACGGCGGTGTCTCTCTCGCGTTGCCAACTCGTTCGTAAAGGTTGATCTGAATATTGAAGTTATGCTCAGAGAGATGATTTGGGGTCTTGCGTATCCGAATACGGCATACGACAGCTCCGCGACAGTTGATTCAATGCTTCAGGTCATCATTCAGAACGCTCTTGCAGGCGTTAAAGAGATTCCTGAGAGCGTCAGAAATCTCGTTGACCTCAACTCGACAAAGTCAACATATGACTTCATCGAGGATCTTCTTCAGACAGCTTATAACGATATAGCTGTTCCGATGCTCAATGACCAGACAATGAAGTGGCTCGGTCAGGAGATCGACAAGGATACCACAGATACTCTTGCGGGTCTGTTCAACAGGGACTTCAGGGTTTCGGCCTATACCGTCCCCGAGGGCAGCACTCTTGTTGCTGAGCTCAATAACATTGCCGGCGGCATTGTTAACGGACTTCTGAAGAACTACAACGGTTGGGTCTCGGGTGACAATTCAAAGCTCACCGATAATGTTGTCGCAGTTGCGAGATACATTCTCAAAGAGACCGGCGGTTACTTCTTCCCGGATTGGCAGAAGCATATCGCAACACCGGAAGAGATCGATGCTATGAGCAAGGAGGCGCTTATTGCTTACATTGCTCGCTCGGTCATTAACGCATCAGTCGGCTATATGTACATCCCCGAGGATGTCACGACTGTTGTGGGAGTTGCATGGGAGGCTGTTAAGCAGCTCATGGCTCAGTTCCTTCCCGAAAGAGATTACAGCGGTTATCCCAAGACTGTTCAGGGTATCCTTGATATGCTTGCGGATTATGTCGCCTACAACGTCAATCCCGGTATCGACCTCAACGCAGGTGATCTGAAGAAGGCGCTCAACTACGGCGACGGTATGGATAAGATGCTGACTACTGCCGTTCAGTGGCTTGCCGCTGACCCGCAGTTCTACACAGGTCTTCTTCCGACCACTGCTATCGATACTTCTGACGGATGGAAAGCACTTGATGATATCTTCTTCAAGCTGTTAGACAAAACTGTTCTTCCCGCAAAGTTTGCCGACAGCAAAAGCGAGACTATCCTCAAGAATATTGTTTATTCTATCCTCAACGGACTGCTCGTTGATCAGGATCTGACCTGCATCTCTGACCTGTTTGTTAAGAATGAGTCCGGCGTATTCGCCACTCAGACTCTCAAGCAGAGCATCGTGAGACTCGTCACCGATATCCTCAACGCAGTTCTTCCGGGAACGGTAACTAAGACTTACGGCTCGCTCAACGAGATCGTTTCGAACTCTGAGCTCGGCTCGATAGTCGAGAACCTTCTCGGCTCCCTGAATTCCAACAGGGACAAGCTTGTTCCGCCTATCGTCAACATCGTGGCTCAGGTCATGAAGCTGACTGATAAGTCGAAATTTGGCCAGATGGAATTTTCCGGCCCGACCAGAGCATCCGATGCTTATTCTGTCACGATCTTCAACGGATCCAAGGGTATAAACAGAGGCTACACTGACAAGAACGGCGAATTTAGACAGGATGCGCTCTATAAGTACAGAATCGCGAGCGTTTCGGCAACTGCTTATACTGCAGCGGGAGCCGGCTCCAATGTCAGCGTTTCCGGTGTCAGCGCCGGCGATATCATCAACGGCGGCGATTCCAAGACGCTTACTGTTTCAAAGCCCGGTACAACGGATACCACCGTCGTCCTCACGGTCGGCTACTTTATCCTCACCGAGAGCGGCGAATCGCTCACAGGCACTACTCCGCTTTACGCTTCGTACTATACTTATTACAGTGCCGATACTCAGGACGATTCTGAGCCCAAGGACGTTGAGACGTTTACCGGAAAAGTGAGACTTGTTAAGCCTCGTGCCGGATTTATCAACCAGAATGAGACTCTTGATGCAATTGACAATGTTCATGTAAGAATAAACAGAGTTAAGGATGCCGGACATCTGACGAAGTCCACCTATACTCAGAATGCATCTACTTTCAAGGGCAATACAGGTACATTCTTTGAGAATGTCGGTTTCTCGGGCGAAACAGAAAACGTAATGTTAACATTACCGAAAGTCTTTGGCAGGCAAAATCCGGCGCGGACAGAGCTGCGCTTACTGACGGAACATATACAATTGACTATTCCGTCAGTGCAACAAGAACAGCTACTATCGGTGGCAAAACCGGTACGGTTACCGGCTCTGTTTCGATTTATGTCTACAATGACTATGAGGTTCCTGCCAAGTACAGCCAGTATTCCGGTGAGCAGCGTCAGCGCGCTAACTACAGCGCGGATGCGGACGCAGAGTGGGCAGAGTATCAGGCAGCTCTTATAGCGGCCGCCAACTATTCTCTCAGACCCAAGCTGAAAGCCAACTTCAGCAATGCCTCTTATCTTGCAGCCTATCAGACGATCTCCACGAGATTGACCGCAGCTGCCGAGGCTCTTGATGCAAAGCTGACTTCTGCTTCCGTTGATTCGCTCAAGACCGCCGTTGAGGCAGTCCAGGGCAAGGAAAACGCAGACGGAGCCGTTTATTGGGATGACGGTTATAACTTCTTCGGTTATGACGATTTCAATTCTGTCACATGGAACGGCTGGAAAGAAGCCAGAAACCGCGCGATGAACCTCTACAACTCGACCATAGCTCCCGTGGAGCCTGTTGCTCCCGAGAAGCCCGGCGATGACGCCACTCTGATCGAGAAGCAGAAGTATGAGAAGGCATATGCACAGTGGCAGACCGACCACGCAGCGTGGGAGACCGCGATTGCCACCTGGCAGATGCCCACAATATCCGCTATCGATGTTGCTTATGCTGAGCAGCAGATCGAGCTTTGGGTCCCAGACTTATAAAGCTTGCCGCTGTCAAGACGCACCTCGATGCGGCTATAGCAATGTGCACCATCGACTCCGCAGATGCCTCCAAGTATGATGCGGACAGATGGGAAGCATATGCAAAGTCCTTTGCTTATGCTCAGAAGGTTTCGACCTCGTTCAACGCCTCTACGACCATGCGCACGCAGGTCAGAGAAGCTATGAACAACCTTATCTACAACTGGAAGCGCCTTATTCCTAACCCCGTTGTCACCGTCACCTTCACCTTCACCGTGAATGGCGAGACTCACGCGGTTCTTACCGGCAACCAGGGCGATCCCGTTGATCTTAGCTCCATCGAAGCTCCTGCCGCACCTGTCGGCATGCACTTCGTCGGTTGGGGCAACGTACCCGCAACGTTTGACGCTGACGCTACATTCGAAGCTCAGTTCGCAAACAACACGGATACAAAGTACACCGTGAATGTTTATACTATGGACACCACCGGCAACTATCCGGAGGCTCCCGACAGCACCTATCAGGCGCAGGCGAGACCAATTCTACAGCCGATATCACTGCCGATGCAGTCGCCGCTGAAGGCTTCTCGCTCGATTCGGCAAAGAGCACCCTTACCGGCACTATCGCCGCTGACGGTTCTCTTGTCCTCAGCATTTACTATTCACGCAACCAGTACACCATAACTTATGCTAACACGAATCTTGAACCCGATACATATTATTATGGCGCTACTGTCTCCGCCCGTACTCCCGAGAAGGCTGGCTATGCTTTCCAGGGTTGGGAGGAAGAGGTTCCCTCCACCATGCCCGCACAGAACATCACTCTTACGGCTAAGTGGAACGAGAATCCCGCAGACTATACCGATTACGACATAGCTGTTGCAGCTGCCAACGCAAAGAAGGCAGAGGACAACTACGACAAGACCTACACCGAGGCTTCCAGAAAAGCTCTTGACGCCGCTCTCGCAGTTGACGTCTCCGGCAAGAAGCTCAGCGAGCAGGGTGTTGTCGACGCTCAGACCGAGGCTATCAACGCTGCTGTTAACGGTCTTGAGAAGATGACCTACAACGCAACATTCTATGTTGACGGCGAAGAGTACAGAGTCGTTCCCACCAAGGTCGGCGAGCAGATTGTCGCCCCCGAGGCTCCCTCCAAGCAGGGTTACACCTTCACCGGATGGACTCCCGAGGTCGGAACTATGGGCATTGAGGATGTTTCCTTCAACGCAGTATTCTCCGCAGGCACCGTTGCTTACACTGTCGAGACATACGTAATGGATGTCTCCGGCAACTACGGCGACGCTGCTACCGAGAACAAGTCCGCTACTACCGGCGAGACCGTCTCCGTTACTCCCGAGGCTCGTGAGGGCTTCTCGGTTGCAGCTGAGAGCGTACTTTCCGGCGAAGTCAAGGCTGACGGCAGCCTTGTTCTCAAGGTTTACTACAGCCGTAACCAGTACAAGCTTACTGTTGACGGCAATGTGACCAATGTTTATTACGGCGCAGCATCAGTGTTTCCGAGCCGGCAGCTCGTGAGGGGTACACCTTCGCCGGTTGGGACAGAGATGTTCCCGAAACCATGCCCGCTTCCGATGTAACTCTTGTTTCCCAGTGGAGCGAGAACGACGCTGACTACACCGCTTACAACGCGGCTAAGGCAGCGGCTGAGGCTAAGCAGGAAGAAGCAAACTTCGACAAGACCTACACCGCAGAGTCCAGACAGGCTCTCGCCGATGCCCTTGCGAAGGATGTTTCCGGCAGGAAGTACACCCAGCAGGGTGAAGTTGATGCAGCCGCTAAGGCAATCAACGATGCGGTCACAGCTCTTGAGCTCATGACCTACAAAGCCACCTTCTATGTTGACGGCGCTGAGTACAAAGTCGTCGAAGCAAAGGTCGGCGAAGCTATCGCCAAGCCCGACGATCCCTCCAAGACAGGTTATGTCTTCACCGGTTGGGATCCCGAGGTCGGAACCATGGGCACTGAGGATCTCACCTTCAATGCTAAGTTCTCCGCAGGCGAAGTTTCTTACACTGTTGAGACCTATGTCATGGGTCTTGACGGTCAGTACGGCGCAGCCGATTCCAAGAACGTTGCAGCAACCACCGGCGCAGAGATAACTCTTAACCCCGATGCCCGCGAGGGCTTCACGGTTGCAGGCGAGAGCGTTCTCACCGGCACAGTCGCAGCTGACAGCAGCCTTGTTCTCAAGGTTTACTACAGCCGTAACCAGTACAAGCTTACTGTTGACGGCGCAGAGTCCATGGTTTACTATGGCGCAGCTCTCGAGATCGCAGATCCCGAGGCAAGAACCGGTTACACCTTCGCCGGCTGGAAACCCGCGGCTCCCGCGACCATGCCCGCTAACGATGTAACTCTTGAGTCCCAGTGGACAGAGAACGATGCTGATTACACTGCTTATGACGCGGCAGTCAAGGCTGCTCAGGCTAAGCAGGCCGAGTCCGACTACGCGGCAAGATACACCGAGGCGAGCAGAAATGCTCTCGCGGCAGCTCTCGCAGTGGACTCTCCGACAAGAAGTACACCCAGCAGGGTGAAGTTGATGCGGCAACAACCGCTATCAACAATGCAGTCGCAGGTCTCGACAAGATGACCTACAACGCAATATTCACAGTCGACGGCGAAGAATACGCCAAAGTTCCCACGAAGGTTGACGATCAGATCGTCGCTCCCAAGGATCCGTCCAAGGAAGGCTACACCTTCGCAGGTTGGAGACCCTCCGTCGGCGTTATGGGTACCGCAGACGCTACCTTCGAGGCAGTGTTCACAGCGGCAGGTAACACCGCTTATACCGTCAACACCTATGTAATGGGCACCGACGGCACTTACGGCGAGCCTACTTCTGAGAAGCTTACCGGTACCACCGGCTCGACCGCTACCTACGCACCGGAGGCTCGCGAGGCTTCACCGTTGCGGACGAGAGCGTTCTTTCCGGCGAGATCGCGGCAGACGGAAGCCTTGTCCTCAAGGTATTCTACAGCCGCAACCAGTACACCCTTACCGCTGAAGGCGTTGCGTATACCTTCTACTATGGCGCGGCTGTTTCCGTAGCAGACCCCGTCAAGGCGCACTACACCTTCGCAGGTTGGGATCCTGCGCTTCCCGAGACCATGCCCGCACACGACGTAACAGTCGCTGCAAAGTGGACAGAGGACGACGCTGACTACACCGCTTACAATGCGGCAGTCGCAGCGGCTCAGGAGAAGCAGGGCGAAGAGAACTACGGCAAGAAGTACACCGCCGAGACCAGAGCTGCTCTTGCAGAAGCTCTTGCTAACGATGTCTCCGGCAAGAAGTACTCCGAGCAGGGTCTTGTTGATGCAGCCACCACGGCTATCAACGACGCAATCGCAGCTCTCGATCTTATGACCTACAACGCAACCTTCTATGTTGACGGCGCTGAGTACAGAGTCGTTCCCACGAAGGTCGGCGCACAGATCGTTGCTCCCGAAGCTCCTTCCAAGACCGGCTATGTCTTCACCGGTTGGGATCCCGCAGTCGGCGTTATGGGCACTGAGGATGTTTCCTTCAACGCTCAGTTCTCCGCGGGCGAGGTTTCCTACAAGGTTGAGACTTATGTCATGGGCCTTGACGGACAGTACGGCGCAGCAGAGACCAAGACTGTTCCCGCAACCACCGGCGCAGCCGTCTCCATCGAGCCTGAGGCTCGTGAGGGCTTCACCGTTGCTGACAACAGCGTCCTCTCCGGCGTTGTTGCTGCCGACAGCAGCCTTGTTCTTAAGGTCTACTACAGCCGTAATCAGTACAAGCTTTCTGTTGACGGCGTAGAGTCTGATGTTTACTATGGCGCAGCTCTTAACATTGCCGCTCCGGCAGCAAGAGAGGCTTCACCTTCACCGGCTGGAATGTCGAAGTTCCCGCCAACATGCCCGCATCTGACCTGACCCTCGTTTCCCAGTGGAGCGAAAACGACGCTGACTACACCGCTTACAACGCGGCAGTCGCAGCGGCTAAGGCGAAGCAGGGCGAAGAGAATTATGACAAGATGTACACCGCCGAGACCAGAGATGCTCTCGCAGGCGCTCTTGCCATAGATGTTGCCGGTAAGAAGTATTCCGAGCAGTCTGTTGTCGATGCAGCTACCAAGGCTATCAACGACGCAGTTGCAGCTCTCGAAGTTATGACCTACAACGCGATCTTCACGGTCGACGGCGCCCAGTACGAAGTCGTTCCCACGAAGGTTGGCGAGCAGATCGTCGCTCCGAAGGATCCCGCTAAGGAAGGCTATGTCTTCAAGGATGGGATAAGGAAGTCGGCAAGATGGGCGTTGAGGATATCACCTTCGCCGCCCAGTTCGAAGAGGCGTCCGGCATTGCCTACACCGTCGAGGTTTACACGATGGATGTCAACGGCAACTACGGCGCAGCTGAGACAAAGACCCTTTACGGCACCACCGCGCCCGGGTCACTGCAGACACAACTGCCGCCGAAGGCTTTACCTTCGACGAGTCGGCAGCTAATGTTGTCAGCGGTACCGTCGCAGCCGACGGCAGCCTCGTACTGAAGGTCTACTTTGCCCGTAACCAGTACAAGCTTACTGTTGACGGCGCAGAGTCCGAAGTTTACTACGGCGCAGCTCTTGACATTGCCACCCCGGCAGCGCGTGAGGCTACACCTTCATCGGCTGGAACGTTGATGTTCCCGCAACATGCCCGCATCCGACCTGACCCTCGTTTCCCAGTGGAGCGAGAACGACGCTGACTACACCGCTTACAATGCGGCAGTTGCAGCGGCTCAGGCGAAGCAGGCAGAGGACGGTTACGACAAGACCTACACCGCAGAGTCCAGAGCGGCTCTCGATGCAGCTCTTGCCATAGACGTTGCCAATAAGAAGTATTCCGAGCAGGCTGATGTCGATGCAGCAACTGCTGCCATCAACGACGCAGTCGCAGCTCTCGAGTTTATGACCTACACCGCTAACTTCTATGTCAACGGCCAGCTCTATAAGGCTGTTACCGCGAAGGTCGGCGAGCAGATCATAGCTCCCAAGGATCCGTCTGTCGATGGTTACAACTTCAACGGTTGGGATCCCGAAGTCGGAACCATGGGCACCGAGGATGTCAGATTTGACGCTATCCTTGTTGCCAGCAACTCCTCCATCATCTCCGTCACTCCGGAGACCCCGAACTACGGCGGCATGCATCAGTATGCAGTCAAGGTCAAGGGCGAGCCTCTGAAGATCAAGATAGTTGACGCAAACGGCAATACCCGCACGTTTGACAGAAACACCTCCATGACAAGCGATGCCAATGCGCTCGGTATCTTGAAGATAGAGAAGACTGAGGACGGCGAGATCTGGACCATCAATGCTAACCTCGCAGAAGGCAAGTTTACTGCCTATGCGAAGATGGCGAAGGAATACTGGGAGAACGATGGCTACGGCTTCACAGTCTCGTTCGATCAGAAGCCCGAGCCTGAGACCGGCGACGTTACCGAAGTTACCTACGATACCCCGAACTACGGCGGCAAGCAGGACTATCGCGTTAAGGTCACCGATAAGGCTGACAAGATCCAGTTCGTCTATGCAAACGGCGGAACCACCACCCTTACAAGACTTGATCCGAGAGTCTCCATCAAGTCTTATGACGCACAGGGCAATGAGGTCTATGCAAACAGCACCAACCTCGCTTATGAGATCTGGACTGTTAACTTCAACCTTCCCGCAGGCAACTATGTTGTCAAGGCGAAGTATGGAAGAAATACATGGAGCGAAGGCCTTGCAGTCAACGTAGCTATCAGCGCTAAGCCGGCAACGGCTGTCAGCGTTACCGAGGTCAATGCCTCTGCTGATTCTGTCGCAGTTACCGTCAACGGCACTGCCAAGAAGGTCAAGATAACCTACGCTTCGGGTGCAACCAGAACTTATGACAGAGATAATGCCAATGTCTCCATCGCTTCTAACGGCGACGGCGAGATCTGGACCATCAATGTTAAGCTCACCGAAGGCGATTACACCGCAACCGCGAAGTACATCGACAACGGCAAGCAGGTCTGGGATACCACCGACTTTGCTTTCACGGTCTAAGGCTGTGAACAAAAACTGAAATCCTGCTCAAAAGGCAGGTGAGAAGGGGAGTCGCCCTCGGGCGGCTCCCCCGATTTTTTGCCCCGAAGTTTACTTGAACTATCTGAAAAAATATGATACAATAGTTGCAGTACAAGTATAATTTTCAGGTTGGTGAAATTTTTATGGTTCCTAATATCTCGAAACATACTCTTCAGAGACTGCCGATGTACCTGAGCTATATCCAGAGCCTCCCGGAGGATGCGCCGAAAAATATATCCGCCACAACCATTGCCGAAGCGCTTCAGCTCAATGATGTTCAGGTCCGCAAGGATCTCGCGAGCGTCAGCTCGTCCGGCAAACCGAAGGTCGGCTACAATGTCAAGGATCTTATCGCGGAGCTTGAAGCTTTCCTCGGCTATAACGATATTGATAACGCGTGATAGTCGGCGCCGGCAGCTCGGCAAGGCGCTGCTCAACTACAGCGGTTTCAAGGCTTACGGCTCAATATAATCGCCGCGTTCGATCTCTGCGAAGAGCCGACCGAATTCCAGGGCAAGACGGTCTTCCCGATAGCCCAGCTCGGCAGCTTCTGCCGCAAAGTGAATGTGCATATAGGCATCATCACTGTCCCTGCATCGAGCGCGCAGGAGATATGCGACCTGCTTGTTGAAAGCGGCATCCGCGCTATCTGGAACTTTGCTCCGGTTCATCTCGTCGTCCCGGACGGCATACTCGTCCAGAACGAGAATATGGCGTCGTCGCTTGCTCTGCTTTCAAACCACCTGCGCGAGCAGATGAAAAAGTGAACATAAAAATCATCGGCTGTCGAACAAAAACGACAGCGATTTTTTTGTATCAATATGCGGAAATTTGATGTGTTCATATTAAATTATAAATGCTGGTACGGTAAAAATGTACAAATTTGGATTTATCTATCACTTAGCTATAGCAAAATAAAAGCAAGTGACCAGTTGACTTCTATAATAAAACCTTTAATAGCCGCGCCGCAGTGTTAGATAAGCCAATTGAAACAGGCGAGGGAACGGCTTGCGAAGCAAGACGCACGAGCCGTATTGCTTGAGCGAAGCGAGTTTACGGGCGAATGTGCCGAGCTGCTGACTGAGAGCCGCGAGCTAGGTACCGCGGCGCGGCTTCGCGGGGGTACAGGGGGGATTCCCCCTGTTTTGCTTTTCTTTTGCAGGCGTTTTCTTTTTCAAATAAAAAGAAAATGCCGAAACGCGGGTAGCATAAAAAAATAAATTATGGTAGGTCGCGAAGGTAGGGTGCAAATCCCAACAAATTCATATCGTGCCGCTGTCGCGGCATAGGTGCGTCGAGTCGCCGCACCCTACAAGTTGCGAG
>ENA-OQEN01001040-OQEN01001040.1-human-gut-metagenome-genome-assembly--contig:-NODE-1040-length-10918-cov-1.625521_pt1 | contig 10918 bp, 13 predicted proteins | sample MGYA00242791_ERZ504627 | MGnify/ENA primary metagenome ERZ504627 (study PRJEB26092, sample SAMD00036316) | human gut metagenome | host: Homo sapiens | study: EMG produced TPA metagenomics assembly of...
CGAGGACAGTGTTGTAAAGAATTGCATTGTTCGTAGTTGAGTTTCCTAGGGCACCGACTTCTAAGGATAAGACGCCATCGATAACAGTTAATGCTTCATGGAGAGGAGAAGCTAAACTCGAAAGCCGGGTCACAAAAGAGTTTTGTACACGATAGACCTTTCCGGAATAGTTGGATAGCAAAACGTGTGCCCCACCAAACTGTCCATAATATTTTGCATTCGGGTTTTGCTCATATTCCCACATGAAGTGTTCATACAGGCAATTCTCCCGATATAAATCATCGGGACCACCTAGTTGTTCCACTTCCTCTTTGAGCCTCAGTTTTTCTTGAGCTTCCGTCCAGCCTAAAATGGCACGGTCCAGAGGGATTATTTGATCGCCCAGTACGGCTTTGAGCTGTGCAGGATTTGTCTGATACAACTCGATCAACTGTGGAAAAAGTTCATCTTGAAAAGTTTGAAGCGCCAAGGAACTGAAAGAATTCAGCTCTTGGATCGAAGTCAAAAGAAATCGCATTTGCACATCGGTGTTGGAAAGATCACGATTCTTTAATAGATACTGACAAAGAGTTTGAATATTACCAATATCATCGGTGATGTCGATTCCGATGATTGAAATTTTATCAGCGTTTTCTTTGTTGTGATTCCAATCCGCTATCCATTGGAATAGCTCATAGTCTGCTTGGGATACCATACACCGATCAAGCCAGTCGGAAAAGAGGAGCTTTCCCTGCACGGTTTCATTACAAAGAAAAGCGGTAGCGTATCCGGATTCCTCCACGAAAACACGTACACCTTTTTCTTTCACAAGGTACTCGAACAGAACGTTGCGGAACTTTTGATATTCAACCTTTCTATGGCTTCACCAAAGATATAGACTTGAGCGTCATCATAGCGGAGCATTTTAGAAAGCCCGGAACCGGTGGAAAGATCAATGACTTGAGATTTACATGGATAAAATTCAAATGCAAGAGCTAAAATGATGACAAGGGTAACTACAAAAATGAGAAACTTCTTGCGCAAAATACTCCATCCCCTCCATCCTGTATAAAAATTAGAGACAGATGATTTCATCACAGCAATTGACAAAGATAGGATTGTGCGAAACTAATAGAATGGTTTTTTTCGACTTGAGTTGCTGTAAGTGCTTGACGAGCTGTAAGCAACTTTCCTGATCGAGGGATGCATCGGGTTCATCAAGGATTAGAAAATCAGAATCCTTTAGAAACGATCTTAACAAACAGATTTTTCGGGCTTCACCACCAGATAATGAGCTTGAAGCTATGAAGTCTGAGGGGTTCAATGTTTTGGCATTCAGAAGATGAATTATCCTATCTGCATTGATTTTCGAGGGAAATTACCTTCTGGCAAAAAAAGAAGATTGTCTTGATAGGTGGCAGGAACAATCGTGCTTTCTTGGCTTACATAAGAAATTTTCTCCCGGAGCCAATGAATATCAATATCGTGGATATCAATACCGTTGAAAGAAATCATGTCGCGAGGATGATGTCATTGTACAAGCCAAGTAAAATGTTGATAAAGGTTGTTTTTCCAGCACCGTTCTTTCCGGACAAGCCATAAATTTTACCGGGTTGAAGCGAAAATGACACATTTTCATATAAAAACGATTTTCATCAGAAAATGTAAAGGATAAATTCTTGCAGCTGACGGAAAGAGGTGGCGAAAACTTTTTGTGTCCAGAAGGTTCTTTACTTTTTGAAAGGATATCATGTATTCGTTGGCTGGAAACACGGGCGTTTTGATAACTTGAACCAAGATTTAAAAAGTAAAGTATTCCATTTTGAACTTGGGAAAAGTATGTGGAAAAGGTGATTAACAGTCCGATTGTGATTTTATCATTATAGACACACTGAGCGCCGACAATGAGAAGGATGAGTTGAGAGAGCAACGAAATGCTGCTTTGAAGTACCGAAATTAGATATTGGAGATAGGAATCGTTGACTTTGGCGGAAGTGAATTTAGCAAAAGAATCATCGACTCGTTTTCGAAAGGAGCTTTCAATAGAATTGGTTTTAATGAAATAGATAAACTCGAGCTGTTCGAACAACTTTGCGAAGAAGTTGCTTTCGCAAATCCGCAAATTCTTCCGAGTTGCATACAACTTCTTCTTTAAAACAAGGTAAAGAAGGGTGTACAAAATCGAAGAAATTACGATGATTAAGGACATTTCGATGTTCAATGAAAAACAGAGGAAAAGAATACAAAGAACATTGAGAATCTTCGTTGTAACAGTTAAGACTAAATCAATACAAAAAGCAATGATAGTATTCGTATCTTGGTTGACGGCTTGATTCAGCGCAGAAAGGTTTTGACTTTGGATATAAGAGTAAGGGAGATCTTGTATATGGAAAATGACATCGCAATTGAATTCTTTTCCCATAGAGAGTTCTATCTTTAGCTTCAAAACACTGCTAAAAACACCCATCGCGTGTGAAAGCAGAAAAAGAAGGAGAAGAACCTTACATTTGTGAAGAATAGGGAAAAGTGAATGACCGGATGAAATATCAGTGATGATATTTCCGGTTATGTAGGGAGAAACGATAGATACAGCAGTACCCAAAATGCTCAAGAGCACTAGTACTACAAGAACGTGACAATGCGCACGAAAATACTTTTCACACTGCTTGAACATTTTCGTTTTCCTTGCTGCGTGCCTTGATGACATTATCCGCCGTTATAAGCAGAAATTCTTCAAGGTGATCCTTGAATTCACTGCACCTGTCGGGCAACGATTGTACACGGCGATGTGGGCAACCACCCATGCAAATCGGAAGAACGGCACAGTCGCTACAGTCCGGATCATCAACAGCAGAGTACTGAATATAGGAGAACAGAGTGCTATTATACTCAATATTCGTGTTGATGTTGCCAACAGCTCGCTCAATATGACCAATGTCATCCCAGCATTTATAGAGAGAACCATCGGAGTCGATGACGAACACATTGTTGGAATCTGCACCACAGTAACATCTGACAGGTGTGGGATAAAAATTATTCCGTTGCAGATTTGCAGTTTCACCGTTGATCATTTTAATTCTGGCTTCAACGAATTCATCGGTGTTTAAGCACATAGAGGTGGTCGGATCTTCTTTACCAGTGCTGGTGATTTTTCCGAGGTATGGGAAAACCTTTTCACTCAAACCATTATCTTTTACCCACTCGAAAATTTCATGAACTTGATCGACATTGTGCCTGCCGGTATTGATGCGGAGAGATACCGATGGAATCACATCTTTGACATCAATCAAATTTTGAGTAATAACGTCGTAAGTGCCGCCACCATTAGCTAAAGGACGGCTGCAATCATGAATTTCCTTTCGACCATCCAAAGTGACTTGATATTGGTTTACATAAAGGGTATTCAGCTTTTCAACAACTGCGCAATTCAGCAAATAGCCGTTCGTTACAATTGTCGCACCGTAGGCAATGTCATTCTTCTTGCAGATGTCGATGAATTTTAAGGAAAGGCTTTCAATAATATCAAGTGCAAGGAGAGGCTCTCCACCATACCATGTTACTGTGAAACTCTCAAGATGAGGAGCTTCAGATTCAACAAATTTAACGATGGCCTCTTGAGTGGCTTCGGACATGGTAGATGCGCGAAGTACTGATCTTTCGTAGCAGTACACACACCGGAAATTGCAATTTGATGTGGCGGCAATTACTAGTGATAGATGTGAACGACTGTACCGAGAGCAAAGCTGCTCATACTTCAAAATAGCTTTTTCGTCAATGGAATCATCGATGAGAAATCCACCGGTTTTCAAGTCGTTCAAAAACGCCTCATCCGGGATTTCTTCGTGAGTCTGGCAATAATTTTCATACTGTTCGACTTTAGAACAATCAACGAGCGCAAGTGCGAGCGATTTTGCGTTGAACATCAATTTCTGTGAAGGATTGCTTGGAAAATCATAGATGCTGTTATATTGCGATACTTCATAACTATACTCCTTGATATTTTATAATGCGCGAAGGTGGTTTTGTTCTACTCCCTTACCACAAGAAAGTCTACACTATGGTAACGAAAAACGGATTTTCTGTCATGAAAAGGCAACAAAAAAGGCATTGAGCCAGTAACTGAAAACTGGCTCAATGCCTTTCAACTAAGAAAAAGCTTTTATGATATCATGAAGGATTTTCATTTGCTGTGGTGAAAAATCTTTCCCGCGCTGACTTGGCGCTAAGAATTCCCTGCGTAAATCCTCCAAAATGATTTTCTGCGCAGGTTCAAGACCTGACAATGAAAGTAAATCGCTTTTTTCAAGACCAAGAAGTTCATCAGCAGAAATACCAAATAACATAGCAATGCTAGAAAGTACATCCAACGGGATTGCATGAGCATCGCTTTCATACCCGCTGATTGTTGAAACAGCTTTGTTCAATCGTTTGGCCAAGTCAGCTTGTGTCCAATTGCGGCTTTCGCGCAACGATTTGAGTTTTTCACCGAGATAATATTCCACTTTCGTCCACTCCTATCATTATAGAGTGTACTATTTGCGGTTTCGATATAATTGTATTATAATATTGTAAAAGTTCGATTATCTCGAAATACAATTGACTTTTAGAAAGGGCTGCATTATCTTGAGTGGCAAAAAGCTGGTCAGATTCTCTTGGAGGAAATTTGAAATGAATTTTTTGGTCTGTGATGATGAGATAAAGATTGTCGAGCAGGTATCGACCTTACTTCAAGAACATTGTATGGAAAACGGAATCCATGCGCAAATCCATGCATTTGATGATCCGTGCGCGATTAAAGACTATGATTTGTACGATATTGCATTTCTGGATATCGACATGGAGAAGCTAAATGGCATTAATCTGGCAAGAAAACTTCGGCAAGAAAATCCAGGAATCGTTATCATTTTTCTGACGAACTTCATCCAGTATGCGCCGGAAGGGTTTGAGGTACAGGCGTTTAGGTATCTTTTGAAAAGTGACATGCAGGAAAGACTGGTATCCTATTTTGAGGACGCAGTCAGGGAAGTGGTTCGGGAAAAACAAATCATTACGATCTCTGTCAATGCGGAATTGATCGATATCCCAGTGAGCCATATTCTGTATCTGGAATCAAACCTGCGAGTTGTTACGATGCATCTGATCAACGATGACCGAGAGGAATATCGATTTTATGGTAATATGACAGATTTGTCAGAAAAGCTGGAGGCTCTTGGATTCCTGCGAGTCCAAAAGTCCTTTTTGGTAAACATGGAGTATATAGAACAGCTCCAATACGAAAAAGTGAGCTTGTACGGTGGAATCGTTCTGCCTTCCAGTGCTAAAAATCACAAGACATTGAAACAGCAGTACCTGAAGTGGAGAGGGAAAAATCGATGGGCGATTTTTGAGCATTCTTTATACCGTAGTTGATACGCTTTCGCTTATATTCTTTCTGGATGCGTTTGCCACCCGACGCTGGGATAATTGGAAATTCAAACTGGGCGTTGGGTGTTTTATTGCGCTGCTTTGTTGGGTGCTGCAGGTTCCGTTTGTATTCTTCGGGCGAGATCCGGCCATCAAAATCGGCATGATCATTTTGGCGTACACAATAAGCGCAAGGGTATTATACAAAGAGATTTCCAATTCCATGCTGTTGCTTTTGGTTTGCATAGAGTACCTTGTGACCTATTACCTGTCTTTTGGCCTTGGTATGATGGGCGCTTTCATCTGTGGGATGGACGGAGAGGCTTTTCGCTCAAACTTTCCACTTGCGATGGTCTATGGAGGAATCAATTATTCGGCAGAACTTTTTCTAACATTTACATTCCGAAAGGTCATGAGGCAAAGAAGGCTTTCGAAGAAGTCCAACAACCTGACTAGCGTACAATCATTGCTCTACTTTTTGTTTCCGAGTACATCGTTTGTGATGCTTGTACTTTTGCTGTACATGACAACTGGAAAGGACGCAAGCGAAGCGGTGGTCGCTGCTGCATGTGGGTCGATTTTTGCGGCCAATGTGGCGGTTCTGTATCTTTTGGAACGGATGGAAAAGACGGCTGAAAATCAGGAAAGAGTTTTGGCACTGGAACAACAGCTCCAGTTTCAGGCTAAAAATATGGAAGCGGCAAGTCAGCTCTATACGCTCAACGCCATAAGGTGCACGACTTCGGGCACACCTCAACATACTTCAAGGTCTTTTGCAAAATCAGGAGTACGATGCGGCAGAGCAATATCTGAATTCTGTGACTAAAGAACAAACAGATCGATTGTTCTTGGTCAATTCTCATCATTCGATTTTGGATGCGCTGTTCAATACGAAAGCAACCGAAGCAATCCGGAAGGGAATCGACATCGACTTTGAGCTGAATGATCTATCGACGCTTCCGTTTGACGTGTCCGATATGGTCGTTTTGTTCTCCAACCTGCTGGATAATGCAATTGAAGCATGTGAAAAAGTCGATGGTAATAGAGTGATTCGGGTCTCAGTTGTGTTAAAACGAAGCCTTTTGTTTTCCATCCGAAATACGACACTTCCGGTCAAGATAAAAAATGACACGATCCAGACAACGAAACCGAATGCAAGTCTTCATGGATTTGGACTTTCCAATATAAAACTTATTCTAAATAAATATCATGCAGACTTTGTCATGGACTACACAGATGGATGGTTTCAATTTACCGGAGAAATTGAAACATAGCCTATTTTGTGACATCGAAACCCGATTTTGTTACAAAATCATGGACGTAGAGAAGAATATAGTGTTTAAAACAAGTAAAAATGCTCTCGATGGTAGGAATCTCCAATGGATGAAGTTGCAAAAAATCGCAGATTTTTGTGTAAAGAACGAGCTTGTCGAACAGGGAATGTTTGAGTGGTGTGTGTACAGCATTGAAAAAAACTAGTGACATTTTCCACATGGGTAGTATTGATTTCGATTGGTACTCGGTTGTTTGGATTCCGATGTACACTATGTTTTACTCTTGGATTTCTTGTACTACGCCGCAGGACAAATGGGTATCATGCGAAAACATATATTAAGTGTCTAATTGTATCTCTTCTTATCGAATGCGGTTCTATATTTGTAGTACAAAATATATCCATGGAAAGACTTGTATTCATCATTATTTTCTCAAATCTGACAATTTTCAAGTTTGCTCCTGTCAACAACGAACAAATCCATTTGACAGTAGACGAAATGAACGCAATGAAAAAGGAAATACGCAAGGTTCTCATCGGAATGGATATTCTATGCTTGCTGTGCATTTTTTGTCACACTAGAACAATGGGAAATGGATTAGTCGCTGCACTAGCAGCAGATGCAATAACACTAGTTGCGGCGGATTTACACAAAACCAAGGAACGGTGATTTTATGAAGTACAATACCAAAAAAGCAATTCAGACGACAATCAATGTTATGATTAGGCGAGATATGGAGGGATGGCCTCCAGACTGTATCGGCTGGACATATCAGCCGATACGTCCAGTTCCGCTGCAGAAAGAAGAAAATATACTCTACAAGAAAGTAGAAAAAACAAGTACGATTCCCTAAAGAGTTGGACGGAGTCTTCTTACTTCAACGCTAGAGCACCATTTCGTGAGCCAACACATTATTTCTTTCATCATGGATAGCAACAGGGATTTTCCCTTTTACTATCATGAGGATTGCACCGTGCATTCTCCATGCTCCGCCCCATAACATTGCCATAATCGACAAAGGAAAGGACGAAGAAAAACTATGAAAAGAAGATTGATTGAGTACGAATCCAGTCCCGGCGAGCAACCGACCCGCCGCGAACGAATGTCTGCCTGCGCTCTGACCCCTTGGTGTGGCGATTGGTTGCTGCGCCGTTTGGTCGGAGGGCTGGCTTATGTACTTTGATGCTCACGCCACCGGAAAACGTATCTAAAAGGCCCGCAAAGCCCACGGGCTTACGCAAGAACAGTTTGCCATAAAGCTGAACATCAGTGACCGCCATTTGGGAAGAATCGAGAGGGGAGAATGTGCCGCTTCGATAGACCTGCTGGTAGAAGTGGCAGTATCTTTGAAAACCACACTGGACTTTTTGATTTGCGGCGTGACAGAAACTCCACGGGAAAGGGAGCTGAGCGCATTGATTGAAAAGCAACATCAGAACATCCAGAAATTCAAGATGACTCTGAATAGTCTGATGGACGAACTGGAAGCATAAGCATTACCTAAAGGAGCCGAGAAGCAGTTCTCGGCTCCTTTTTGCGCAAAAATATCCGACGTGTCTACGAAAAACCGGACATAGCGTGTCCGATTTTTCTACAAAACAAAATGAAAAAAGCCTCAAAATAGGACGTAACGTGTCCTAAGAATGTGTTCGATTTTCAGGTACACTATGGTCACAGCAAGGGCAACACCCCAGACGGGGAGATACCCAAAGCTGTAAAGCGTACCTTGAAAACTGAATATCATTCCCTCGGACAAAATAATGAAACTTCCGTAACTCGCGGCCCGGTCATAAAGAAGACGGGGTGGCTGAAGAAGCCAATGTGGAGTGTGGGTGCAAGTCCCCACTTACCGAGGTGCATTCCAAATCCAACGGGCGTCGAGGACAAATAGGTTGGAAAAACTTAAAGCAAAACTTCAAAGCCCACCACCGGGATTCTTCTGAATCAAGCAGTGGCTTTTCCATACCGAATATTCATTCTGATGACACGGAGGTAATGATTATGAGCCGTACTTTTACCCACAAGACCGATGAATCGACCCTGACCACCCTCTGCCCCCGCTGCCTGAATGCCTTTCGGAACACCCGTGGCATCCGTGTCCGCCGTGCAGACCCCGGTCAGATCGTAAAGGAACCCTGCACCTACTGCCAGACTAACTTCGGCTACGACTACTACATCCAGCCCACCAGCCCGAAATCCACCTACTTTAAGAAGGGACGGTTTGATGATGAATCTGAATGCGCTTAAGATTGACCCTGAATTTCAGGCAAGATCCCGCCGCTCACTTTTGAGGAGCTGAACCAGCTCGAAGCCAACATCCTGCGAGATGGTCGTATCATCAACCCGATCATCGTATGGCAGGCTTGATCGTAGACGGGCACAACCGCTACACCATTGCCAAGAAGCACCCAGAGATCCCTTTCACCGTTCACGAGAAAGAGTTTGCCAGCCGCTATGAACCATCATCTGGATCTGCAAAAACCAGCTAGGGCGGCGTAACCTCACCCCGGAACAGAAGAAGTACCTTATTGGAAAACAGTACGAAGCCGAGAAGTTAAACCATGGCGGAGATCAGAAAAGTAACCTTAAAAAATCGACTGGCCAAAATGGCCAGTCGATTGACAAACGGTGGACACGTCAACGAATCGCCGATGAAAACGGTGTCAATGACAGCTTTGTAAAAAGGGCTGAGCAGTTTTCCAAGGGCGTAGATGCAGCCGAAGAAGCAGTTCCCGGCACCCGTCAGAAAGTCCTTTCCGGCGAGGTGAAATCAACTGCTGCCGAGATCGCATCCGTTGCCCGCGCACCTCCTGAAGAACGTCCGGCACTGGTAGCTGAGATTTGCAAGCCGAAGCCCCCAAAACCGCCTGCACAAAAGCAGAAAGCTCCCCCAGCCGTAGCTGCACCGCTGCCCAATGCCAGTACATCCGAGGAAGAATGCACGGACGAAGAACTGGTTCATACTCCGGCTCCGCAGGAGCAGACTTTTCCACAAGGAGCGAACGAACCGTTGAAAATCGACCGCCAGCAGATTCTTGAAATCGCAAACAGCCGCTATGTACAAACGACTTGCCGATGGGACTGCGATGCTTTGCGAGGTATCGGGAGCCGCCAACAGTATGATGCGCCGCTGGGAAAGTGTTTTCCGGGAATATCCCGATATTCTGTCCGATGCAGAGAACCGTGCATCCGTAGAGCGAACGATTCAGAAGCTGAGAGATTACCTGAAAATCTGGAAGATAAAATGGAGGAACTGCTATGAAAAATATGAACTGCGTCAGCACTATGCCTGAGATCATGCCCGAAGTCACCGATGAAGCCATCATCGAAGCCCTTTTCGCTCAGCGGCCTTACGAAGAAAAGGTCATCAACAGTGCCTTTCTCGAAATCCCTGCGGAATATCAGCGCAAGCTGAACATCCCGAATGTCGAAAAGATGTCGCGGAGTTCACCGAACTGATCGCCAACCCGCCCAAGGTCAGCTACCGGGACGGTCACTACTTCGTCTTTGACGGTCAGCATACCATCGTGACCCGTCGGGCGATGAACGGCGGGCAGGATCTTCCGATCATCTGCAAGGTGTATGAGGGACTGACAGAGGAAGAAGAAGCCATGCTGTTTTCCCGGCAGACGGGCGTTTCCACGCCGCTGACCGCTGGCGCAGAGCTGCGCGCCGCTTTGGTGGGCAAAGACCCGGAATCTCTCGCATTCGTGAAAGCCACCGAAAGCACCGGTCTGCAGCTCGGTCTGGACAGCTACCGTGCCCCGTGGAAGATCATCTGCATCCGCACGGCTTTCAAGGAGTACAAGACCTACGGCGCAGACCTCTACAAAGAAGCCCTGACCATGCTGGCAAAGGGCTGGGAGGGTGACCCCGATTCCCTCCGCTCCGGCATCCTGCAGGGCATGGTTCGCTTTGTGGCTCTGTATCAGGGCGAGTATGACCCGGAGCGTCTGGTCAAGCGGCTGCACACTGTTCATCCCATGACGTTGGTAAACGACGAGAAATCTCTGAGCGGCACGGTCAGCTACAAATATATGATGCTGATCCTGCGCACCTACAACGGTGCCAGCCGCTCTAGGAGCCTTCCTATCAAGCAGTGATGTTCTCCAGTCCTAAAACGCCGCAAAAGCCGTCCGTAGGGCGGCTTTTGCCTACATAAGGAAAAGGGGGATGATTGCTACCGTTTATGTAACAAAGAATTTCGGCTTTCGCGGGGCGAGATTTACTTTGCAGACCTTGACCCGCACTATGGTTCTGAG
>ENA-OQEN01001041-OQEN01001041.1-human-gut-metagenome-genome-assembly--contig:-NODE-1041-length-10912-cov-2.070005_pt1 | contig 10912 bp, 12 predicted proteins | sample MGYA00242791_ERZ504627 | MGnify/ENA primary metagenome ERZ504627 (study PRJEB26092, sample SAMD00036316) | human gut metagenome | host: Homo sapiens | study: EMG produced TPA metagenomics assembly of...
CGCAAAACTGAGAAAGGGGCAAGTATGCTGGGATACAAAAGAATAAAACAGGCGTCCATCGCCCTGCTGGCGGCGGCCTGCCTGGTGCTCTCCGGCTGCGGCAGGGACGGCGGGAGTGTTTCGCTCGTCGAGGCGGGCCCGGCGCAGGAGCAGGGCGGCGGGAGCTATGTGCCGCAGACGCTTGCCTCAGAGGCTGAGATCGGGACCATCTTCTCCGCGGCTCCGGCGGAGGACGGGCTGTACGTTTTTGGCAGCAAGCTGATGCTGCTGGGTTTTGACGGCTCGGTAGAGACCATACCCAGCATTTCATCTGTTGTAAAAATGTGCGCGGGGGACGGCGGGACGGCTTGGGTGCTCCACCGTCTGCCCACGGATGCCGACAGCGCGCCCGTCTATGAGCTGGGGCGGCTCTCAGGAACGGAGTACAGCCCGACATGCTCGCCGGATATCGGCCAAAAGGAGGTCACTGTCGGCATGTGCGCCGCCGGGGACATGGTCTATATCGCCCTGACAGACTACCTCAACTCGCATCGCATCGCCGTCTATTCCGCCTCAAGCGGCGAAAAGCAGCGGGATATCTCCGTAAGCGGCCCAATAGACCTTGCCTCGGACGGAGAAACGGTATATGCAGGCAGCGCGGAAACGACAGGCGGCGGCGCGCTCTCCGTATTCCGCCTTGAGAGCGGGGAAGAAGTTGCCCGCTTCGACGGCGGGAGCCTGCTATCCGCCGCAGACGGGCTTCTTTGCATAAGCGACGGCACCTCCGTCTTTGAGTACGACATAGCATCCGGGCAGCTCACGCGCTTATTTGGTTTCGTCTCCTGCGGCCTGAGCGGCAGGCAGGTCACCGTCTGGCCGGACGGCGAGGGAGACTATGTGGCCGTCGGGCGCGAGGCGGCGGCCTGCTGCGCTACGACGAGAACGCCCGGCCGAAAACGCAGCTTGTGCTGGCGGTCAACGGGCAGTCTTCTTTTATTTCAAGCTCCATTTTGGAGTTCAACGCCTCGGGCGGAGAATACGAGCTCGCAGTCAAAGACTACAGCGGTTATTCGGATCCCCTTACCGTGCTGAACACCGAGCTGATAGCCGGGAATGGACCGGATATAATAGACGTCAACAGCTTTTCATCCAACATACTGAACCCGGACGCCATGGTCGACCTGTTACCGCTCATCGAAGCCGACCCGGAGCTTGGGCCGGACAGCCTCATAGATGGGGCGCTTAACGCCATGCTCGCGGATGACGGCAGGCTGCCGGCGATAGCTCCCGTCTACTATGTGTCCACGTTGGTGTCGCGGGATGCCGAGGCCACCCCCTTTACCTCCGTCTTTGACGCGCTCGAACGCATGGGAAATGCGGACGAGGCGCTCGGCGGCACTATGTCGAGGGGAATGTTCCTCACTATGGCCTTCGGCTGCGGCGGAGCGGAGGACTATGACGCCGCGGACATACAGGCCATATTGGAATATGCCCAGGCACTGCCCGATGAGGAGGACCACAGCTCCGAGACGGCAAATATGGCATCAGGCACGCAGATATACAGCTTTCAGACCATCGGCGGCGCAGGAGGTCTGTTCGGAGCGGCCGAAGACTTCGGCTGTTCTCTGGAAGATTTGCAGGTGTGCGGCCCGCCCTTCCGCGAGGGCAGCGGGACGCTTGTGCCGGTGGTATATCTGGCAATACCCGCCTCGTCCAAAAACGTCGATGCCGCCTTCGGTTCATAAAGAGCCTGATGCTCGAGGAGAACACGCTCTACAAGAATCTCGAACTGAACGCCTTCCCCATACTTTCCGCCGAATATGAGCGGCTGGCCGAATATGAGCAGCAGAGAATAGACGCGGCCGAGGAAGGTCAGTATCCCTGGACGTACGCGAAACACTACGAACGAGCGGCCGAGGTCCTGGACGGCCTGAACGGCCTGTGCTGCCCGGACACTGCGCTCATGGGCATCGTTGACGATGCTGTGCCCGCGTATTTTGCCGGGGCCTCCGATGCTCCAAAACGGCTGACGAAATCGTCTCCAGACTGGGCATATATTTTGCTGAGAAGGAGAACTAAATATCTAAAATGCTGGATGGTTTCTCAAATTTATAATTTTGCTTATCTAACAGTACTCTGCTATGAGAAGGAAATGTTGTATGAAAAGTTCATTCGCTCTGCTTTTTTCAGTTCTTCTATGCATACTCTCGGCCTGTGGTGCGCCGGGAGCTGACGACCCAGCACTTGACCTGCCTGAGGTCGAAGCACCGTCTGCTGAGCTTGAGCCTGACCAAACCGCTGCCCAGGGTGAATACAGCCTCGCCGTGACGCAGACGGAGCTGCCCGGCGGGCTCGCCTCTCTCGCATCCGCCTGCGCGGCAGAGAACGGCGTGTACCTCGCCGGGGCGGGCGCTGATGGAGCGCCGATGCTCGGACTTTGGAGGATGGGGTCTACGAGCCGCTCGACCTTTCCGACGGCATCACGGAAATCGAGTCTGTCTTTTTCGGTGACGCCCTGTCGGTGCTCGCACGAGCGGGCGACGCCATACAGATCCTGCACTATGAGGACGGTGGCGTGCTCACCACAGAGCTTAACGGCGACTTGTCTGCCCTTGGCAAAGACCTGTATTATGCTGAGTTCGGCGGTACGGCTTATGTAATGGACAGCAACACCATCGCGGAGGTTAAAGACGGCCAACTCACGCGCGGCATGGAGGCAGAAGCGGCTTATCTGCTCTTTACTGCGATGCAGGCAGTGCAAGATGGGCTATATATTGTCCAGTTCAGCGGCCTCGACCTCACAACGCAGCTATTAAAGCTCAATGCCGATACCTTTGCGCTGGAGCCGGCGGATGTGGGCGGGGTCGGCATCTACGGACTCGGCACGACAGCAGATGGCGATGTCCTTGTGAGCTGTACGTCCGATGGGCGGGAATTCGTGAAAACGGCGGACGAGGCGGAGCTCTTTGACTGGTCGGAGCCGGGCATCGTGTCTCCGGGATACACGAACCTGTACGAGCTCGGCGACGGCAGCTGGCTGCTGTTTTACCGGGGCCAGACCAGCCTTGAACTGCTTGAGGAAAAGCTCCTACCGCCCAAGAACACGCTGACGCTGCTCACTGACCTGCCACGTGCGGAGCTTTACACGATACTCAACGACTTTAACCGCACTAGCGAGGAATACAGGTCGAGGTGATTCAATTTGGGGAAGATGGCCTGACAGCTGAGCTGCTGCGCACACAGCTCATTGCCGGAGAAGGGCCTGATATCTTCGCTTTCTATGACCGTAGCTCATTGGCAGACTTGGGTGCAAACAGCTTTGAGGACCTGCTTGTCTACCTCGACGCGGACGCGGAGTATGGGCGCGACACGCTTGTCCCGGAGCTGCTCGAAGCCATGTGCGTGCAAGATAAGCTGGACTGGCTGCCCTATTCTTTCGGAATATCGACCTTCACAGCCCCGTCAGCGTACCTGCCCGAGCCGGGCTTCAGCTTTGACGAGGCGAAGCAGGCGGCGGCGAAGGCGGGCCTGCCGCTCTTCCCCGGCTGGATGACACGGGACATACTCTGGGGCTGGATGAGCGATTTTGCCGTCGGTCAGTACATGGACCTGGAGACCGGGACGTGCAGCTTTGACAGCGAGGACTACATAAGCCTGCTCGAGGAATGTGCCGCGGCTGCGGCTGAGTTCGGAAGCGATTCGGCAGCGCTGTACAACAGCCTGCTGCAGTTTGAGCTGCTGCAGAACCTGATACGGGTCTCGACGATCAGTGACAATTACGGCGGGGCCTACGCCTTTGTCGGCGTGCCTAACGAGACGACGAACGGCAGCATGTTCAGCCCCGACCTCTGTTTTGCCATCTCAAGTACGAGCGGAAACAAGGACGCCGCATGGCAGCTAGTACGCTCCTGCCTGAGCGACGAGCACCAGCAGATGAACCTCACCAGCTTCCCTGCCTCCGCCTCTGTGCTGGACGCGATGATAGACGACGCTGTCGAAAACGGCGTGCACTATTATGAGTACGAGTACGAGCTGGACGAGGCCGACGCGGCAAAGCTGCGCGGGCTGATATCGGAAACGCAGACGGCGCAGGACGCCTATCCCGCTGTGCTGAACATCATGGCCGAGGACGCGGCACAGTTTTTCGCCGGTCAGATAACGGCGGAGCAGGCCGCGGCCTACACCCAAAATCGCGTGAGCACCTGGTTGGCTGAACAGGGGTAACTCAATGATTTGAACTATGCTAGCATGGGGTTATACATGAATTTGGGTTAGCATACTTTAAAAAATTAAGGAGGAAAACGCATGAAAACCAAAAAAGCGATCGCTTCGTTAGTCGTTATTGTTCTCGTTATCGCTGTGTTGCTTTCAATTGGTGCGCTTGCGGATCAGTCAAATACCTCCAGCTATAGAATCAATGGTAGTAATGTTTGCCTCCGTACTTCGCCTATAATGTATGGGGATAATAATGTGTTGGGACTAGTTCAAAATGGAGAGATAATGACAGTCACAACGTGGTCCCATGGAATCGATAACTTTTACATATGGGCATTTGGAGTAATGACTACCGGAGCGAATGCGGGAAAAAGCGGTTACGTGGCCGAACCATATCTTACACCCAACAATTGATTCCTCTAAAGAGTAAACAGAAAAGGAGCACGCGAACACTTTCTAACGTAATAATATAGACAGTGACTACTAGCAAAATCCAAATTCATGTAGTAATAAGCAGAAAGCCCTAAATCCAAATGGGCTTTCTGCTTAGTTTGAGCAATGTTCCGTAAGGCGGCCGATTACCCATTGATTGTAGCTTAGACAGGAATAGTTGAATTGCCCTACCCTTGCAATGCCATTTTTGGGGTCAAACATAGTTAAGCAAAGTTATGAGCAAAATTAAAACTAGCTCACGCCCAAAAGCACACAACGCCCAGACTCACGGCGAACGCTGTGAGTCTGGCGTAATATTGCGACTCTTTAAGCAGCAGCGAGCCGCTTCATGAGCTCCTGAGACGTGCGGAGTAAAAAGAGCCTGCAATTACAGAGAACTGCGTAGATGATATTCGAGGGCCTGCGCATAACCGCTACGCGTTCCGCCTTGCACGGGCAATGTCAAAGTATGTTACTAGCCGCTTAGGCTTCCTGAACAGAGATATGTCTCTCATCTCTGCCACTATGACCATCGCAGAGTTGAAACAGATGCTGAAATGCTGCAAAGAAGCTTTACGTCTTCGCCAAAGCGTGGGTCATGCTTAACCAACGCCTTTATTCCGCTCTCAACGTGCTGTATGGTTGCAAGCAACTTCTAGATGATTTGATAAAGCTAGCGTTGGCCGCAGACCTGACACCAATGACTTGGCAGATTCGGATGCTTCTATGTGTTTCGCGGCTTTTCAACTCCATAGTTGCCTTCAAGATCTTCTAAACATATAATCGTACATAATAGACGTAATCGAACGAATATAAAAGAATTTAAAATACTTTGTAACAATAGATACGCCGGATTCGAACCTTATTCTTGAACGAATTATTGTACATATTATTGTACACCCCGACCTTGCTTACGTGCCGGGAGAAGGGAGAAATCGTGAGAAAGCTGATATCCTGCAAATTCAACATCGACACAGCCTGTATTGAGCTGCGAATGGAGCTCGACGGAACGCTGGAACTATGCCTGCGCAAAACGGAAGAAACGCACTGGTAAGAGAATTGAAGCCTGAATCGAACAAAGAGAAAAGGCCGCGTTTTGCGACCTTTTTTCTTTTTGGTTGGCAGTAGTCAATTGTCACTTATTTCATATCTTAACGACGAATCTTACCACAACCTCGTTTTTGTTTATTCGTGACATCCTCACATCATCCGCTTGCAAATCAACAGCCTTACAAGTATCTACAGTATGGCTGTGATCTACGTATATGAGTCGTGGACATCCACCGTGATATGTCCCAAACAAAATGAAATCGACCCGCGATTTGCCGGAATAGAAGTCCAGGAACTGCTTTGTCTCTGAGTAATGTAGCTCATGCTGCTTTTCGCCTATTTCAACTATCGGTGGAAACTCTTCTTCAATGAAAAAACCAACTCTATAACTATCTAGCGTTCCCGCTTTAACCAGTTGATTCTTGCAGACTTCATTTTTTGCATTTTCTATATAGCGGTCAATTTTGGCGTAGTGGCTGTCAAAGTGGTTTTCAAAATTTAGCTTCCAGTCAAAAAAAGTTAGCTCGGCACCAACTCGCTCGACGACCATCGCCTCAGTTTTTCCCGATTTGATTTCTTCCTCCATTTCTGCCTTGCTCTACGGTCTTTCCTGATCTGTTCCATGCCGCCACGTTTTGTTTCGCGCGACGCATCAAAGGCGAAGTGCTCGATTATTACAAGCGTACGGCCGACAATGGCATACATATCAGGAAAATCGCAACTTTGCAGGTTTGCTAAAATCGCCTCAAGCTCATTAGCCTCATTTTGCGCTTCACCATAACTATATATGCAATGGTTATTGTCTAAATACCCATATAAAATCGAGCGCTCATCCTTTTCATGTTTCAAACAGGCCACCCTTTCGCCTGCACCATCACAGGCTCATATAATACCGCCTCATCATCGCTGCCATCAGTTTTCGCCTCTCTATGAGGAACTCGTCGTAACGTGAGGCGTCCATTTCAATGACGGTCTCGGGAATACAATTTTCAGCGAGGTTTTCTTTCAACAAGGTCAGCTCAGTTATATTGCCGAGTTTCAGCTCCTTTGTCTCGCACTGGCGCAGCGCACGGCCAAAATACTCGCAGGGGGCAGCGTCGCTTATCGCCTTGTTGACCTGTGGGTCGAGATATATGTAATTCGCCACCTGGTTGTATTTTGTCTTGCTGTTGACGCCTTTGTCCCTGAGATATGCGCGAGGGAAAATGTGATGTATGTCGCCGGATATGGTGATCAGGTCTCCTACCTTGAGGCCGTTCATGAACAGCGAATTGCAATTCAGATGTTCCTGCGCCGCCAAAAACACGTTGAAGGCCGGGCTGTTCACGGACGAGGTCTCCAAATTCTGCGGCAGAGTGACCGTCCAGAACGTCTCAGATAGAGCCGAAGCCTCCGTGTCGGCCAGAAAGCTCAAAAAGCCCTTCTCCTGTATGCTGCGCATATCCCTGTCCATCTGTGATTCCGGCGAGCCGATATAGCGCGAGGTGAGCGTTGAGAGCACGAACCACTTCTGGACGTAGTGCTTTATCTGGTCATTCGGGATCTCCGGCGCATCAAGCAGTATGAGATAAAGCGTGTATGCAAAGTCCAGCGTCATTGCAGAGTTCAGCAGTTTGTGAGAAACAAATCCGGCGCCCTTGATAGCTAGCACGAACTGATTGAAGTTATACTCATTGGCGAAGTTCAGGATGCCCTTATCCATCCGGTCATACGAGTCGGCTATGATGTCCTCACGAAATTCCTTTGTCTCAAAATCTCTGCCCGAGAGCAGGCTGACCAGATCTGCCAGTTTGCCGCGTCGAAACTGGTGCATAAAGGAGACACGTAGCATATCGCCGTAGTCCGGGTCATATATGTCGCCGTTGTCCTTCGCGAGCCAGCCTATCTTGCTGCATACTTGGACTCTCCGAACTCCTTGTCCCTTATCATGTTGCCGTAAAACTCCGGCCTCACGGCAAGATGGCAGAAGTAGTCCACCGCCTTTCGCATGAGGCTGCCGCCATGGGCAGTGTCCGCGGCCATCTTGGACATGACGAAATCGGATTGGCTCAGCGCCGTACCTTTGGAGTTGATGCGGATGAATATTTCCGTCACCTCGTCGATGTCAAGCGTGTGAGCGAGTTCGATGACGCCGATTTGGCGATTAGCTATGCCTTTCAGCCTGGTGAGCGTCTCGGACAGTTCGTCCAGGTCGATGTCAGGGTTGTTCTGAGCGTATTCGTTTTCAAATGCACGCTGCTTGAAGTCCGGATTGAACAGGAGGGATATATCCGGTATCCAACGCTTGTCTTTCAAATGAGAGGCGTCCTGCACGGCAAAGCGTTTGTTCTCGTCGGTAGTCAGAGGGTTAAAAGCGATTTTTATTCGGTCCTTGTTGAAGTCCTCATCGAGAACCTCTTCGCCGGATATGGCAGCCATGAGCGCGGTAATGCGCTGCTGGCCGTCGATCAGCACTTTTTTGCCATTAGCACGCCCGCCGTCTTTCGTTTTGACGTCCGGGTTCTTCCAGGTGATGATGTAGCCCGTTGGATAACCCTGATACAGAGAATCGATCAAATCGCGCACCTGGCTGCGTTTCCAGACAAATGGGCGCTGGATTTCGGGTATGACAAAGTCCTCGGCGTCTATCATGCCGAGAATCGAGCTGATGGTGTATTGCATAAGTGTAAATTTTTCGCCGGTCACTGCACAGCCCTCCAGTTTAGTATTTTTTTCTATGTCTGATTGATCTCAACGACCATGTTGCAAATGTTGAGTTTTTTCCTTTATCCGAGCAAGTATCGCCTCGTCCGCCGGGCAGAAGTTGTAGCCGTCAGTCTTGCCCAGCGTTATTCAGCGCACGGTCGTTGTGCCCTCAACGCCTGTAAGGCTGCCCGTCGGCTTTGCGGGCGTTATACAGCGTGAGGTGACGATGAGGTCGGGGTAGACGTGGGTGACATCGGTGAATACGTCCCCGACGGCGACGTTGATGCCAAGTTCCCCACGGTACTCGCGCACGAGGGCCTGTTTCTTCGTCTCGCCCGGTTCGACCTTGCCTCCCACAAACTCCCGCAGCAGCCACCGCGCCTTATGCGCCGTCCGCTGGCATATCGAGAGCTTCCCAACGTCCCAGATAATGGATGAGACTGTTTCGGTCATGTCTGCACCTCAATTCGATGGGGATGTGCAAATTATACCACTATCGACAACTTGGCGCCACTATAAAAGCAAGAAGGGTCGAAAACACGTCCTTTTTGCTCGGCGCACCCTAAAGTTAAGCACACTCGATGGAAGGCATTTACCTGGGGGGCATACCTGCCATGTGAAATTATTTAGAATTGACGATTTCGCAATGACTTGATAAACTATAAATAGAATAAATAGCTAATGAAGGAGTATTTTGGGTAATTGCAGAAGCAGGGAATAGAGATATGAACATTACATTTTTGATTGGCAATGGGTTTGACCTAAATCTGGGCTTGGCAACAGCTTATTCCGACTTCGTAAAATACTATAAAGAGACAGACGCAGAAAAAATGTGTTGATAAAATTCCGCCAGGATATCAGCGATAATGAAGCCCACTGGTCGGCGGCAGAAATTGAAATGGGTCGGTATACGGGAACGTTCAAAACAGGCCAAGGCGAGGCGTTTTCAGAGTGCCACACCGATTTTTGTAAACACCTTGCTGCCTATTTGAAACAACAGCAAGACCGCATCGACTATGATTACATTGCCAAACAAATTGAGCAAGCTTTCGCAAATATCAATGCTCTTGCAAAGCCTTATCCTGAACGGGAGCGCAGTGTAATCGAGGGCATTTATTCCCGATACGCGTCAGAGCGTACAACTTTTAATTTTATCAATTTTAACTATACCGATACGCTTGATAAGTGTATTGCCTTAATTAAAAGCAATCAGTCGGTGCTGGGAAGCCACAGAAGCGGCAGCACAATATACAACCACAGGATAGGAGAAGTGCAGCACGTACACGGTACTCTAGAATCTCAGATGGTGTTCGGTGTAAATGACGAGTCGCAGATTGCTAAACCCGACATATTTGAGTGCGATTATGGTGACATATACGAAGCTTCATTTATAAAAAGCAAGCTAACGAAAACTACAGAGAAAATACCGACAGTAAGGTTTACAATATTCTAAAAGGCAGTCATCTGATCTATATTTATGGTATGTCAATTGGAGAAACTGATAGTCTCTGGTGGGAAAGGATATGTGAATGGCTGGCAGTCGATTCTTATCATCACTTGATCATGTATAAACATAGTCTGCCACACTTAGGACTGCTGGGGAAGGACTACTTAATCGGCGAAAGAAAAGCTCGCAATGAGATTATGGATTATTCTGCATATACAAAAGATCAATTAAAGAGCATAGGCCAAGGATCCATGTCACTGGTGAAAACCTTTTTGGTGAACTCAACGGCGTGGCAGACAAAACAAAAAGCCCAGTAGAAATATTCTTGGACGCCGCTGATAAAGCCGCGTCGTCCTTGAATAATGGCAGCACAGAGTTTCTCGAGGCCTATCAAACAGCCACGAAGTAGAGAATTGCCGTTACAAACCGAATGGACATACACATGAACTTTAAACATGACTTAGCTGAAATATCAAGGAAAGAGCTCAACAAAGCCGGAATAGTGGTCCCAAGGGACTGGGATGACCATACTGTTTGCGTAAAATATCTGGATATTCACCATAGATTCTTTGACTCGAGTGTTTCTTATATGGTGGCATATTCAAAAGAGCTAAAGAAAAAGCTGCCAACTCTTACGTCGAAAGAGCAATATGCAATTAAAGATATTGAAGAAAGACTAAAAACCCAAAAATCAATAGTCCCATACATGAGCAAGCAAATTCGAGCTATATCTGTGAGCAAGTCGGATTTTCTGTTAAAAAATTGGAATATATAATCATCTGCATCTGGAAAAAGATACTGATGGGCGCAGCAATGGTAATCTGCTGTTCTTTCAACCACAAGGGCGATTTGTTCGCTTTATTGATGTGCGTCCACATCCCAAGGGAAGTGCATGGTTTGATCGAGAGCTATTTGATATCATATATGACAACTGGCCGTTCCTTCTGAATTATAGGCCGGATATGAAACCAACGGTCACTGTTCCTGACGAGAAGGTACATGATGCGCTTAAGAAGACGGTTTTAGCATTACCATTTAGAGAGGGATGCATTTTCCCGACCAGCTTAGGTGTGGCCTCATCCGAGAGACACAGCATGGCTGTGA
>ENA-OQEN01001042-OQEN01001042.1-human-gut-metagenome-genome-assembly--contig:-NODE-1042-length-10907-cov-2.803618_pt1 | contig 10907 bp, 18 predicted proteins | sample MGYA00242791_ERZ504627 | MGnify/ENA primary metagenome ERZ504627 (study PRJEB26092, sample SAMD00036316) | human gut metagenome | host: Homo sapiens | study: EMG produced TPA metagenomics assembly of...
CAAATCCCCTGTTGCGCCACAGCTTCCAGGTCATTTTCCGAATACGCCAGCGCATCTGCCGCTCCGTGTACTGGTGCGGCCCTCCGCTGTAGCGCGCGCTGCCGCCCAGGCCAAGGATGCGAAGGCCGTTCACCTCCACAAGCTTGTCCTCTATGCACTCGCAGCCCTCCGGCGGCGTCCGCTCATAGCCCGTGTCGTGGTTGCCGTGTACATACAGCAGCCGCGCGCGGCCCATCGTCACCAGAAAGCTCAGATACTTCGGGTTCAGGTCCCCGCAGGAGAGCATCAGATCGTAAGCGCTCAGGCGGCCCGGCTGGTAGTAATCCCAGAGATATGGGCTCTCCTTGTCCGAGAGCAGCAGGAGCTTCACAGCAGCGGCCCCTCCTTTTCGGGCGGCAGCTTTTCGCGGTAAACGCCCTGGAGACGCACGATGGAGCGAGACATCGGCAAAAGCTCGTCATAGGCGGGGATGCTGCCGTCAACGCAGTCGCAGAGCCAGTCCATGTGCAGCACGTCCTCCGGGCTGAGCCAGCGGTTGCCGTCGCTCTCGATTGAGCCGTCCTGGGAGCGGTATTTGCGGTGGAAGACCGTGAATGTGCCGTCGATTATGCCCTGGCAGAGGATGTTTGCAAGGCTGCGCACGCCGTCGGCAGGTCGTCCGCCAGCTTGAGGCCGACGGTGCCGCTGCGCATGCCCCACCAGTAGTTGACGGCCTTGCCGCTGTTTTTGTAGTCCAGCGCCTCCCAGCCGCCGTGGAGGATGGAGGACACGAGCCTGATATAAAAGTTGCCCCAGTCCCAGTAGGGGGAGGCCAGAGGCCTGAGCGTCCTGCCGGGCTCGACGGCGCACAGACCCCAGCTTCCCTGGGGCTGGCGCGGGGTCGGTATGTCGCGGTTGGATATTATGTCAACCCCCTGCTCCAGCAGGCCGCTGATTGGGTCCTCGCTGACGCAGGACCAGGCGAGACTCACGCGGGCGTGGGGTTCGTGAGCCGGGCGCCGAGGGCGAAGGCGTTGATCCCGGCGGGGACGCCGAAGATGGGGTTGCTGGCGATGTAGCCGATGCGGTCGGATTTCGTCATCGCCCCGGCGATGGCGCCGGTGATGAACTTGCCTCGTAGATGCGGGAGTAATAGGTGCGCACGCCGGGGTAGGGCATGGCGACGGAGCAGTTGAGGACCTTTATCTCCGGATGACGCGCGGCGAGCTTGCGGCAGGCGGAGATGAGGGCGCGGTGGTGACGAAGACGACCTGCGCGCCGTCCTCGGCGGCCTGCTCCATGACGGCGTCCACGTCGCTGTCGGGTTCGAGGTTGTAGCTGCGGACGGTGATCTCGCGCTCATGGCCGCCTCGAGGGTGCGGCGGCCGAGGTCGTGACCGGATATCCAGTTGCTGTGGATGGGGTCCGGGCGGTTTATGAAGGCGACGTTCAGGTGGTTCGGGAGGAAGACGGAGCCGAAGATGCGGTTGAGGATGCCTTTGGAGGGGGCCTCCTCGGCGTCGTCGGTGCTGACTTCGATGGGTTCGCCCTGGGTCTTGGCCTTAAGGTCTGACCAGATGGCGGAGAGGGTCTTGGTTATTTCGGGGACGGTGAGCTCCTTGATGGAGCCGATGGGGTAGTAGCTGAGCCAGACGAGCAGGGCGTCGGCCACGGTGATGGGCAGCTTCTTGCCGCCAAGCTTGTAGAAGGCGTCCTTGAAGTAGTGGAAAGCGGATTGGAACCGGCGGCGCTCGTCCTCGGTCCAGACGTGGTCGGGGTCGAAGCCGAGGGCGGCCTGGAGCTTGGCGAAGCCGCCGCGGCGGCTGAAGTATACCTGGTAGATGCCGCTCAGGCGGTAGAAGTCAAGGAACTCGTAGTAGATGACGACGGCCTCGTCGTCGGAGTAGGCGGGGATGACGCGGGTGACGTAGCCTGGGACGGAGGGGGCGCGGAAGCTTTTGAGGACGCTGACGCGCTTGTTGCCCTCCTGGACGTAGAAGCGGCCCATGTACTCGTAGCAGCGGACGGGGTCACGTATGCCCTCGTCGCTGAGGTGGGCGGCGCAGAGCTCGGTCCATTTGGCGGCGAACTCGCTGTCGGCTGAGAGCAGGGGCATGAAGTCGGCGGCGAAAGCGGTGCGCCGGCCCTCGCCCTTGGTGCCGACGATCTGCTCGGAGGGGATATTGATGACGCGAGGTCCACGACGCCGGCGACCATGGAGTCGTCGAGGATCTCGTCCAGTATCTGAAGGTAGGGGTAGCGCCCGGTGAGGACACATTCCTTATAGGTTTTCTGCCCGGCTTTGAGGGCCTGGGCATATTGGACAGTGGCTTCCGACTGATTCACAGCGGCGCCTCCTTTTATAAATATAATAGTGAATAATTCATTTTCGAGACCATTGTAGCAAGCGCCCGCGGCGAAGTCAAGACAGGCGGAGACGGGCGTTAACGGACATTTTCTGCGCGAGTGTTGAAATTTACAGTGTTTGACAAAAATCCCTGAAAATAAAACAAAAATATCCTTGAATTATCCATCGCTGGGTGCTATTATGAATTAGCACGTTCAAGGGGGTACCCCCTTGTGCCGAGACAGACAGGGTCTGTCTCGATGTCAGCTGTTTGCGTATTCAATAAAAAAACATACTTAGGAGGAAGAAGTAAGATGAAGAAGAGTATCCTGGCGCTGCTGTTGGCTGTGCTGATGGTAGCGTCCCTGCTCCCCGCCGCCGCAATGGCGGATGAGCCGGATGGCACGATAGGCACGGTAGCAAGCAACCCGTTCACCACGGTCGCCGCGTATAACAAGGCAATAGCTGACGGAGCTGGGACGGTAAGGACATTTACCTGAAGATCAACGGCCAGAAGTTCAACGGCAGCGGCTTCGACCTGACGAATGTTCAGAGCTGGGAGACCCCGCCCGAGCTGCACTTGACCATTACTAACTGCGAGTTCACGGGCAACACTGCTCAAGACAATGATAATCCCTCATTCATGTATCTGTCCAACTGCAAGGAGCTCAAGATCGACAACTGCACGTTTGATGCTGGTAATGGTCTCACATACGGCATCAACTGGAACCTTATCCAGATTACCGGTGCCACTGTTGTAATCAAGGACAGCACCTTCACCGGCGTTTATAGAGAGAACGCCATAAAGCTGAACCAGCGCAATGGCGCTGACGACAAGGCTAAGGATGTTAAGAACAAGGATTGGGTTAACCCCCCAATCGCGGCTTCGATAGAGTCGGCTTTGATAGAGAACGTTGAAATCAACAGCGACGTCGCGGTCATCCTCCTCGCAGCGCTGCCAAGGGTGATGGCGGTGCGGACGCTCCGTCCACCGGCGCGTTCCCTGTGACTATCAGCAACGTGACCACTACCAGTAAATATGGTGTAGTCGTGTTTGAGGCGTACCTGGCTAACAGTGCCGCCGAAGCTGCTGCGAAAGCTGAGCTGGCTAAGGTTGCTGTTGGAGAAGAACCCAATTTGAAGTCTTTGGCTTATGTTTTGACGATGGCCGAAAACGAGACCATTAGCAAGACCGCCAACGGCGACCTCGCCAGCAACGAGGATTTCGTCGCCGAGGTCAATGGCGACAAGTACACCAGCCTCGAGAGTGCCCTTGCTGCCGTTACGAAAGACAGCGACACCGTAACGCTTTTGCAGGATGTCACTCTTGCGGCTGATACATATACGATTGATAATAACCTTGTAATTAAGAGCGCCAACGGAAGTACCATTACTGTTAATGAGTTGGACAAAACCCTTTTTGTAATATCCAACGGCAAAACGCTCACTTTTGACGGAGCTAATATTACTGTCAACGGTAAAGACGATGAGACTAACAGCATAGCTTTCGACATCAGAAGTAACAGCACTCTTGCTTTTAAGAACGCAGTTGTAACTTTGAATGGTATCAGAAGCGCCACGGTCATGCCCGGCGGTGCCAGCAGCACTGTTGATATTATCGGCTCCTACGTCGTGGTCGAAAACAACCGTGGAAACTTCTCCAATGGCGGCGTGTTTAACATTGAGGACAGCACGATTTCCATGAACGGTGTTGGAGATTACGGATTCAGCTGCTATGGCCTGACCGCTGATAACAGCAGTATAACTCTGAATGACGTTGGTACGAGCGCGCTGTTCTGCCTCAACACCAATGGCAGCGGTAAGTTTGCTTTCAAGAATGGCAGTGTTGTAACCATCACAAACAGCGGCGACGATTTGCCGTTTGAAACCACTTACAGTAAGGCCAGTTATGTTGTGGATGTTAACACCGTTAATAATGAAAACGCCCCTCTCAACCTGTATGTTGATGCCAGCTCCTCTGTTATTCTCCGGGGCAACAATACGAATGCCATCAATCTTGGGACTGGCGTTGCTGAAATTTACGGCCAGCTGGTAGGAAGCATCGTTTCCAAGGGCAATTGCATAGTTACTGTTGACGGCAGCGTGTATAGCGTTGTAAAATCTGGCGACACGGTCACCCTTCCCGCGGCCCCGAGAAAGAGCGGCTACGCTTTCCTCGGATGGAGCGACGGTACGAATACTTACGACGCGCTGACGACTGTCACCATCACCAAGGACACTACCTTCACCGCCGTCTGGGTGCAGCACCCGGACACGGAGTATGTCCCCGAGCCGGAGGAGCCCGAGGAGCCTGAGTCCCCGCGTTCCCGTTCTACGACGTCCCCACCTCCGCGTGGTACTACACCGCGGTGAAGTACGTCTACGACAACAAGCTGATGGACGGCGTTGACACCTACGTCTTCGCTCCCAACGACACCCTGACCCGCGCGATGGTCTGGACCATCATTGCCCGCATGAGCGGCGTTGACACCACCGGCGGCAACACCTGGTACGCCAAGGCCCAGGAGTGGGTCATCACCAACGGCATCTCCGACGGCGAGAACCCGACTGCGGCCATCACCCGCCAGGAGCTCGTGACCATGCTGTACCGCTACGCCCAGATAAAGGGCTATGACGTCAGCGTGGGCGAGGATACCAACATCCTGAGCTACGTCGATGCCACCAGCATCAGCGAGTACGCGATGTCCGCCTTCCAGTGGGCCTGCGGGTCTGGCCTCACCGAGGGCGACGAGAACGGCGCTCTCACTCCGCTCGCTACCGCCACGCGCGCCCAGGCAGCGGCCATGATCATGCGCTTCCTCTCCAAGTAAACCCCTGTTTTGAGGCGGAGCCGGACGAAAGTCCGGCTCCGTTTTTTGCTCCGCAAGTTTCACAAAAATAATGCGAAATTTTCTGTCATAAATCCAAAAAAGCTATTGACAACTTGCCCGGTCTTTGGTATTCTACTTAAGCGCCTGCCAAGGGCGCACTATGCGATGAAGCGGGAGATTGCGGCGAAAAGCCGGTAACTTCCGTGGAGTATGTCCGGCGCTTCCGGCCATCCGGGGCGCGAAATCGGGCGGCTGAGCTTTTTTCGTGCATGGCGTATATCGCCTGTACGGGGGAGAACCGGCCACAAAGCCGGTTTGTTTTTCGGGCGGGGCCTGATACGCACGGTTGCGTGTATGAAAAATGCTCACCGTACCACTGGGCGGCGGAAACCGCCTAAGTACGAATTCAGGAGGAAAAAACATGGCAGCAAACAAGAAAATGATCCGCATCAGGCTCAAGGCCTACGACCACCAGCTTATCGACAAGGCAGCCGAGACCATCGTCGAGACCGCCAAGCGCACCGAGCCAAGGTCTCCGGCCCCATCCCCCTGCCGACCAAGAAGGAGGTCGTCACCATTCTCCGCGCGGTGCACAAGTACAAGGACAGCCGTGAGCAGTTCGAGCGCCGCACCCACAAGAGGCTTATCGACATCATGAATCCGACCCAGAAGACCGTTGAGGCCCTGATGAGCCTTGAGCTTCCCGCCGGCGTCGAGATCGAGATAAAGCTCTGAGCGATACCTTATTTATAACCCATTTGCCCGCGACTTGCGTGAACGGGCAGGGTCATGTTGGGAAGTCCAAGAGGCCTCTCAACCAATAACCGTTAGGAGGAAATAGACATGAAGAAAGCCATCATCGGCAGGAAGGTCGGCATGACGCAGATCTTCGATGAGGCGGGCAAGGTCGTTCCGGTCACCGTAATAGAGGCCGGCCCCTGCGTCGTCGTCCAGAAGAAGACGGCGGACAAGGAAGGCTACGACTCCGTCCAGCTCGGCTACGGCGAAGTCGCCGCCAAGAAGCTCACCAAGCCTGAGAAGGGCCACCTTGAGAAGGCCGGCGTGGGCATGATGAAGCACCTGCACGAGTTCCGCCTTGAGGACTGCTCCGCCCTGAACGTGGGCGACGTCCTGAAGGCCGACGTCTTCAAAGAGGGTGAGCGCGTCGATGTCACCGGCATCAGCAAGGGCCACGCTACGCCGGCGTCGTGAAGCGCTGGAACGCCGGGCGCACCCCGACCAGCCACGGCGGCGGCCTGTCCACCGTCACGCCGGCTCCATGGGCAGCAGCACCGACCCTCCGCATATTCCCGGGCAAGATCGGCGCCGGCCACATGGGCGTCGAGCAGGTCACCGTTCAGAACCTCGACGTTGTGAAGGTTGACCCCGAGCTCAATATGATAGTTGTCCGCGGCGCGATCCCCGGCCCCAAGGGCGGCATCGTGTACCTGAAGAACTCCGTCAAGAAGTTCGTCCGCAAGGGCCCCGCGACCCCGACCATCAGCACGAACCCGCAGAAGCGTTCGGCCAGAGGCTAAAGAAAGGAGAGAGTTAAATGCCTAAAGCAGTCATCTACAACATGGCAGGCGACAAAGTCGGCGAATACGAGCTCTCCGAGGCCGTTTTCGGCATAGAGCCCAACAAGGCCGTCCTCCATGCGTCCGTCAAGAACTATCTCGCCAACCAGCGCCAGGGCACGCAGAGCGCCCTGACCAAGGGCGAGGTCAGCTACACCACGAAGAAGCCCTGGCGTCAGAAGGGCACGGGCCGCGCCCGCGCGCTACGCCGGAAGCCCCGTGTGGCGTCACGGCGGCGTCGCTTTCGCTCCGAAGCCGCGCGACTACCGCTACTCCCTCACCAAGAAGACCCGCCGTCTGGCCCTGAAGAGCGCGCTGAGCGCCAAGGCTGCTGAGGAGAGCATCCTCGTCATCGACGGCCTGAAGGTCGAGGAGATCAAGACCAAGCCCTTTGCCGAGTTCCTGAAGAAGATCGGCGTCGAGGGCAAGGCCATGGTCATCACCGAGAACGTGGACGAGGCCGTTGTGAAGTCCGCCAGGAACATCCCCGGCGTGACCACCACCACCGCCACCATCATCTCGGCTTATGAGATTCTCAACAACCGTGTGCTCGTGGTCGACAAGGCTGCGCTGCAGAAGATCGAGGAGGTGTTCGCCTGATGGCCACCGCGTACGATATCGTCATCCGCCCCATCATCACCGAGCAGTCGATGGAGGACCTCGACATCAAGAAGTATGCCTTTGAGGTCGCTAAGGATGCCAATAAGATCGAGATAAAGAAGGCCGTTGAGGAGATCTTCGGCGTGAAGGTCATCCGCGTCACCACCACCACGGTGGGCGGCAAGAAGAAGCGCACTGGCGCGTACCCGCAGGGCTACACGAAGACCTGGAAGAAGGCCGTCGTGAAGCTGAGCGAGGACTCCAAGGGCATCGAGCTCTTCGAGGGCATGGTGTAAGGGAGGATATGAGAGATGTCTATTAAAACTTACAGGCCCACGACCCCCGCAAGGCGCCAGATGAGCGTGTCCGGCTTCGACGGAGTCGATAAGCACGCCAAGCCCGAGAAGGGTCTCATAGAGGTCAGGAAAAAGAACTCCGGCCGCAACAGCTACGGCCGCATCACCGTCCGCCACAAGGGCGGCGGCAACCGCAGGAAGTACCGCGTCATCGACTTCAAGCGCGACAAGATGGACGCCGCCGCGAAGGTCCTCCGCCTGGAGTACGACCCGAACCGCTCCGCTTTCATCGCGCTCGTCGAGTACGAGGACGGCGAGAGGCGCTACATCCTCGCGCCTGTCGGCCTCGCTGCCGGCGACACCATCCTGAGCTCCGCCAACGCGGACATCAAGCCGGGCAACTGCCTGCCGCTTGAGAACATCCCCGTCGGCACCGTTATCCACAACATCGAGCTCTACCCCGGCCGCGGCGCCCAGCTCGTCCGCGCCGCCGGCGTCGCCGCTCAGCTGATGGCGAAGGAAGGCGGCATGGCCACCATCCGTATGCCCAGCGGCGAGATGCGCAAGGTCCGCATGAACTGCAAGGCCACCATCGGCCAGGTCGGCAACATCGACCACGCCAACGTCTCCATCGGCAAGGCTGGCCGCAAGCGCCACATGGGCATCCGCCCGACGGTGCGCGGCTCCGTCATGAACCCCTGTGACCACCCCCACGGCGGCGGCGAGGGCAAGGCGCCTGTCGGCCGTCCCGGCCCCGTCACTCCTTGGGGCAAGCCGGCGCTGGGCTACAAGACCCGCAAGACGAAGAACCCGACCGATAAGTTCATCGTCAAGCGCCGCAACGCGAAGTAAGGAGGGAAACAGCAAATGAGCAGAAGCATAAAGAAAGGCCCCTTCGCCGCTCCCGAGCTGCTGAAGCGCGTCGATGAGCTCAACAAGGCCGGCGAGAAGAAGGTCCTGAAGACCTGGAGCCGCGCCTCGACGATATTCCCGTCCTTCGTCGGGCATACGATAGCCGTTCACGACGGGCGCCGCCACGTTCCCGTCTACGTCACCGAGGACATGGTCGGCCACAAGCTGGGCGAGTTTGCGCCCACCCGCACCTTCCGCGGCCACTCCGGCGGCAAGACCGGTAAGTAAGGGGGAGAAGACATGGAAGAACTGAAAACTGCGCGGGCGCAGGCGAAGTACGTCCGCATCGCTCCCCGCAAGGTGCAGATAATCTGCGACATGATCCGCGGCAAGGAAGCCGCTTACGCGCAGGCCCTCATGGAGAACACCCCGAAGGCCGGCTGCGAGTACGTCTCAAGGTGCTCAAGAGCGCCGTTGCCAACGCTGAGAACAACTTCGAGATGGACCCGGCCAAGCTCTACGTCGAGCAGGCCTATGTCGATGCCGGCCCCATCCTGAAGCGCGGCCAGCCGAGGGCGCACGGACGCATGTTCCGCATCAACAAGCGCACCAGCCACATCACCGTCGTCGTGGCTGAGAAGGAATAAGGGAGGCGGAGAAATATGGGACAGAAAGTTAATCCGCACGGCCTCCGCGTCGGCGTCATCAAGGACTGGGATTCCCGCTGGTACGCGAGGAACGACAAGGTCGGCGACCTTATAGTCGAGGACTACAAGATCCGCAAGTTCCTGAAGAAGACCCTCTACTCCGCCGGCGTCCCCACCATCGAGATAGAGCGCGACAGCAACAAGGTCCGCATCTATATCCACTGCTCCCGTCCGGGCGTGGTCATCGGCAAGGGCGGCGCTGAGATAGAGAAGCTCCAGGCTCAGGTCAGCAAGATGATCGGCAAGCCCGTGGCCCTCTCCATCGTTGAGGTCCGCACTCCGGACACCAACGCCCAGCTCGTGGCCGAGAACATCGCCAGCCAGCTGGAGCGCCGCATCGGCTTCCGCCGCGCGATGAAGAACTCCATCGGCCGCGCGATGCGCATGGGCGCCAAGGGCATCAAGGTCATGTGCGGCGGCCGTCTCGGCGGCGCCGAAATCGCCCGCAGCGAGTGCTATCACGAGGGCACCATCCCCCTGCAGACCCTCCGCGCCGACATCGACTACGGCTTTGCCGAGGCTGCGACCACCTACGGCCGCATCGGCGTGAAGGTCTGGATATACAAGGGCGAGGTCCTCAGCCAGACTCTGCGCACCACCCCGCGCACCATGGACCTCTCCAAGCCGCAGGAGCGCCGCCGCGATCGCCCGCGACGACCGCAGGGGCGGCTACAACCGCGACCGTCAGGGCGGCGGCTACAACCGCGACAATCGCCAGGGCGGTATAACCGCGACAACCGTCAGGGCGGCGGCTTCAACCGTGACAATCGCCAGGGCGGCTACAACCGCGGGCCCAGGCCCGCCGGGACGCAGGGCGCGCCCCGTACCGAGACCAAGGAAGGAGGCAGCAACTGATGCTGATGCCCAAGAGAGTCAAGTACCGCAGGGTGCAGCGCGGCCGCATGAAGGGCAAGGCCACTCGCGGCAACGTCGTTACCTACGGAGAATACGGGCTCCAGGCTCAGGAGCCCTGCTGGATAACCTCCAATCAGATAGAGGCCGCCCGTATCGCCATGACGCGCTACACCAAGCGCGGCGGCCAGGTCTGGATAAAGATATTCCCCGACAAGCCGGTCACTGCGAAACCCGCCGAGACCCGTATGGGTTCCGGTAAGGGTTCTCCCGAGTACTGGGTCGCGGTAGTCAAGCCGGGCAGGGTCATGTTCGAGATCGCGGGCGTCTCCGAGGAGACCGCGCGCGAGGCTCTGCGCCTTGCCAGCCACAAGCTGCCCTGCAAGACCAAGGTCGTCAGCAAGGCCGATTCAGAGACAGGCGGTGAATGAGATGAAGGCAAACGAAATACGCTCCATGTCCGAGACCGAGCTGAACGCGAAGCTGGACGAGCTCAAGAAGGACCTGTTCATGCTCCGTATGCAGCATGCCACGAATCATCTTGACAACCCCACCCGCATCTCCGCGACGCGGCGTGACATCGCCCGGGTTCTGACCGTCATCCGCGAGAAGCAGCTTGGGCGCTGAGGAGGTAGAAGACAATGACTGAAGTAAGAACGACTTCCCGCAAGACTCGCGTCGCAAGGTCGTGTCCGACAAGATGGACAAGACCGTGGTCGTCATCGTCGAGGACCGCGTCGCCCACAAGAGATATAAGAAGATCAATCGGCCGTACCTACCGCCTCAAGGCGCACGACGAACTCAACGAGTGCGGCGTCGGCGACAGGGTCCGCGTGATGGAGACCCGCCCCCTCAGCCGCGACAAG
>ENA-OQEN01001044-OQEN01001044.1-human-gut-metagenome-genome-assembly--contig:-NODE-1044-length-10906-cov-2.842843_pt1 | contig 10906 bp, 18 predicted proteins | sample MGYA00242791_ERZ504627 | MGnify/ENA primary metagenome ERZ504627 (study PRJEB26092, sample SAMD00036316) | human gut metagenome | host: Homo sapiens | study: EMG produced TPA metagenomics assembly of...
CGGACGTAGTGCAGCATCTTCTCCCAGGCGTCCTCGCCCGTGAGCAGGCCGGTGCTGTTCACGATGGCTTTATCTTTTCCGGCGTGGGGACGATGTTGTCGAGGTTGTTCAGGATGGCCTGGACGCTGTTCCAGAGCTTGGTGTTGGGCTTTTCCCGCTCCAGGCTCCAGTGGTGCATAGTCTCGCTCAGCTCCGCGGTCATGCGGTTGAAGCAGCGCTTGCCCTTCTCCGCCGCCTCCATGCCCAGCAGGCCGTGGGTATTCACCGGGCTGAGGGCGGGCAGCTTGGCGAGGAAGGCGCGCAGCTTCTCCTTCGCGGCCGCCTCCTTGGCGTAGACCGACTTCAGATAGGCCCCGTCTATGGCGTCCATGTTCTTCATCAGGGTGTTCAGCACGGGGATGGTGAAGTCGTCACGGACGGCGTCCTGGTCGCTCACGTCCACCACGCTGCTGCCGGCGACGGAGAACTTGGACTCGGTTATGCCGTTCAGGAAGGACTGGACGGTTTTGTCGTTCTGCCCGCGGTAGTGGTTCACGAGGTAGAAAAGCCACAGGCCCGTGTCCCTGTCGCGGAATTTGTCGCGCAGGCTGTTGTAAAGCTCGATGTCAGACTCCTGCACACCGCTGATGGGCCGGGTGACGACGATGGCGGCGTCGCACTCCCTGTCCACGGTGTTGAGCATCATGTCCTCGATGCCGTACTTCGTGTCGCCTATGCCGACGGTGTCCACGAGGTGGACGCGGCCGATGTCCACGAAGAAGGGCAGTAGATGTCCGCCCGGGCTACGGCGAGGTATTTGTAATAGAACTCCGCCTCCGGCGAGTCTACGTCCTTGCCGTTATTCTGGGCGACATAGGTCTTTATGAGCTGCGGGTCGGTCAGCGAGATTGGTGAGGAGCCGAAGAGCTCCTGTATCTCGCTGAAGTGCCGGACAATGTTCGTCAGATGCTTGAGGGCCGTTGCCTGGTTGGCATTGCCTTTCTCCACCTTGGAGGCGAGATAGTTGAGCCTTATATAGCCGATATCCTCGAACTTCAGGGGATAGTTATTCAGGTATGCCGGGTCTATTTCCATTATGTACGGCCTGACTATGTCCAGGAGTTCCGAGGGCTGGCGGAAGGTTATAGTGGCGCGCACGCTGCCCTTCGGCATCTCTGCGGAGTTGCAGATGATGGAGGTGGCGCCGGTGCAGCTGGTCGCGTCGTATGCGGGGATGATCTCATCGTCCAGGTCGCCCAGGGACTGCAGGAACTGGCTCTTGCCTGGCGCTCCTTGCCGACGGTGGCGATGCTGATATAGTCGCGGTTGAAGCGCTTGACGCCGTCGCCCATGGCGGCGACGACCTGGTCCATGAGCTTAAGCAGCTCGACCTCAGAGGCATCCACGTCGTTGAATATTCTGCCATACTGCTCACGCAGCTTGTCGTCCTTGATATCCATGGACTCCATGACGAGCGAGGACGTGCCTCTGTATAGACTCTCCTTCAGCTTTTTCCAGGCCTCAAGGCGAGCTTCCAGCTCCTTCCCCTTCTCCTTCCGGGCCGCCAGTATGCGGTCTATCTGCTCCCTGATAGTCATAACGGTCCTCCCAAAGCACCGTCCGGGGTCGAAAGTCCCTCCAGACGCACTGTATTAATAGCAAATCGTGCCTTTTCCAGTATAATCACTTTCAATAATGATGTCAATCAAACTGCATTATTATTTAAACACGCCCTATCACTTCCGTCGGCATGTTTTTTCCGCAAAAAAGCCCCCGCAGAGATCTGCGGGGGCTTTTTCAGGGCTCCGCCTTTGCCGCATCCCTGCGCAGGAGCGGAGGGCGGAAGCGGAGGTATACGATTATCGAAACGATGACGTTCAGGCTGTCGGCGGTGACCTGGGACCAGACAAGCCCGTACATACCGACGAGGTGGTTCAGAAGGTACAGCATGGGATATTGAATCCCAGCCAGCGCACCGTTCCCAGCAGCAGCGAGATATTGCCCTTTCCAAATGCCTGGAACAGATACACCGTAAAAAGCTCATGAACATAAGCGGCGTTGCAAGCACACGCGCGCGCAGAACGACGACGCCAGCCGGACCGTCTCCGCATCGTCCAAAAACAGCCTTATGAGCGGCGTCGCAAACAGCTCGTACAGCAGGATACTCACAGCCGCTATCACAAGCCCTAGTCCCAGAGACAGGCGCATGGTGTCCCGCAGGCGCTTGCGGTTGCCCGCCGAGTAGTTATAGCCCACCAGCGGCATCATGCTTGGCAAATGCCCACACCCACGTTCAGCGGGAAGCGCTCCACTTTCAGCACTATGCCTATCGCCGCCAGCGCGAGGTCGTTGTAGGAGGTCATCAGCCTGTCCAGGATGACGTAGTCAAGGTCGAAGAGGAAGCTTGTGACTGCCGAGGGCACGCCCACGGCGAATACGGCGGAAATGCTGGACGCTCCGCGAGCCCCACGCGGGGGCTGAAGGTGACGACCGCGCCCTTGCCGCTTCTGAGCACGACGACGATGAAATACGCGCAGGCGACGCAGTTTGAGATGCAGGTGGCGACGCCCGCGCCCAGCACCTCCTGCCCTTTCGGCAGCAGCACGAACATGAAAAGCGGGTCTAGCGCTATGTTCAGCACGCCTCCGAGCACTATGCCGAAGCCCGCCGCAGTCGAGCGACCTATGCTCCGCAGCAGGTTCGAAAGCACGTTCGAGAGCACCGTGGGTATCCCCCCGGCCACTATGACGCAGGCCGCATACTGTTTTGCGAAATCGTAGGTGTTCTCCCCCGCGCCCAGCAGGCCCAGGATGGGCCGCATGAAAAGTCCCATGGCCAGGGCGAAAAGCGCCGCTATGGACAGGCCGAGGTAGATGGAGAAGGTACCAACGCGCCTCGCCTCCATCCTCCTGCCTTGCCCGAGGACGCCGCGAGACTAGCCGAGCCGCCGCCGACGCCTGCAAGGCCCGCGATGCAGATGCTGATGTTGAACACGGGAAGTATCAGCGATGTGGCCGCGACCATGTAGGGGTTATTTGTCTGGCCGACATAGAAGGTGTCGGCCATGTTGTAGATGAGTACGATGAGCTGGCTTATGACCGAAGGGAGTATCATGATGCGCAGCGCCGAAGGCACCGGCAGGCTCCGAAACACATCCTCTCTTGCTGGCTTTACTTTGTGACTGTTCAACTTTACCACCGGGTTCTCTGTATTTTTTCCGCAGTAATTATGACACTCTGCGCCGCCCAGTTCAAGACATGAAAACGCCGAAAATAGCGGCAGGCCGGGCAAAAGCCGGCCTGCCATGGCACGAGTGTTTTTATAGCGTTTTGAGAAAAAACCGAAATTACTAGGTCATTTAGCATTTAACGAGGGTATTTGGCTCAAAACCGTTTTTATTAGGTTCATTTTGTGTCGTTTTATATTCTTAAGCTCCACAATTATTATGCACAGGAGGTGATATCAACGGGCGTCAAAGTATTGGCTGGCGGAGAGCTTGTGTAGCTAACTATAACGGATTTGCACACGCTCAGCAGGCACCCGTACAAAACACGGGACGATGAGGCGATGCACGACATGACGGAGAGTGTGAAGAAATACGATATCCTCTCCCCTGCCATAGCGCGCCTCTGCCCGGCGGCGGGTTCAAGCTTATCTCCGCTCATCGGAGGAAGCGGGGGTGCAAGCTGGCGGGGCTTGAGACCATGCCGGTCATCGTCCGAGAGCTGGACGACGACGCGGCGGCTATACTTGTAGTGGACAGCAACTCGCAGCGTGAAGGTCTGTTTCCGAGCGAGAGAGCGTTTACGTACAAGCTCAAGCTGGAGGCGCTGCGTCAAAGCGCAAGAAAACAGATTTAGACTACCTGCGGAAGCGCGAAACCTTCCGCGCATACAAGGCCTACGGCTACTCGAAGCGGTATTTTGCCGAGCACGGGCAGATGTGAGCCCTACGGAGCCACGCCCAGGCAAGCGGTTTGTAAAAGTGCACAAACATTGCTGGCCGCTGCTTTGAAGGACAAGGCCGATAGGCGCTCAATGTCATTTATACTCACAATAAGACCCGAACACTTGGTCGGGTCTAGCTTATTCTTTTATATCTAGCGTTTCTTTAAGACAGTGGAGAAAAGCTGAGGCCGCTTTGGAGAAGACCTGATACTTTTTCCATACTATCCTTGCGCTCACCTCAAGCGGCGGTGAAAGCGGACGGAAACACAGACCTCGGTTTGCCGTATTGACAAGCTTATCAAAGCATATGGCGCTGCCGACGCCTCTTCAACCAGCAGCGTGGCGTTGAAAACGAGATTGTAGGTAGCAACTATGTTGAGCTCGGAGGCGCTACGCCCCGCCCAGTGCGCAATATAGTCCAAGTCTCCTTTTTGGAGCGACACTATGAGCGGGATATTCTCTATATCCCCAGGCTCTATTTCAACTCTGGCTGCGAGAGGAGAACGCTCGTGCAGCAGTAGCCCCAGGCGGTCACGGATGGGCAACTCAATAAATTCATACTTGTTTTTATCGACGTCCGAGAAGAGAAGGCCGAAGTCTATAAGTCCCTTGTCCAAGTATTCCAGCACGTACTCAGCATTACCACTGTGAATGTGGTAATGTATATCCGGATGTTCGGCCTGTAGGCACCTTGCCGTTCGGGCAAAGTAACGGATGATGTCGGTCTCACCAGCGCCGATGACGACGTCTCCGGCTATCACATCTGCGTTGTTCATTTCATCCTCAGTTTTCCTTACCAGCGTAAGTATCTCCTCCGCACGTTTACGCAGAAGCATACCATCGTCCGTGAGAACTACCCGCCGTGTACCTTTGGTGCCACGTATAAACAGCTTCTTGCCAAACTCGTCCTCCAGCGCTTTGAGCTGTACGGAAAGCGCCGGCTGTGAGATGTGCAGTGATTCCGCGGCGGCAGAAATGCTCTGTTCGCGCGCCACTGCGAGAAAATAGTTCAAAAGACGCAGTTCCATGTTATCGCCTCCTAAGCAAGTATAATCACACATTCTATATGTGTCAATTATAATATCTCATATTGAATATGTATTTGATATATCATTCTGGTTGCATTATATTTCTCCATGTAGAAGATGACAAACGGAACATAGGCCGCAATATTTATTGAAGGTGACTTAAATGTCTTGGCAACACAGAGATAACAGCTGCTCCCAGATTGAATGTCTTATAGCGTCCGGTGCCGACGATGCTATGCTTGACGATTATAAGACTTTTGATGCCGAAGGAAATGTAGGTGGAAAACTGAAAACCATTGCCCGGCAGAGAAAAATACTGCTTGAACGCGTACATGAGAATGAAAGACGAATCGAATACCTCGACTATTTGACATGGCAGCTTGAACACACAGACGCATGATGAGGAGAACTAAAAATGATGGTCATTGAAAATCAAGATTTTGACGCTGAGCGCGCGCTCTACGGAGAGAGCGGCCTCACAGTAAAGAACTGCCGCTTTGATGGCCCCGCCGACGGCGAGAGCGCCTTCAAGGAGTGTACGGACATCCAGGTTGAGGCCTGCTTCTTCAACCTGCGCTATCCATTCTGGCACGACCGCAACCTAAGCATAACCGACAGCGAGCTCACCGACAAGTGCCGCGCCGCACTCTGGTACAGCGAGCACATCAGCATCCGCAACAGCAAGCTCCACGGAATCAAGGCCCTGCGCGAGTGCGCCGACGTAGATATAGCCGACTGCGACATAGCCTCCCCCGAGTTCGGCTGGTCGGCGCGCGGCTGCAAAATGCGCGACACGCGCGTTGAGAGCGAGTACTTCATGATGCGTTCCAATGACCTTATTTTCCGCAACGTCACGCTCAATGGCAAGTATTCCTTCCAGTATATCGAAAACTCCACATTCGAAAACTGCAGTTTTGACACCAAGGATGCCTTCTGGCACGCGAAGAACGTTACGGTCAGAAACAGCGTGGTCAAGGGCGAGTACCTCGCATGGTACTGCGAGAACGTAACCTTTGAGAACTGCACGATAATTGGTACGCAGCCGCTCTGCTACTGCAAGGGGCTCCGGCTCGTCAACTGTCGCATGATAGACACCGATCTCGCCTTCGAGCGCAGCGAGGTGGAAGCAACAATAACCACGCCCGTGGTCAGCATTAAAAATCCGCTCGCGGGCCACATCTGTGTGCCCGCCGTGGGCGAGATAATCCGCGACATCCCCGGAGCGGACGGCAAGATTGTCACGGGAAACACCGCACGATGAACATGAGAACAGTGAAAAGAATTGCTGCGCTTATTATAGCGCTTATGATATTGACGCTGAGCCTTACTGCCTGTGGCACGACAGTGGATACGCCAGCTGGCACGATCCCCCCCGAAAGCTCTCTGCCTGAGCAGACTAAGTCCACCCCGACGGCAGCGCCGGCAGCGTCATCCGATGAGCCGGATAACACGCCCACGGCCACTGAAAGCCCGTCACCCACGCCGACTGCAGCGCCTGCGCCCACGCCGACTGCAGCGCCTGCGCCCACGCCGGAGACGGGTGGAAATTATGATGAACTCTTACCCGAGGAGGAAAACACAGTGAACAGGATAAACATCACGGTCAATGGCACGAGCTTTACGGCCACGCTTGAAAACAATGAGGCGGCCCGCGCGCTTGCAGACATGCTGCCTCTGACGCTGAATCTCCGCGACTACGGTGGCTTTGAGAAGGTCGGCTCCCTCGGTGCGAGCCTTCCGGCCGACAACAGGCAGACAACAACCTCGGCGGGCGACATCGTGCTCTATCAGGGCGATCAGATAGTCATGTTCTACGGCTCCAACTCATGGAGCTATACCCGCCTCGCCCGCGTGGATGACCTCGAAAACTGGGAAGAGGCTCTCGGCAGCGGCGACGTGACCGTAACCCTGTCGTGCGGATGAAGATACTGGTTCCTAAGCCCATCAAACCCGGCCGCAACGTCTGGCTCGGCGCAAATGTCACGATTTTAGGCGGAGTCACCATAGGCGACAGCGCCGTCGTCGCCGCAGGCGCGGTAGTTACCCTCTACGTACCAGCCAATACCATAACCGCTGGGGTTCCGGCGAGGGTAGTGGTGACAACTGATGTGTGACGCGGATTAGATCGCTCAATGAAATAAGTCGTAATTGTGCAAGTGCGTCAATCAATAGGTATGGACTATTTGCGCTATTGATTAACGCAGGACATGTACCAATCCCATCAACAAAACTCTAAAGGAGGAGAAAATATGGAAGCGCAAATGCTCAAAGACAAGGTCGCCATCATTACCGGCGCGAGCTATGGAATGGGCCGCTCTATGGCGGAACTCTTCGCTGAAGAGGGCGCGGCAGTCGTAATCACTGCGCGGCACGCAGACAAGCTCGACGAGGTCGTGGAGAGTATACGCGCGAAGGGCGGCAGAGCCGTCGGCGTTGTTGCCGACGTATGCTCCACCGAGGACACGCAACGCGTCTTCAAAACCGCTATAGAGGAGTTTGGAGACCTCGACATCCTCATCAACAACGCGGGTATTGGCGAACAGAAGGTTATCGACGAGACTGACGACGACTGGATGCTCTACGTAATGAACACCAACCTTGGCGGCCCTATGCGCTATATCCGCGAGGCGCTGAAGATTTTCCTGCCCAAGGATGAGGCTGCATCATCAATATCAGCTCCGTAAACGGCACTAGGCCATTCTGCGGTGCGACGTACACTTCGACGAAAGGCGCGGTCAACACTCTCACCAAGAACGTGGCGATGCGCCTCATCGACACCAACATCCGATGCAACGCCGTCGCCCCTGGCGCTACCGTAACACCGGCACACCTTGCTAACCGCGCTGGCGAGCAGCCGGGCGGGGCTAAAATGCTCGGCTGGAGCGGACACTATGTGTACTTTCCCGGCCCCGAGTGCGACCCCATGGATCAAGCCTACGCCTGCCTCTATCTCGCCAGCAAGATGGGCCGTCACGTCAAAGGCAGGTCATCCAGGTCTGCAACGGCGCGTTCCTGTAATTGATAGAGATAAACAAACCGAAACGATCGGGGAGTATGAGATATGACGCTTCTGCAGCTGCGTTACTTCCGCGAGGTGGCGCACACCAAGCACTTCACGGCGGCAGCCGAAAACCTGCACGTCGCGCAGCCGAGCCTGAGCTATTCAATCAAGGAGCTCGAAAAGGAGCTTGGCGTACCCCTCTTCACGCGTGGCGCAAATAAGAAGATCGACCTCACAGTGTATGGCGTATGTTTCCTCACTTACGCGGAGAGGGCGCTCAATGCGCTTGAGGAGGGCAGCGCCGCACTGAGACAGCACAACGGGGACGACCCTCTGAGCGGCACGGTCAGGCTGGGGGTCTATTACTGCATCTCTCTGAGTATGGTTCCGCAGCTCCAGCAGATGTTTAACGATGAATATCCGAACAACAATTTGACCATCGAGACCTATATACACCACACTCACACCAACTCCGAGGAACTGCTGACCAAGGGCGTTGTCGATTTGTTTCTTTCCTCCACCAACAACCGCAGCGGATGCGAATCTGTGTCCGTGGCCACTCAAAAGAGCTACGTCGTGCTGCCGGTGACACATCCGCTAGCCTCGCACGAGAGCCTACGCATGGCTGAGCTGGGTAGCGAGACTTTCATCTGTGCCGACGCAGAGTCGCGCCTCGACCATGATGTGCAGACAATGATACACACGGCAGGTATTAAGCCTCGTGTACAATACTGTTACGACTGGTCTGCGCAGTATTCGCTCGTGGCGCAGGGCAGGGGCATAGCAATCACTCCGAAGCTGCCCATGAACGAAAGCATCATGCGCGCCGTGCCGCTCGACGATGAGCGCAGTGAGCGCACCATCTACCTCTCATGGGCCTCAAACCGCAGGCTCCCGAGTCAGGTGGAATTTTTACGTGACTATATAACCGACAGGGCTGCAGATGGCACCGGAGCCTTTGCTTACTGAGCGCGGATCATATGGTTTTCTCTATCCCGTACATAGAATATCGGTATTTCCATTGAAAATCCTTTGCACTATAATGGACTATGTTAAAAAACTGATGATTCGGAGGTCGCTTTTCAATGGGCAAGGTTTGGTTCATAACCGGCGCGAGTCGCGGCTTCGGCAGGCTTACGCCGAGGAGGCCGTCGCGCACGGCGATTACGTTGTAGCCGCCATGCGAACCGTGCGCACGGACGACGCTTTTCTGAACGACGAGCACGTCCTGCCCGTGAGCATGGACGTCACGGACGAACGCCAGATTACCGATGCCGTACAGGCCGCTGTAGACAAGTTCGGGCACATCGACGTGCTGGTGAACAACGCCGGCTTCGGCTTCTTTGGCGCCTTTGAGGAGACAAGTGACGCAGAGCTGCGCGCGGTCATGGAGACTAACGTCTTCGGTGTGGCGGGTGTGACCCGCGCGGTTATCCCATAATGCGCAGACAGGGTAGCGGCAGGATCATCAACATCGCGTCCCGCTCCGGCATGATAGGCGAGGCTGGCTGCACGCTGTATAACACCGCAAAGTTTGCCGTTGTCGGCCTGAGCGAGGGCCTTGCTGAGGAACTTGGCGATTTCGGCATCCAGGTAATGGCGGCCTGCCCCGCTCCTTCCGAACCGATTTCCGCGACGTCAGCTCCAAAAAGGAGCCGAAAAACCTCATGAGCGAGTACGAAGGCAAGCTGGGTCACCGCGCGCTTGTTGGAACCGCGAGGGCAACCACAAGCAGGCCGGCGACCCTAAGAAGGCCGCAAAGCTCATCTACGAGGCCGCGAACTGGGAGCATATGCCCGTCAAGCTCATGATAGGCGAGGACTGCTGCCACGACGTGACGATCAAGCTCGCGCACGACATCGAGGAAATACAGAGTTACTACAGCCGTTCGGCTGACACGAAGATAGACGATTAACGGAGGCGCAACCATGGCTAAAACCTATCCTAATTTGATGAAGCCCCTCAAGGTCACGGACAAGCTGACGCTAAAGAACCGCCTGAGCGTCGCACCTACGGGCAGCTTTTTCCTGATGTACGGCGAGAAGGGCGACTACACCTTCAACATGATGGACTACCTCTGCGAGAGAGCGCGAGGTGGCTTCGGACTTATCAGCCTCGGCGCTATCCCAAGCGACATGACCGTAGACTACAAGAACCCAATTGACGACCAGATAGCCCCGCTCTACGCACCCAAGCACTTCAAGAACGCCGCGGCGAATATGCTTGACCGCGTCCACGCATACGGCACGAAGGTGTTCATCCAACTCTCCACCGGCCACGGCCGTATGCGCACGGAGAAAGTTCCCAGCCCCCTGCCATATCTCAACGACCGAAATATGATTCTCCCCGAACTCACCCGCGAGGAAATAGAGCAGAAGATAGACGAGGAGATAAAGACCGCAAAGTTCGTCAAGGAGTGCGGCTTCGACGGTGTCGAGGTCCATGCCATGCACTGGGGCTACCTGCTTGACCAGTTTGCTCAGCCATTCACAAACCACCGCACGGATGAATACGGCGGCGACCTGGACGGCAGGCTGCTGGTGTGCAGGAAGATAGTCAAGGGCATCAAACGCGAGTGCGGCGCGGACTTCCCTGTCAGCATCCGCATGGGCCTCAAGTGGTGGATGGAGGACTTCAACAAGCCATCCCTGTTCGGCGAGAAGGAGGTAGGCCGCACCGTCGAGGACGCCGTCGAGATAGCCAAAAAGCTTGAGAGCTATGGATACGATATGCTCAACTGCAACTCCGGTACCTATGACAGCTTCTATTACGCCTGCCCGCCGTATTACCAGCCCTACGGCTACAACGTCGAGCTCGCGCGCCAGGTCAAGGCCGCGATACATATCCCCGTTTTCCTCGCCGGCAAGATGGACGACAGGAATTACCGGGTCTACGCCATTCTCGGCGACGGCGGACTCATTGAGAAATACGGCGGCGAGCTGGCGCGGGAC
>ENA-OQEN01001045-OQEN01001045.1-human-gut-metagenome-genome-assembly--contig:-NODE-1045-length-10899-cov-1.458875_pt1 | contig 10899 bp, 19 predicted proteins | sample MGYA00242791_ERZ504627 | MGnify/ENA primary metagenome ERZ504627 (study PRJEB26092, sample SAMD00036316) | human gut metagenome | host: Homo sapiens | study: EMG produced TPA metagenomics assembly of...
GCCCCGAGGATGCCGCCATCGCCGCCGTATGGCTCCACGGGCCGCTGCGACCGCTGCGCCAAGCGCCGCAGCATGACTGCCATGCTGCCGACAGATATTTTTGCGGATTTGGGGGAGCTTTTGGCGGAGATGGAAATGTAAGGGGCGGCGTCCCCAAAAGCCCTCCGGCCTCGCAGGCTCGGCCACCTCCCCGCTATGCGAGGAGACTTCACGCGGGCAAAGCCCGCGCAAAAAGGCTCCCCACATGTGGGGAGCTGGCCGCGAAGCTGGCCTGAGGGGCTTTTGCGGCCGTCCCCCCTCGTTCCGAAATCCTGCGTACAATCGTCACCAGCCTCTTGCCCTCTTCCTTTATAGGGTGTATAATAGGACTATATCTGTTCACAGCCGGAAAGGAGCCGTTGCTATGCCGCGCAAAGAAGGCCAGAAACGCAAACTTCTTGTCCTTTTGGACATCCTCGCCCGCGAAACGGACGAGAAGCACCCCCTGAGTGTCCCGCAGCTGGTGGAGCGCCTGCAGGAGCGCGGCGTTGTTGCCGAGCGCAAGAGCGTCTATGACGACCTGAACACGCTGAACAACATGCCGGACTCCCCGTATGAGATCGTACAGCAGCGCGGGCGCGGCGGCGGCTATTATATGACCGAGGCCCCCTTTGAGCTGGCCGAGCTGAAGCTGCTTGTGGACGCCGTCTACGCCAGCAAGTTCATCACAGCGCGCAAGTCCAAGGTCCTCATCGACAAGCTCGGGCAGTTCACCTCCAAATACCGGCAGGAAGAGCTTGACCGCAAGGTCCTTGTCAGCGGCCGGATCAAAAGCACCGATGAAAAGATTTTGTATACCGTTGATGCGCTGCACTCTGCCATCACGGCCGGGCAGCAGGTGCAGTTCAAATACTGCGACTGGAACCTGCAAAAGCGGATGACCCCCCGCCACGACGGCCAGCTGTACTGCGTCAGCCCGTGGGTGCTGGTGTGGGAAAACGGCAACTACTATCTCATCGCCTATACGGACGGCCGCCTGAAGCACTACCGCGTTGACAAGATGCAGAATGTCCGCCCCTTGCCCGACACGACCCGCGAGCGCCGATGAGTACGCCAATTTTGATGTAAACACCTACATGCAGCAGATGTTCGGCATGTTCAACGGCCCCCTCAAGCGGGTGACGCTGCTGTGCGAAAACCGCTTTGCCGGGGCGATGATCGACCGCTTCGGCACCGGGCCGGTGCTGGTGCCCTGCGCAGACGGCGAGCATTTTACCATGACAGCCGAGATTCAGGTCAGCCCGCAGTTTTTCGGCTGGGTGGCAGCTTCGGCACCGGCGTGTTGTGTCCGGCCCGCCGGAGGTCCGCGCCGAGATGAAAAGACCCTCGACCAGCTGCAGGAATTGTACCGCTGATTTGCAATAGCGGGAAAAATATGATAGAATGGATTGTTTAAATCTTTTGTACCCAACGCTCTGCAGGGGCAGGCTCTGCTCCGCCCGCGGAACGCTGCGTCTGCCGCCGCATGACCGGGCGGGGCAAAGCTCCGCCCCTGCGGCACAGTATTTTTCGATTCAGGGAGGGCACCACAGGTGCTGGAAAAAAACCAACGCATCAAAAGCCTTTTATATCTGCTGCTCGATGCAGCGCTGCTTTTTATCGGCTTTTTGCTTGCCAACTATATCCGCTTCAACTTTGTCCGGTTCTTTGAGCCGGGCGGCGCCGGCCCCGCACTGGCCGTAGCGCGCGACCCCCGCAACATCCTTGCCGGCTGGGCACCTCACTCGTGCTGGTGCTCATCTACTGGGTCGCGGGCATCTACTCCACGCCCGCCTGCACGGTCTGGCAGAGCGCTGCACCAAAATTGCCGTTATCAACGCGGCAGGCATCATGATCTTTGTCGCCGCGCTCTACCTGATGCACCTTGACGATTATTCCCGCATCGTGCTGGCGCTGTTCTATCTGCTGGCCACGGCCGCCGTTGTCTTTGAGCGGATGGTCCTGCGCTGGATCGACCGCGCCCGCCGCCGCAAGGGGCTGGGTCTGCGCCATATCCTGCTGGTGGGCGGCGGCAAATCGGCTGCGCTTTATCTGCGCGCGCTGGAGCATAACCCTACTACGGCTTTGTTGTGGACGGCTATCTGCCAAGGTCGAGGAGCCGGGCCTGGGCGTGAAATTTCTGGGCGGGTACGACAGTCTGGCCGCCAGGCTGGATGAAATACCGGTGGACGAGGTCGTCGTTGCGCTGGAGGCAGACGAGATCGAGCTTTTGCCCCATGTCTTTGCCGCCTGCGACAAAACGGCGTGCGCATCACGATGGTACCGTTCTACAGTGACTATCTGCCGCACGCCCCACGATCGATGTGCTGGACGAGTGCAAGTTGATCAATGTGCGGCAGACGCCCTTTGACAACCTGCTCAACGCCGCCGTCAAGCGCGGGCTGGATATTATCGGCAGCCTGGTTCTGATTATCCTGACCAGCCCCATCATGCTGGCGACCGCCATCGGCGTCAAGCTGTCCAGCCCCGGGCCGATCATCTTTAAGCAGGAGCGCATCGGCCTGAACAAAAAGCCCTTTATGATGTACAAATTCCGCTCGATGCGGGTCAATGTGCAGCAGCAGACCGGCTGGTCCACCGATTACGATCCGCGCAAGACCCACTTCGGCAGCTTTATCCGCAAATGCAGCTTGACGAGCTGCCGCAGTTCTTCAATGTGCTGAAGGGGGATATGTCTCTGGTCGGCCCGCGGCCCGAGGTGCCCTACCATGTAGAGCATTTCAAGGAGGAGATCCCGCGCTATCTGGTGCGCCAGCAGGTCCGCCCCGGCTGCACCGGCTGGGCGCAGATCCACGGCCTGCGCGGCGATACCGACATTGCCGAGCGCATCCGCTACGATATCTGGTATATCGAAAACTGGACCGTAGCGCTTGACATCAAGATCATCTTCCGCACGGTGTTCGGCGGCAAGATGGTCAATGACGAAAAATTGCAGTAACGCATTCTGCGTTATCGGACAGGAGTGTCTGTAATGAGCAAAAAGGAGCCCAAGGTCGCTTATGTGATGCTGCTCGTCGCTATGCCGCGGCGACCGCGTGGTCGATGCCATGAAGCATGTTTTCCCCAATGCTGTCATCTACACCCTTGTGTACGATCCCAAAAACATGCCGGAGTGGTTCAAAAGCTACGACATCCGCACCAGCTGGTTCCAGAAGGTGCCGTTTTCCAACAAGCTGTACAAGGCCATGCTGCCGCTGATGCCCGGTGCCTTTGAGGCGTTCGACTGACAGAGTACGATCTCGTGCTGTCATCGTCCTCCTCCTGTTCAAAGGGTGTCATCACCCGCCCGGATGCCGTGCATATCTGCTACTGCCATACGCCCATCCGCTATGTGTGGGATTTTTACTACACCTACGCGCCAATGCCAACTGGCTTGCCCGCCTCGTCATGCCGGGGCAGATGCACAAGGATGCGCGTCTGGGACAAGTGCGCCGCCGACCGGGTGGACTATTTTATCGCCAACTCGCATTATATCGCCCAGCGCATCAAAAAGTACTACCGCCGTGACAGCGATGTCATCTACCCCTGCTGCCATATCAACGAAAGTCCCTTTGTCGAGAAGGAGGACTTTTACCTCACAGTCGGCCGTCTTACATGGTATAAGCGGGTCGATCTCGCCGTGCAGGCCTGCACCAGACTGGGCAAGCGCCTTGTCGTCATCGGCGGCGGGGGAGAGCTGGACAAGCTCAAGGCTATGGCCGGCCCGACCGTGGAATTTCTGGGCGGCGGCCTTTCCGACGAGGAAGTGCGCAGCTACTACCTGCGGGCCAAGGCGTTCCTTTCCCGGGTGAAGAGGACTTCGGCATCACGCCGGTGGAAGCCCAGAGCGCCGGCACGCCCGTGCTGGCCTACGGCCGCGGCGGCGCGTGCGAGAGTGTGCGCCCCGGCAAAACCGGCTATTGGTTCAAAGAGCAGACCGTCGAGAGCCTTGCCGACTGCATCGAGCGGTTTGAGCGCGATGGCGTGGCCTATTCTAAAGAAGAAATCCGTGAGCACAGCCGCTCCTTCAGTGAGGAGCGCTTTGAGCGCGAGCTGAAGGAGTATTGCGAGCGCCGCATGGCCGACTGGCAGCAGGAGCTGCTGGACTGCTCCCACTGGGAGAAGGAGGAACTGGATTGAACCCCATCGTCATCAACGGCACGGTGCTGTGCGACAACATCACCGGCATCCCGCGCTATGTCTATGAAACTGTGGTGCGTCTGGACAAGCTCATCGAGGCACCGGTCTGGATGTCCGCATCGCCTACCGGGACGACGGCCGCCCCATCCACCTGCCGGAGCTGAAAAACATCCGGCTCGTGCCGCTCAAGGCCGTCAAATATTTCTACAATCTGGCCGTGCTGCCCGCCTATCTGCGCCGCACCCACGCCTTTTATGTCGGCCTTGCCAGCGATATGCTGCTGACAAAGCGCAGTGTTGTGGTGCTGCACGACATCCGCCCGCTCGTCATGGATACCGACAAGGGCTTTTTCCGCTTCAGTTCTGGGTGCACTGCCTGTCCACCAAATGGTTCGCGCAGCGGGTGTTCACTGTCAGCGACAACCAGCGCCACCTCATCAGCGAGAAGCTGGGCATCCCGCTGGACAAGATCGGCATAACCTACAACGGCTGGGAGCATATGAAGGGCGTCACCCCTGACGAGAGCATCTTTGACAAGATGCCCGGCGTTGTAAAAGGGGAGTATTATTACGCGCTCGGCAGTCTGGCGAAGCACAAGAACTTCAAATGGATCCGCGAAGTCGCCCGCCGCAACCCCGACAAGACCTTTGTGGTCGCGGGCGGCAAGGATCTGCGCGCCTTCGGCGATGACACCGAGGCCAAGGATACCCACAATGTTTTCTACCCCGGCTATGTCTCGGACGCGAGAACGCCGCTGATGAAGCACTGCAAGCTGTTTTTGCACCCTGCCGTGTTTGAAGGCTTCGGCATCCCGCCGCTGGAGGCACTGGCGCTTGGTGCGCCCATCGCGCTGGCCAACGCCACCTGCCTGCCCGAGCTGTACGGCGATACGGCGCGGTATTTTGACCCCTATGACTACGACACTGACCTTGACAAGCTGGCCGCCCAGCCCGTGGCCGCCCCTGACGAGGTCCTGCAGAAATACAGCTGGGACCGCACCGCCAATTTCTGGCTGCACGAGATCGAAAAGTACGCGAAACAGTGATAAAAGCCTTCCCCCCGAGGGGGAAGCCTTATTCACACCGAAAGGAGCCGACTGCGCCCCATGTTTTTCCTGATAACGATCTTCCTCACGGCGTGGTCTCTGCGCTGTTCGGGCTTTTGCCCGGAAAGCTTCAGCGACGCAGCGTCATAAAGCAGGACATCGTCTGGGCCGTCGGCCTATGGCTGGCCACCTGGCTGTTCGCGTTCTTTGCCTACCACCGCCCCGGGCTGACCATCGGCTTCAATGCGTTCCGTCTCGTGGCCGTCACAGCGCTGAACGGCTGGACCGGTTTCGTCACCGCCGGGCTGCGCAGCTTTGGCCGCAAGGGGCTGAAAGCCGTTGTGCCGCTGTTGCTCGTCACGGCACTGGGGCTGGAAGTGTTCGTCGGCAACATCGCCTACTTCAACACCCACAGCTATGAGCCGTTCCAGCTCGTTGACTACCTCGACGAAAACATCAACGTCGGGCGTGGGCTGGGTACGATCTCGCTGGACGAGGGCCGGACCTATCTGCGGTTTCTGAACATTGACCGCCCCATCTACAACCTGCGGTTTGACGGTCTGGTCAGTGACGACACAGACCCGCTCCACGCGGACAGCGCCGTCACTTTCACCATTGAGGGCACCGACGCGCCAACACCGAGCTGACCCGCTTCGGCAGCTGGCAGATCGGCTTGCAGGCCCCGCGCACCCACACCATCAGCCTGGACCTGACCGGCAACGTCGACATGATGACGCTGACTGCCGCCGGGTACAGCTCCACCTACGCGCAGTTCCCGGTGGCACTGACATTCAGCGGCATCACGGCGAACGCCCCGCGGGCGCTGGATTTCTCGGTTCTGCGTTTTATCGCGGTATTTCTGGCTTTGCTGACCTTGTATGGCCTGCGCCCGGCCAGCGGGTTTATGGCACCGCCGCTGGCTGGCAGGCAATGTGTGCGACCGCGCCGCAGCCGCCGTGCTGGGCCTGGTGCTGGCCGCCTTTGTGGTGGTCGTGCCTTTCTGGGAGCCGAGCAACACCGGCCTTGCCACGAAAGATTACAACACCGCGTTCTGGGACGGCAAAAGCACCGTCAGCTTTGTCTACCAGCAGTACGGCGCGCTGGCCCACAGTCTGCTGAACGGCCGCTTAGATTTGGAGGCCGACCCGCCCGCCGAGCTGCTGGCGCTGGAGAATCCCTATGACGCCGGGGCACGGGATGCGGCGCAGATCAACGATATCCACTGGACCATGCCTTCTACAATGGGCGATATTACGTCTATTTTGGTATCGTACCGTGTCTGTTGTTCCAACTGCCGTTTGAGGCACTGACCGGTATCCAGAACTTGGCTTATGCGCCCCGCATGGTCGTTTTGGGGCTGCTGCTTCTTGCCGCCTGCTTCGGCTTGGTGGGGCAGGCCGTGCGCCGGTGGTTCCCGCGGACCACCAGCGCCGCGTACCTGCTGGCCGTGGCCGCCGTTGTGCTGGGCGGCCAACTGTATTACCTGCTGGTGCGGCCCTACATTTATGAGTACGCCATCCTCTGCGGTGCGGCACTGCTGATGCTGGGGCTGTGGCTCTGGCTTTCCGCTGCCAATACCCCAGTGGAAAAGCGCGGGGCGCTTTTAGTCAGGCTTGCCTTTGGCAGCCTGTTTGTAGCGCTGGTGGCCGGGTGCCGCCCTCAATGGAGCTGTTCGCCTTTTTGGCCGTGCCCATCTTCTGGCAGCGGTACATCGGGCAAAAGCGGCTGCGCAGCGCGCCGGGGTAGGGGAGGCCGCCGCCTTTATCCTGCCGGTGGTCGTAGTTGCCGCCGGGCTGATGTGGTACAACGCCGCGCGGTTCGGTTCGCCCTTCGACTTCGGTGCCAACTACAACCTGACCGGCAACGATATGACCAGCGCGGCTTCAATGCCGTGCGCATCGGGCCTGCTGTGTTTACCAGCCTGTTTGAGCTGCCCAGCTGGCAGGGCGTGTTCCCCTTCCTGCGGGAGACGGACGTCCAGACGAACGCCGTCATTCGCACCATCAGCGAGAAATTCACCGGCGGTATGCTGGCCGCCACGCCCTACCTGTGGGTGCTGGCGCTGCCGCTGCTGCCCGCGTTCCGCCGCTGTCTGCACCACCGCCGCGCTGTGGCGGGCATTGTCTACGGCGGCATCGCCGCATGGTCGTCATGACCGTTGTGGACTGCGAAATGGCCGGGGTGCTCTACCGCTATCTGATGGATTACAGCCCGGTACTGCTCGTCGGGGCGGCGCTGTGCTGGTTCTGTGCCGAGGGCGCACTCAGCCGCCGCACCGCCGTGGGGGATGCCACCGCCGCTGCCGCACTGTCTGCGCTGCGCGTGGTCATGGCTGCCGCCGTGGCATACACCGCCGTTTACCGCTTCTGCACGCTGTTCGCCATGGAGCCTTGGCTGCAGGGCATGAATCCGTCCCTTTATTACACCGTCAGCCGCCTTGTTCAATTCTGGATGTAAATTTCCCGGAGGAGTATTATGGATAAAATCGCCGTATTGATCCCTTGCTACAACGAATCCAAAACCGTCGAGAAGGTCGTCACAGATTTCCGCCGCGTCCTGCCTGACGCTACGGTCTATGTCTACGATAACAATTCTACCGATGGCACGGCCGAGCTGGCCGCCAAGGCCGGGGCGGTCGTCCGCCATGAGTACCAGCAGGGCAAGGGCAATGTCATGCGCCGCATGTTCCGCGAAATAGACGCCGAGGCGTACATCCTTGTGGACGGCGATGACACCTATCCGGCTGAGGCTGCGCCCGAGATGGTTGCCGCCGTGACCGAGCGTCAGGCAGACATGGTCGTGGGTGACCGGCTGTCCAGCACCTACTACACACAGAACAAGCGCCCGTTCCACAACTTCGGCAATGATCTGGTGCGGTTCTGCACCAACCATCTGTTCGGCGGCAAAATCAAGGACATTATGACCGGATACCGCGCCTTCAGCTACCAGTTCGTCAAGACCTATCCGGTGCTGTCCCGCGGCTTTGAGATCGAGACCGAGATGACCATCCATGCCCTGCAGCGCAACATGCAGGTCGAGAATGTCGTTATTGACTACCGCGACCGCCCCGAAGGCTCCGAGAGCAAGCTGAACACCTACTCAGACGGCTTCAAGGTGCTGGGTACGATCGGCCGGCTGTTTAAAAACTACCGCCCGTTTATGTTCTTCGGCATCTTGGCGGCCATTCTGGCGGTGTTCGGCGTCGGCTTTATGGTGCCGGTGCTGAGTGAGTATTTCCAGACCGGTCTGGTTCCGCGCTTCCCCACGCTGATCGTCTGCTGCTTTGTGCTGGTCGCAGCGCTGCTGCTCTTCATCTCCGGCATCATCCTGTCGAGCCAGCTGGCCAAGGACGCCCGGGATTTTGAATTCCAGCTGCAGACCGTGCACCACTGGCGCACCCACAAAAGGACTGACCCATCATGTGCGGGCGTACCTTCACTCAAATGCTCCGGCAGCATCCGCTCTTTGCGGGACTGCTTACACTGCAGTCCTTTTTTGTCCTTTTACTGCTGGCTGCCCTTGCCCGCTGAAAAACTTTCACAACCGCCCGCAGAGCCGCATTGCGGCAGCTCTGCGGGCGGTTTGTGCTTGGCGGCCGCCTTGCTTTTTGGCTTGTAATGGGATATAATACTCTTATATGTGCGCACTGCACAGGAATTTGTGGGAACCAGTTTATATAAGGGAGTTAATTGTATCATGACGAAAGTTGCCGCTTCGATTTTGTCGGCCGATTTTGCCAACCTGCACAAGGACTGCACCCGCCTGCTGGAGGCCGGTGCCGATGTAATGCATTTTGATGTGATGGACGGCCATTTTGTGCCGAACATCAGCTACGGTGCGCCGGTGCTTACCTGCCTGCACGCCGCCCTGCCCGATGTCTTTTATGATGTTCACCTGATGATCAGCGACCCGGCCCGCTATGCCGCGGATTTTGCCAAGCCGGCGCCGATCTCATCACCTTCCATCTTGAGGCCGTGCCCGACACGGTGGAGGATGTCATCGCCGCCATCCGCGCCACCGGCTGTCAGGTCGGCATCAGCATCCGCCCCGGCACCCCCGTGGAGGCCGTCTTTCCGTATCTCGGCGTTGTGGATCTGATCCTTGTGATGAGCGTGGAGCCGGGCTTCGGCGGGCAGAAATTTCTTCCCACCACCCCGGCCCGCATCGCCGCCATCCGTGCCGAGCGTGCCCGTCTGGGCTGCAACACCCTGATCGAGGTGGACGGCGGCATAAACACCGTGACCGGCCCCAGTGCATTGAGGCCGGTGTCGACTGGCTCGTAGCCGGAAATTCTTCTTTTCCGCGCTGAGGACCCCGCTGCTGTGGTGCGTGTACTGCACAGCAAGTAAGGAGCTTTTCCCCATGCCCAAACGTATGAAAGTCGAGCGCAGCCCGAATTACAGCTACTACAGCGATATTCTCTGGTGCTCGCTCCCGCTGGTCGGGATGTCATGCTATTTTTACGGCCTGCGCCCGGTGCTGCTTTTTTGGCAGCGCTGCTGACCGCTTATCTGTGCGACTGCGCGCTTGCACCGCTGCACGGCACGGGCTACCAGTCCCATGAGCCTTCCAGCGAGTGCTTTGCCGCGCTGATCGTGCTGATGATGCCCGCCAGCATCTCCTATCCCATCGTCATCGCCGCTGTCATTGTTGCCGTGCTGGTCAAGGAGCCTTCGGCGGTGAGGGGCACTATCCGTTCCACCCGGCTGCCGTCGGCGTCGTGGTCGCCGGCATCTCCTGGCCTAAGAATGTCTTTTCCTACCCCGTGCCCGGCACCCAGCTGCCGCTCTTTGGGGAGGTAAACACCACTCTGGTCGAGGGCATGAACGCGACCCTGCGCGATGGCGGTCTGCCCAGCGCCAGCACGATGAATCTGCTGACCGGCAATGTCTCGGCCGCTGTGGGCACAAGCGCCGCGCTCGTTCTGATGGCGTGCGGCCTCTTCCTGCTGGTGCGGGGCCGCATCAGCTCTGGTCGTCATCCCGTTTTTTGTGTTTGTCATCGGTCTGCCGTGGCTTTCCCGAACCTGAACGAGCTGCCGACCTTCTCCCTCCCGTGGGAGTATATCCGCCAGCGCGTCTATCTTGAAAAATATATCGTGCTGTCCGGCACAGCGCTGTTCGGCGGCCTGTTCATGATCTGTGAGCCGGTCACAATGCCGGATCGTCCGATGAGCCGCATCGTCTACGGCACGATGCTCGGCATCATGACCATGTGTTCCGCACCTTCAGCCGTATGAGTGCGCCGTCTGCTGCGCCCTGCTGATCGCAGGCGCCATTCCCGAGTGGCTGGACCTCATCAGCCACCGTACCGAGCGCATCCGCTTTATGAGAGAGGAGGAGCAGCGTCTTGCCAATGCAGCAAAAACCGAGTAAGCGCCGGGGCGAGGAACGCTCCGAGACGCTGATCATCCCGCATATCACTAAAGAGATGGTGGAGACTGCCCGCCGCATGGCAGAGCAGGGGGCCACCCGCGCTGAGATCGAGCAGGCCATCGCCGCCATGCAGGCGGGGGCCCCTGTGCCCAAAAAGCCGATCGTACAGCCGCAGGAGCAGCCTGCAGCGCCCCCGCGCAACACCGCTGCCCACAATGATACCGTCATCATCCCCACCAGCCGCCCGCGCTACACCCAGACCGAGCGCCGCGCCATGCTGGAGGAGGTCCAGCGCCGTCAGGCCGAGCGGGAGGCTGCCCGC
>ENA-OQEN01001046-OQEN01001046.1-human-gut-metagenome-genome-assembly--contig:-NODE-1046-length-10892-cov-1.872085_pt1 | contig 10892 bp, 15 predicted proteins | sample MGYA00242791_ERZ504627 | MGnify/ENA primary metagenome ERZ504627 (study PRJEB26092, sample SAMD00036316) | human gut metagenome | host: Homo sapiens | study: EMG produced TPA metagenomics assembly of...
CCAATCATCCAAGCAGACTGTGCCTGGTGTTTTGAATATCCGTCGTTATTTCCATGATTCGGGCAAAATTGCAGGCGATATGGTTTATGACGTAAACCATGGAATTGCCCGCGAGCGTATTGTTGATCCCGCTGATGAGCTTCGCCAGAAAGATCTATCAAATAAACGCTATATCACTTTGCTTGAACCTCTCGCGCGTGATGGTGAAGTGGTCTTGAAACAAGAATATCGTGATGCCTTAGTTGCACGCGATTTCTGTCGCGAGCAGTTAGGACTTCTTGACGAAAGCCAGACACGAATCGTGAATCCTCATTCCTATCCGGTTGGACTGGAATATTCGCTCTTTTATCGTCGCCACGAACTGGCATCGCGTTTACTGGGCCTTTCATAGGCGAATAATGCAAGATGGACTCAACGTGTCGTTGAGCTTATTGGAAAGGCACCACGATGATAAAAATCGTGACCGACTCGGTAGCATCCTTACCTGCAGATATTGCACAGCAGGAAAACGTTGAAGTTGTTTCGCTTTACCTTAACGTTGATGGTAAGGAATATGCGGATTTAGATATGGATGTCGATGCGTTCTATGAGCGTATTTACGAAATGGCGGATAATCCGCCCACTTCAAGTCAGCCTTCTCAGGCAAAGCTTGAATCGTTGTTTGAATCGATTGCAAAAGCGGGAGATGAGTTACTAGGTGATTTGGATTTCTTCTAAATTATCGGGAGCTTTTGAGGGAGTGCTTCGTGCAGCACGAGCGGTCGAGTCGCGAAACATTAACTTCTCCTATTGCATGATCGATTCTTCGTCTTGCGGCTTTGATGAAGCATTTCCTGTGTTGGCGGGAATTCGCTCAGTCAAAGAAGGAAAGACTCTTACAGAGGTGGCCCATGATGTAGTGGAGTCGATTAAAAGCACTCGCTTCTTGTTTACACCTGAAAGTCTTACCTTCTTACAAAAAGGGGGCCGTATTGGTGGTGCGGCAGCATTGTTAGGGAATCTTATCAAGCTATCACCCGTGTTGACGGTGGTTGATGGCATTCCCCAGCAATGGCTAAAGTTCGTACTCAGAAAAAAGCCCTGGAAAAAATTGTTTCTATCATGGAAGAAGATAGAGCAGCGTGTGGTGGGCTTAAGAATCTTGTTGTGCATTACATTGGAGAAAAGACGCCTGCGCTTACCTGGCACGAGAGGTAATAGAGCCTCTCTTAGGAAGGGCAGTTGAAGTTCATCCGGTAAGTCCTGTGGTGGGCCTTCATGTGGGACCTGCTGTGGGAATTGCCTATGAATGTGCAGCGCCGCTCGATGGGAAAATCACTAAGGATGCTTCGTCTTTGGCGGTTTTTAGTTAAGGCAAGAGCAGTGATAGGATTGCGCTAGACTGTTTAGTCTAGGAAACAGAAGGGATGAAACCAGTGGAGATCAAATGTAATTTAATTCTCGATTCCTGCTGCGATTTACCTCATGATGTAGTGGATAGAGAAGGTGTTTATCTCGTTAAATTCCCCTATTTTGATGACGAAGGTGAACATCTGGATGATTTGTATCAAAGCATCACGGCGCATGACTTTATGAGGGCATGCGCAATGGTGGCGAACCTCATACTGCTCAAGTACCTATGCCTGCGCTTCAGGAGGCATACCAATGGGCGATTGACAGTGGCAAACCGACCGTCTATTTAAGCTTTTCAAGTGGACTTTCAGGCACTTTTGATACTGCGGAAATGCTGTTAGAGCAAATAAAGGCGGAAAATCCTGATCTTGAACTTTATTTAGTTGATACGCGTCTTGCTTCGGTTGCTGAAGCCTTGTTGGTATATGAAGCACTCAACCAGCGAGAAAAAGGATTAAGCGCAAAGGAAATGGTTACCTGGGCAGAAGAAGCGCGCTTTTTGTGGATGCTCAGTTTATGGTTGATGATCTGGAAGCGCTACGTCGCGGCGGCCGTATTCCTTCGTCCGTTGCCTTTGCGGGTTCTAAGCTTGATGTAAAACCGCTTTTGGGAATAGATATGGAAGGAAAGCTTGCGTTAACCGGTGTTGCGCGTGGTCGCAAAAAAGGGGTAAAAGCGCTGGTTGATTATTGGAGTAAACGTCGCAGTGATGCTGGTCCTGTTCAGAATGTGGTAGTTGGTGGAGCGGATTGTCCAAAGGATGCAGAGCGCTTGGTTTCGTTGCTTACCAAGGAAGATGAATCGGTACTTGTTTTAGAATCGAGTATTGGCCGGTAATTGGCAGTCATGTTGGTCCTGGAATGCTAGCAGTGGTATTTTGGGGTCCTGACAAGAGGAAAGACTTATCGGTTGCTGATCGCATTGCGAGCAAGGTTCGCGGCAAATAAGAAACATCTGTTAAGGAAATCTTGCCCTCCTAATAACGAGCGATATGTGCTTGTTCAGTTCTTATGACAGGGTATTTATCACCGAACTATAATTTCCGATTAGCGACAATGTAAGTATCGATAAGTGACAACGTAATTAACCGATAAGCGACAAAAGTAAATTGTTTATCCAGCTTAGCGAGTAGGCTTTACTGGCTAAGCTGTTCTTTTAAATAGGAAACTATCAGAAAGGTAGAAATATATGGCTTCGCAGGAGGTTAAAACCTTTTATTTTGCGGGAGATTCTAAAGTTGCTTCCAGCTTAGGAACCTCGCTTGAAGCAGCTGGATTTACGAAGGCATCTGTTTCGGAAGCGGATGTGGTGTTTACCTACTGCGTGAGTGAATCTGTGCTTGAGGATTTGTACTACGACAGCAAAGGTTTGCTCCAGTCGAGCAAAAAGGATGCGGTGCTTATTGATCTAAGTCCTTCGACTGTTTCGTTTGCCCAAGAGCTCTGCGCTATGGGATCGGTGAGCGAAAAGCATGTTTTGGACGCACCGCTGGTAGTGCAAAATATCGTACTTTCTCAGGCATTTTCCGAAAAGACCAATCTTGCCTTATTGGTTGGTGGTTCTGAAGAGATATTTAAACGGGCAGAACCCATGCTGCGCGCGATTGCAGCAAAGGTTATGTGGATGGGAAAGTCTGGCTGTGGTCAGGCTGCAAAGGTGGCACTGACTTTAACTTCAGCAGCAGCGTTGGTAGGCATTGTTGAGGCGTATTCTTCGCTCAAGTCTTCCGAGATGCAAGAGCTGTCGTAGATCAAGAAGATTATCTGGATGTAGTGCTTGCTCTTCGAATGCTTACTCCTGCACAGGAAGCTTTCATTGAGGCAATGGAGCAAGACGAACTTGAGGGCACTTCCTTTACTCTTGAGCATCTCATGGGCGAATTAGCTGCGGCGCTTGCTTGCGTTGACGATGGAGATGCGATCTTGCCCCAAGCAGAAGCATGTTTCCGTTTGATGGAACTTCTGGCTATGGTAGGTGGCGTTACCTATAGCCTGCTGCCTTGAAACTGGTTTTTGCTGATGAAGAAACCAGCAAGAAGTACGGGCTTGATTGGTCGCGTGCGGAAGGCGCTTATGATCATGGTTACGATGATGATAGCGAAGGACATGAGTGCACGTGCGGTGAAGATGATGAGTGCGATTGCGGACACCATCACCATCATCATGGTTCTCAATCTGGCAGTAGTTATATCAGCTTTTCTTCAAACTAACGTAGTTGTGCGCAGGTGTGCGGGCACGGAGGTACGCAGGCACCGCGGGTTCCACGGGCACGCAAGTGCGAGGTCGCGGAGGTACGCGGGCTCCGTGGGCACCGCTATTGGAGTCGCCTAAAGTGTGCCTATTTAGACGAGGGTCTCCTGAGATAGCGCAAAGGAATTTAGTTAATGGATGCAGTGGTAAGTGATGGATACAGCGATAAGGCATAACGTCTCATATGAGGCCTGCACGGTGTGTCCTCGTGCCTGTGGAGTTAATCGCGCGATAGGAGAGTTAGGGGTTTGCAAGGCCCCTGCCGAACTCCATATCGGGCGTGCGGCGCTTCATTGGTGGGAAGAGCCTTGTCTTGTGGGAGAGCAAGGGAGCGGTGCGGTGTTTTTCTCGTATTGCCCGCTTGGATGCGTCTATTGCCAGAATGAAGACCTGGTGGCAGGGGCGGGAATTGAAGTTGGATTTGAGCAGTTTAAGCAAACTCTTCTTCGGCTTCAAAATGAAGAACACGCAGCAAACATTAACTTGGTAACACCTTCTCATTATGTCCCTACGATTGCTGAAGCATTGCGCCAATTGCGCGAGGTGTCTGTCGAAGAGTTTCCTGAAAGCAATGCGGTTAATGGTGGCTCTAGCGGTGATCGGCTCGTTATTCCTGTGGTGTATAACACCTCAAGTTATGATTCAGTTGAAAGCCTCCGACAGCTAAAAGGCCTTATTGATATTTATCTTGCCGATTTTAAATACGTTTCTCCAGAGGTAGCAAGAAAGCTTTCTCATGCTGCCAACTATCCCGAGGTTGCGCTTGCGGCGTTAGATGAAATGGTTGCTCAGGTTGGCTTTTGGAGTGAAAATGCCCAAGGATTACTTGAAAGAGGCATAATAGTTCGTCATTTAGTTCTACCGGGTCACATAGAGGAGTCATTCCAGGTGCTCAGGGTTTTGCATGAGCGTTATGGAAATAAGATCCGCTTAAGCATAATGAATCAATATACGCCTCTACGTGGTGATCTTGTACGCTATGGCTTGTCGGGTAAAGTTTCTAACGAAGAGTATGAATCGGTTCTCGACTATGCGGATTATTTAGGTATTGAAGACTATTTCTGGCAAGAGGGTGGAGCTGCTACGGAAAGCTTTATACCAACTTTTGATGGTACGGGAGTTATTTCCAAATAAGTGGTTCGCATTTTTATAAACTTATGGCATAATGGGTAACGCTTTTTGCCGGCATGGCGCAACGGTAGCGCAACTGATTTGTAATCAGTGGGTTGCGGGTTCGATTCCTGTTGCCGGCACCACGCAATTTCGCAAGCCACCGAGGCATACTGCTTCGGTGGCTTGTTTGTTTCTGCTAAATTCTGATTTGCCGAAATTTCTGGTTTGAAGTTGTTAGTCATGTAGCTCGAGACTTGCTGCAATATAACGTGGCAGGTTTTCTGCAAGATGCAAGTAGATTTACGTGCTGTAATACGCCGTGGCAGATTTACTGTAACAAGCTGGCAGATTTGTTTGTCGTAATAAGATGGCAGATTTGGTAACTACTGATGATACCTTTATTCGAAGTCGTAGGTATCAATTTCTTCGAGTGTTTCCACATGGATGCAAATTTCGTTGCCTTCATCGTCCATATACCAGCAGTAGTGCCTTTTGCGTCCTCGGTAAACGTTACGATTTCCCATGAAATGTAGCGGCGAAGATTATCGTCGTTAGGCTCAATGTCGGCATATTCAAGTACCGTACGTGCTGCTAAGATCTGCTGTTCGGATAATTCTTCTAGCATGAGTGCTCCTTGTTGTTCGCTTTGTCGATATGTAAGTTTAGTACAAAAGTAGAAGAAATGATTTAGGCTACAGTAAAGCGTTTGCCCTTTATTGGTGCTTGTCGTTGAATGTTGTGCCGGAAGTTTGTCGTTAAATGTTGGGTCTGAAGCTTATTGCTGAATGTTTTATCTAGAGATTATCGATGGGCGTTGTGCTCGAAAAGAATGCGTCCGAAAAGAGCAATAAAGTACCCCTGCTCTTTTATTGAGAACAGGGGTAATACAATCGCGGTGGTTTCAAAGTAGGTAGATTATTCAGGATGGGCAGATTATTCGGGATCCTGCATGATTACGGCAACGAACGTTAAAGGTTCGGTATCACTGGCATTTTTGATGCCGTGAGTACTGCCGCTCTCACAAAGCATGGCATCTCCTGGAACTACTTCGTATTCAACGTCATTTTCGGTGTAGAGCGCTTTGCCAGAAGTTACAAAATATAATTCGCATTCGCCTTCGTGTTTATGGATGCCCAGAGAGCTGGCTGGCTCTACGGTAATTTGAGAGATATAGGTGCACTTACCGCCAACTTCGGCAATTTTTTCTTCAGAGAGCAGACGGTCGCGAATCATAAAGCCTTCTCCGCCGTTTACCTTTTCTACTCGTTGGGTTTCGCGATTCTTGTAGACTGGCATAGTTTTCTCCTTTAACTCCTCTTTATATAAGTCCTCTGCTGAACTTTCTTATCTTGACAATTCGCTACAAATAAAGGGGCTGTATCAAAAGTGATTTTGGTGCAGCCCCTTCGAAGTTTAAGTAGTTTTATACGGTACCCATCTGCCAAGAATTAAGATATGCAGCTTGTTCTGGGGTTAACGTATCGATGTTTACCCCAAGAGTTTCGAGCTTCAGACGCGCAATGGTGTTATCGATATCCGCAGGAACATCGTAGCAATCAGGTTCCATCTCGTCTGAATGCTTTGCCATAAATTCTGCACATAAAGCTTGGTTTGCAAAACTCATATCCATAACCGAAGCAGGGTGGCCTTCAGCGCAAGAGAGATTTACGAGCCTGCCTTCTGCAAGCAAAACTACCTTTCTGCCATTTGGTAAAGTGTATTCTTCTACGAAAGGACGAAGCGTTTTATGCTCGGTGGCGTTTTCTTCTAGCAAGGAATATTGATTTCAGAATTAAAATGGCCGGAATTGCATACGATGGCGCCGTCCTTCATGTTTTCAAACATGGGACCATCGATAACATTCAAGTCGCCCGTAACGGTTACCCACACATCACAAAGCGCAGCAGCTTCTACGGCGGGCATGACACGGAAACCATCATGATGCTTCAAGAGCCTTCAGGGGATCAACTTCACACACAATAACTTGTGCACCCATGCCGCGACCACGCATTGCAACGCCGCGACCGCACCAACGTAGCCGGAAACAACGAGAGTGCGTCCAGCCAGCAAGCGGTTGGTAGCGCGAATGATTCCGTCAAGCGTGGACTGACCAGTGCCGTAACGGTTGTCGAAGAAGTGCTTCGTCTTAGCTTCATTTACCGCGATGATGGGGTATTTTAAAGCACCTTGTTTCGCCATGCTGCCAAGCGGATAACGCCCGTGGTGGTTTCTTCGGTGCCGCCGATGATGGTTTCTAGTGCATCGGTACGTGTTTCATGAATGCGACCGACAACGTCTGCACCATCATCCATAGTGATTTGAGGCAGGGTATCAATGATGGCATCGACATGCTCGTAGTAGGTTTGAGTGTTTTCGCCCTTGATGGCATAAACAGGAATTTCGAAATGCTTCACCAACGCTGCCGCGGTATCATCTTGGTTGAAAGAGGGTTTGATGCACAGAGTGTTACTTCGGCGCCGCCCGCTTTCAAGGTGCGCATCAGGTTGGCAGTTTCAGTGGTAACGTGCAGGCAAGCACCAATGCGGACTCCCTGCAGGGTTTTTCTTTTCGAAACGTTCGCGGATAGAAGCAAGTACTGGCATGTCGCGATTTGCCCAAAGAATGCGGTCAAGACCGGCATCTGCAAGAGAAATGTCTTTAATGTCATAGTTCATGGGAAGCCTCTTATCTGTATTGGTATAGTCGGTTCCTTCTTATTAAAAGGGTACCACGGGAAGCTCGAAGAGTGTGGAGGCATTGTGCAGACATCGTGTTCGGAATGCGAAACCAAGGGATTTCTTAGGACAAGAAGCAACAAATTGTTTACTTAACGTGCCTTGCCATTGATAAAAGTCTATAATCCCGAAAGGCAAGTTGTGCGCCAAAGACAAGGCGTACAGAAGAGGTAAAAGAAAAGCGTACTTTAGTATTCTAAAGTACGCATTGAGATAATAAGGCATGGCTAAAGGAGCCTTTGTGTTAGAGGAAATGTTATCGTCCCTTTCGTTTGTGGACTTTTTCAACATGTGTGTTTTCGTAGTGTTCACCTGTTGCTACGCTTATCAGATCATCTACGTGTTTGTTTCCTTGGCTAAAAAGCTCCTGAGCTTACCGCTAAGAAAAACCATCGCTACGCTGTTCTGATTTCTGCGCGCAACGAAAATGCGGTAATTGGCGACCTTATCCACAGCATCCGTGTACAAAATTACCCGCAAGAGCTTATCGATATTTTTGTTATTGCTGATAATTGCACTGATAATACGGCGGCAGTTGCTCAAGAGGCAGGTGCGATTGTCTTCCCTCGATTTAATAAGGAAGAAATTGGCAAGGGCTATGCGCTCGATTACGGGTTCGCTTGTATTCGCCAGCATTATGCGGATAACAAATATGAAGCGTATTTCGTTTTTGACGCAGATAATGTTTTGGACGTTAACTACTTCCGTGAGATGAATAAAGTCTTTGATAACGGCGCCTTGGCATCAACAAGTTACCGTAATTCCAAAAACTACGGCTCTAACTGGATTACGGCAGGCTATGCAGTGTGGTTTATGCGCGAAGCTAAATACCTCTCTCAGGCTCGTCTTACGCTAGGTACAAGCTGTATGGTGTCGGGTACGGGCTTTTTCATCAGTGCGAAAGTGATTGATGAAATGGGCGGATGGAAATACCATTTGCTTACCGAGGATATCGAGTTTTCTACCGACAGTATTATCCATGGGCGTCGTATTGCTTATTGTCCTACCGCGATGCTCTACGATGAGCAGCCACTCACGTTCCGTGATTCATGGAATCAGCGTTTTCGTTGGGCTAAGGGCTTTTATCAAGTGTTTTTTGGGTATGGCGGAAAGCTGTTTAAGGGCATTTTTACCAATCCTAAAGGATCGCGCTTTGCCTGCTATGACATGCTCATGACGGTATGTCCCGCTATGCTGCTTACTATTATTACGATCGTTTTCAATGCGGCTATTATTATCTTGGGCGTAACAGGGGTCATGTCAACCGGGGTGATGATCACTTCGTCGCTTTCTTCTATCTTCTTCTGTCTGTTTAACTTCACCTTGTTTATGTTTATGTTTGGCGCGCTGACCACCTTTACCGAATGGGATAACATTCATGCTCCAGCGCACAAGAAAATCATGTATATGTTCACGTTCCCTCTGTTCATGATTACCTATATTCCGATTGCCTTGGTAGCTTTGGTGAAAAAAGCATCCTGGAAGCCTATCCAGCACAGCATTTCGGTTGATGTTCAGGAATTTGCCCAAGCAAACGCAAAGGACACCGATCGTATCTAAGTGATGGCTCGTGCATCTTGTGTGGTTTATGCGCGACTGAACGTGAGTCCGTAAATAGGGATGCTGACCATCGAGCGTAAAGTGTTAGCTGCAGCAAAAAGGGTCGCGCCGGTGGTCATAACATCATCGACCAGAATGATTTTTTGGCAGTGCTGTAATAATCCGTGAGCATCGGGACAGATGCTGAAAGAGCTTTCCATGTTCTGTAGCCGTTCTCTGGCGTCTAGCAAGCGCTGGTCTTTCTTTGTTTTGACGGATAGTGCAGGAATAACGGGAATATGCGATTGCTGTTCGAGCTGTTTTGCGATGAGACTTAAGTGATCAAACCCTCGAGTTCTTTTGGCGCTTTGTCGGGTGGGAATAGGAACAAACACCGCTTCTTTTTTCCAGGCATAGGGCATTGCTTCTAACATAAAAGAAGCAATGAGAGCAGCGAGTCGTTGCTCTCCTCGATCTTTGTAGCAGGTAATAATGCGTTTCGTTTGCGGCGTGAGCATTGTGGCACTCGCGCATCCTTCCAAGGGGAACGATTCAAGTGATTTCCACTCGAGGATAAAATGATTGCATTCCGTGCAGCAGTGGATTCCGTAGGCTGCTCCGCATCGAGGGCAAGCTTTTAATTGATCTAGATAAGAAAGATTAACTCGGCAGGAGTGGCACAAAAGTGTACCGGGAATATCGCAGAGAACACAGCGGGTAGGCCAAAGCGTTTCAAGCGCTGCTTCGTGGAGCAATGCGAATGATTCGATCAAGGTTTTCTTAGAAAGACGAAAAAGGGATTTTTCTAAGCGAGGGTTCATTAATTTGCTCTCTGGGTAGGCCTGTGGGTGTTTTATCGGTGCTTGAGTTACTGCCAAAATGATGCACTCAAAAAGTGCATATCTTTCTCATACGCCATTCAACTAAAAAGCTAAAATTGTGCGAGATCACTTAACTTTCAACTGATAAAAAGTTGAATTTTTCAATATAATGCGCGTTTTCTTAAGGAGTAATGTGGTATCTGGTAGACTAGGAATGCTTCTTTCAGGTCTGTGGTTGCGGTTTTTCCAAGTCCAAGGCAGATGCGGTCAAAAGGATCCACGTAAGCTATCGGCGCATATTAATTGCCCGAAGCGATCATGGCGCATCCTAGGGGTAAGTCGCACCGCTTGCGGGATATGCAGCATAGGGCTGCACAAGCGAGAGAACGATGTCGTATGGCTTAGTTCCAGTGCGCGAGTGTGGGGGCAAAGACCAGGTCAGCTGAAGGAAGTTTAGAGAGAATGGAAAAGAAGGGATCGTCTTAGATGAAACGCGCATCAGTTCTTGTGCTTAGCTTGGTGGTTGCGCTTTGTTTGGCGCTACCATTGGCGGGTTGTTCTTCTAGCAACTATACTCCTCAGCTTAAAGAACAGTCAGTTAATGATTCTGCACTTAATTCAGCGGGAACCTCCGTGTGGGTATCAACGCTTCAAATCCTCCCTACGCAGCACAATCCAACGGAAGCATTGTTGGTATTGATGTGGATATCGCTGCTGCTCTTGCAGATGAATTAGGCTTAAAGCTCGAATTGGTAGATGTAGGAACTGCGACTGATACAGCTTTCGAACGTGAAAGTGTCGATATCGTCATGGGCGTTGAAGAGGCAAATTCCGCTTATTGGATGTCAGACGAGTACATGAATTCAGGTATTGCGCTGTTTTCGTTAACCGAAGATGCTGAAGCTCCTACGGCGGCAGGCTCCTTTAAGGTAGCTGCGCAGTCTTCTTCTATGAGTGCCTGGGAAGTAACTGATCATTATGGGGAATCTTGCTTGGAGAATGCAGGGGATCCTACAGCGGCATTTGAGATGTTGAATACCGGA
>ENA-OQEN01001047-OQEN01001047.1-human-gut-metagenome-genome-assembly--contig:-NODE-1047-length-10891-cov-1.720271_pt1 | contig 10891 bp, 18 predicted proteins | sample MGYA00242791_ERZ504627 | MGnify/ENA primary metagenome ERZ504627 (study PRJEB26092, sample SAMD00036316) | human gut metagenome | host: Homo sapiens | study: EMG produced TPA metagenomics assembly of...
GGCAACTGGTGCACTACTCATTGAAGGACAGGGTATGGTTTTAGGTGGGTTGCAAGATACGCCTGTTGTTCGCACGCGAAAGCAACAGGCTGTCTTGCCCCAAAGGGGCGCTGCCCCTTGGGGAATCCCCCCGGAAAGGATCGACAAATGAAAGAAGACCGTATTTATTTTCGCGTCACCAATCTGCAAAAACAGCAACTCCTCATCCACGCCCGCGAAGAGAATCTGACCCTGACAGATTACATCCTCCGCCATACGCTGGCCGATGAAAAAGCCCTCGACGATGAGGACAAAAATCTCGTGAAAGAAATCAATCGCATCGGCATCAATCTGAACCAAATCGCCCGGGCCCTCAATCGCGGCCAGAACTTCGCCGCTGAAGCCAAAGAAGTGCACCAGCAAATCAAAAAACTCGACGCTTTCTGCGATGAAATTTTAGTAGCCCGTAAGACCTATTTCCGAGAGCTCCGGCAGTATCACAAAGAATTCTTGAAGTTCTGCGGGAAGAAAATAAAATCCGGGAGATGCAGAAGAAAATCAATGTTTCCAGCAAATTGAAAAATCTGGAATCGTGCAAAGGAGGCAACCTCCATGGCTATCCTTAAAGCCCTGCCGAGCCGCCGCAATCCGCAGGCTATCCAGCAGTATCTGCTGCAGGAGAAAAAGCTCCGCAACAGTTTTATCAGCGGCTCCCAGGTGAGGGCCCGTAATTTCGGCAAACAGTTCGACCAGGTGCAGCAACTCTACGGTAAAACGACGGGCCGCCGCTATTACCACTACATCCTCTCGTTCAGCCCGGAAGAAACGCAGCAGCTTTCGCCGCGTGAAGTCAATCAAATGGGAGTCGAATTGGCCGAGGAATTTTTCGGCAAAAAGGGCTACCCAGTTCGCCGTCGTCACTCACACCGATACGGATCACCTGCACGACCACATCGTCGTCAACGCCGTCAATCTGGAGAGCGGCAAAAAGCTGCACACATCCCGGCAGGATCTGAAGCAAATGAAGAGCCGTGTCAACGAGCTCTGCCAAAGCCGTGGCCTGCAGCCAATCCCGCAGCGCAACGAAGGCATTACGAACGGTGAATACTGGGCAGCGGCTCGCGGCCAAGACGTCTGGAAAGAGGAACTGCGGGAGGCCATCGATTGCGTCCGGCAGAAAGCGAAAAGTTACGATGATTTCAAGGCGACACTGGAAAATGAATGGGGCGTCACCGTCACGCGCGACCACGGCCGGGGCATGACCTATACCCACCCCAACAACGGCAAGAAGGTCCGCGGCCAAAAACTGGGCCCGGCCTACGACAAGCCCAGCCTGATGAAGGCCTTCACGGAGGAAAAAAGAAGCTGCCTATCACGCCCGCAGCCAGGATGATTACGAAGAACGTCACCGCAAGAAGGATAAGCTCGAACGAGTCGAAGAAGAAATGTATCGCGGCTGGAGCCTGTAAAGGAGGAATCAGCAAATGGCACTGACAAATAGAAACGGCCTGACGCCGGGACAAGTGACACTGCAGAAAGAAATTCTCGACCGGTTCGGCGCGCTGGAAGCCAGAATACTGAGCTGAAAACGCAGAACGCCGCACTGGAAAATCATGTCGCTGAACTAAAGGAAGCGCTGCAGAAATTCCAGAAGGAAAGCGACGCCGGCCAGACCCATACTTTAGAAGAACTGCAGGCAGACATCCACCGAACTGACGACAAGGTCTTCTCTTTCGGTCAGGAAATCAGCGATAAACTGGAAGAACAGCATGGCCTGATCAAGCCCCTGCTCTTCGCACTCCTGGCGTTTCTGCTCCTGAACTTCTTTCTCACCTACACGGCCGTCAAATCCGCCCGTCAGGCCCGCGACGGTGTTTATACTATCAATGAGCTCTTGCGCGGTGACACGTCTTTCTGGTATGATGCTGATAATCATCAGCTCTACGTCAGGGACCGCAGCGACACCGGGCAATAGCAGAAAGGAAAAACCATGCCTGTCTATCGAGATGAAAAGACAAAGAAATACTATGCCAAATTTTATTACAAGGATTGGCGCGGCCAGCGTCATCAAAAACTAAAACGCGGCTTTTCCCGTTCCCAGGAAGCCAAAAAGTACGAAAGGGATTTCCTTAACGAGCTGACTCAGGCAGTTTGATTACCTTCGAGCATCTCTGCCAGCATTATCTCAGCGACAACGAAGGGCGCCTGAAGCCGACGACGCAGTATACCAGTAAAAACATCATCCGGAACTGGCTCCTGCCCGTTTTTTCGGATATGCCCATCAACCAGATTACACCGCTTATGATCCGCAAATGGCAGACAGAACTAATGCAGCACAGCAACCTGGCGCCGACTTATCAACGCTCGATTAACACGAAATTGTCGGCCCTCTTCAACTACGCTGTCAAATACTACAACTTGCCGGAAAACCCTGTACGCAAGGCAGGAACTATCGGTAGCAGCCGTTCACCGCACTTGTCCTTCTGGACGCTTGACGAATTCAAGACCTTCCTGAGCGGCTTGACCGATGAAGAGGATGTCAGCTTCCGCGTCGCTTTTACGACGCTTTTTTTTACGGGACTGCGCCTGGGCGAACTGCTGGCCCTCACACCGGCAGACTGCAATTTCCAGGCCCATACGCTGCGGATCAACAAGAATTACGTCCAAGTCACAGGGGCCAAGATAATCCAGACGCCAAAAACATCTAAAAGCAACCGTACCATCAGCATCCCCCTCTTTCTGTGCAAAATCCTGCAAACTCACATAAACCGTCTCTATTCGCCGGACCAGCGTATTTTCTTCAACCTCAACAAGAGCAGCCTCACCCGGAAATTAAAAGCGACCGCAAGGGAAACGGGCGTCAAAGTCATCCGGCTGCACGATCTGCGTCACTCTCATGCGTCGCTGCTCATCGAAATGGGCTTTTCCCCGTTGGTCATCGCCGACCGCCTGGGGCATGAAAAAAATCACGACGACGCTGCAGATTTACTCGCACCTTTATCCTAATAAACAAGCCGAGGTTGCCGAGAAGTTAGATACTGTCGATTTCAATTTTTAGAAATTTTAGTATCAAAATAGTATCAAATCGCCTTTCCCGGGAAATGAAAAAAGCTCTGCAAACCGCATGTTCATGCGATTTGCAGAGCTTGTAATTTCACGAATGAAATTATTTGAGTTCGACAGTAGCGCCAGCTTCTTCGAGTTTAGCTTTGAGAGCTTCAGCGTCAGCTTTAGCAACGCCTTCTTTAACAGCTTTCGGAGCGCCGTCAACGAGTGCTTTAGCGTCTTTCAGGCCGAGGCCGGTGATTTCGCGAACGGCTTTGATGACCTGGATCTTCTGAGCGCCAACGTCTTTGAGGATAACGTCGAATTCAGATTTTTCTTCTTCAGCTGCTGCTGCCGGAGCTGCTGCTGCTGCTACAGCTACAGGAGCTGCTGCGGATACGCCGAATTTATCTTCGATAGCTTTTACGAGTTCGGACAGTTCGAGTACAGACATTTCTGCAATGGCATTAAGGATTTCTTCGTTAGTCATTTTTATTTCCTCCATGGAATAGTTTTATGCGTAGATCTTACGCAGATTCTTTCTGTTTACGCAGTGCTTCGAGAGCATATGCGAGGTTCTGGATGTTGCCGTTGAGGCACGTGCCAGTCCGGTGATCGGAGCCAGCAGGGTCGCTGCGACCATACCCAGCAGCTGTTCTTTGGACGGCAGGTCTGCCAGTGCCTGAACAGCTTTTGCGTCGATGACTTTGCCGTCGAGAACGCCAGCTTTGACAACGATAGCTTCGCTCTTGGTTTCTTTGAAGAATTCTTTCAGAGCTGCTGCCGGTGCGACCGGATCGTCTTTGCAGGTTGCAAGACCATTCGGGCCAGCGAGCAGATCGTCAAGACCTTCCAGACCGAGTTCGTCAGCTGCGATGCGGGTCAGTGTGTTTTTGATAACCTTGTATTCAACACCGTGTGCAAGGAATTTACGACGGAGAAGTGTCGCATTCTTTACGTCCAGTTTGTTGAAGGATACCAGAACTACGCCCTGGGAAGCCAGCTTTTCTTTCATTTCTGCAACGATGGCTTCTTTTTCCGGACGAATTCTAACTTCATACTTTTCTTCGCTCATAGTACACCTCCTCTGCTATGGGATTTTATTATTTATCACGTTAGCTAAAACGACCTCGCATTCCGCGAGGTCGTGTACTGGCTTTGCAGTACTCAGCCTCGGGAGGCGGCTACGCCCTTTAAAATGTCTTACCGCCGGTCTTAAGCTAAGTGTAAATAGGTAAATTATGCTTTTGCTGCTACCACTTTGGTAAGGTCGAGGTGAATGCCGCGGCCCATGGTGGAGCTGATGGTGAGGCTCTTCATGTAGACGCCCTTTACAGTGGAAGGACGAGCTTTGAGGATGGTATTGTAGATAGCGAGCAGGTTCTGTTTCAGTTTATCTTCGTCAAAGGATACTTTGCCGATGATGACCTGGACGTTGCCGGCTTTATCTGTACGATACTGTACCTTGCCGCCTTTGATCTCGTTGACAGCCTTGGTCACATCCATGGTGACGGTGCCAACCTTCGGGTTTGGCATGAGGCCTTTCGGTCCGAGTACACGGCCCAGACGGCCTACGACAGCATCATGTCCGGTGTAGCTACTACGACGTCAAAGTCCATCCAGCCCTGCATGATCTTGTCGGCCAGTTCTTTTCCGCCTACGTAGTCAGCGCCTGCTGCTTTTGCTTCGTCTTCCTTGTGGTCTTTAGCAAATACGAGAACCTTCTTGGATTTGCCGGTGCCTGCAGGAAGTACGGTAGCGCCGCGGAGCTGCTGATCAGCGTATTTCGGGTTGATATTCAGGTTGAAAGCAACTTCTACAGTTTCATCGAACTTTGCGGATGCTGCTTCTTTCACAAGCTTTACAGCTTCGTCGATGTCATAGAGCTTATGACTGTCAACGATGGCTGCTGCGGCTTTCTGTTTCTTTGTCAGTTTTGCCATTGTTTCCTCCTATGTGTCTTTGGGGTTCTACCTGCCACGAATGGGTCAGTCTTAGTCTACAACTTCGATGCCCATAGAACGAGCTGTGCCTTCGATCAGGCGCATAGCTGCTTCTACAGTGTTAGCGTTCAGGTCTGGCATCTTTGTTTCAGCGATTTCCTTGACCTGTGCTTTGGTGACTTTGCCGACTTTGTTCTTGTTCGGTTCACCAGAAGCCTTTTCGAGTCCGGCTGCTTTCTTCAGAAGAACAGCTGCCGGCGGAGTTTTACAAATAAATGTAAAGCTTCTATCTTCAAAAACGGTAATTTCTACAGGGATGATCAGCCTACCTGCTTTGCAGTGCGATCGTTGAAATCTTTAACGAAGGCCATGATGTTGACGCCTGCCTGGCCGAGGGCCGGGCCTACTGGCGGTGCTGGGGTAGCTTTGCCAGCTGCGACCTGCAGTTTAACAACTTTAGAGATTTTCTTTGCCATAATGTTACACCTCCTTGTCCTTGTTGGAATGTGGTACTTACGGGCTGTAACGGGCCCTCCCACCGTGGGACGAGCCTAGTTCGAGGCAGTCCCACTGTATATTGAATCACGAAGTGGTTCAAAAGAACCGGCTTCCAGTTCAATCGTAGTGGTGGTTCCGAAATTGCTGATATCAGCCTTGATCTTGGTCTTGTCTTCAGCGACTTCGAGTACGACAGCAGTGCGGTCTTCGAATACACCCTTGGTGATACGGACGCGATCGCCGGCTTTGACGTCGACGGCTGCTGCTTTCTTTGTATTCATGCCATGAATGATGCGGTCTGCTTCTTCGTCAGAAAGCGGGATCGGCTTCGTGGTCGTCCCGACGAATCCGGTGACGCCAGGGGTATTTCTGACGACATACCAGCTTCTGTCATTGACTTCCATCTTGATCAGAAGGTAGCCGGGGAACACTTTGTGAGCAACCACTCTTGTCTTCCCATCTTTTTTTTCTTCTTCATCCTGAAGAGGGAGCAGGATCTCGAGGATCGTATCATCCATGCCCATGGAATGAACCTTGCGGGTCAGGGTATCCTTGACTTTATTTTCATAGCCGGAGTAGGTATGGATGACATACCAGCGGATATCTTTGGAACCAACGCTCGGAGCGCCGATCTCGGTCGGTGCACTGACTTCGCTCTGTTCTTCTTTTAAGTTTTTGTTTTCAGCTTCGATATCAGACATAGCTCTCCTCCTCTCAGCCTACCGCAGTGACTAATAACTTGGAGAGACCAGCGAATACGAAGTCTACCGCCACGATCAGGAAAGATACGAGGATGACAGACACGATGGTCGCGATGGTATAGTTCAGCATCTGGTTCTTGGTCGGCCAGATGACCTTTTTCATTTCCATCTTTGTTTCCTTGAAGAAACGGCTCCATGCGCTGCTTGCTTCCTGTGCTTTTTCCGTTCTAGTAGCTGTTGTTTTACGCTTCGCCTTGGCCATGCTCGCACCCCAGTTCAATCAGAAAAAATTATTTGGTTTCTTTATGAAGGGTGTGTTTATGGCACCATTTGCAGTATTTCATCAGTTCTACACGTTCGGTAGTGGTCTTTTTGTTCTTGTTCGTACGATAATTGCGGCGCTTGCATTCTGTGCATGCAAGAGTAATTCCTTCACGCATTATTTACACCTCATTCCATCTTTCTTCGGCCGACGGCCAATTAACATGCTTGATAAGTATATCACAAATCACGCTGTCTGTGCAAGTAGAAAATTCGCACTTAAAAAGCCGGGCCATCCCAGCGTTGGTAGTATTGTAGCATAGCAGGGGATCCTTTGCAAGGACTTTTTTGATTTTTTGAGATCAGAGTTTGAAAGCAGCTGGGGAAACACTGATTCAATCGTCCTGCGATAGAATCAGCGTTTCCTTTCTCTGCGCTTTCCTGAAAACAGATGCTCTCGCAAGCTCTCCGTTTTTCATCACGATGGATCTACGGTAAGTCCTTCTTCTTCCGCAATATCCCGGATTTCTTTCTCATTGCATTTCGTAGCCTGCAGGATAAAGGACAGCGGCATATGCATCTCCAGAAGCTGCATGACAAATGCTCTGGTCAGCTCCTTACGGCCTTCTTCGCGGCCTTGTACGCGGCCCTTCTCAAGACCTTCTTGGCGGCCCTTTTCAAGGCCCTGCTCAAGGCCCTTTGTCATCCCTGCCGTAACCCCTTGATTCCAAGCCCTTTCAAATATACCTACACTCAAATTGCACATGGTATCCACCATCCCTTCTTCGTCTTCATTCAAATCAATCTGATATTCCTTTTGCAATCGTTCCCGCTTGTCTTTGGCACTGTCTTTTGATTTGAAAATTTCTTCCAGTAAATTCAGCAGGCGGTTACCCAGTTCTCGTTTCCCCTGCCCGATGTAGACCATGACGACCTGCAATAGATCATAATTGCGTCTGTCCTCTCTGTAAGCCCCATACTCCTGATTTTCCGTCAGCCGATATCGTGTGATACCACTTGCCCCATCGGGCGTATCCATACAAAGCCAGATACTATAGACCTTCTTGACGCCTTCGTAGTGCGCTTTCTCGAAGTCCACAGTGTATTGTGACGAAATCAGACGGCTGCAATAGTACACGGCGCGCTTCATCAAGGGATATGTCAGGTGCAAACTTCTCTGCGCTTCCACATTGATGATCAGCTCCAGCGGATCTTCCTGTGGCGTCACAGCGCGAAAGCGAATGTCAAAAGTGACTCTCCCTCCGTCAGCGTAGCATCCTCTGTGCTTTCACCACGGATATGGCTTACCGCATTCGTCTGATCCGGAAGGACAGGCGTCAGAGCCACTTCCGGTGTCCCTATGATGTAGCGGTCACGGATGTCTGCGATCTCGCTCTCTTTGAACTCTTCGACGCAGTATTTCAAAATCCACGCCAAGATCTTCCGGCTGGCCAGAAGCTTCTTGGCAGCAGCGTCATAGGCTGCGTTCTTCCCTGCCAGATATATATCGTCGATATCCATCACGCACCGCCTCCTCTCTGCCTTTATTATATGATATATAAAATAAAAAGGAAATCCCGTAAGGATTTCCTTTTTTGATTCAGGTTCGTTTGCGAGAACGCAAGTATTAGAACTTGTAGTTCAGGGAAACAGTCCAGGAATCATCCGGATCTGCTGCATTTTCAGCGTCAGCTGCGAATGCATATTCTGCGTGGAGCTGTACGTTCTTCTGGAGGGTGACATTAGCCAAAACATTCCAGAATGTCAAATTAGTTGCGCCTACAAAGTCATGCTTCTTATTGCTCCATTTAACAAGGTTCTTCAGCATATCGTTATGCCATGTGCCGCCACCAAAGTATGCACCAGCATCGACATCATTGTAGGAAACGGAGAGATCGAAGGTGCCCGGTTTCTTCCAGTCTGCTTTGCCATAAGAGAGACCAGCGTTCCAAGCAGTGTCGAAATCACCCAGAGTGGTGTTCTTCCAGTATTCACCGAAGACATTGAACTGCTGAACCGGAATGTTCAGATTGATGCCATACAGTTCCTGTCCTGCAACATAGTGGTCATAATTATTTTCATTAAATTCTCCCTGGAACTTAACATAATCAGCACCCAGTTTTGCAAAACCGAAATCATAAGATCCCTGTGCAAAATACATATCAGTATCTTTTACACCTTTAGACAGAACAGTTGCATCTTCTTCATCACTTTTTTTGATATCTCCCCATTCAGAAGCATTCAGCTGACCAAAGCCGGTGGTCAGAGCCAGTTTGCCATTGTTGTAGGAAGCCTGAGCACCATCATAGCCTTCAAGGCCATTGTACTGCCAGCCACCCTGGTTGCCGAATACGATCGGCTGACGGCCGAGACGAACAGCTACGTTCTTGCTGAAGTTATGGTTTACGTAGATCTGAGCCATCTTTGTATTGGAGGTTTCTTCATCTTTGAAGTTCATTTCATTGACGAACTGTCCCTGTACATAGGTAGAATCATTGACCTGACCCTTGACGTTCAGACGGATACGGCCATCATATTTGTCTGCGGCATTTTTCTTGGAAGAAGAGATGTAACGCATACGAGCATCACCATTCCAGGAGATGTTGCCGACCTTCTTTTCCAGGTTGGAAACGCGAACGCCGAGGTTTGCGAGTTCGTCAGCGTATTCGCCAGCGAGTTTGTCGAGAGTTGCCTGCTGTTCAGCGTTCAGCTGGTCTTCTTTTGCCATGAGGCGAGCTACGATCTGAGCCAGTTCGTAACGGGTCATGTTTCTTTCGCCTTTGAAGGTGCCGTCCGGATAGCCTTCTACGACACCCTGAGCGGACAGGTCGGATACTGCCTGATAAGCCCAGTCATCAGCGGTAACATCGGAGAATGGATTTGCAGCGTAAGCGGATACGCCAGCGGTGAGTGCTGCTACAGCAGCCAGTGCGAGGATCTTTTTCATAGTCAATCGCTCCTTTGAAAATTTTTGCCCTTTTTTGTATCAGGAATTTCCGAAGGATCTCTTTTCGGCTCGAGTGACCGTGTTTCCTCTGCGTAGTCCGAGATGCTTCTTTCTTCCATCAGCTTCCGGTCAAGGGCTTGCCCTGAAGCTAGACTTAGGGTATCACGTATGGGCGAAGCACTCAATAGGATGAGCTTTACCCTAGGTTCTATACCTTCTACCGTGGTCTACCATAGAAAGATTTGCTGTAAAAGCGGGAATTTTTTTGAAGTGACTATAAGTCATATAGAAATAGTCTATAAGTGGAAAAAGAATAATTTGAAAGGAAAGCAATCTTGGGAAGCCTTCGATTTTATCGACTTCTTTCCTGTTTCTCATTTAGAACAAATGATATACGCATGATACTTTTATTTCTTATTTCTATGCGCCCGCTACCATTCATCATCTGTCCATCACAATCTCAGGGATGCCCGCAGGACGATCCACCCATAAAGTGTACCCTTAACTTCTTCTTTACTCTATGGATTAAAATAATGGAATCACTACTTATACTGAAAGGAAGAACTACTCATGGCAGAACATTATTACACGATCAAGGATATCGAAGAGATGACAGGGATCCCGGCTACGGCGATCCGTTTCTATGACAAGCGAGGCCTTCTGGTCTTCGTGAAGCGAAGCCCGAATGGAATGCGTATCTTCACGGATCGGGATGTGGAGAAGATCCGTCTGATCCAGCTGCTTCGCAATCTCGATATGCCTGTCAATGTGATCAGCCGCTACATCGGGCTTGTGCAGCAGGGAGATGCAAGCCGGCCGGAGCGCCGTCGGATGATCGCCTCGCATATAGCGGAGCTGGAAGACCAGCTGCGCGCTCTGCAGGAGGCAGTCGAAGCGGCGAAATGCGTCGAGGCAGCGCTTGCTGATAAAGATGCAGCACTACCCCCCCCGAAAAATTTTGGGCTGCCTAAGAAATTGGAGCATTTTCTCTCCAGAAAATAGGCTCCCTTTGCTTTTTCATACGCTGGAGCCCTATCTGCTCGCTCCGCTCGCCACCTTTCCCATGCGGGGAAGGCTTTGATACGAAAATACCGCTTTCCTCCATCCAACCTCCGCCCCTTCGGGGCACCTCCTTCCATAGGAAGGAGGGTGTATCCACGCCAGCTCCTTCCCTTGGAAGGGGCTGCCGAGCGCAGCGAGGCGGGGTTGGCTTCCTTTTTGCGGCGAAGCCGCCTCCTCTTTGCCTTCCCCATCGGGGAAGGGGGACCGCGTCAGCGGTGGATAGGGTACTCTCGTATATCGTCGACTTGAGACGATCTCCCCCGCTCTTTTTCATCCCGCTTTCCCCATCCAACCTCCGCCCCTTCGGGGCACCTCCTTCCATAGGAAGGAGGGTGTATCCACGCAAGCCCCTTCCCTTGGAAGGGCTGCCGAGCGCAGCGAGGCGGGGTTGCTTCCTTTTTTGCGGCGAAGCGCCGCTAAAAGTTTGAAGGAAGGGATTAGGATTAGGAGCTGCG